>ENA-OYXR01000668-OYXR01000668.1-human-gut-metagenome-genome-assembly--contig:-NODE-668-length-15210-cov-9.273309_pt1 | contig 15210 bp, 17 predicted proteins | sample MGYA00243241_ERZ653431 | MGnify/ENA primary metagenome ERZ653431 (study PRJEB26926, sample SAMN06165182) | human gut metagenome | biome: ENVO:00009003; feature: ENVO:2100002; material: ENVO:00002003... | reverse complement strand
GGGCTAGGAGATGTGTATAAGAGAAAGGAATGATGCTTTTTTTAAGGACATAGATGAATTATTAAGAGAATATTTTGAAAAACCTAAATATTCTGCACAACTTATAAATGGTGATGAGGTTGAGTTTGAATCTGTTTCAGAATTAATATCATATGACAATTTTTCTAACCGTGCTATAAAGACAATGAGAATTGGATTTGGAATAGGAAACTATATTAGGATTGAACCATCAATGGCATTCATTAATGGATATAAATCTACGTTAGAAATGGATTTTGAAGTTGAAAATAATGACAAATCAGAGGAAATAAAAAGAAAAGTAAATGACCTTTGTGATAAGCATAAACAATCATTTATGTACACGGCAGCATCTAAATTCACTTTAATGCACATCTGTATTTTGTTGGGGGGTTTAAGTTTTATTTCGAACTTGAACGTATTAATTACACATAAAACAGATGATGGAACGATGTCTAATTCAACTATAGTAGCTGCCGTCACAGTTGGAGTAGTGATTATGCTGTTGATTAGTGCAGCACTGTCATGGATAATAAAGCAATATTTTCCTGCTATCGTTTTTTACTTAGGTGAAAATATAAAAAGTGTTGAAAAGAAGTCGAAAACTAAAAGTAATATATTCTGGTGCATCATTGTAGCAGGAATAGTTTCTGCTATTGTTTCATCATTTTTTAATTAAAGGTAGATTAACTTAAGGTATTTGTAATATTGGAGGCATTATATGGAATTATTATCAACTTCAGAAATTGCAGAAAAATGGAATGTTTCGAGAAGAAGAGTAACAACCTTATGTATAGAGGGGCGTATAGAAGGTGCTGTACATAAGGGAAATATGTGGCTTGTTCCAGAAGATGCCAAGAAACCAACGGATCCGAGAAAAAGTACCTGTAAAGGAGGTAAATAGATATGGCAGTATTAAGTAAAAAGCAAATGTCAGAAGAAGACATTAAGTTAAACTTTATAACACCAGCGATTCAACCAAACTGGCAAGGTCATATCACAATGGAGACCAAGATAACAGATGGTCGTATCAATATTAAAGGCAACATTGTGGCACGTAGTAAGCCTAAATTTGCCGATTATATGCTTTATTTGAATGATGGTAAGCCGATTGCTGTTGTAGAGGCAAAGGACAACAATCATTCGGTTTCTCACGGCTTGCAACAGGCAATGACTTATGCTCAGATGATGGACTTGCCTTTTGCGTATGCATCAAATGGTGACACTTTTTATGAGCATGATTTCTTAACTGGAAAAGAGACATTGATTGAATTAGATAAGTTCCCAAGTCAGGAAGAACTTATTGCTAGATATTATGCAGAATTAAATGGTGGAAGTGGGATTACAGATGAGGAGAAAAAGATTGTTAATCAGTCATACTATTCTTCGCAGTCAACATATCCACCTAGATATTATCAGAGAAATGCAGTTAATAGAACAGTAGAAGCTATTGCAAAAGGACAGCAAAGATTGCTACTTGTAATGGCAACTGGAACTGGCAAAACATATACCGCATAGGTGGTAGTATTGGATGGTCTTGGATTGTAGATGAGAGCAAGTTTTATTACAAAGATGGTAATGTTGTTGCGTTTGATAAGAACAACTTTATTTATACTAAATTCCTATATTATTGGTTAAATTCATTTTCATTTATTAATCAAGTAAAAATTGATGTGGGTGGTACAGCATATAATGCGTTAACAATTGATATGTTAAAGAATTATTTGATACCGTTGCCACCACTTGAGGAACAAAAACGTATCGTAGCAAAGATAGAAGAACTCTTACCATTTTGCGACCAATTAATAAAATAGTTATCCAACAAGGGTGTGTCCTGCACACCCTTTCGTTAGATTTGACCCCCTGGGTGCAAAAATGAACCCCCTAAAATGGCTCAATGGTTTCAAATGCACCCACCAAAATCAGAGTAGTAACACACTTTATTTTGACTACGTTTCTACTACGAATGAGTGTATCGATTTGCCTTATATTGCCACGATATGTCAAGATATGTACGAAAAATCAATGTCGCTTGGCATTGTAACAATACCTTGTACATTTTTGAAAGTGGCAAAACACGGCAAATTACGGCAAAATAAGGCTTTTTAGGAGGAAAAAACATGAGTATTCGCGTGCTCTTTATCTGCCACGGCAGGACTGTGGAAATGCAGTAAAATCGGTACTTTATGGGGCAAAATGGGGCAGATTTTTGCACTTGTAGTAGTTGGAGACTACGGTAATACTACGAATGGAAAAATGAAAAACAGGAAATGTGGATAATCGTTAAGTGGTAGTAGACAATCGTTAAATTCTTTTATATCATATTGTATGAATGTTATATGAGGATGTTAGTTAATCCGTAAGGTGTTACCATAATGGCATAGATGATTTAAGAGCAAAAAACACAAGGAGATGATTAGATGGCAGTTTTAGTAGATGATTTACTAAAGAATGTGTTAATTAATGCAAACTCTAGTGATAGGATTGTTATTATTACAGGATATTTTTCACCTGATATAATTGATAAAATTGCAGCATTGGGAAAGCCATTTGAATATTACTATGGTATGTATGGTGTGGATAAGATAAGGCCTAGTGTATTATCTGCTTTGCGCAATATTAATGCGAAATATTCAAATTTGAAAATATCATTTGTGAACACACAAAGAGTGCATACAAAGTGTTATTTGTTTTATGATAGCAATAATATGTTTAATGCAATGGTTGGTTCGGCAAATTGTTCAATGCAGGGATTGTGCAGTATGGCTAATGCTGAAATGCTTGCAGAATTGAATTTAAGTGTTCTTCAAAAAGGAGATTATTTAGTTAAATTAAATGACTATTACAAAAAAATTAAGAAAAATTCTATAGATATTAATGACCCATCAGTTAAAGTGGCAAAGAATAAGAAAGTTAAAACTATTAAGTCACCAAGAGGTTTTTTACCTCTTACATCAGATCCGCTTACTGCTATTATGCCATTATATTATTTTGATAAAAAAGGAAAAAGATGTACATATATTGGTGGTGGACCAAACTGGGGAAACCAGAACGGACATACAGGAAAGAAACGTAAAGCTATGGAAGCTTACATTCCGGTTCTCACTGATCATTTGGACTATTATCCATTGCTTTTTCAACCATATCCTGCTACGAGAACTACAAATGGAGGAAAGAAGACTAGAATGTCAGATCCAGTTACTGTAATATGGGATGATGGTACTATTATGACGATGACTTTTCAAGGGTCACAAAGACATTACCCATCAAAATCAAATCCTTTGATGGTGTATCCGAAACAATTATCATATGCTGATGCATCACCTAAAAAAGGTGGAGCTGAATTAGGGGCATACTTAAGAAGAAGGATGAATGTAGCTCCTTTTCATGTAATAACTGTTAAAGATTTAGATGACTATGGTAGGGATCATGTTCTTTTAAGATATGTGAGTCCCGGCTTGTATCAAGCAGATTTTTCTGGAAAACGTTTTAGAAAGATGCGCCCATAATAAAAAACGAGTTCAGTTTTTCTGAACTCGTTTTTTTAGCACAAAATATATAGAGGGAGAAATATTTTATTTCTCCGTTGATAAAATATGTTTCCTAGTTTATAATAAATGATGTGGATTCGAATGTTATTTTACGGAGGTGCAATATGGAAGTAAGTTATAATAAATTATGGAAATTAATGATTGATAAAGGAATGCCTAATAAAAGTGATTTAAGAACTATTACAGGAATTGGTACAAATACATTGGCAAAACTCAGTAAAAATCAGCAAGTTAGTATGGAAGTTCTTATGAAGATATGCAACAAGCTTGATTGTGATATTTCGGATATCTGTGAATTCACAAAAGAAAACTAAAGGAGAATGATTACATAATGAATGCAATAGATTTATTCGCCGGATGTGGTGGACTTTCAAAAGGATTTATGGATGCTGGATTTGATATTATCGTAGGAGTGGATAATGACCAGGCTGCACTTAATACGTTTGCTAAAAATCATAATGGAGCAGTGTCATTGAATGCAGATTTGTCAAAGCAAGAAACTTTTGACGAAATAAAGAGAATTGCAGGAGATAGGAAAATAGATGTAGTAATTGCGGGACCACCATGTCAAGGCTTTTCTTTGACGGGACCACGTAATTTTGATGATGAAAGAAACAAGCTATATTTGGCTGTTATTGAGATTGTAAAACAGTATCAACCAAAGGCTTTTATTATTGAAAATGTTCCTGGTATGGCAACATTATATGAAGGACAAATAAAAGATGAGATTCTGCATCGTTTCAAGAAAATGGGATATAACATTGAGTGTAAAATATTATGCGCTGCAGATTATGGTGTTCCTCAGATGAGGAAAAGGTTAATCTTTATGGGGATTAGAAAAGATATTGGAACTCCTAAATTCCCGAAAGAGAAACTTGCACCAGAAAATTATCTAACCTGCCGTGATGCTGTTAGTGATTTGCCATCATTGGAGAATGACTTGGGAACTGAAGAAGCGGAGTATAATAAAGAGCCGTTAACCGATTATCAGAAATTGATGAGAGGTAATTGTTCAATACTTTATAATCATATTGGAACAAATCATACACAAATGGTTAAGGACACAATTGCACTTGTTCCAGAAGGTGGGAATTATAAAGATCTTCCAGCAGGATGGGGAGAAAGTAGGAAGTTTCATATGGCTTGGACACGTTTAAACGGAAATGCCCCTGCAAGAACGGTGGATACTGGACATAGAAATCTATTTCATTATCAATACAACAGAGTTCCTACTGTAAGGGAAAGTGCAAGAATGCAGTCTTTTCCAGATGATTTCATATTTACAGGAACAAAAACACAGCAAAGCAGACAGGTTGGAAATGCTGTACCACCCCTTTTAGGGCAGGCATTAGGTGAAGCTGTGTTATCAATAATTCAGGAGAATAGTGATAATGAAGAATAAAAAGATTAAATCGATAGATTTATTCGCAGGTTGTGGGGGGCTGATGGATGGCTTTGAGCAGTCAGGTCATTATGAAACAGTTGCTGCTGTTGAGTGGGAAAAGGCTCCATGTCGAAATCTTGAAAAAAGGCTAAGGGAAAAGTGGAAATACAATGATGCTGACCAACGAGTATTGAGATTTGATATTCAAAGGACAGATGAGTTGTTTTCTGGATGGAATGATGATAACGATTATGGAACATCGGTTGGGCTAGATAAATTGATAGAAGAAGCAAATGGTATTGATGTAATCATCGGTGGCCCACCGTGTCAGGCATATTCAATAGCAGGACGTGTGAGAGATGAAAATGGAATGCGGGATGATTACAGGAATTATCTTTTTGAGAGTTATATTAAGGTATTGGAGCGGTATCAACCAAAAGCATTTATTTTTGAAAATGTTCCGGGAATATTAAGTGCAAAACCAGGAGATAGGAACATTATAGAGATAATCCAAGAAAGTTTTGCTGAAGCAGGGTATTGCCTATTAGAAAATTTGAGTGAAGCGATTATAGATTTCACAGAATATGGTGTTCCACAGAACAGAAAAAGAATTATTATTTTTGGCGTTAAAAAAGACTATTTTGGAGAAAAGGCAGAAGCTATTGTTAAGCAATTTTATGCTGAGAATCTTCCAAAATATAAATCAAAGAAAAAGAAAACAGTGTTAGAGGCAATAGGGGATTTACCCAAATTGTATCCTGTTGAAGAAGATATAAAAGTAAATGGAACAAGAACTCGTCATTCTTTACCGAATCCAAATGTTCCCAATCATATTGCAAGGTGGCAGAGTGATAGGGATATTGGTATCTTTAAGTTACTGACTGAGGACATTGAATCAGGTAGATGTGAGTACACGTCTATTAAGGCTTTAAAACAGCTTTATACAGACATGACAGGTAAATTATCTAATGTACACAAATACCATGTTATAAGATGGGACGAGCCGAGTAATTTGATACCAGCTCATTTGTATAAAGATGGATTGAGGCATATACATCCGGATTCTTCACAGCAGAGAACTTTGACTGTACGAGAAGCTGCAAGATTGCAGACATTCCCGGACGATTATATTTTTGATGGAAGTAATATGGAATTGTATAAGATGATTGGAAACGCAGTTCCACCACAGTTTGCAAAATGTTGTGCAAATGCAGTGTACGACATTATACAACAGTTCGACAATGAGTAACGGAGGTGTTGGTATGGCATATACTACTCAGCAAGCTGTTGATACATTAAATGGGTATTTAGGTATTTCAGAAGAAAGAAAAGAATACATTGGGGATACCAAAAATAGAGGTTTTGTATTAACACTTGATTCTGGAGAGAAAATAGTTATTTTTATTTATCCAATTGTTCATAAGCAGGATAATACAAAGAATTATTTTGATACAAGAGATAGCGGCGCATATGAAAGAGGTGTTACCTGGAAATATGCGTTAAAATATGGAATGAAGTATTTTTGCTTTGGTGTAAATAATCAAGTTGATAAATTTAATGATTATGTATTCAGCTTGGAATGCAATGAAACAATAATTGAAAAGATATCAGGAACAAAAAATGGTTCAAGAAACGGTCCGGGAAACCAGATAATAATTCCTAATGATTACATCCCAAGTGATATGTTTGAACGAATTAAGAATAGACTTGGTATCTATATTTCAGCAATTAGAAAAGATGGTTTATATGAGTACTTAAAGCTTTATGACAATAGACCGTATTTGTCGGAAGATATTGATGTAGAAATAGAAGATCCAGAGGAACGAAACAAGAGACTCTTTCGTTATTGGATGGGATTACAAGTCAAGCCAGAAGGGGATTCTGATGCCGGAAATCCATATAGTAGTTCATCCATTGACCAATATGTAAGCAATGTAGCTAACACGAATCTTCATTCAATGCCTGATAAAAGTGTCTTTTATACCACAAATATCGGTGATGTAGAGATCACAATTGATGTGCTTGATAATTCTGAAAAGAAGAATAATACACAGCGAAGTGCATTAAAGAAATATCTTGAATATTTGAAAAATTTGGTATCTGATGAAGACTGCGAGGAAGTGTTTACGCATAGTCTGTTCGGAATTCATATTAAAGAAAAGAACAATGCCTTGTCAGACGATAATCCTCATGTTTGCATAGGGTGGTCTGATATGGGGGATTTATCGGGTATATCGGATAAAGGTGCGTTGGCTAATCTCTATGATGAGCATTTTGAGAAGAATAGCAGAGGTAGGGGGCAAGATATAGGCCAGGTGTGGAGATTCCTTAATGATGTTAAGGAAGGTGACTATATTATTTACGCAGAAAATTCTGTGTTCCATATTGGTAGGATTGAATCGGAATACTACTATGATGAAACTGAATATCCTGACCAGAGTTCTGATTATAAGAATACACGCAAGGTTAGATGGCTTAAGAAGAATATCAGTAGAACTGTTTTATCTTCCGATCTTCATAACTCCTTAAAGACAGCAATGTCTATTTGGTCGTTAAATGATTATAAATCCGCAGTATCTGACTTGCTACGTGGTACATATCAGAAAGACGATGACAGAATTGAAGAGGAAGATGAAAATATGGAATTAGTATTTAATACAGATATTAAGACAAAATACGAGAAAAATCGTATTGTGTTTGGGGCACCTGGTACAGGTAAGAGTTATGGATTAAAGGATGATTGTGAAAAATTGATGGAAGATACTACAGGTACCTATGAGAGAGTAACATTCCATCCTGATTATACATATTCGCAGTTTGTAGGAACATATAAGCCTGTTATGGATGAAGAGGGTAACAGCATTCGTTATGATTTTGTTCCCGGTCCGTTTATGAGAGTTTATGTAGAAGCTCTTAAGAGTGGAAGAACAGATACCCCACAACCACATCTTCTCCTGATTGAAGAAATTAATAGAGCTAAAGTGGCAGCAGTTTTTGGTGATGTATTTCAGTTGCTTGACCGGGATGATGATGGTGTCAGCGAGTATGAAATTCAAGCATCGGAAGACATCAGAAGATACCTTGCAAAGGAACTTGGAGGAAATGCTGATAACTATAAAAAAATCCGTATCCCAAACAATATGTTTATATGGGCAACGATGAATAGTGCAGACCAGGGTGTATTTCCTATGGATACAGCTTTTAAGAGAAGATGGAATTTTGAATATCTTGGAATTAATGAGAATGAAGAAAAGATAAAGGGTATCGGAAAGATTGTGCTTCCTGGCAGTGATGAGCCAATTGAATGGAATACTCTTCGTAAGGCAATTAATGATAAGATGTCATCTTCTGATTTCAAGATTAATGAAGATAAGTTGATGGGACCATTTTTCCTATCAAAGAAGGTAATTACATCTAACGAAAATGGAATGATTATTGATACCGATAGATTCATTGATGCATTCAAGAGTAAAGTTATTATGTATCTTTATGAGGATGCCGTAAAACAGGGGAAGCATAGATTCTTTGAAGGCTGTGACAGTAGTAAATATTCATCAGTATGTGAGGCATTTGATGAAAAGGGAACGGCAATATTTGGACCAACTTTCAGGGAGACATTTTATGATAAACAAAGGAATGATGCGTAATGAAAATTGTATCAAGCTACGTTAGAGAGCAAAAAAGATACACCAAGAATGATTTAAAAAGCATATTCTCCTTTGATGAATCCGGCGTGGAAAAGTTCATAAAGAATTTGAAAGCCTTCGGAGTATTGAAAAGTGTAAAGAATAGTACGGACCAGTTGGAGATGTCTGACTTGATGGATGAAGATATAGAGATTACAGAGGAAACAGCCGAGAGTGGTGATTGTCTTTATGTATTTACCTATGTGGGAATTATCACTTGTGGAAGTCGTGTTGTAAAGGTATTTCCAAAATATCTTTTATCTAAAAGGGAAGATCCGCTTGATGAAATGAAACAGGTGGTAAAGGTTCTGGAAAGGTACAGTCGTTCTGAAGAACAGATAATAAATGTGTTCAATGGCAATGGGGAGAATCGCAGTTTTAATATTTTGGCAGTAATTCTTTTCTTGCTGAATGATTATTATGAGTACGGAATTTACACTAACAGTGAAGATATTGTAGAAGTGAATGGAGAGGGCGAGATTCTGTGGGGAAAGACCATAGATGAGAGCTTTGCATTAATTGAAGATAATCGTCCATATTATATGGAATTGTACACGGGAAAGACCGTGGATGATGATATGGATTATTTCAAAAGACTGCATGAGTGTGTTTTGACACAATGTTCCCATCAATTGCATGCGGCACAGTTGGATACATTATTCGATATGGATGCATTGGAACTCTCAGAAGAGGGGTTACAGGATTTTGGAGATAGAGATTACATTCTTGAGCGTATTTATAAGGAACTGAATGTTCAATTTAATACAAGAAGACAGATTTTATTAAAGACTCTGTATGCCTATATTTCACAGGACAGAAGAATGCTTGAGGAAAATGATGGCATCAGTATGTTTGGAACAACGGCTTACCATGCAGTTTGGGAAAAGGTCTGTGCAGAGGCTTTTGATAACAAACTGCATACAACATTGGGACAGCTTAAGATGTCAGCACCTTTGGCGGAACAGTATCAGTCAATGAAGAAGAAAACTCTTATAGAAATTATTGAGAAACCTATATGGGAGGGAGTTGATACAACAGAAACTGCATCAGATACTTTAATCCCGGATTTGATTAGTATTCCAAAGTTTGATGGAGTTGATTATTTCATTATATTTGATGCAAAGTATTATAACATCCAACTTGAAAAGGGGAAATCACTCCGTGGAAATCCGGGAGTTGGAGATGTGACAAAGCAGTATCTGTATCAGCTTGCATACCGGGAATTTATCAAGGCGCATAATATAGCTGCGGTGAAAAACTGTTTTCTTATGCCGACAGAAGAAAATGAAATTGTTAAGAAAGGTACAGCCAAGATGCCTATGCTTGAGGCATTAGGATTGGAAAACATACAGATAAGGCTGATTCCGGCAAAAATGCTTTATGAGTGTTATTTGACGCAGAGAAAGATTAATATAAGCTTGCTAGAATTGTAATTTTAGTAAATAAAAGAAAAATTATCACATTTATGCTTTAGGAGGTGAAGAACTATGGTATGTTTTGGTTCTTTATTGAAAACGTTGATGACAAGTACACAGGCAGGAGTTCAGCAGCAGGATGTATGTTCTGAACTGATTATGGCAGTCGGTGGGGATAGCATTATTGGCGATCATACAAAAATCTCAAGACTTCGTGATAGTCAAGCAAATGTACCAGATGAAGCTATTAACGGGGCAAAAAAAGTGATATTTGAGGATGTGGCTAGTAGATTAAATGGAGATCTTCTGTCTAAATTTATATTAGAGGACAGAATACCAGTTATAGTTCTTGCACTTAAGGATATTCTCAGCAAAGATAGCATAAGCATAAGTACGCATCTTGGAAAATATAAAAAATCAGAATTATTAAGTATGGTGGATGTTGATGTAGCAGAGTTTTTAGCTTGCTTTCTCATATATACTTGTGCCGAAGTTGCAAATCGAAACGGAAAAGATGGAAAAACAAATTTTATAACGAAAGTTATGTTGATGCATTTGAATCCCAGAGAGATTCAATTAATATCATTACGGCTCCTGTTATTAGAACGCAACAACTCCAAGGGACTCTAAATAGGGATGATTTTGATCAGATTTTTATTGAAAGTGAAGGAGTTGGGCAACTTAATAATCCAAATTACAGTCAAGTCAGACTGTTCTATCTTGATATCGAAAATAATGAATTTTCATATGATTGTCTTGATGATTTCCTTGTTGATAATATTGGTTATTATGTTCTTTCAAGAACAGAAATGCAGAATTTGCGTGATAGACATAAAGAACATTCCGCCTGTTTGGGGGCTATTCGTGCAATGAATTAGCACGGAACACCCGGTGAGAAGGGAATAGGTAACGATTTAGGAGAGGTTATGGTATATGCTTTCCTTGAAGATGTGTTGGGAGCACCTAAGATATTTACAAAGGCTGAAATCGTTGGTGGTACTCCGGGGAGCAGAACCGATGGAGTGCATTTGTTGAAATTGAATGATGGTGGAAACGACAAGTATCAACTTGTTCTTGCTGCATCGGATATAACGGGAAATATTAAAAATGCAGTTGATTCTGTAATACAGCGCTTGGATGATATAGCAGGTGTTACAGGAAATGAGAGAAGAATGGTAGATCGAGCAATCTTATCAAGTAGCTTTGATGCCGATAATACTTCATATTTAAAGAGCATTTTGATTCCATCAAGGGCTGCATCTGGAAGACCAGATATTTCATTTGGAATTTTTACAGGATATTCATTGGGCATAGATCCTTCGCAATACGATAATGATACCTATAGAAGCAAAGCAATGGAAAAAATGAAACAAGATGTAGAGGATATTGCACCGTATATTAGCGCACAATTGTCAAATGCTTCCATTGTAAGCAATAGTAACATAACCAATCATTCATTTTATTTTTACTTTATGCCATTTGATGATGCAGACAACGATAAAGATAAAATAATGCAGGACTTGTTAAGTGGAGGTGCAGGCAATGAGACAGTATAACAATACACTTGGACAAGCTATATATGATGATTTAGAGGATAATACATATTTAAAAGAAATCTATGAGAATATTTTATATAACTATGGGGCAAGAGTATTTAATGACCAAGGGAATGATAATGTAATAGAAATGCCGGTTGATATTGATGATGCCCTTAGGTTTGCGGATTTATTGTCGAACTCTACGCATCCAACAAAAGGTGATACACATAAAATAATGGCTCAGGAGATGGGCGCTTTATTACAGGAGATGCACCCAGAGGATGCAAGAATAGCTTACTATTTATCTGGAGTATTATCTAATATAGCGAATTATAGAGGGCTTGTAGGTTTGTCAAACATATGTTACACAGATGCCAGATAATCCTTTAGTACCTGATTTGGAGATTTCCATCCTAATGGACGCATAGGAAAGTTGTTATAATCCCTGCGATTATACACTTTCAACTGTTTGGCAAAGTCCTCAAAAGAATAAAAAGTATGAGTTGCATAAAAACGCTCATTATCCTTTCGGTGGCTTCTTTCAACTTTCCCGTTATGTCGTGGTGTAAAAGGTCGTATAACTTTATGGCGAATCCCATGCTGCTTCAGATGCACCTGAAATAGTGTGGGTTTGTCACGGTGAGTGGTAAAACGATTTGTAAATTCTGCTCCATTATCAGTTTGGATACACTGAATGGGTAACGGAAAGGCTTTCACCAGATGCTCTATAAACATAGCAGAAGAATACGTGTTGTGTTCTTCAAAAGCCTCTACGAAACGCCATCTGGAATACTCGTCAATGGTAGTTATACTGAAAGAATTGTTTGCCGATGACCTTGGGGTTTTTGAGGCATGCAGAAGGAACAAATTTTACATCAACCTGTATGCGTTGTCCCGGATAATCCATCTGTTCGTAAGGCTTTGGAATATATTTAGGATTTGGCGGATGAACTGCCATAATTCCCTGCTTACGGAGAAATCTATATAGTCCAGGGATGGAACGGGAGTAACCACGCTGCTTGAGTTTAACCCAAAAGACAACAAGACCGGCATTGGGGTTGCGTCTGCGCATATCAAAGATCAGCTTGATCTCTTCATGGGTATGTTGGTTTGGATGATGATGTGGTCTGCGAGAGCGGTCACGAAGGGACCCAATAGAACCGTCATAACGTCGTTTCCAACGATAAATGTATTGACGGTTGGTTTTATATTTGATAGCAGCCTTGGTGACACCAAACCTTTCAGCGTATTTGATTAAGGATAGACGATACCGCATATCTTGTGTTATAGTAGCCATAGCAGAGAACTCCTTTTTTGTTTTTTTTGTTGTGGTGACTAAAATATAACACAAAAGAAGCATCTCTGCTTTTTTTATATTCAGTTGTAACACATGTATTGTAATCCTACATAGAGGGCTTAGCTTGACAAAAAACAAGGAAATGGTGACGAAGAAACTCTTCATGGATAGACTGTGCCAACAGTATGATATGGATAAAATGCGTATTCCGGCTGATGGAGATAAACAGTTCTTTCGTTCACAGGCTAAAGTTTATGAACATTTATCTGATCAGTACTTTAGTTATTCAGGACCAACATCTATGGGAAAGTCATTCATTATGCGAATGTTCATAAAACAGCAGATTCTGGAAAAGAAAAGAGAGAATTATGCTATTATAGTCCCAACAAAGGCTCTTATAAATGAGGTCAGTGATAAAATAATAAAAGATGATTTAAAGGAAATGTTGGAAGAATATAATTATAGAGTTGTGACAGCTGAGCGTTTCCTGTATTATTTGATTGATAATCCTACCAAGACTATTGCATATTTGTTTATTGATGAAGCACATAAAATATCTTCTATGGATGATAGGAGTTCATTTTATTATAAAATTGTAGAAATGTTGTCAGCAAGGGAATGTAAACCACATATTATATTTGCATCACCTAACATTCCTAATCCAGAGGTATATCTACGATTAATAAGTGATGAAGAACGTGTGACTGCGATGGGTATCTCATCTACATATTCTCCTGTCACTCAAATGAAATATATTGTGAATTATGATACACATGAAATACGTATGTTTAATTCGCAGAAAAAAGAGACTACTTTTATCAGAGGATTAAGGGAAAATGAGAATTTTACTTTGCTCCTAAATAACGTAGGCTACAATGCACAGAACATTGTATTCTGCAGTGCTATCGGACAAGCTGTTGCAATGGCACTTGAATATGCAGATTCACTGCAAGAATACTTCTGGGGCTAAAAAATCCAACCATCCTTTACTGGCATGATTCCTATAAACGATTCCCGGCTATGAAAATCAGTTACAAAGGAGTACCGAAACCACAGGTCATTTATTCCGAGAATGTTGATATGTCAGATGCGAGCATCCTTGGAATAGAAAAAGTTACCTGCGACTGTGACGAGAAATGCCTGTTTGCTGTGTCCTTCGATAACGGAGAAACATGGCTCGGCTATGTAAATAATAACTGGGTAAAATTCACGGAGGAATCATCCGGAATGTCAAAGGCAGCGATTGAGGCTGTCAGTTCTGATGCGTGGGCAGAAAAAGCAACAACAGGAATGATAAAGTACAGATTTGTCTTAAGCGGCGCAGATGGTTTTATCACAAATGTGATCACAGACTTTTTGAATACGGAGGAATAGTCATGTTAAAAGGAAAAAGCGTAATTGAACTTACGGATGTGCATACAGGTAAAAAGGAAGTGTATGAGGATACCAACCTTGTCACGGATGCAATCAATGCCATCCTTAATTCCAATATTTTAGGAATGCTCTATAACAATACATCTTTTGATGGAGAAAACGGAGAAAAATGGATGCTGCCAATCGTAAACAAACTTACGGGTGGCATACTGCTGTATCAGGGGCCTTTGGAAGAAAGGGTCGATAATCTGTATGCTCCGTTTTCCAAGAACCATCAATATTGATCATCAGCTGCAAAGAACTTCCAAAAGAGAGTATGTAATTGAGCCAACAAAAACCAATGCCGGAACAAGGGTTATTCCAATGACAAATGAAGTGACAGAAATGTTTCGAGCAATTATTGAGGATAGACCAGATTATAAGGTTGAGAAAGTGATAGATGGTTATACGGGATTTCTTTTTCTGGACAAAGATGGAATGCCACTTGTAGCCATGCATTGGGAACACAGATTTAATCATATGGTTGGCAGGTACAATGAAATCTATAAGGTGCAGATGCCCAATATTACCCCTCATGTTTGCAGACATACATATTGTTCCAATATGGCAAAGTCCGGCATGAATCCTAAAACACTGCAATATTTGATGGGACATTCGGATATAGCTGTGACGCTCAATGTGTATACCCATGTAGGACTTGAGGATGCAGAAAAGGAACTTCAGAAGATGCAAGGATTGGAAAATGCTAGAAAAGAGATGGAAATTTCGGATATGGATGATAAGCCTTTGAAACAGAATATGTTCAAGGTGGTATGATAATATAATAAGAAAGAAATTTTGAGGACACTCAGGCTATACGGCTTGAGTGTCTTTTTGGCTGGTAAAAGAAGAACTTGGATGCTATAATAAAATTTAATCCTGTCTCTTATACACATCTGACGCTGCCG
>ENA-OYXR01000648-OYXR01000648.1-human-gut-metagenome-genome-assembly--contig:-NODE-648-length-15459-cov-14.343223_pt1 | contig 15459 bp, 10 predicted proteins | sample MGYA00243241_ERZ653431 | MGnify/ENA primary metagenome ERZ653431 (study PRJEB26926, sample SAMN06165182) | human gut metagenome | biome: ENVO:00009003; feature: ENVO:2100002; material: ENVO:00002003... | reverse complement strand
CGTCGCGCACGCCGATCTGGCGCAGCTCGATGCGGGTGTGGAAGATGCCGGCCAGGTCCTTGACCAGCTCACGGAAGTCCACACGGCCATCGGCGGTGAAATAGAACATGATCTTGGAGCGGTCGAGGGTGTATTCGGCCTCCACCAGCTTCATTTCCAGCCCGTGGCGGGCGATGCACTCCTGGCAGGTGTGGTAGGCGCGCTTTTCGTCCTCACGGTTCTGGCGCATCCGGCGCACATCCACGCTGTCGGCCATCCGGGTGATGGGCTTGAGGGCCTTGGGGACAGCGGAGTCGGCGATCTCCTTCACGCCCTGCACCACTTCGCCGCACTCCACGCCCCGGGCTGTCTCGACGATAACATAGTCGCCGGTCTTGATGGGGGTGTCTGCGGGGTCAAAATAATAGGTCTTGCCGTTGTCCTTGAAACGGACGGATATAACTTTCTTCATAGCATTCCTCTTTGGGGTCGTATCGAACGTATATAAGCCCGGAACATGGGCCTTATGCAGTCTGAATAGGCGCTGTGCCTGAAATTGCGATAAAATTCCATTCTGCATTCTAGTATAGCATAATCCGGCCCGTATTTCCACGAAATATGGCAAGAAAGTAGCCGGGATATTCCCATTGACTTCCTAAACTAAGGTGGCTTAAGGAAAGTTTTGTTAAATATTAACTTCAGGACTATTGCAAGGGAGATTCCCTCGTGTATAATAGGAACGATAAGAAGCGTTCAGAGGGTGCTGCCGTGGTTGCGGTGTACCTCTTGCCGCGCGGCGGTATAAAAAAGAAATGGATAGGAAATCATGGAAAAATTCAGTGTCAAAAAGCCGTTCACCATCCTTGTTGCGGTCATCATGGTCCTGCTGCTGGGCTTCGTGTCCATCACGAACCTGCAGACGAACCTTCTGCCCGACATCAGCACGCCATACCTCATGGTGGTCACTGTCTACCCCGGTGCCAGCCCGGAGCGTGTGGAGTCAGAAGTCTCCGATGTGATGGAGAACGCGCTGGGTACAGTGTCCGGCGTCGAGAGCATCACGGCGACCTCGGCAGAAAACTACAGCCTTCTGCTCATGAAATTCGCCGAAGGCACCGACATGAACAGCGCGATGGTCAAGACCTCCAATAAGGTGGACCAGACCGCGACCAGTCTGCCCAGCACCTGTCTGACCCCCTCCATCATCGAGTACAGCCTGAACATGAACGCCTTTATGACGGTGGCTGTCAGCCGGGAGGGCAGCGATGTCTACGATCTGTCGGATTTTGTGGATAACACCCTCGTGCCTTATGTGGGCCGCACCAGCGGCGTTTCCAGTGTGTCGGCCAACGGCCTCATCGAAAAGATGGTGCAGGTGCAGCTGAATCAGGATAAGATAGACGAAGTGAACGCCCGCCTGCTGGAGCTCATCGACACCCAGCTGGCCGACGCCCGCGCTCAGCTCGACGCCGCGGAGGCACAAATCGCCGAGGGCCGCGCCGAGTATGAAAAACAGCTGAAAAACTTCGGCAATACCGTCTCCGATACGGTCATGGCAGAGATGGGTACGGAGGTGGCCGACGCCGTCACCGTCGTGCGCGACCAGGCGCAGGCTTTGCTGAACAGCGTCAACCAGCTCATCGGCGTGGTCAATGAACCGGAGATCCAGCAGGCTCTCATCGACGTCCGCGACGGCCTGCAGCGTGTCGTGGACCAGTTCAACCAGACCGGTATGCGGGACATCGACTCCCTCATCGAGATCGTCGGCGAGCTGCGCGACATCACCGATAGGCTCACCGCCGCTCTGCAGGAGCTGCAGGGCCGTCTGGGTACCAGCGACGGCACCGTCTCCGACCTTGCCGACGAGCTGGAAGTCTCCAACAGCCTGAGCACCATTTATAAGACTCTGGACGAGGTCATCAAAGCCATGGACAATGTCCCCGGCCTGATGAACCAGTTCTCCGTCGCTCTGGGCAGCTATTCCAGCCAGCAGCTCAGCGCCTATATGCGCTTTACTGAGGCCCGCGAGATGCTCAAGGACTATGAGAACCAGCTGGAAGACGCCAAGCAGCTCTACGAGGAGAGCAAGGAAAAGGCCCTTGCCAGCGCCGATGTGGCCAAGCAGCTGGACATCAAGACCCTCGCCCAGCTCATCTACGCCCAGAACTTCTCGATGCCTGCCGGCTACGTCGCCGATAAGAGCGGCGAGTCCTGGCTGCTGAAGGTCGGCGAAGAGTACGACAGCGTTTCGGACATCGAGGGCGCACTTCTGCTCCACGTCGATGGCTTCGGCGATGTCCGCCTCTCCGATGTGGCCGACGTGGCCGTCATCGACAACGCCGAGGCCAGCTACACCCGCCTGAACGGGGAGCGGGCCGTGGTGCTGAAAATTTTCCGCAACGCCAATTCCAGCGCCAGCAGCGTCTCGGACGGCTGCCTGAATGCCTTCAAGGAGCTGCAGGCTCAGTATTCTGACCTTCACGTCGTCGTCCTGTCCAATCAGGGCAACTACATCACCATCATCGTCAACAGCATCATCAGCAGTATGCTGGTGGGCGCTGCGCTGGCCATCATCGTGCTGGCCATCTTCCTGAAGGACATCAAGCCCACCCTCGTGGTCGGCGTCAGTATCCCGCTGTCCGTCCTGTTCGCCGTCGTTCTGATGTACTTCACCGGCCTCGACATGAACATCATGACGCTGGCAGGCCTGTCGCTGGGCGTCGGTATGCTGGTGGATAACTCGGTCGTCGTCATCGAGAACATCTACCGTCTGCGGGGCCGGGGCGTACCGGCGGCCCGCGCCGCCGTGCAGGGCGCTCGTCAGGTAGGCATGTCGGTCGTGGCCTCCACCCTTACTTCGGTCTGTGTCTTCCTGCCGGTGGTGTTCGCCTCCGGCACGGTGCGCAGCCTGCTGCAGCCTATGTCCATGTGCATCGGCTATTGCCTGATGGCCTCTCTCATCGTAGCCATCACCGTCGTGCCTGCCGCTGCTTCCACTGTCCTGAAAAAGGCTGAGCCGAAGCGTCTGGTCTGGTTCGAAAAGATTCAGGATAAGTATGCCCACAGCCTCGAGTGGTGCCTGCAGCACCGCGCTCTGCCGCTGCTGGCCGCTGTCGTGCTGCTGGCCTTCTGCGGCTGGAAGGTCTTCTCCATGGGCGTCGTCCTTCTGCCCGAAATTTCCAGCAATGAGGCCACCATCGCCCTCTCCACCGACGACGGCCTGACCAAAGAGGAATCCTACGGTGTGGCCGGACAGGTCGTCGAGGCCGTCATGGCCGTGGACGGCGTGGAAGAGGTGGGCGTCACCACCGATACCACTGTGGCCGGCATCGACATCGGCCAGCTGGGCCTGCCCAGCGCTATTACCGACCTGCTGAGCGCCGCCAACAGCTACGGCAGCTACCAGTTCAACGTCATGCTGGACGAGTCACTGTCCTCTACCCGGATCGCCGCCGTGGAGCAGGCCCTGAATGATGCCGTTTCCGGCGTCGAGAACTGCACCGGCACCGTCGAGATCAGCGGTATGCAGGACCTGACCAGCCAGCTGAGCAGCGGCCTCTCTGTCAAGATCTACGGCCCCGACGCCGATACCATTACCGCACTGGGCGATAAGGTCGTCCAGATGGTCAACGACACCGAGGGCTTCGCCAATGCCGCCACCGGCCTCGGTCAGGGCGATGCGACCATCAATCTGGACATCGACCGCGACAAGGTCCGCGCCTATGGCCTGACTGTTGCGCAGGTCTACCAGCAGATCGCCGCCAAGCTCACCACCACCACGACGGCGGAGACGCCCGTCACGGTAGACGGCTCCACCATGAAAGTCCAGATCAGCGATAATCTTGACCCTATGACCAAGGAAAACATGATGGACATGACCTTCACCACCAGCGTCATGGACGCCACCGGCACCACTACCACCGGCACCTGTACGCTGGGCGATATTGCTTCCTGGACGACGGGTACTGCCCCCGACTCCATCACCAGCGAGAACCAGACCCGCTACATCACGGTGACGGCAGACACGCTGGACGGCTACAACACCACGGTCCAGTCCCGCGTGCTGCAGAAGACGCTGGACGCCTTCGCCCTCACCGATGAGATGCCCGAGGGCTGCTCCTTCTCGCTGGGCGGCGAGTCCTCCACCGTCAACCTGATGGTCGACGAGATGGTGCAGTGGATGGCTCTGGCCCTGCCCTTCGTCTATCTGGTCATGGTGGCTCAGTTCCAGAGCCTGCTGTCCCCCTTCATCGTCCTGTTCACGGTGCCGTTGGCCTTCACTGGCGGCCTGCTGGGTATGCTGGTCACCGGCCAGCAGCTGACCATGATCTCCCTGATGGGCTTCATCGTCCTGATGGGTACTGTCGTCAACAACGGCATCGTCTTCGTGGACTACGCCAACCAGCTGCGTCTGGGCGGTCTGGAGCGCCGTGCGGCCCTTGTCGCCACCGGCAAGACCCGTATGCGTCCTATCCTCATGACCACCCTGACCACCGTTCTGGCCATGCTGCAGATGGTGTTCAGCAACGATATGGCGAGCCAGCTCATGAGCGGCATGGCCATCGTCATCATCTGCGGCCTGAGCTATGCCACCCTGATGACCCTGTACATTGTCCCCATCCTCTACGACATCCTCTTCAAGAAGCCGCCGCTGGTGGTCGATGTGGGTGACGACGGGATGGACGACATCCCCGATGATGCCGCCGAGTATATCGCGCAGTCGAACGCTGCCGAGGCTCAGCCGGAAGCATAATTTTATACAGATTCAAAAGGGAGCTGTTGCATTTTGCAGCAGCTCCCTTTTCTGTTTCGCAATATGTCCAAAAAATCTCTCGAAATTTTGGAAGATAAATCTAAAAGCATTCTCACACAAGTCTGGAAAACTGTGCTATAATCATAATTATGGACGAGGTCGGGGCTGCGCTGCCCTGACCGAAAATAATGAAGAAGGAGGCGAGCCTTATGGCACAGTTCCGCTCCAAGCCCTTTGGTGTGACCAAAAACGGCGATAAGGTGGATGAATACATCATCTCCAATCCCGGTGGACTTGAGGTCAGCGTGCTGAACTATGGCTGTGTGATCAAAAATCTCTTCGTCCCTACAAAAACGGGTCCGGTGGATGTGGTCGTCGGACACGACACCCTCGCCGACTATGAGGCGGATTTCAACTCATCCGGCAGCACCTGCTGCGGTGCGTTCGTGGGCCGGTACGCCAACCGCATTGAAAATGCGGAATTTTCTCTCAGCGGCAAGACCTACAAGCTGGAAGCCAACAATGGCAAAAATCACCTGCACGGCACCTTCCCCCGCAAAATTTACGATGTGAAGATGTTCGGCGACACCCTTTTGATGGAGACCGAAAGCCCGGCGGGCGAAGATGGTTTCCCCGGAAATCTGAAGGTCAGTGTGCGGTATATCCTCACGCCGGACAACGCCCTGCGGATGGACTACCGTGTGTCCACCGACGAGGACACCATCATCAACCTGACCAACCACACCTACTTCAACCTCGACGGCGGCGGCAATGTGCTGGGCCAGAAGCTCCGCATTTACGCTTCCAACTACCTCGAGGGCAACAACGAGACTTGCCCCACGGGTAAGATCCTGCCTGTGGACGGTACGCCGATGGACTTCCGCACCGGAAAGCCTCTGGGACGCGACCTCGACACCGGCTTCTACCAGACCACCATGGCAGGCGGCGGCTTCGACCACTGCTATGTCCTCGACAGGCCCCGGGGTGCCAGCCAGAGCCTCTGCGCCTGGGCGTCCAGCGACAAGACCGGCATCAGCATGAAGATGTACACCACCCAGCCGGGCATCCAGCTCTACACCGGCAACTTCCTGCAGAACTGCCCCTCCCCCGGCAAGGGCGGCGTCCCGCTGGAAAAGTACGGCGGCTTTGCCCTTGAGACCCAGCACTTCCCCTGCAGCCCCTCTCACCCGGAGTTCCCGACGACGGTGCTGCGGGCAGGCAAAGTCTTCCGAGCCAACACTACGCTCCGCTTCTTCACCGGCCGTCAGTGCGGCCGATTATAAAAGAGAATCCGTTTTCTAAGCAAATATCAGCCGCAGCAAAGGGCAGCTCTCTTGCGGGAGCTGCCCTTTGCTGTTTTTTGCGTGTCCTCTCCATGCCTTGCGGACTAAAAATCTTTGCAGTTCATCAGACTGGCTGAAAAGATGCAACAAAAATACATTTTAATAAAAAAGCCGGTACTTGATTCTCTGTGCAAAAAGCGGTATCCTTTAGGCAGGCAGAGCACAAGGGCTCTGTGCGAAGCAACATTTGGAACAAGAGAGGTACTGGACATGGCTATTTTGGTTTCCGGCGGCGCAGGCTACATCGGCAGCCACACCTGCATCGAGCTCCTGAATGCCGGCTACGACGTCGTCGTGGCGGACAATTACTATAATGCATCCCCTGTGGTCCTCGACCGCGTCAAGCAGATCACCGGCAAGGACTTCCGCTTCTATCAGGCCGATATGACCAAACACGAGGATGTGGAGAAGATCTTCGCCGAGTGTCCCGACATCACGGCGGTCATCCAGTTCGCAGCCTATAAGGCCGTTGGCGAGAGCGTGTCCAAGCCCATCGAATACTACTACAATAACCTCAACTGCACGCTGGTCATCCTGGATGTGATGCGCAAGCACAACTGCCACAACTTCGTGTTCAGCTCTTCCGCCACCGTCTACGGCGACCCCGCCAGTGTGCCGATCACCGAGGACTTCCCCGTGGGTGCCACCACCAACCCCTACGGCACCACCAAGGCCATGACCGAGCGCATCCTCACCGATGTCTGCAAGGCTGACCCCACCCTGAACGTGGCTCTGCTGCGCTACTTCAACCCCATCGGCGCCCACAAGTCCGGCCTCATCGGCGAGGACCCCAACGGCATCCCCAACAACCTCATGCCCTACATCGCCAAGGTGGCTGTGGGCAAGCTGGAAAAGGTCCATGTCTTCGGCAATGACTACCCCACCCCCGACGGCACCGGCGTCCGCGACTACATCCATGTCGTGGACCTGGCCCGCGGCCATGTCTGCGCCATCAAGAAGCTGGAAACGAACTGCGGCCTCTTCATCTGTAACCTCGGCACCGGCAAGGGTTACAGCGTGCTGGATGTCATCCACGCCTTCGAGAAGGCCTGCGGCAAGCCCATCCCCTACGTCATCGAGGCCCGCCGCCCCGGCGACATCGCCGAGTGCTATGCTGACCCCACCAAGGCCAGGAATGAGCTTGGCTGGGTGGCTGAGTACGGCATCGAGGAAATGTGCGCCGACAGCTGGAACTGGCAGAAGAAGAACCCTGACGGCTACCACACCGCGAACTGAATAAAAAACGATAAGAGCCTGTACGGCGGGTACTTCCCGGGTACAGGCTCTTATTTTTTGCACTTTTTCTGATATTCGAGGATAGCGACATGATTTTTTTCAGAGAACAGTTCAGAACAGCCCCGTTTCTCTTGACAACGCCGGAAAGTTAGCCTATATTACTGTTGTTAATGCAAACTAACAAACGCGCTCGAGAGGAACATTCCATATGACGTTGAAAGATTTGAACATCGGCGAGACTGCCGTGGTCGGGACCGTGGGCGGCGAAGGCGCTCTGCGGCAGCATTTTCTGGATATGGGGCTGATCCCCGGTGAGGAGGTCACGCTGGTCAAATTTGCCCCGATGGGCGACCCGATGGAGCTGAGCATCCACGGCTACGAGCTGACCCTCCGGCTGGATGATGCCGCCCGCATCGGGGTCACTCTGGCCAAAGCCCCGGCGGCGAAAAAGGCGGCGGCAGAAAGTGAAAAGCCGGTGGAGCACCCGGGCCTCGGCGAAGGCGGACGCTACCACACCAAAAAGGGCGAGAACCCTCTGCCTGACGACACGACCCTTACCTTTGCGCTGGCGGGCAACCAGAACTGCGGCAAGACGACCCTCTTCAACCAGCTCACCGGCTCCAACCAGCACGTCGGCAATTTCCCGGGTGTGACGGTGGACCGCAAGAGCGGTGCGATCCGGAATAACCCGAATACGGAGGTCACAGACCTGCCCGGCATCTACTCCATGTCGCCCTATACCAGCGAGGAGATCGTGACCCGGCAGTTCATCATCGGCGAGAAGCCCACGGGCATCATCAATATCGTGGACGCCACCAACATCGAGAGGAATCTGTACCTCACCATGCAGCTCATGGAGCTGGATACGCCGATGGTGCTGGCGCTGAACATGATGGACGAGATGCGCGGCAACGGCGGCACTGTCCGCATCAATAAGATGGAGGCCATGTTAGGCATCCCGGTCGTGCCTATCTCTGCGGCAAAGAACGAGGGCGTGGACGAGCTGGTGGATCATGCGCTCCATGTCGCAAAGTATCAGGAGCGGCCGGGCCGGATGGATTTCTGCAGCGAGGAGGATCACGGCGGCGCAGTCCACCGCTGCATCCACGGCATCATCCACCTGATCGAGGATCATGCTGAGGCCGCAGGCATCCCGGTGCGCTTTGCGGCCACAAAGCTCGTGGAGGGCGACCAGCGCATCGAGGAGGCCCTGAAGCTCGACCAGAACGAAAAAGAGATGATCGAGCACATCATCGTCCAGATGGAGCAGGAGCGGGGTCTGGACCGCGCCGCCGCCATCGCGGATATGCGGTTCCACTTCATCCACCAGCTGGTGGAGCAGACCGTCGTGAAGCCCCGCCAGAGCAAGGAGCAGCTCCGCTCGGCCCAGATCGACCGGTTCCTCACGGGCCGCTATACCGCCATCCCGGCCTTTGTGGGCATCATGGCGCTGGTGTTCTACCTTACCTTCGGCGTCATCGGTCTGGCGCTCCAGAACCTGCTGGAAGTGGGCATTGATGCCCTGACCGCCGCGGTGGACTCCACCCTCACGGCGTGGAACGTCAACGCAGCCGTCCACTCGCTGGTCATCGACGGCATCTTCACCGGTGTGGGCAGTGTGTTGAGCTTCCTGCCCATCATCGTGACCCTGTTCTTCTTCCTCTCTCTGCTGGAGGATACCGGATACATGGCCCGCGTGGCATTCGTGATGGATAAGCTTCTCCGCCGCATCGGCCTCTCGGGGCGCAGCATCGTGCCAATGCTCATCGGCTTCGGCTGCACCGTCCCCGGCGTCATGGCCAGCCGCACCCTGCCCTCGGAGCGCGACCGCAAAATGACCATCCTGCTCACCCCCTTTATGAGCTGCTCGGCCAAGCTGCCCATCTACAGCCTGTTTGCGGCGGCCTTCTTCCCGGAGCACGCGGCTCTGGTGATGGTCAGCCTCTATTTCCTCGGCATTGCGGTGGGCATTCTGATGGCCATCCTGCTGAAGAGCAGTGTCTTTAAGGGCGAGGCCGTCCCCTTTGTGATGGAGCTGCCCAACTACCGCCTGCCCGGCCTCAAGAATGTGGTCCAGCTGCTCTGGGAAAAGGCCCGCGATTTCCTCCAGCGCGCCTTTACGGTCATCTTTGTGGCGACCATCATCATCTGGTTCCTGCAGAGCTTCGACCTGCGGCTCAGCCTTACCGCTGACCCGCAGCAGAGCATCCTTGCATGGCTGGCCAGCGGTATCGCGCCGCTGTTTGCGCCACTGGGCTTTGCCGACTGGCGGGTGTCTACGGCCCTGATCACCGGCTTTATGGCCAAGGAGAGCGTCGTTTCGACCCTCACCATCCTCTATGGCTCCTCTGCGGCCTTTGCCGCCGCGCTGTCCCCGGCGGCGGCTGCACCCCTGCTGGTGTTCTGCCTGCTCTATACGCCCTGCATCGCGGCGGTGGCCTCGGTCAAGCGGGAGCTGGGCGGCAAGTGGGCGTTTATCATGGTGGCAAATCAGTGCATCGTAGCATGGCTGGCGGCCTTCGGCACGCGGCTCATCATGATGCTGTAAAGAAAACGGAAACAGGGAGCGGCCTGCAAGATGCGGGCCGCTCCTTTTCTCTTGACAATCGCTGCGTTTTTGTGCTATTATTACTTCAAATTTGAATGATACAATTTTGAATCACAAGGAGGCGTCCCATGAATACCCCGGGCATCGAATTCGGGCGGAAGACCTCGGCGGCTTACGCCGCCCTCTGCAAGCCCCTGTGCCAGAAGCTCCATCTGCCCCAGACGGCTTTTGACATTCTGATGTTCCTCGCCAACAACCCCGGCTACCAGACCGCCAGCGACGTGGTAGAGGTGCGCAAACTGAAAGCAAACCTCGTCTCGGTGAACGTAGACCGTCTGGTGCAGGAGGGCTACCTCGTCCGCGAGGCTGACCCCGGCGACCGCCGCCGCACCCTGCTGCGCTGCACCGAAAAAGCCTGCCCCATCATTGAGCAGGGCCGGGCCTTGCAGGAGGAATTTGGTGCGCGTCTGCTGGAACACACCAATGAAGCACAGCGAAAGGCGTTCTTCGAGACGATGGACATTATAAATGAGAATCTGGACGCCATTCTGGAAGGAGAAGCATGAACATTTTATTTACGATCTTAGTCACCTTTTTCGCCGGCATGGGCGCGGGCCTCGGCACCGGCTTTGCGGGCATGAGCGCGGCGGCTGTCATCAGCCCCATGCTCATCACCTTTCTGCATATGGACCCCTATATGGCCGTGGGCATCGCCCTCTCGTCGGATGTGCTGGCCAGCGCCGTATCGGCCTACACCTACCATAAAAACAAGAACCTCGACATCAAAAACGGCCTCATCATGATGGTGAGCGTGCTGGTGTTCACGGTGGTGGGCAGCTGGGTGGCCAGCCTGCTCCCCTCGGCCACGATGGGCAGTTTCTCGGTGTTCATGACCTTCCTGCTGGGCATCAAGTTCATCGTCCGGCCCGTTATGACCACCAAAGAGGCCATGCAGGGGGTCAGCGCAAAGAAGCGGGCCATCCAGTCCATCGTCTGCGGCATCCTCATCGGCTTCATCTGCGGCTTTATCGGCGCAGGCGGCGGCATGATGATGCTCCTCATCCTCACCAGCGTCCTCGGCTACGAGCTGAAAACGGCTGTGGGTACCAGCGTGTTCATCATGACATTCACGGCCCTGACCGGAGCTGTCAGCCATTTCGCCATCGGCGGTGCGCCGATCTGGCACGTCTGGGCGCTCTGCGTCGTCTTTACCCTGCTGTGGGCGCGCATTGCGGCGGTCTTTGCCAATAAGGCCGATGCCAAGACCCTCAACCGCGCCACCGGCATCATCCTCGTCATCCTCGGCGTGGTGGTCATGGGCTTCAACTGGCTCAGCTGACCGTATCCGGACAAAAAGAAATGCCTGTGCGGCAGATGCTGCACAGGCATTTTTAATGTTCTTTTAACGGACGAACTCGACCTCAACGTCGCCGTTCTTGGTGGCGAGGTTCAGCTTGTTGGGGGCATCTGCATTCTGCTGCAGGGTGTCCTTGCCGGAGAAGAGGAAGCTCTTGTCGCTGGCGTCGGAGACGCGGATCTTGCCGCCGCCTGCGGCCAGCTCAAAGCCGTAAGAGCTGCCGCTGCCGATCACAGAGCCGGTGATGCTGCCGTTCTGCACCTTGGCGTTGCAGACGTTGGCAGAGATGTTTTCCAGCTTGAGGGTGCCGCTGTTCTGGATGGTGGCGGCCACATTCTGGGAGGTGACGCCGCTCATGGTGATCTTGCCGTTGCGGGTGGTGCTGCTCAGGGTGGAACCGTTGAAGTTCGATACCTCGATGCGGCCATTGTCGGTGGTGAGGCTGGCGGTCTGTGCCGAAACGCCGTCCAGCGTGATGCTGTCGTTGGTGGTGCTGACGGTGATGTTTGCCAGCGTCTGGCGGGGTACCTGCAGCGTCAGGGTGCAGCTGCGGGTGTCCTCACTCTGGATGATAAGGGAAGCGTTGGGCTCCCGGGTCTTGGTCACGGTGAGGGTGCTGCCCGCCACAGTGAAGTCGTAGAGCTTGGAGCTTTCAAAGGCGTAGCTCGAGGTGTAGGTGTAATCGGCGCGGATGTGGTCGATGTCGGCGGCCTGCAGAATGACCGCAGCGCTGTTGTCCTGCACCACGATGGCGTTGATGCCGGCCGGTGCGTCATAGCTGGCGCTGTAAGTGGCCACAGGTGCTGCCGCGCCGCAGAAGAGCGCAGCCGCCGTGACAGCCGTCAGAAGAGCGAGAAGAAACTTTTTCATAAGGAAAACCTCCTGTCGCAATAAAATAGATGAGCGGAATGTCCCGCAGAAGATTTTACTTTATCCGTCCGGGCCGCAGCTGCGGCTCGGATAGAATTTCTCACCCTAAAAATACCGCAGCAGAGAAAAAAAGTCAAGAGAGAAAAAATGAACAATAAAAAACGCCTGCACAGTGGTGCAGGCGCAAAAGCAGGATAAATTATTTTTCTTCGATGGTGGAGTGCTCGATGACATAGTCGGCAGCGCGGCGGATGCCTTCGTTGCGGCGGATGGCCTCCACGTTGGAGGCAGCCTTGACTTCCTCGAGGGTCTTCTTGGTGCGCTCAGCGCGCTCGGACAGGGTCTTGTCGATGTCCTCCTCAGTGGGGACGAGGTTCTCGTTCTGAGCGATCTGCAGCAGGGCCATCCGGGCGCGGGTGTTCTTCTCCGCAGCAGTGCGGACAGCGGCAGTGAAGCTCTCGCGGGTCTGATGGATCTGGCTCAGGTAGCGGTCGAGGCTCAGGCGCTGCATCTGCAGCTGCTGCTGGATCTGCTCCATCTCCTGCTGATAGGCGCTCTCGACGAGAACGCTGGGCAGCTCGCCCTCAGCGGCTGCGGCCAGCTGGGTGAGGATGGCGTCCTTAGCGCGGTTGAGCGCGGCGGCGTGTTTGTTGTCGTGGAGCTGCTGACGGATCTGGGCGCGGAACTCGTCCATGGTGTCCACATTGGCAGCCTTCTTGGCAAAATCGCTGTTCAGAGCGGGCAGCTGGCGGACACAGACGTCGTGCAGCTTGATTTTGAAGACCACGGGCTTGCCGGCCAGGTCCTTGACGTGGTAGCGGGCCGGGAAGGTGACGAAGATGTCGAACTCCTCGCCGCCCTTGTGGCCGAGGATGCCTTCCTCGAAGCCGGGGATCATCCGGCCGCTGCCCAGCTGCAGGGTCTGGTTCTGGGCGGTGCCGCCGTTGAAGGGCTTGCCTTCCAGCAGGCCCTCGTAGTCGATGTGGACGATGTTGCCCTTGACGGCCGGACCCTTGTGAGGCACCAGCTCAGCGGCCATGGCGCGGCGGCGCTCCAGCACAGCGTCGATCTCCTTGTCGGTGACTTCCGGGGTGACGCACTCGGTCTTGAAGCCGGTGGTCTGGGTCAGATTCAGCTCAGGCTGCAGGGCGGTGGTGGCAGTGGCCACAAAGCCCTCGTCCTTTTTCACGCTGACCAGGTCGTAGACCGGCTCGTCCACAGCGTGGAAGCTATGTTCTGCCATCGCTGCGTCGTACAGGGCCGGGACATCCTTGTCCATCAAATCGTTGATGGCGTCGTACCAGAAGGTGTGCTCGCCGCGGTCGGCCTCGATCTGGGCGCGGTCAGCCTCGCCCTTGGCAAAGCCCTTGATGGTGTACGTTGCGCGGGTGCGCTCGTACACGGCGTTGGACGCAGCTTCCAGCTCCTCAGCCGAAGCGCTGAAAGTCATTTTGCAGACACTCTTTTCGGGAGTTTCCACGCTTACCAGTTTCATAGGTTCTACCCTCCGTGCTGCCCCCTGAAAGGGCAAGATTCAAAACATTATGAAGTTATTATAGCACAATAAGCTCAAAAGCGGTATAATAAAAAGAAAGAAAATCTGTTCTTTTGTCAGCGAATGGGGTCCCGTGCGCTGCAAAACGGAAGGAAGTGTACACCTCATGCGTTTGTTTGACGTTCTCGGGCCGGTGATGATCGGCCCCTCCTCCAGCCATACGGCGGGTGCAGCCCGCATTGGATATACGGCTCAGAAGCTGCTGGGCGACATCCCCGCCGAGGCGGACATTGGGCTCTACGGCAGCTTTGCCACCACAGGCCGGGGCCACGGCACCGACCGTGCGCTGGTGGCGGGTCTGCTGGGTCTCCGCCCGGACGACCCCCGCCTGCCCGACAGCTTCGCGCTGGCCGAGGAGGCCGGCATGAAGTTCACCATCCATCCGGTGGAGCTCCGTGCCGCCCACCCGAATACGGCGGTGCTTACCTTAAAGAGTAAGGCGGGCCGGATCCTCGTTCTGAAGGCGGCCTCTGTGGGCGGCGGACGCATCCGCGTGACTGAGATCGACGGTGTGCCTGCCGACTTTGGCGGTGACAGCAACACCCTTATCATCCATAACGAGGACACCCCCGGCTGCATCGCCGAGGTCACTATGTCGCTGGCCCAGCGCCGCATCAATATCGCGTCCATGCAGGTGTTCCGCGCCGCGACGGGCGGCTACGCCGTTATGGTGCTGGAATGCGACTCCCACATCCCCCACGTGCTGGAACAGCAGATGGCCGTGATGCCGGGCATCCGCAAAGTCACCTGCCTGAACATCGACGAGCCGGAAGAATGCGAGGAGGGCTGAGAAGTGTCGTTTTTATCCTGTGAAGAGATGCTGGCCGCTGCCCGCAGCCAGAATATTTCCCTTTCGGAGGCCATTCTCCGCAGCGATTTAGCCGAGAGCCGCCTCACCGAGGCCCACAGCCGGGAGATGATGCACCACCTCTGGCAGGTGATGCAGGCCACCAGCCGGGACTATGACCCGGCCCAGCGCAGCCGAAGCGGCCTTTCGGGCGGCGATGCGGCCAAGGTGGAGCAGGCCCATCAAGAAGGAAAGAGCCTTGGCGGCGATTACCTCGCCGCAGTGACTGCCGAAGCTCTCAAGACCGCCGAGTGCAACGCCTGCATGAAGCGCATCGTCGCTGCCCCCACGGCGGGCAGCTGCGGCGTCCTGCCCGCTGTTCTGTTGCCGCTGGCCCGCAGCGGCGAGGCCGACGAAGAGTCCATTTGCGACGCCCTCTATGTCGCCGCCGGGTTCGGTCAGGTCATCGCGGCCCGCGCCACTCTCGCGGGCGCGGAGGGCGGCTGTCAGGCCGAGGTGGGCGCTGCCAGCGCGATGGCCGCCGCCGCTCTCTGCCACCTCAAGGGCGGCGCGCCGGAGCAGTGCGCCGCTGCCGCCGCAATGGCTCTGGGCAACCTGCTGGGCCTCGTCTGCGACCCCGTGGCCGGCCTCGTGGAAGTCCCCTGCGTCAAGCGGAACGTCGTCGGCGCCGTGAACGCCGTCTCCTGTGCGAATATGGCCCTTGCCGGGGTGGACTACGCCATCCCCTGTGATGAGGTCATCGACGCCATGGGCCGCGTGGGCAGCCTGCTCTCCCCCGACCTCCGCGAGACCGGTCAGGGAGGTCTTGCCGCCACGCCCACCGGCGTCCGCATTGCGCAGGCTCTGGCAGAGCAGGGCTGATGCATAGAAAATAAAAGAAAAGTGGATGAAAAGCCGCACTTTTTCAGGAATCTCAAAAATATTTCCGAAAAAGTGTTGACAAAACCCCGGTTCAGTGATAAAATACATCATGTTCCGAACGGAACGTATGCGTTGGTAGCTCAGCTGGA
>ENA-OYXR01000639-OYXR01000639.1-human-gut-metagenome-genome-assembly--contig:-NODE-639-length-15601-cov-13.450084_pt1 | contig 15601 bp, 14 predicted proteins | sample MGYA00243241_ERZ653431 | MGnify/ENA primary metagenome ERZ653431 (study PRJEB26926, sample SAMN06165182) | human gut metagenome | biome: ENVO:00009003; feature: ENVO:2100002; material: ENVO:00002003... | reverse complement strand
TGATTTTAATGGGACGATGTTCTTTGATACCCGCTTCCACATGGAGGCGTGGTCAGAGATCTATCATGAATTGCATCCTGAAGATCCGAATCCCCTTGACCCTAAGTTGATTTGCGGACCGTGTAATGAGTCGATCATTCAGAACATGGCACCGTGGCTCAATGCCGATGAGCGAAAGCAATGTTCGGAGCGGAAAGAGGAATTGTATCGCAGGATGTGCAGGAGAAATCCTGACAGGTTACACCTCGTAGCAGGTGCTGAGAAGTTGATGCAAGGCTTGCATGAGCGCGGCATCCCCTTTATTCTGGCAAGTGCTTCTATCAAGGCAAACGTTGACTTTTACTTTGACAGCTTCCCCATCGGGAAATGGTTGAAGAAAGAAGATGTTGTCTACGATGATGGAACCTATGCTGATAAAGGCGAAATGCACTTAGAAGCTGCCAGACGACTGAATGTTCCGTTTTCGGAATGTATGGTCATCGAGGATAGTGTTGCAGCCATCACTCTGGCGAAACGAAATGGCGCAGGCCAGATCGTTGCGATCGGTGAAAAAGCAGACGGGTCGGATTTGATCCAGCTTGGCGCAGCACATTACATCCACGACTTTACAGAATTTGATTACGCATGGTTGGAAAACTGAAATTCGTCCAGTGAGTTTCCATTTCCACAGTTGATAAAAGACGGCTTCGGTTATTCGGAGCCGTCTTTTTCGTTAAAAACAGATGAGGACAGAGGTTTATGGAGCACTTCACAAACTACCAGCAGATGATTGCTCCTGCTATGGTATGGGAATCAATCGAACGCAACGATGTGGTCAAAATGGCCGTTTCGTTCAGTTGGAAAAATGAAGAATGGCTGATTCCGGCAGTTTATCCGTTTCCGGGCGGATTGGTAGTAGATGTGGTGCGTAAGCTGCCATTTTATCATTTGAAAAACCGACTGACCATCTACGAAAAGGACAAGAATGCCGAGTATCATTCGCCGTTAGAGCGATTGCTGATGGATCGGCATGACCCCTTCCGTTTTTATCCAACGGGGCATCTTTTAGCAGAAAATTACTGTATTGACGAATGGGACTCCAAACGTTTCATCTGGAATCCTCTCAAAATATCACCTGTTCCCTCAAAGGAAGATTATCAGGCCAAAAAGCTGATGGAGCACTACGGACTCGATCTGAACACCGGATGGGTCATTTTTCGGATGTGCTTCAAAAGTGAGTTTCTGTCATTTTACGATCAGGAACTGACCCTGATGCTGGAAGCACCGGATGAACCCGTGCCGGGGCCGACTTTGAAAATCGAAGAAGCAGGCCAGCTTATCGTGTTCCAGAATCCGCTTACCAAGAAAGCGGAAATGATCACGGTCACAGTGCTTGAAAATGGTGTGATCGAGCATCCCTTCAAGAAACCGGGACCAGTCAAGTATCCCGCCAATTATGTGATCCTTCATTATCGCTTTCACCCAGAGAAGAAGGACCAGCAATATTGCTTTATGGACACACGGTTGACAGATGCTCCAATCGAATTGGAACCGTGTGAGGGTTTGACTTACGCACACACCGAGGAAGCGGAACCATGCGACCCTCGGTTTTCCAAGGTGACCTTGCGGGACTATATGGCCGAAAACAGAAACCGTGCGGCATATTCCTCCCTTACGCATTATCCGAGACTTACGACGGAGTGGCAATTTGTAGCGATCCACAAGGAAAGAAAGAATGTCCGTGTAAAGCTGAAAAGGGACTAGACAGAACAGAGATATTGTGTTAGGGTAAACAAAGAGCATTCGACAGTGTTTGCAGATGAGGACGCGCTGCGTCTTATCAGATAGTAAAAGGAGCGTTTTTATGAATTCAACAACATTGCTTGTCATCCTTTGTGTTGTGGTCGTGTGTGCAGTTGCCTTTTTGTCTATTCCTCACTCCGGGAAAAACAAAGCGGCTGAGAAAAAAGTAGACCCTGCCGAAGCAAACAAATACGCACTGGTTGCACAGGACATTCTGAAAGGCATCGGCGGCAAAGACAACGTAGTATCTGTCAGCTACTGCACTACCCGCCTGCGCTTTGTGGTCAAGAACTACAATCAGGTCAATGAGCAGGCCGTAAAAGCGGCAGGCGCAACAGGCATTCTCCGTCCGGGGAAAAACGCCTGTCAGGTCATTGTCGGCACGAAGGTCAAGTCCATTTATGACGAACTGGATAAGCTGCTGAAGTAAAGAAGGGGCTGTTGCACAAGGATAAAACCGGTGTAACAGCCTCTTTTTCATTCATGCTGCAATTTTTTCAGCTTTTCAAACGTATCTAAATTAAAGTGGCATATCATCTTCCTATTTCACAAATCCTTGCCGTTTTCAGACAGGAGGTTGCTTTTATGAAAGTATCTGCCGACTATCGTATGCTCGCTCTCGATGCCCTGCGCGGAAAATGGAAAACTGCTGTTTTGACAGGTATTGCCGCCAGTGCGCTCGGTGCTACCATTGTGAGCAGTTCCAACAGTGTCGTTTCCAATTCCAATCAGGCAAAGGACATTCATTTTGAACTGTTCGCCCAGCCAAACGGCGGTCGGCTGCTTGCTGTTCTGCTTGTCGGCATTGGTCTGTGGGCAATCCTCCAACTGATCGTGGGCGGTGCAGTTCAACTGGGATATGCTCATTTTAATCTGAACCTTGTAGATGGAAATGATGCTGCCATCTCGGACTTGTTCTCTCAGAAAGACCGTCTGTGGGATGGCTTCTGCATGAAATTCCTGCAGGGTCTGTACATCGCCCTCTGGTCGTTGCTGTTGGTGATTCCGGGAATCGTGAAAACATATAGCTATGCGATGACACCTTACATCATGTCCGAGCATCCTTCGCTGACCGCAAATGAAGCGATCACAGAATCCCGGCGGATCATGGACGGCAACAAATGGCGGCTGTTCTGTCTGGATTTCAGCTTCATTGGCTGGGAGCTGCTCTGTTCGTTGCCACTGTATGCCGGGGGTTTTCTGGTTCTCAAATATTTCACCGGTTCAGAGGCTATGGCGATTTCTCTTGTTCTTCTGCTGACAATTCCATTGAGCATTGGCTTCTTTTTTGTACGCCCCTATGAGGAAGCTGCATGGGCCACTTTCTACCGCGATATTACCGCAGCACCTACCGAACCGGATGAAGCATACTGACTTTTATACTATTTCTCAGATGTGACCGGATTTTCGAGGTGATCTGCGTATGGAGAAGAAACCTGACCGTTCCGAAATAATTACAATGACCCTCTTGTTTGCTTTAACGCTGGTGCTTACAGTATTAAAAGTGACGAGAGTGCTTTCATTGCCTTGGTTGTGGGTACTGGGTCCGCTTTGGCTTGGTACATATCGATACCGCGACTAGGGCTGCTTGCGCTGGGAGAACCTCAAACCCTGTAATCATCGTGCTTCCGTGATGGCTGCGCACTCCTATGGCGCATCCAAAAAGCGTTTTGTAAAAACGCGTAGCCTGCATCGGCACGATGCAGTTCAAGGGTTTGGGATTTCCCAACAAGCATTTTGCAACGCAAAATGGTCTTTGTATATACGAAGACACTGCTTGCTACGGCTATGAACGCCTTTTGAATTGCAAAATGATTTTTCGGTTGCTATACTGGACTTATCAAAATCTTTTTGGGAGGCTGCCGCAATGAGCGCACAGACAATGCTGATCGGGAACAGACCTTGCCGCATTTACGGCGAAGCTCATGCAGAATACCTGCTGCTCCAAATGACAGGCGAACACGAGCTGCAAAGCATGGAAAGCGAGGTCGCCGCTATTGCACAGAGTGCGCACCACTTTTTGTTTGCAGCCATTCCGGTGGAAAACTGGAACGATGCACTTTCTCCGTGGAAGTCTCCTGCTGTGTGGGGAAAGCAAGATTTCGGCGGCAAGGCTGGGGACACCCTGCGCTTTCTGACGGAGCAGGTCATTCCCACACTGGAGCAGCGGTATCCTCTCCCGAAAAACGTCAAAATCATTCTGGGTGGCTACTCGCTGGCCGGGCTGTTTGCACTGTGGGTATCCACCCAGACCGATTTGCTCTACGGTGTCGCCGCCGCTTCTCCCTCTGTGTGGTTTCCGGGTTGGATGGAGTTTGAACAACAGCACCCGATACAGGCACAGCGCGTTTATCTGAGCCTTGGTGACAAGGAAGAGCGTACGAAAAACGCTGTCATGGCTGCGGTGGGCGATAACATCCGCGCCCTGCACAGCCGGCTTACAGCGCGTAGCACAGACTGCACCCTTGAATGGAACAGCGGCGGGCATTTCAAAGACGCTGACCTGCGCACGGCGAAAGCATTTCGCTGGGCGATGGAGGAACACACATGACCATTTTGATTGATGCAGACGGCTGCCCGATGGTGGACCTGACATTGTAGATTGCAAAGCAGTTTGATGTTCCTGTTATCCTGATCCTGTGGGTCATCAAGAAGTTCTAAACCGTACAGGATCGGCACGGTTTTTCGGGACTGCAAAGGTCTAAAGTCCCCAAGCGTCCAACTTACAACAAAAATGAGACAGGCGACCCACCTTTCGGGAAGCCTGTCTCATTTTTCCGTTGGGGGCTATTTGCATTGCTGAGAAACAGCCCGATTTTGAAACTCAGTGATTGAAGGAGAACGAGGGATTACTTAAAGACTGATATCCTTGCCGCCATTGAGCTTGCTGAAAGCCAGCAGGGAAATGACGGTCAGGATGGTCATAATGGTGGACAATGCGGCTGCAGTACCGTAGTTGCCGCGGATGACCTCGGTATAGATTGCTACCGTCAGGGTCTTGGTCTTGCCGGTATACAGGATGATGGCGGTGGACAGTTCACTGATCATGGTGACCCAGCTCAGGATAGCACCAGAGATGATGCCGGAGGCCATCATGGGCACTGTGATGCGGAAGAATGCCTTCATCTTGGAAGCGCCCAGCGAGATAGCAGCTTCCTCAATGCTCATGGGGATCTGCTGCAGGATAGCCACCGACGAGCGGATGGTATAGGGCAGACGCCGGATGATGAGTGCCACTACCATGATGAGCATGGTGCCGCTGATGAGGAGCGGGGGCTTATTGAAGCCGATGAGCAGCGCAATGCCAAGAACCGTGCCGGGCACGATGTAGGGAATCATCGAGAGGATGTCCACCACATTGGTCAGGGCATTGCGGCGGCGCACCACCAGATAAGCGATGAGAACAGCCAGCAGCACGATGACGACCAGTGCCAGCAGGGGGATGATGATGGTATTCTGAATGCTGCGGCCCAGCTTGCCGATGGCGGTCTGGTAGCTCTGCAGCGAGTAGCCGTCCACAAAAATCTTACCCTGCGTGTTCTTGAACGAGGTGTAGATGACGTAGGCCTGCGGCATGATGGCGATGCCCACTACAAGGTAGACGACCAGATGTACCAGAGCGTTGATGCCCTTGCGGGCCTCCCGCTCCTCCACGGGGTGCATACTGTTCAGAGCGAAGGCGTTCTTGTTGGAAACGTACTTCTGGACGAGGAACACCAGCGTGGTGATGACGATAGCAATGACGGCGATAGCGGCTGCAAAGCCGTCGCTGCCACCCACCTCGTTGATGAACTCGGTGTAAAGGACAACAGGGAAGGTACGGTAGCCCTCACCGATCAGCATCGGGGTGCCGAAGTCTGCAAAGGATCGCATGAACACCAGCAGAGCCGCAGCCAGCAGGGTGGGCATGATTAGGGGCACGACCACTTTGAAGAAGCAGGCAATGCCAGAGCATCCGAGGTTCTCAGCCGCCTCGATGAGGGAGTTGTCGATATTCTTCAATGCACCCTTGGCGTAGAGGAACACCAGCGGGAACAGCTGGAGCGTCATGACCAGAACGATGCCGCCGAAGCCGTAGATGTCCGGGATGGCGATGCCGAGGTTTTTGAAGAATGTGGTAATGATACCGCTGCGACCCAGCAGCAGGATCCATGAGTAGGCACCGATGAAGGGAGCCGACATAGATGCCACCACAATGAGGATATTCAGCACCGACTTGCCCTTGATCTTAAAAATCGTGAACAGGTATGCCAGTGGGGTGCCAATGGCGATGGAGAGCACCGTCGCTGTGATGGACACCTTGAAGCTGTTGATCAGGGTATCGAAATAGTAGCTCTTGGAAAAGAACTTCGTGAAATAAGCCAGCGTGAAGCTGCCGGTGTCGGGGTCCAGTACAGACTGGCGGATCAGGTATGCCATCGGGTAAAGCAGGAACAGTGCATAGAGTACGATGGTCCCCAGCGTAATGGCTCCCCAGACATCAAGACGGAACTTATTATTGTTTTTCATAAGCGTCGCTCCTGATGAGATTGGTACCGCCGTCCTTGGTAAAGACGTTGATCTTCTCTTTCTTGACCTTCAGCAGCACCTTCTCGCCCTTCTTGAGACCCTCGCCAATGGAGGACTCCTCTACGATCTCCACCGAGTCGCCCTGATCGGTGTCAATGGTGTAGTGGGTGTTGAGGCCGAGGTAGGTACACTCCTGCACGGTGCCGTGGATGCCATCGGTGCCGTCCTTGCAGATAATGAACTCCTCCGGGCGGATGGAACAGCGCACATCCTGCTCGGAAGCCTTGTCCAGAGCGTCGAGGTGCTCATGGTAGCCGTCGGCAAAGGTGATGATGCCGTCCTTGACGTGGGCATTCACGATGTTGGTGCGACCGATAAAGGTGGCAACGAAGACATTCTTCGGGCGCTGGTAGATGTCGCGGGGAGTGCCAACGTGCTGGATGACGCCGTCCTTCATAACGGCGATACGGTCGCTGATGGCCATTGCCTCTTCCTGATCGTGGGTGACATACACGGTGGTGATGCCAACGCTCTTCTGGGTGTGGCGGATGACGCTGCGCATCTCGACACGGAGCTTTGCATCCAGATTGGAAAGCGGCTCGTCCATCAGCAGCACATCCGGCGAGATAACCAGTGCGCGAGCCAGTGCGATACGCTGCTGCTGACCGCCGGAAAGCTGGTTGGGCATCCGGTCGGCATACTGCATGATCTGCATCAGGTTCAGAAACTCATCTGTCCGCTTCTTGATCTCGGCCTTGTCCACCTTGCGGTTTTTCAGACCGAATGCCACATTGTCCCGAACGGAGAGGTTCGGGAAGATGGCATAGTTCTGGAACACCATGCCGATGTTGCGCTTGCTGGGGTCCATATCGTTGATGCGCTTCTCGTTGAAGAAGATGTCGCCGCCCTCAATGGAGTTGAAGCCTGCGATCATACGGAGAAGGGTGGTCTTGCCGCAGCCGGAGGGACCCAGAAGGGTGAACAGCTCACCATCTCCGATCTCCAGATTCAGGTCCGGGATGACCGTATTATTCCCGTAGCGCTTTACTGCGTCTTTGACTGATATTCTGCTCATACTAGCCTCCTGCTGCCCTTTGAATTACTTGCTCTGCAGATCGGTGAAGATCTCAGTGTACTTGTCCACCAGCTCCGACTTGTGGGCGCTGACGTAGGGGATGTCCTCCTCGATGACATTGATGTCTGCCATCGGGGTCATGGCATCGTTGGTGGCAGCATCCTTCATAACAGGACGGTTGGTCAGGGTGCTGCCCCAGATGTTCTGGACTTCCTCGCTCAGGATGAAGTCAATGAACAACTTGGCATTGTCCATGTTCTTTGCGCCCTTGATGATGGTGGCGGAAGCAGGAAGGAAGACAGTACCTTCCTTCATGTAAACGATCTTGACAGGTGCGCCGTCCAGAACCAGCTGAGCACAGGGATCCTCATAGGACAGACCCACCACATACTCGCCATCGGCAACTCCCTTGTAAACGCCGCTGGAGCTTTCGCAGATCTTGCCGTCCACATTCTCAAACAGGTCGTGGACGTACTGCCATGCCTTATCGTCCTCGTAGCCGCCCATTGCAAGCAGCATATTGGTCAGGTGAGCGAAAGCGGAAGAGGAGTTGGCGGGGTCGGCAGTGGCGATTTTACCCTTCAGGGCCGGGTTCAGCAGATCTTCGTAGCCCTCGATCTTGATGTCACCGATGAGGTCGGTGTTGACGATGAGGACGCTGCCGTCCAGCACGTTGCCGGTGATGAAGCCGCACTTGTTCTTGTAGGCGTCGATGACGTTTGCATCGTTGGCGGAAACATACGGCTCCCACAGGTCCTCGTTGGTGTACATCAGCGACCAGGAGCCGCCGAACAGGACATCTGCGTAGGGATCGTTCTTTTCGGACTGGATACGCTTGACCAGTTCGCCGGTGCCGGCCTGAATCAGCTCGACGTTGACGCCGTATTTCTCCTCAAACAGAGGAATGGTGGCGTTCAGCAGACCCTCAGAGTTGGGCGAGTAGATCACGAGGTCGCCGCCGCCCTGTGCAGCAGTACCAGAAGCGGCAGTGGAAGCAGCGGTAGAACCGGCAGAAGAGGTGCTGGCGGAGGAGCCGCCGCAAGCGCTCAGAGCAGCAGAAGCTGCGATAACACCGGTAGCCATCAGGAACGAACGACGAGAAATCTTTTTCATAGTAAAAACCTCCATTTTTTACTTGAAACTTTTCGATAGTCCCATTTTAATGCTTATAGCACAAAAATAATACTCAAATTGCAGAACAAATGGAAAAAATACCGAACAGCGGCTGTTCGGTATTTTTTCATAGACACTTATTTCAAGGTGTTCTGGTACTCCCGCACCGAGCAGCCTATGTATTTTTTGAAAACGTGGTTAAAATATTTGTACTCACCAATGCCGCACTCCCAGCCGATTTGGGAGATGGGCAGTTTTCCTTGCCGGATGAGTTCCAGAGCGTTCTGAATACGGCAGCGGTTGAGGTAGTCAATAACCGTTGTGCCAAGCTCTTTTTGAAACTTCTGGTTGATGTACCGTTCCGAGTAGTGGAACTGTTCCTGAAGGTCAGCAAGTGTTATCTTGCTCTGGTAATTCTCTTTCAGATAGGCTACGATGCGTAACACCAGCGGGTCAGTGACCTTATCTTCGCTTAATGGCGGCAGAGCTGTCCGGCTGCGGACGGCCTCTGCCTCGTCCTCCCGCTGTTGGAGGTACTGGTTATCCCCTGCAAGGCGGACAGCCTTCTCCAGCGCAGTACGCATCTCGTCCATGTCGAGGGGTTTGAGCACATAATCCGATACGCCGTTCCGAATGGCCTGCTGGGCGTACTCGAACTCCGAGTAGCCTGTCAGGATGATGGCAATATAGTTGAATTTCTCTCGGGTGTCGGCGATCATCTCAAGACCGCTTTTTACCGGCATGGTAATGTCGGTAATGACAATGTCAGGCTGCAGTTCAGCGATCTTTTCTTCACCTACTGCCCCATTCTCTGCCTCGCCCACCACCGAGCAGCCGCACTCCTCCCACGGTACCGAGTAACGAATGCCCTTGCGGATGATCTCTTCATCTTCTACCAGTAGAACGCGATACATGGTTTACATTCCTCCCAGCCGGAGCTTGAGTTTCACAGTGAAGCCTTCGCCCTCGGTGCTGTCGATGGTCAGTCCGCTGTCACCGCCGTAGCCCAGCCAGATGCGACGGTTGATGTTCTGCAGACCATTGTGCTCGATGTTCACTTCATCCGAGCGCAGGATGTCTCGCAGCTGTTCCAGCATTGTCTCGTCCACGCCTCCGCCGTTATCCTCTACCGTGAAATAGAGCGCATCCTCCCCCAGCCAGCCCCGTACCCTTATATGGATACGTGGCTTCTTCTGGAATCCATATTTGATGCTGTTTTCCAGCAAGGGCTGTAAAAGCAGCTTCGGGATGATGAACTCCATGCAGGCGTCGTCGATGTCGATCTCGTAGGAGAAATTTGCACCGAAGCGGGTGGACTGGATCACAAGGTAATCCTGCAGATATTTCAGATCATCTTTAACAGGGACATTGTGCTTTGTGTTGTTGATGCTGTAGCGCAGGATGCCGATAAACCGTCCGATCAGCTGCTGGGCTCGCTGGGGGTCTGTCGGGATAAGATAGCGGATATTGTCCAGCGTATTATAAATAAAGTGGGGATTGATCTGCGCCTGAAGATTCTGCATCTCCATCCGGTTGTTCACTTCGGCAAGAGCGATGTTGCGCTGGCTCAGCTCTTGAATGCTGCGAACCATCTTGTTGACCTGACGGGCGATCTCCTCGATCTCATCGCCGGTGTCGATCTCGATGATGTGATCAGGGTCCTCCTTGCGGATGATGCGGATCTCCCGCACGAGGGTGTCCACCGACTTTACCATCTGCTCAGTCATAGCGTGCATGATACGGGCGAACATTGCCGCCCAACTCAGTCCCAGCAGTACGATCAGGAGCAGCCCCACGAAAAGATAACTGTAATTCGTGGGCGAGTAGATGAAGGAGTAAGCCAACACCGTGCCGTTTTCCAGCGAGCGGCTGCTGCGTAGATAGCGGTTCCCGTTCACTCGCACATACTGCGCCGCATCGGCGGGCAGATACTTGTTAGCATTTTTCTGGGAGAGGAAGGAAGAGTTTGAACAGGTGATGACATCACCGTTGGATTTGGTGAGGATAGCATCGTACTGGTACTGGCTGAACAGTTTTGTCCAGTCGTTCTCATTCAGATAGACTGCCGCAGCACCCTGATATTCGCCATCCCGGTAGAGCGGATGTATCATAACGTATTCTGAGCTGTTGGCTCGGAAGTGGTAGACCGTGGTGTAGACGGTCCGCATAAGATGGCAGGCGTTGTCCACGGCGATGCTGTTAAATTCCTGCCGGTGGAGATTCATCTCTCCCTCCGAAAAGGTCGTGAACCGAACATTTCCCTTGGAGTCGGTAAGGATGAACTGTATCTCCACAAGAGCCGAGACGTTGTAATGGCTGATAAGATAGCGCAGGTTGTCCTGATCATTCCGCAGCTCGGAGAGGAACAGCTCGGTGTGTCCAGCGTCCAGCAGAAAGGCTGACATGTTATTGTATACCTCATGGAAGGTGGAGGCGACACTCTCCAGATGGTCTTCCCGCCGGGCGTTCTGGTTGAGAGCATTCACAACAGCGATTGCAATGCAGAACAAAAGACATCCCAGTAGCAGGCTTGAGATCAGCTTACGGGAGACGCTCTGCTCCAGCTCCTGCTGAAAGCGGCTCTTTTTGTAGGTGCGATCGTGGTGACTATGATCCATACTTTTTTCGCTCCTGCTCTTCGACAAACTTTGCCATACTTCGATTATAATGCCTTGAATCAGATGAGTCAACGGGCGTGTTGCTGTCATTTTTATTGCATAACACAAAAAAACTGCCCGGAACGACCTTCTCCTATCGTTCCGGGCAGTTTCATCATCACCCTCAACCGTAACGGTGATGGTTTCGCCCTGCTTGATGCCAAGGCCCATGACTGCCATTAAACAAAGCGACTGAGAAAAAGGCTGACTCTGCCGAAGCAAGCAGGTATTCACAGTGTGCACAGGATATTCTGAAAGCTCTCGTCTGCACAGGCGATGTTTCGGCAAAAAAGAATGGACAGACGAATAAAATTCATCTGCCCATTCGATTTGGCGGAGCATCAGGGAGTCGAACCCTGGCACCGGTCTCCCGGCCTATCGCATTTCGAGTCTTTGAAATTGTTGGATGAAGCTGGTTCCTCGCGGCTGTCATTGGCAGCTGAGGGCATTTTTGCAACCTCCAAAAAGGCACGTCACACCGCAATTTGCAGGCAAAAATCAGCCGCTTTTGCGAAATGACGTTAGAAAAAGCCTTTTTCACACGGGCCGTCAACGGCTGCATTTCATGTGTAGTTGTGTTAGATGTCCGTTAGAATTATGCAGTGCTGCCGTTGCTGTGCCAGCTCACAGCAGGCTTCCCTGTCTGAACGCAGCGTTCCCCGAAAGCCGGGAAATGCTGCGTTTTTTCTTGCCCGCATTGGGCTGAAAGGGAAGCCGCCATGTCAACATTCCGCGTCAATAAAAACGTCAACTACACCGTTATGAGCAACCACCACCTGCAGGATAAGAGACTGTCCCTGAAAGCCAAGGGACTGCTGTCCTATATGCTCTCCCTGCCGGACGATTGGGATTATAGCCTGAAGGGACTGACCGTTGGTTGCAAGGATGGTCTGGACAGTGTACGCACCGCTGTTCTGGAACTGGAAGAACGCGGCTATGTCCGCCGTCAGAAAGTCCGCAATGCCAAAGGGCAGATCATCGACTACGATTATCAGGTTTATGAATCGCCTGTTGAGGACGATCCTGCCGTTCCCGGCAAGGAAGGCGGGCCATCGAACCCGTCCGCAACCAAAAGCCCGAAAAGCCGCATGAAACCTTGTTCTTCACCATTTTTGGATTTTCCAAATTTGGCTGAGCCCAATTTGGAAAAGGCAACGCAACAAAATACTAATAAACAAAATACTAAAAGACAAAGTACTAATCTATCAGGGCAGACGGACGAATCCGCAGATTTTGACCAGATGGAAGCACAGGTGCGGGAGGAGTTTCGGGAACGGCTGGAGATCGACACCCTTGCCCAGCGATACGATCCCGACAAGCTGGAGGAGTTGCTGGACAACATTGTGGAGATGTACTGCTGTCCACGACAGACCCAGTACGTCGGCAAGCAGCCGCAGACCACCAAAGCCATCCGGCTGCGGCTGGACAAGCTGACCAGCCAGCACGTTGAGTACATCTTCGATGTGATGTCCAACACCACCCAGCCCATCAAGAACATCATGGCCTATCTGCGCACCACCATCCTGAACGCACCCACCACGATAGAGCACTACTATCAGGCGCAGGGCAACTGGCTGACCGCGCAGAGCCGGAAGAAGTGAACACCGTTTTCCACAAAGACCACAACACACGTTGAAAATGCAAAGGAGAATTTCCATGAAAAGCACGAATGCCGTCCGCACCGAGATCCATTACGCCCAGGTCGGGGAGTATCAGTTGCCACTGCTCACCATGCCGCAGACCGATGATTCCGAACCGCTGGGCAAATATGGCCGGATGCGGCTGACTTACCTCAAGACCCAGCGGCCGGTGTTGTATAACCGGATGCTGCTGAACGGTACGCTCTGGCCGCATTTGCAGGAAGTCCAGAGAGCCGCCTCAGAACAGGTGGAGCGCACGATTGCGGCCTTGGCAGACAAGTACCCCGCGCCGGACAAAGAGCGCGCACAGCCTCTCTGGGTGGCGCACATGAACGGGCTGAAAGCGCAGGCGGAGGAGGTGGTGGTGAGGGAAGTCGTGTATTCAGAATGATTCCTGATAGCATCTGAACGGTATCAAAAGCCGATATTTTGGATTTTATTCTTGATTTTTGCGGAATATTTGCAAATTTCAAAATCAAAATTTGACTTTCTGCCCAGAATAGAGTACACTAGATTCAGAAAATCATCTGGGAGGAATCGCGATGCTGCTTCAATTTTCAGTCACCAACCACCGCTCCATCAAGGACACGGCTATTATCAGCTTGAAAGCATCTACGGATAAAAGTCTGCCTGATTGCCTGATTTCGCCGGACGAGAAGAAACAGCTTGTACCTGTGCTGGCACTGTACGGCGCAAATGCAGCCGGGAAGAGCAATGTTCTCCATGCTCTCCTGCTCATGCGGGAAATGGTCTGTGGCCGATATGCCAAGCTGCTGAAGGGCGAGTCCCTTCCGCAGGAGCCGTTTGCTTTCACTGACCAGCCCACACAGCCGACCAGCTTTGAAGCCATCTATTTTTATGGCGGCATCAAGTATGCCTATGGGTTCTCGTTTGACAAGTCCAAAGTCCTGACCGAATACCTCTATCACTGGCCGAATGGCCGGGAAGCCTTGATTTTTTCCAGAGAGGGAAATGGCTACCAATTTCGTGAAAACATCCAAGAACAGCTTACGCTTTCTGGACGAACTGCTGAAAATCGCCTTTATCTGTCCAGCTCGAACGAGTGGAACTGCCCCCAGACTGAAAAGGCATATCTGTGGTTCTTAGAAAAACTGACAGGCTTTATGGGAACGGAAATGCGACTGGACGCAACTTTGTCTGCCATCCGGCAAGGCGGCTCTGAAAAGAGCCGTATCCTGCATGAAATGCTGTATGCAGACCTCGGTATCAAGGACATCCGCATCACTGGCTCCAAAGAAGAGCCTATCATTTCCGCATTGCACACCCTCGATGCCGAAGATGGCGCATCAAGGGGCTTCTGGCTTCCATTGGGGCAGGAATCCGTTGGTACACAGCGGTTCTTCTCCCGCATCGGTATGTGGCTCACTGCACTAGAAGCAGGCTCCGTTTTGGTAGTAGACGAGATCGAATCCAGTATGCACCCGCTGCTGACAAGGCATCTGATCGAGATGGTGCAGGATGCCGCTATCAATACAAACCATGCACAACTCATCTTTACAACACACGATACCGGACTTCTCGACCTGACGTTGCTGCGGCGCGATCAGATCTGGTTTGCAGAGAAGAACGAAAAGACCATGCAGACCGATATTTACGCCCTGACCGAGTTTTCTCCCCGGAAAGGTGAGAATATCTCCAAGGGCTATCTGCAAGGACGATATGCAAAAAACAGTTCAAGTCGAATTTAGAATATCAAAATCTTTTTAACACTTTTTCAGTATTCAACCATCAAATTTCACTTTTGGGGTTTGGATTTCATTTTTTTGAGCGTTCATTTCACTTATTGAGCTAAAAATTTAATGTTTCTATCGAAATTTCATATTTGATTTGACTTTTCTACTTCAAATTTCAAAAACAATTTGATGTTTTGATTTTTGCTATTGACCATAGTTTACCTTGTCTATCCATCCAAACATGATATAATGGAGCAAAGGAGCGTAATACCATGAGCCCAATTGAAGTCCCTGCAAAAATCCAGTTGGTTGAAAAGCGTGAAACACGGACGAGCCGTGGAATGCTCTCAAAGGGCTGGTATCATGTAGATGATCAGCTTGTTATGGTCAAAGGCAACTCCATCACAGAGGCCGGAACGGCTGGATATGAGCCATATTCTGAGGTGATGGCATCGCTGATTGCGCAGGTTCTGGGTCTGCCTCATGTGGAATACGCCCTGATGCCTGCCAAACTCTTTCCCGACATTCAGACCTATTCCTGCGATGTGGTCAGCGTCTGCCCCAAGTTCACAACGGACGATGAACAGCTGTATCATTTTGCAGACTTGGCTGATGCCCATTTCCTTGCCAGCGGTCGAGCCGCTTCACCGGAAGCATTGTTCCAGTATGCGATAGAACTATATGGTAAGAAGTGGCTTTATCAAATGCTGGCATTTGACGCCTTTATCGGCAACGAAGACCGCCACGAAAACAATTTTGATGTGATCGTCCGGGATGGAAAAAATTATGCTCCGCCTATTTATGACAATGGCGGTAGTCTGCTTGCGTGGGCAACGGATGAAGAATTGACTGACACGAAGCACCGTTATCAGTTCGACAAAGCCAAACCGTTCCGCAGTCACCATGCCCAGCAAATCAAGATGATCAATGAGCCTGTGCTGCCAACGCGTGACTTGGACGAGTTGTATAGTGAAATCATTCAGTCCATCTCGCCTATTCTTGCATTGTTGAGCGAAAAAAGAGCATCTGCGATCCGTCAATACCTGAAATACCGTCTGCACTACCTGAAAGCCGCCATGGGGTGATAAAATGGCCTATCTGAAATTGATGATGGATGAAAAAGAAATTGCC
>ENA-OYXR01000628-OYXR01000628.1-human-gut-metagenome-genome-assembly--contig:-NODE-628-length-15756-cov-9.742309_pt1 | contig 15756 bp, 19 predicted proteins | sample MGYA00243241_ERZ653431 | MGnify/ENA primary metagenome ERZ653431 (study PRJEB26926, sample SAMN06165182) | human gut metagenome | biome: ENVO:00009003; feature: ENVO:2100002; material: ENVO:00002003... | reverse complement strand
AGATGTCTTAGGGTCTCGTGGGCTCGGAGATGTGTATAAGAGACAGGTTCTTATATTTGCAATACAGAAATAAAACAAATTCCTTTTCTCTTTTTCTTATAAATCATTTAGTTTTATAGAGAAAAGGAAATAATAAAATAAACATAAAAACTAAATGTATTTTTATTATGTCAACAACAAAAGTAAACAATGTGAGTGCAGAAAAAGCCGTTGCAACAAGTAAAGCAAACGCAACTATTTCTTTTAATGAGTTGTTTAAAACAACTAAAGAAAAAACAAATGGACTATTAAAAACTTCTTTGGGACAAAAAACAGAAATTTATAAAAATAGTTTGTTTGATGGCATGGATGAAAAAAAGAAAAAGGCAGCAAGAAAGAAAATAAGAAATTACACTTATTCTATGCTTTCAACCATTGTTGAAAATAAATCAGAAAAATTAATCAGTGCTTTTTTAGATTTCTACAAATCTGCATACGTTTTGAATGATTTTTCATTTGCTTCTATTGCAAGCGAAAACACTAAAGAAGAAAAGAAAACCATTTTGAAAAAAGGCTTAGAGATAGTAAAAGGCTTTAATAAATAATACACTAATATAAGGGAGTATTTTAAATACTCCCTATTATAATCTAAAACATTATGATATTATTAAATATAGCTTTATTTGCTGCATTATCTCTTTTAATAAAGCAAATGTATAAGGACACAAAAGAAAGTTTAAATAACGAAGAAAACGAGTATTTTAAAGACTGAAATAAAAAAAGGGACAATAAAACATTGTCCCTTATCTTTATTTTTAAAATGTTAAAATTAACGTAACCGTTCGCCCCTAAAACTACCAGGAAATTTTTGCTCTACGCATTAAGAGGTACCTTGAGGATTCTTCACCCCTTTTAGTACCACAACTTTTTACCTCTCCGTATTAAGGGCATGCCAGAACTTCCCAATCCCTACTGAGGTAATAGATCCATTGAACCAGCCGAGAATCTCCATTCAAATAGAGTCTTATACTCTCCTTCCCCATTATCATAATCTAAAGTAGCAGAAGGTAAAGTTTGATAACCCTCGTAATTCATATTCCAATCACAACCAGTATAAGACCAATCATCCTTAAGATACCATTCCCTATCAAGATCTTCTAACTCCTTTCTCTTATCCTCAAGTGAATAAGTAGACCCTTCCTGATTAATATCAAAGAAGAATTCCTCAAAGAAACTTCTCTTCATAATCATCCTTAATCGAAAAACTATTATCCCTCCATCATTCATAAATTTCGATAATAGGTTCCCTATATTAATACTATCTACCAACCAATTCTTATCACTCTGGGGAGATATCACAGGATAATGATCTAAGGCAAATTGAATCTCCTCTTGTCCAGGCTTTATCCCCAATAACCCCATAGTAGGAAAGAAGATCATACCAGGATCCTGAGTAATCCTCACTTGCTTCTCTACTCCATTACTCGTTCGGATTCTAAGGCTCTCAGACCTTTCATCTAGAGACACATTTTCCTTAACATTAATAACTACTTGAGCATTACCATTACCTTCACTTGGAGATACACTTAAAAAACTTTTATTCATACACTTACATATTAAAGGTTTATATGGGGTTATAGTATAACCCCATATACTTCACACAAAGAAGCCAGAGACCAAACATCCCTGGCTTTCCTTTCTATAAAAGGGTATCCAATATCTTCTTAACCCTATCCTTCCCAATAAGCCTTCTACCCTTCTTTCTCTCATAAAAGAATACATAATACTTCTGAAGTTCTATCATCCAAGTTCTACTCCCTCCTTCTAACAAAGGTTCTATCTTCATCATATCCTCAGGATTAATCCACATCTGATACCAAACACTATTACCCTCAGAACATCTTAGTATTCTCTTTTCACTATCATCTCTAATTCTTTCTACTGTTACCATGTTTATATAATTTTTCTCTAGAACCAGTAAATATCAAATCTCTGTGTACATAATCGGAATAATTCAACCTCTTCATCTTCATAGCATAATCCTATGGTAGCATAAAAATCTTCTCCATAGTAAGATCCATCTGTTGCTGCAGTATAATATTCAATCCCCTTTATAGTAATTTGATTAAAGCTTACACTCCTACCAGTTAGAGATTGATCTATTAGAGCATCTTGAATATACATCGCAGGGTTTCCATACTCCCCAGGAGGTAATAATTCATCTACTATATCCTTTCTGATTAGGAGTTGGAAATATGGTATAACCTCAAACTTTTCTTCATCTGTATTAGATACTTTCAGTTCAGTAGTTGGTATACCTTCGGAATCCCAAGTAGTTTTTGAAAAGGTAATATCTATAGGATATCCAGTACTTGAGGGGAAGATATTTCTAGGTACTACTCCAATATTAGCCATAAAAGGTACACCATCCTGGGTTATTCTTACAGAAGCCTCTTTCCCTGTTGAGGATCTGATCCTCAACATCTCTTCTCTATCTTCTAGAGAGATGTTAGCTTTTGCATTAATAGTTACTTCTTGATTTCCATTTCCACTCTCTGGAGTGATGTTTAAAAAGTTCTTTTCCATACTCTAAATAATTTTTAAGTTACATATAAGAATAATTCACCATTATTACACATGGTTAGGTGATTATAAAGGGAGATCTTGAGATCTCCCTTTATACCTTAAATAACACTAAAAGCTTAAAAATATGAAAAAAGATTTTATTACAGTTAGTCAAAATTCTGGGCAAGGGAAGGGATCAGTTACTATAATTGCAGATCCTAATACCTCTGCAAAGGATAGGTCCACTAACTTATTAGTAAGAACTGCAGGAGATAAATCCCAAGAGGTTAGAATTTTACAAAATAGTATGCCTTTCTACACTGCTTCACTGATAAAATTTTCTGGTTATCCAAAGAATGTAGGTACTCTGGATTTTATACCTTATTTTAATTTTGTAAATGTGGGTACTAATGATGATGGTTCCAATTATCCTATCTATAATTGTAAAATTAAGATGAATAGCAATTATGACTTCAGTTCAGATATCAAATACTTTCTGATGTGTACTTTTAGAGAAGATCTGTTAGAGGATTATGAGCTTGAACTAGAAACACCCAGTGAATCTAGATCTCTCACACTTAAAAGTTCAGTTAGTGGATTAGGTCTTAAAAATTACGAAGGGGAAATATTCTTAAGTAATGGTACTGGTATAGTAGATGAGGTATCTTTACGATTGACTAATAAGAATGATGCCTATGATTATAGGACTCTATATCAGATAGTTTTTAACTAAAAAAAAAGATCCCGGATTACCTTCTCTAAGGGTCCGGGATCTTCAACGGATCAATCTATCTTTCTTATGAATGAAACATTATATTATAGTTCTTCTTCTTTTTCTTTATTCTCTTCTACATTCACTTTTCGAAGACTGGGGAAATCTAACTTCTCTTTTAAATTACGAATAATGCAATTACCCAGAATGCTAAGGCAAATGTAAGGCCTATTTTATTCTTCTCCCAGAATTTACCCTGATTAAAGTAGCAACCCAGATAAATTAAAGGAAAGAATAATACCCCAAATATGATTATAACTGGGAATAAAACCAAGAACAATATGTATAATATAAGTTCTTGAGTACTGGCAGACCAACCTCTATAGTTGTTGTTTGAATCGAAATAATGTCTCATAATCTCAAATGTTTTAAGTATCGGATTAAACAATATATTGGGAACAAAGGCAAAACTAACCAGATACTGATGAAAGTAATGAATTCATTTAAACCCAAGTATCTCTTACAAAGCTTAGTAAGAATCACTGCTGGCAAAAAACAAACGGCATATATAGTGTAAATGATTACCCACATTATTTTTCTTCGATTAAATTGATTACCTTAGATAATTTGCCTTGAACCTTCTCTAATTTAGAGATTTCCCATCCCTTAATATCTTCTCCATAGGAGGATAATTTCTCTATGGATCTTTTGATAGAGAAATATGCCTTGAACCTTTTAAACCTTTCCTCATTCTCTGGGTTAATGGGCAAAGCAAATCCCTGAAGATTATTTCCTACTCTTTTATAAACTCCATCTAAATTAGGCAATCTAGTTACCTTTACCTTATTACTCAGAGTAGCAACTCCCTCTTTTTTATCTACTGAAACTACTTCTACTTCTTCCATCAGTGTAGGATTCTCTGAATTTGAGTAGATTACCTTTGTTCCTTCTTTTAATTTTTCTTTCATAATTCGTTTGATTAATTGTTTATGCAAATATACTAAATTTATTTGATTATTGAAAATTATCTATTTTATTTTTAATAAATTCATAGGCATTGCCTTGGTAATCTTCTAGCATTTTGTATTCCTGTGGAGATAGGAATACTCCGTTTACTTTAAAAAGTTTTCTTAGATGCTCCGGTATAGTGCCTTGGTGAGTGATGTTATTGTATCTGATAATGTATAGATCCTTCTTATTCCGATCTATAACCCCTAAAGTGTTGATTGGTTGAAGTTTAGTTTGGTAAATTCCTCCGAAAGCCGAAGGAACCATTAAAATATCTCCGGGTACTCGAGTTATCCAATGAGAATAATCAGGAGTGATTATGGCAATTTTATTCTCTTTTTCAAGGCTTTTATCATAATCTAAACGTTTAAACCAAAAAGCACATTGATAACAAACATCCTGGGCTTTCATAAGCTTTGGGATCTCCCTATTCAAGTCAAAATCCTCTAAATTAAGGGGTTTGCCGCATATTCGGCATCGATTTGTCTTATTCATATTGCATTATTTATAGATTATATGAGATAATAGAACACAAAGAACTTAGAAAATAGGGATATGAGCAATACTGTTCAATGTTTATTGAACTTAAAACACTAAAGTTATGAAAGATAAACTAACAAATGAGATGATTAAAGATCTGGCTAACAGATTGGGTATAGAACCAGCTCTCTTAAAAGCAGTACAGATAGTAGAAGCTGCAGGTAGAGATGGATTTTTATCCGATGGTAGACCTCAAATCCTTTTTGAGGGGCATATTATGTACAAGGAATTTCATAAAAAGTTCCCTGATAGAGATTTAGCTTATCTCTGTAAGAAATTCTCTACGGTATTTTACCCAAAATGGGATAAATCTAAATATTTTGGGGGCTTAGGAGAGTATAAAAGACTCGAATTAGCTAAGGAAATTGATGAAGAATGTGCTTTAAAAGCCACAAGTTGGGGAATGTTCCAGATTATGGGATTCAATCACAACCTTTGTGGATGCAAAGATGTCTTCGATTTCGTTCATAAGATGTCAGAATCTCATGAAAAACAACTGGAATTGATGTATTATTTCATGAATAACTCGGGTTGTTTGAAAGAACTCAAGGAAAAAGATTGGGCAGGATTTGCCAAAAAATATAATGGCCCTGGATATGCCCAGAATGCTTACGATCAGAAATTAAGAAATGCTTACGAAAACTTCAAAAATAAGTTATGAAAAGATGTCACTTCAATAATTGGTTAGCAAAGTTGATTCTAGCCAAGAATTACACAGCAATAACCCTATTTTTCAACTCATTCTTCAAGTATGATGAAGAGGTATATGAATGGGATAATATAAATCATGAGTGTATTCATCAGGTACAACAGATAGAATGCTTTATTCTGGGATTGATTATTGGTATCATAGTAGCTGGTTTAGGAGCTCCATGGTGGATTATCCCTATAATGGCTTTTGGATTCTTCTACTTATGGTATGGAATCGAATATTTGATCATCTTCACTTTTGCAGGTTGGGATAAGCAGAATGATCGATATCACGATGTAAGTTTCGAAGAAGAAGCTCATTCGAATGATACCAAATGGGATTATCTCAAAGAAAGATTACCCTTTTCATGGATGTCTTACATAAAACTGAGAAGCTACAAGAAATGAAAAAATTAAAAGTATTAGGGGTGTCTGCTGGTGCAGGCATCCTTTTGTTTCCTTTTAGAAAGAATTTGATAGCTAATCTAGAAATTAGAGGAGTATTTTATACTAAGGGTCTAGAACAGTGGAAATTAAACTTTGGGGATATACCCTATTATAAAGATGGAACTTTTCCAGACTGTAAGCCAGACATCATACTTTCAAGCCCAGATTGTGGAGCATCCTCCATTATGAGGCTTTCAAAAGTAAAAGAATTGGGTAATCCCCAAGAGAATAAATCCCTAAATCTAGTGATTCAATCAATCTTACATTATAAACCTAAGATATTTCTTATAGAAAACTTGCCTCGTTTGCTATCTCTGCTACCAAAGGAATACCTTCAAAAAACTTTCGAAGACTATAAACTTATTTTTCACGAAAGGTCGGTTTCTGATTATGGGAACTCACAGTTATCACGAAAGAGATTACTTATCATTGGAGTACATAGAAAAACCGGTAAGAAATATTTGAATGCTTTCAATGAAGTATTTCAAGTAAAAAACCCAACAATTACTAGAAATCTACTTAACGATTACCAGAATCCATTAAATTATAACATACCCTTGGATAAAACCCTGGCAATGTATGACTATCGAAAACTTCCCGAAAAGAAAAATCTTACAGTAAAGGAAATACATAGACTTTGGGTAGGAGCATTCCATGCTGAAAAGAAATGGCCAATCAAAACAGCAAAGATGAGTACCCTCCCAGGAGTATACAGATTGGAAGAAGATAAATCCCCCTTAACACTGAGACCTGCAGATAGGCAATTTAGACCAGATGGATATCCTCTTGGGATTTTAGATTTTAAGGCAATTATGGGATTTCCTAAGAGATTTAGGATTTACATGGATAAGGATAATTACCCTTACTGGTTGAACAAGGCAAGGTATACGATAGCTAAAGGTGCCGTCTATGAAATCCCAATATGGTTCAAACGTTGCTTAAAGCTAGCTGATTCAAATAAGTGAGGTATTTATCTTTATTGGAATTAATCAATTTGATTTTACGGCTTACTATTTTGTAAGGTACATCAAATCTACTATGTATCTCTGATAAAGATTCACCTTCTTCATAAGCCTTATACCAATCGAGTATATCTTTTGGCGAATATATACTAGCATTTCCTATACGAATACTACCGTACATGGGATTAGCTTTACCTGACATATAACCTTTTGGCATTACTCTTTTAATACCCCTAAGTCTATGATTTTGTTCTCTCATCTGGGCATTATCTTTAGGAGTTCCCCACTGAAGATTTTTATAGTGATTATTGGTACCAACATCATCAAGATGACATACAAAAGGTAAATTATTCGGATTAGGTATGTACAGTTTAGCTACTAATTTATGTAATCTAAAAGTATATACTCTTCTATTATTGGGTTTGTAAAGAGATACTTGATATTTACCCGTTTTCTTTAAATAGGGTTTAATCTCATGCCAAGAAGATTTAGTATAAATTCTCCTACAACCCTTATTACCAGTATCATAGGCAAATTTTATTCTACTAAATACTCTACCTCGTTTTGAAATGTAATAACCTGGAAATCCTGGAACATTATCTGTTTTCATAAAGTTATAAATTTATATTTCAAAAGGTAATAGTATGAAGTCGTCTAAAGGAGAAATTGGGATTTGGTTTAAAAGGTGCATTAGAAACGCCTCCGATAAGTAGACTATTGGATTATACCTATATATATATATAACTTAATACCATAAATATAATATGAAAACTTTACCAAGATTACCTGAGGATTTTATTAAAAACCTACCTGGTTCTAAAGTGAAATTAATATATAAATTAATGAAGTTAGAATCAGAAGTACTAGCTGAAGAATCTAAACTTAGTAGTGCTTTAGCTTCTTACTACTGGAGTTTGAACCCAAATTTAAAATCGGTTTCAAAAAGCCGATTTTTATTGCCTAAAATGTTAAAATCATTCGAAGCTAAGAAGATGGAATATTTAAATTTACTAGATGCTTGCGCCTCTCAAATAGAGGGTTGGTATGAAGCTATTTCACCAAAGTTGGTTGAAAAGAAACCGAGTAAGGCCCTAATATTAGGAGAAAATATTACTAGAAAGCATGCTAGGAGCTTAAAGACTAAGAGAACTAGGATAAGTTGATGATTTGATTAAATGTTAAAAGACTTTAAAAGTGTCAAAAAGTACTAGAAGGGAAAACTTCCTCCCTTTCAGGAATTCCTTCTTAAAAACCTTCTATACAATTAACCTCAATAGGTAGGTATCAATAATAATCATTATTCATTCTACCTACATTGGTTGATTCCATCAACCAATGTAATCAATGGTTGTATACAACCATTGATTGGAAGTATATTATTTTGTATTCTTTATTCTTTTTTTTAGGAGGTTTTTTTTCTTCTTTTGTACTGGGTTTATTAAGATTATATTAGTTTATGAAGAAAGCCAAAAATATCGTTACGTTAATACTAATAGGATTTACTATTTACCTTTGCTTCAGGAATTACAAACTTTCTCGAGAGGTTAATTCTCTGGAACAAGCGGTCAATGAAACCCCAGATACAGTTTACATCAAGAAACCCTTTAAACCTGAAAAAAAGTTTTCAGAGAAAAAAGAACCAGATAGAATCTTAGTTTACGATAGAGAGAAGTCAGACTCTCTTCCTGATAATTCCATAAGACAGCCTCTAATCAGTAAACAAGATTCTCTGGTTCAATTGGTTTTAAAGAGGAATCAATTGAACTTAAGTCTACTCAATAAGGAAACTAATACTTACTCAACTAGATTATTCCAAATCGATCTGAATAAGTACAGTTATAACTGGTATGAGGGTCAATTAACCCAGAAAAGGATAAAGAGATTTTCACTTAATCCTTACATCTACGGCAAATACAGACCTTTCAACAATCTGTTAGACATGGGTACTGGAATTGAGTTCAAGACTAACCGATTTAATTACAAACTCGGAATCAATGCTTTCTACTACCCGAAATTCCAATCGGGAATAGGTACTGATTTAGAGTTTTCAGTTCAATATAAATTTTGATATGGCAAAAAAGATTATAACAGAAAATACAAACCTTACAAGAGAGGAATTAGAGATACTGGCTAAAGTTCCTAATGATGTATTTCTCTTTAGTCTCTTTTGTTATGTGATACACCCAGTAAGAGGAAAGGTAAGATTCGAACTATATCCTTATCAGAAATCGGTACTATACCAGTTCGTAAAAGAGAGATTCAACATTTTACTAAAGTTTCGTCAGGCTGGTATTACAGAACTTATTTCTATGTACTGCCTTTGGTTAGCGATGTACCATCCGAATAAGAAGATAAACATTATCTCCATTAAGGATACTACAGCTAAAAAGGTACTCAAGAAGATTAAGTTCATGTATAAGAATCTTCCCTGGTATCTTCAAACTCCAATCATAAATGGTAGAGCTGGAGAATTTGGATCTGCTTCTATGATAGAATTCGATAATGGTTCTTTTATAGAATCTATTCCTACATCTTCAGAAGCTGGTCGTTCGGAATCCCTTTCTCTTCTGGTTATTGATGAGGCAGCAATAGTAAGATGGGCAGCTCAAATCTGGGCCGCGGCTTTTCCAACTCTTTCATGCTCGGTTGGCTCAACTCCTGTCTTTTTAAGACATTATGAGGAAATTAAAAAGGGATATCCAAAACCAATAACCGAGCAAATTAAATTAAGAACTCTTTGCCCCAAACAAAAAGGAGTTTTAGATATATCTAACTTAGGGTATTATACTTTAACTCATACTGGTTCATGGAAAAAAATTCTATGGACCCAGAATAAGGGTAAATTAGAGACTTGGTTTGTAAAAGATAATCGAGGTAAAAAAGCTGGATATACCCCAAAACATAGATTATTTACTACTAAGGGATGGAAAACTGTAGAAGAGATCATTGATCAAAATCTGAATATCATTCAAGCTGATACTAAAGTAGATCAACTTAAGCTACCTAAACAAGTAAAAGCTCCTTCTAAAGAAATCCTAAAACCAATAGAAGAATTTCCAGGTTATTTTGTATCAAATCTTGGTAAGGTATATTCTGATTCTCCAAGAAGAGGTTTTTATGAATTAACTCCCAGACCAAATAAAGATGGCTATCTGAGAGTTGCTCTTAAAAAAGCTGGAGTAAAAAGAGAAACAGGGTCAACACGTAATCAAGGAAAAGGTAAAACATTTCAAAGATCAGTACACTTATTGGTTGCAGAAGCTTTCCTTGGGCCTAAACCTAATCCAAAATCTCAAGTAGATCACATAAATAACCAGAGAGATTGTAATCATATAAATAATCTTAGGTATATATCAAGTTCTGATAACGTTAAGAAAAGTTTTGAGTATAATCTAAATGCAACCATATTCGGCATTCAAGGTGATAAATTGCCAAACCTCTTAAAAAGAGGTAGAATTTTAGAAATGGCCGAAGAAGGTTTCTCTTATAGAGAAATTGCTAGAGAAGTATATCCAGAATATAAACAAGCTCATAAGTTTGTTAAGAGAATCTTAACTGAAAGAGGTTCAAGGGTTTATATCTCTAAATTACAAGTAGTAAAAAAATGCCAAAGAACCATTTATGATATTCATGTAGAAGATGATAATTCTTATATATCAGCTAATAACTACATCAATCATAATACTGGTGGATCGGCTATCGTAAACTCTACACCCTATGGCGTAGGGAACTTTTACCATTCTACTTGGGTAGATGCCATTGCAGGAGGTAACCCATTTAACCCAATCCGGTTATATTGGCAAATGCACCCAGAACGAGATGAAAACTGGTATAAGCAAATGGCTTCTGCTCTTGGCCCAAAGAGAACTGCTCAAGAAATAGATGGTGACTTCTTATCATCAGGAAATACAGTCTTCGATTTAGCTGATATAAAGGCTATCGAAGACTGCCTTAGTGATTACCCAGTTATTAAGAAAAGGTTTAATGGTCAGTATAGGCAATATCTTGAACCTCAATCAGATAAAGAATATTTTATCGGGGCAGACGTTTCAACTGGTAGAGCTTCTGACTACTCAGCTTTTACTTGTATGGATAAGCAAGGAGAAGAACAAGCAGTATTTAAAGGTAGAATACCTATAGATAAGTATGCTAAACTTCTGGGAGATACTGGCCAATTGTATAATTGGGCAACTATTGCTCCAGAATCCAATGATGTTGGTATGGCTGTAACTACCAAGCTTCAAGATGAGGGCTATCCCAAATTGTATTACTATCAAAAGATGCTGAAGAAAAAGGGTAAGAGTAGACCAGAGGTAGATAAATCTCCAGGATGGTTAACTACTCAAAAGAATCGTTCAGTAATCATAGAGAATCTTGAACAAGATATTCGAGAAGAAGACGTTATAATAAAAGATCCATTTTTCGTTCAAGAAGCTTATACTTTTATCTATGATGGTTTAGGTAGACCAGTAGCAATGGGTAAGCATAGGGCAAACAATTCAGCAGTAGATATAGACCTTGAAGGTGATGTCTATTCTGATGACTCTATTTTCGGAAAAGCAATATGCAATCATATACGAAAAGGAAAGACTAACATAATTGTACAACCAAAATGAAAAAGATTAGTTTCAAATGGCCATTTGGGAAGAAAGATCCTCCCACTATGCCACAGGCTGAAGGCAATAAAAAACCTAACCAGGTTTCTTCAGTATCTCCCGGTAGAGTATCGGTTCCAGAAGATTCTAATTTTATTTCTTCCTTAAAAGGGCTTACTTATATGGTAAGCCCTTCTTTCCGTACAGAGATAATACCTTTCATTCGAGATCTATATAAGGTAAATCCGGATGTGGGCATTGCTCTTCAGGATATGTTTAAGTTGTCTAATACCGGTCACTTAATTACATTCCCTAATAATACGGATGAGGAAGCAAGTAAGATGAGGGAACATCTAAAGAATGCTACCAAAAAATGGTCAACGTATTCTGCTGGGATTGATGGGTTAGTAAACAAAATGATAGTTCAACTCTTAGTTAGTGGAGCTATTTCTATTGAATGTGTTCCCGATGATAAACTAGAAGGATTAGCAACTATCCTATTCCTAAGACCTGAGAATATAGTATTCAAAAGGGAAAACAATGGAGTTTACCAACCTTACCAAAAGAACGTAGCTTTTACCAATAATCGGAGAGAAGACTACATAAAGCTAAATACAGAAACCTATATTTATTCTGGTATGTTTAATGATACAGATGAGCCTTATGGGATTCCCCCCTTTATGACTTCTCTTGATTCATTAAAAACTCAACATGATATGAAGATTAATTTCAAGCATATCATGGAAGTTGCCGGTATGATTGGTTTCCTTGAAGCTAAGATGGCAAAACCTGATCAGATGGCAAGTGAATCTTCATCAGCTTATGAAAACCGATTAAATCGAATCCTTGTAAACCTTAAGAAGAATCTTCGAGAGGGGTTAAAGGATGGAATAGTTACTGGTTACATTGATGATCATGAATTCAAGCTTAACTCTACTACCAAGGAATTGGGTAATATAGAGAAGCCTTGGAATATGAACCAACAATCAGTAGCTAATGGTTTAGGAGTTAATGGTTCCATCATTGGGGTATCATCTACTACTGGTGAAGGTGCAACTGGCATAATGTTATCTAAGATGATAAGCCAGTTAAAAAATATCCAAATGATTGTAGCTTACGTATTGGATAGAATTTATTCTCTAGAACTGCGTCTGGCAGGTTTTAATAATAAGGGGATAAAAATTGATTGGGGAACTTCTACCGTTTCTGATGAAGTTAAAATCCAACAGGGTCTCCAATATAAAATACAGAACCTTGACTTATTATATAAGGCAGGTATCATTAGCCAAGATCAATATGCTTGGGCAATGGGATATGATTCACCAGATGAAAAAGAACCAAGAGTTCCTTTAGAAGATCAGGATGGTAATACTGATCCTCAAGAGGGTACTAAAAAGAAACAAAGGCAGGCTGACAAAAACCAATCTGCTCGTAGATCAAGAGATAAAACTAACCCGGCTCCTTCTCGAGGAGACCAAAATACTAAAGCAAGATGAGTAAATTTACAAAGAAAAACAAAGAGCATCTTGATTCTATGGTGATAGGTCAAGGCCATACCATTATGGCTGGGTATATACCAGAGGCAGTGGGAGCCCAGGCTTTCTCCGAGAATTATTACAAATGGAAAACTCCTACACCGGATTCTATTGCTCAATTTGGATTTTGGGGAGGTGATATAGATTATAATACCTATTATCCTAACCTTGATAAATCGGAATTAACTCCCAAGGATGAAGAGTTTATCGAACCGATGTTCCGATTACTTTCAGAAACCATCGTATCGAAGAATTGGAATCCTACAGACTTCGGTCAGAATGGAGTATTAAAGGCTTCTATGAAGATGTTGCTTGGGCAAACGATTAATTGTGATCATGAAACCAATATAGGTAATGCTATTGGAGCTGTATCACAAGTAATGTGGCAAGAAGCCTATAAGGATGGTAGCTTTACTATACCGGCTGGTATTAATGGTATCCTGAAGATCGATGGTAAGGCAAATCCAAGAATCGCTAGAGGGATCCTCATGGAACCACCCTCAATTCACAGTAATTCTGTTACGGTACAATTCAAGTGGGATAAGTCTCATCCTCAAATGGAAGATAACGAATTTTATCAGAAACTGGGTACTTATGACTCTAAGGGAGTTATGGTACGTAGAATTGTTACTGAAATTGTTCGTTACCTTGAGACCTCACTAGTTTCACATGGAGCTGATTCATTTGCTCAGAAAATTGGGTCCGATGGTAAAATCATTAACCCAACTTTTGCTAAAAGAACTTGGGCATCCTATGAAGAATATCGGGATGATAAATCGAAGCAATATTTCTTTGCCGATTACAAATCAGACATGAGTATGTTCCAAGAAAATAACGATACTCAGGGTTCTTTTAATGATAACCAAGAAAACCAAAACAATAAAAATAATGGTATGAACAAAGAATTAAGAGAATTTCTTGAAAGCCTTTTTGGGGATAATATGCTTACCCTTGAAGAAGGTAAAGAGATGGATCAGGAGAATGTGATTGCCTGTATCCAGAACTTGGTATCATCCAAAAACACTTTGCAAGCTTCTGTTGATAGTCTCAATACAGAGAAAACTTCTCTCACTGAGCAGATCAATAAATTAAATACAGAAGTTGCAAATCTGACGGAAATGGCAACTGTAGGAAAGAATCATATTGCTTCTCTCCGAGAAACTGCCGTAGAAACCTACAGAAAGTTAATGGGTGATAAGGTAGATGAAACTATCGTAACTATGCTCAATTCTGAAACTACTGGTATCAATACTTTGGTATCACTTACCAAAGACTACCAGGCAAGATTGGAAGAGAAGTTCCCGATGGTTTGCTCAAAATGTGGTTCACATGATGTTAACCGTGCTTCTTCAGTTTCTGAAGGTGAAGAGGGTAAACACCAAGAAGATACTGCTTCTAATAAGGAAAATTCTACAGACCAAGTTTTCGAGAGTCTGTACAAACAAAAGTTATCACATAAAAAATAAAGGTTATGGAAAAGACTAACATTGTAAACATGGACCAGCCGATGACTCTCTTTGGTTCTAAGACTCCGAAGACTGTAATCTACAAATCCGAATCACATAAGCTTCACCAAGCTTTCACAGTAAAGCAGGGAGAAATAATTGTACAGGGAGTTCCTGTATCACTTACTGAAGAAGGCCAAATCAAAGTATATGCCGATGGAGAAGTATTCTTGGGCATTGCAGTAACAGACAACGTTAACCCGGCTTATCAGGGTCAAAGAAATTTCCCCGTTGAGGTAACAGTAATGGTAGAAGGATATGCCCTTTGCAACTGGGTATCAAATGCCGAAGTTAAATGTGGCTATGTTAAACCTTCCGGAGAACTTCTCAATTCTCGCTTCGTAAAGGCAGACCATGCCGATGCAGAGACTCACTTCATCGCTATTACTCCGGCAGATGAAGCAAATGAACTTATCCAAGTACTCATCCGCTAAATTCAAAGCAAAGATATGGAAAAACAAGATTTATCAAAACTGACACAGAAGGATTTCATTAATGAATTGCCTTCAATGGTATCTCTGATGGATTCTTACCGTTCTGGTAGTAACAACAGAAAGCCAATCGAAATTACCCTTGGAGAAGTAGCAGAGGGTAAATGGGGTATTTCCCAAGATGAACTCTTCGAAAAGATCGGTATCAATCCTCATATTGATACAATGGAGAACATCTTCACTATGCCTCAGCAGAATATTCGTTGGATTGTTCCGGAAATCATTCGTCAGGCAATTACTCTGGGTATGCGCCAAGCACCTTTCTATCCTGAGATCATTGCTTCTGACCAATCAATTAACGGTCTGTCTGCTATCATGCCGATGATCAACATGTCAGATGCTGCACCTGCAAAGGTAAACGAAGCTGAAACTATTCCTTTGGGAGAAGTAAGCTTCGGACAGAAGTCAGTATCTTTGTTCAAGATCGGTAAGGGCTTTAAGATGACCGATGAAGTTAAGAACTACGTTTCTATCGATGTTTTGGGCATTTATCTCCGTGATTTTGGTATCCAGTTGGGCTATGCTATGGATACCTTGGCAATGGACGTAGTAATTAACGGTAACAAACCAGATGGTTCAGAATCTGCTCCGATTATCGGTGTATATGAAACTGCCCAAGGAATTACTTACAAAGACTTGCTTCATATTTGGGTTCGTGCTGCTCGTATGGGCCGTAACTTCCAAACTATGATTGGTGGTGAAGACCAGGCAATCGAAATGCTGAACT
>ENA-OYXR01000617-OYXR01000617.1-human-gut-metagenome-genome-assembly--contig:-NODE-617-length-15951-cov-8.340211_pt1 | contig 15951 bp, 13 predicted proteins | sample MGYA00243241_ERZ653431 | MGnify/ENA primary metagenome ERZ653431 (study PRJEB26926, sample SAMN06165182) | human gut metagenome | biome: ENVO:00009003; feature: ENVO:2100002; material: ENVO:00002003... | reverse complement strand
ACTTCATCGAGCTGGAAGTCACCCAGACCGAGCCGGGTGTCAAGGGCAACACTGCTACCAACACCCTGAAGCCCGCTACCGTTGAGACCGGCGCCGAGATCCGTGTGCCTCTGTTCATCAACGAGGGCGATCACATCCGCATCGATACCCGCACCGGCGAGTATATGGAGCGCGTCTGATCATTTGTCGCATACCGGGCAGCGGGCAACCGCTTGCCCGGTTTTTGTATCATACACAAGGAGGGCATTTCAGATGGAACTGAACAAGAAAGCAGCCTACCTGCAGGGCCTGGTGGACGGTCTGGGCGTGGATGAGAACACCAAAGAGGGTAAGATCATCAAGGCCATGGCCGCACTGCTGGGCGAGATGGCCGATGCCATTGCCGCCATGGACGAGGATCTGACCCACGCCTACGACCAGATCAACGATCTGAGCGAGGAGCTGGAGGATCTGGAAGCCGACCTGTACGAGGACGAGGATGCCGAGGACGACGACGCAGCCGACGAGGATGAGGATGCGGGAGATGATGACATCGCCAGCGAGCCCTTCTACGAGGTAGCCTGCCCCGCCTGCGGCGAGACTGTCTACGTCAGCGAGGATGATCTGGATGCAGGCGAAGCCAACTGCGCCCACTGCGGCGTGACCTTTGAGGTTGCACTGGAGGACGAGGAGGACGAAGCCAAGGACGCCCCTGTGCAGTACGAGGTGACCTGCCCCGCCTGCGGCAATACCGCCGTATTTGAGGAGGATGAGCTGCTGGACGGCGCACCCAAGTGCCCCAACTGCGGTGAGCCGCTGGACTTTGAGGTGACCGAGGAGTAAACGCTTCTTCATCGCCCGTGAAAAGGCAATTTTGGAAAATCCGCAGATTTTCCAAAATTGCAATCTAAAAAAGAAATTCCTATGAATATGGCCAAAGCGCACGCGAAGGCCATTCCAAATCGTCACTGTAAAAACGCAATGCCGGGCAGTCCGCAGACTGTCCGGCATTGTTCATTTTAATTTGGTTCAGCGGGTCTCGTTGGCCTTCTGCAGCCAGATGCCGCCGATGTCCAGCGCATTATACAGGCCGTGCTTGGTGGTCTGACGCGCTACGCGCTCCTGCGGTGCCTTGGTGGTATCCGTAGAAAGCAGCATCAGGTGTACCTTGTCGGCTACCTGCTGCTCGCCCACCGGGGTGGTGGTCAAAATCTGCAGATACAGCACATAGGGATCGGTCATGCTGCCGTAATACAGCTCGTTGTCCTTGCGGACGAGGGGCTTGCCTTTATAAGTCAGTTTCGGTGTAAATGCCATCGTGAAAGCCTCCCTGTCGTTTGATTCATCTTAGTATAACACATCCTGCCTATTGGATGCAAGCGTTTGCGGCAGGGCACTGTCGGTTTTGCACCAAAACAGCCCCGTACCGTGCAAAACCGACAGCACATTTTTGGCAAATGGGGCTTGCTGTTGGGTGCAGTTATGCTATACTATAAATAGAACAGCCCGTATCCCGGGCCAGAAGTGGGGGAACGACAATGGCAGATTATCAGGAATACCGGCGGCGCATCCTGCACCGGCGCTGGCGCAGGGTGTTTATCATCGTTGCTCTGCTGGCGCTTCTGGCTCTGCTGAGCGCCATCGGCATCCTGTGGAAGGTGCTGCACCGGGAGCGCGTGGATACCGCCCTGAGCCAGAACACCATTCTGCGGCAGGTGACCACGGACAACACATGGAACACGGTCAGCTATCCGCTGGCCCGGCAGCTGCGGGTGCAGACACTGGAGGACAGCACCGAGACCGCGCTGGACTTCCGCATGGCGGCGCTGCCGGCCAGTGCCCCGGTGGAAAAAAGCTGGTTTGCACAGGCCAGCTTTGTGGGCGACAGCCTGACGCAGGGCTTGCAGATCTACGATACCGGTCTGCCCGGGGCGCAGTTCTGCGCCTATAAGGGGGTAGGCCCCAACGCCTTTGTCAACGGCACCAGCTGCAAGCGGGTGGACGGCGTGACAGAGATCCCGCTGGACGCGCTGACCGCGCAGCAGCCCAAGGCCGTCTATGTGCTGCTGGGCAGCAATGTGCTGGGGCAGGACACCGATTACACCAGCTTTCTGACCTACTACCGCCTGATGCTGGATATGATCAGTCAGGCGCTGCCGGATGCAAAGATTTATGTGCAGTCCATCACGCCGGTGCGGCCGGAGGTGAGCGCGCAGGCAAACCACGCAGGGCTGAACCGCGACCGTCTGTGCCACATCAACAACGAGTTGGCCGCCATTGCACTGGAAAAAAACTGCTATTTCCTCAACCTGTGGGAAGTACTGGCGGATGAAAACGGCGACCTGATCGAAAGCTACGCCCAGCCGGACGGCTACCATATCAAGCCGGAGGGCTACGCTGTATGGGTAGACTACCTTTGCAGCCACACCATGGAGTGAAAATACAAAAGGCGCTGTCCTCGCGGACAGCGCCTTTTGTGCTTTATCGGGCTTTTTTATCAGAACAGGCCGGTGATCTTGCCGTCGGCGTCCACATCGATGTTCACGGCGGCGGGCTTTTTGGGCAGGCCGGGCATGGTCATGATGTTGCCGCAGATCACCACCACGAAGCCTGCACCGGCTGCCAGACGCACCTCGCGCACCTCCATGGTAAAGCCAGTGGGTGCACCGGTCAGCTTGGCGTTGTCGCTGAAGCTGTACTGGGTCTTGGCAATGCACACGGGCAGGTTGCCGTAGCCCATCTCGGTCAGCTCGGCCAGCGTCTTGCTGGCGGCGGCGCTGTAATTCACGCCGTCGGCGCGGTAGATCTTGGTGGCAATGGCGTTGATCTTGTCCTTCAGGGGCATCTCCAGCGGGTAGGTGTACTGGATGGGACGATCCTCCAGAATCTCAAGCACCTTCTCAGCCAGTGCCTTGCCGCCCTCGCCGCCCTTGGCGAACACCTCGCTCAGCACGCAGGGCACGCCCTGCTCGGCGCAAACCTGCTCCACATAAGCCTGCTCCTCGGCGGTGTCGGTGGGGAAGGCGTTGATAGCCACCACCACCGGCAGGCCGAAGCCGTTTTTCAGGTTGTCGATGTGGCGGATCAGGTTGGAAGCACCGGCCTTGACGGCCTCGAGGTTGGGCTGGTTCAGGTCGGCCTTGGCTACGCCGCCGTGGCTCTTGAGGGCGCGCACGGTAGCCACCAGCACACAGGCAGAGGGCGCAATACCGGCATAGCGGCACTTGATATCCAGGAACTTTTCCGCACCCAGATCGGCACCGAAGCCTGCCTCGGTGATGGTGTAGTCTGCCAGCGAAAGGCTGAGCTTGGTGGCCAGCACGCTGTTGCAACCGTGGGCAATGTTGGCAAAGGGGCCGCCGTGGATGATGGCGGGGTTGTTTTCCAATGTCTGCACAAGGTTCGGGTCCAGTGCGTCCTTTAGCAGGGCGGTCATGGCACCGGCTGCGCCGATCTCACCGGCAGTCACCGGCTTGCCATCGTAGGTGTAGGCGCACACGATGCGGGACAGCCGCTCCTTCAAGTCGGAGATGCTGGTGGCAAGGCAGAAAATAGCCATGACCTCGCTGGCCACGGTGATGTCAAAGCCGTCCTCGCGGGGGGTGCCGTTCACCTTGCCGCCCAGACCGTCCACGATGAACCGCAGCTGCCGGTCGTTCATGTCCATGCAGCGCTTCCAAGTGATGCGGCGGGGGTCGATGTTCAGCGGGTTGCCCTGCTGGATGCTGTTGTCGATCATGGCAGCCAGCAGGTTGTTGGCGGTGCCAATGGCGTGCAGATCGCCGGTAAAGTGCAGGTTGATATCCTCCATGGGCACCACCTGTGCGTAGCCGCCGCCGGCAGCGCCGCCCTTTACGCCGAACACGGGGCCAAGGCTGGGCTCGCGCAGGCAGAGCATGGTCTTTTTGCCCAGTGCGTTCATGGCGTCGGCCAGACCTACGCTGGTGGTGGTCTTGCCCTCACCGGCGGGGGTGGGGCTGATGGCAGTGACAAGGATCAGCTTGCCCTGCTTTTTGGCGTTGTGGATCAGCCGGTGGTCGATCTTGGCCTTGTAGCGGCCATAGGGAATCACACTTTCCTCCTCCAGACCCAGCTGAGCTGCGATCTGGGTGATGGGCTTCATTTTAGCTTCCTGCGCGATCTCGATATCGGTCTTCATACAGACATCCTCCTTGATAGCAAAAAAGGGCAGCTTTGCGCAGCAATTGCGCAAGGCTGCCCAGACGGTCGGCATTGACATCCCCAGCACCCCTGCACTGTGGTGCTCCACAAGGTTCCGTCAGCAGGGGTGCGGTCTATGCTGTAAAGATAGCACACCACCGGGGTGTTTGTCAAGGAGGTACAGTTACAAAAATCACCCATAAATGCATAAAATTTTTTGCGTTATCCAAGGGTTTGTGCTATACTTATTCTGGGTTATTATGAAAACAACGACAGAAAGCAGGAAATCCGTTTATGCTGCAAAATCCTCAGTTACATTATCTGGACAACGCGGCCACCACCATCGTAGCGCCGGAGGTGGCGGACGTCATCGACAAGGCCATGCGGGAGCACTGGGCAAACCCTTCCAGCCTGTACGGTCCGGGCGCGCGCAGTGAAGAAGCCCTGAACGCCGCCCGCGCCGCCGTAGCGCGCACGCTGGGCTGCAAAAGCCGGGAACTGTACTTTACCTCCTGCGGCAGCGAGAGCAACAATCTGGCGCTGCTGGGTGCGGTGCAGACCCGCACCTTCGGCAAGGGCATCGTGGTGTCCGGCTTCGAGCACCCCAGTGTGCAGCGGCCGTTGGAGCGGCTGGCAAAGCAGGGCTACGACGTTACCGTGGTAGCCCCCCGGGCAGACGGCACGCTGGACATTGCCGCCATGCTGGAGCGGGTGGACAAGAACACCATCCTTGTGGCCTGCATGATGGTGAACAACGAGATCGGTACCCGCAACGATGTGGAGCGCCTTGCCGCCGAGGTAAAGCGCCGCAACAGCCGCACCATCGTCCATGTGGACGCGGTGCAGGCGTGGATGCGTGTGCCCATCAAACTGGACAACATCGATACGCTCTCGGTGAGCGGCCACAAAATCCACGCGCCCAAGGGCATTGGTGCGCTCTACCTCTCCGACCGACTGGTGCAGGCCTTCCAGCCGCCCTATCTGGGCGGCGAGCAGGAGCGGCAGATGCGCCCCGGCACTGAAAACCTGCCCTACGCCATGGGTCTGGCGGCAGCGGCTACCCGTCTGGCCAAGACCATGAAGAGCCGCGACACTGCCATGCGTGCGCTGAACCGGCAGCTGCGGGAGGGGCTGAAGGCCTTCCCGGAGGTGGTCATCAACAGCCCGGAGAACGCCGTGCCCGAGGTGCTGAACTTCAGCGAGATGTGCATCAAGAGCGAGACCATGCTGGCTTTTCTGGCCGAAGAGCAAATCTACGTTTCCTCGGCCAGCGCCTGTGGGCGTGGCCAGCCCAGCCACACGCTGGCAGCCATGGGGCGCGACCCGCTGGCCATCGACACCGCCATCCGGGTGTCCTTCTGCGCCGACAACACCCCGGAGGATGTGGATGCCTTCCTCAACCGCTTCGAGGACGGCATGAAGCATTTGCAGAAGATCAGAAAGTAAAAACTGAAGCCGCAGAACGGCTGACAGCTTTCTCTTCGGACACGAATCGGGCCATTCCATCGCCCGCCCTATTGCCCTGCGGGCAACAGGGTCCCACCCCAGCGGACGGTCCTCAGAGAAACTGTCAGCCGTTCTATGGGAAGATGCAGCTTGCCTGCGCGACCCCAATGCGTGAAAGGGTGAATGGAAAATGACCGCAGTCATTTTCCATTCACAGATAAAAATAATTCATCCGCTGAATATGGCCAGAGCGAAAGCGGAGGCCATTATAAATCCCACATCAGGAGATGCAACATTTATGAAGGAAATTATTATGGGCTATCAGGGTGAGATGTCCCTGAAAGGCCTCAATCGCAACCAGTTCGAAGCAGCCATGATGAAGATCCTGCGCTACCGTCTTAAGACGGTGGGCAAGTTCAAGGTGTACTGCACCCAGTCTACCTTTTATATGGAGCCTGAGGAAGAGGACGTGGATATGGATCTGGCCTTTGAGCGGGTCAGCAAGGTGTTCGGCCTTGCCGCGCTCAGCCGCGCCGTGGTGTGCGAAAAGGATTTCGATACCATCTGCCAGACCGCCGAGGACTATCTGGGCAGCGAACTGCACGGCATCCGCACCTTCAAGGTGGAGGCCCGCCGCGCCGACAAGACCTACCCCATGACCAGCCCGGAGCTGATGCGGGAACTGGGTGCTTACCTGCTGGGCAAGCACAACTACCTGAAGGTGGATGTGCATAACCCGCAGTTCAAGGTAATCGTGGAAATCCGTGATTACGGTGCGTATATTCACGGCCCAAAAATACCGGGTGAGGGCGGTCTGCCCGTGGGCACCAGCGGCCGTGCCCTGAATATGCTCTCCGGAGGCATCGACAGCCCGGTGGCAGCTTATCGCATGGCAAAGCGCGGTCTGGCACTGGATCACATTCATTTCGCGTCCCCTCCGTATACTTCCGAACGCGCAAAACTGAAGGTAAAGGCTCTGGCACAGCTCATCACCGTGTATACCGGCAGCGCTAACCTGTTTGTGGTGCCCTACACAAAACCCCAGGAATACATTCGGGATAATGCCCCGGATGTGCTGTTCACGGTGCTGATGCGCCGCAGCATGATGCGCATTGCAAACGTGATCGCTAAAAAACAGGGGTGCGAGGCGCTGGTCACCGGCGAAAGTCTGGCACAGGTGGCAAGCCAGACCGTCAAGGCGCTGCAGTGCACCGATGCCGCACAGGATCTGCCCATCCTGCGCCCGCTCATCGGTATGGATAAGACCGAGATCATCGAGACCTCCCGCCATATCAATACCTTTGAGACCAGCATCCTGCCCTACGAGGACTGCTGCACCATCTTCACCCCGCCGCACCCGAAGATCCGCCCCGAGCTGGAGGAAATCCTTGCCGCCGAAGCTGCCATGCCCGGCCTTGCCGCGTTGGAAGCCGAAGCCGCAGAGCAGACCGAGCGCATCCGGGTGCGCATCACCGATCAGGTAGAATTCGAGGGTTGATTTGTCCATGACAGCAGAGATCATCAGTGTGGGTACCGAGCTGCTGCTCGGCAACATTCTTAACACCAATGCCCAGTACCTCAGCCGGGAGCTGGCTGAACTGGGCATCACCGTCCGGCGGCAGAGCACCATCGGCGATAACCATGGCCGTCTGGCGGATTTTGTCAACGAGGCAAAGCAGCGGTGCGACCTGCTGGTGTTCACCGGCGGGCTGGGCCCCACGGCAGACGACCTGACCAAGGAGACGGTGGCCGCCTGCTTTGGCGATACCCTTACCTTTGACCCCGAGGAGTGGCAGAAGATCGTGGACTTCTTTACCCGCACCGGGCGCGAGACCACCCCCAACAACCGCAAGCAGGCCATGGTGCCAGTGCTCGGGCATAAGGTGGTCAACCACCACGGCACCGCGCCGGGCGCATGGTTCGAGCAGGATGGTCACTGTGCCGTGCTGATGCCCGGCGTGCCCCACGAGATGAAGGCCATGTGGGAGGAAAGCGTGCGCCCGCTGCTGCTGGCGCGGCAGAGCTACGCCCTGCACAGCCTGACGCTGCGGGTGCTGGGCGGCGAGAGCAATCTGGAGTACCGGGTGCGTGCGCTGCTGGAAAACCCGAACCCCACCGCCGCCATCTACTGCAAGACCGGCGAGTGCGAGATCCGCATCACCGCCCGGGCGCAGAATGACGCCGAGGCGCAGACCATGTGCCGCGCCTACGCCAAAAAGTTCTATGATCTGCTGGGCGATGCGGTGTATGATGAGGATGTCGCCGGGTTGGAAGAGACGGTGGTGCATACGCTGCAGGCCAACGGCCTGACCATTGCCACCGCCGAAAGCTGCACCGGCGGCATGATCGCCCAGCGCCTGACCAGTGTGTCCGGCGCAAGCGAGGTGTTCGGCTACGGCTTTGTGACCTACTGGGAGCAGGCCAAGGCGAAGCTTGTCGGGGTGGACCCGGCGGTCATTGCGCAATATAATGTGGTGTCGGCTCCCGTGGCGGCGCAGATGGCGCTGGGCGCGGCAAAGGCCGCCGGTGCAGATATCGCGGTCAGCGTTACCGGTCTGGCAGGCCCCGGCGGCGGCGATGCCGTCCGGCCTGTGGGCACGGTGTATCTGGGCGCTGCCCGGGGAGATAAGGCGTATGTGAAAAAGCTGTTCGTCTCCCGTCCGGACCGTGCACTCATCCGCGCCCGCGCCGCACAGACTGCGCTGGAACTGGCGCTGCGTCTGGCACAGGGCAAGACCCCTGCCGGTACGCAGGTGCTGGCCGAAAGCGCACAGCATGACCCCGCCGCCCTGACCGCCTTGGACGAGACCCTGCGGGCAGAGTAAGGGCGGCCCCTGCGGCCGCAGGGGGGATGCGTCATGACAAATAAGGAAGAGCGCCCGGCAGGCTGCGTGCTGCGGCTGTTCGGTGCACCGGAGCAGACCGTGCAAAAGGCTGTGGAAGCCCTGCCGGACACTTGGCAGGGCACGGTGCACTGCCGCAGCCGGGGCGCGGAAACGCTGGTGGCGCTGCAAAGCAGCACCCCGCAGCAACTGCACCGGGCGGTACAACTGCTGCGGACAAGCCTTGCCCCGGCGCTGTACGGGGAAGGGGAGCAGACCCTTGCCGCTGCCGCAGTGCAGGCGCTGGAACAGCACCGCAAGCTGCTGGTGTGCAGTGATACCGCCGCAGGGGCGCTGCTGGAGACCCGGCTGGAAAACCTTCCCGGCGCGGAAAAGGTATTCGATTTTGGCGCTATGAGCTACGCCAATACCGCGCTCACCGCCCGGCTCAGCCGCAAGCTGCGCAAGGCACCGCAGGCAGAGCCTGCCCGCACACTGGCGCGGGTGCAGGTCATGCAGAAGCTGACCGGTGCCGCGCTGACGGTGGGCTGTGTGGAACTGCCCCAAAGCCGTCTGCTGCTGGTGGGCGGCAAAAAGGGCTGCTGGCTGCGGTGTGTAGCGCCGGACGAGAACCCCGGGCTATGGCTGCTGGATATGCTGCGCCGCGCCGCCTGCGGTCTGCCGCAGGCAGGGGGCACAAGCTGGCAGCCCTATGGCAGAGCCGTGCCGGATGCAGCCCTGACCCCTGCCTCCCTCGCAGCGGCACCGCCCGTGCCGCCGCGCCCGAAGCATCACCGACTGGGCAAGGCGCTGGTGGTGCTTTTGCTGCTGGCACTGGCAGGACTGGCTGCGGGCTGGTACTATACCGGCGGCGACCTTGCCGCCCTGCCTCAAAAGCTGCAAAGCCTTGGCGCAGAAAGCCTGCCCCACGCCGGGGCAAAGCTGGTGTGAGCGCTGCGTTGGCGCTTTCACTTTCAATAGAAAAAACCAAGCCCGGAGGGTTCGTAAACCTTCCGGGCTTGGTTTTGCGCTGGCGTCCCCGATGTGATTCGAACACACGGCCTTCCGCTTAGGAGTAGGGGCTGAAGCCATAAATCCTAGGCAAAAGTAGGTAAAACAAGTAACGTTTTATCAATTGATTTTTTGTTGCGCTGTCAATCTGAGTAAAGAACACAAACCCCGAAATAAAACGAGTAAAAGGCTTTTCATTAGCAGAAAATTAGCAGAGCTAATGAAAAGTGGAAGGTTCATTGTAAAATGCCCACCTTTCATTAGCTGGGAAGTGTACGTTTCCCTACGGATATTTGCTTGTTTAGCATTCGTGAACCAGACCATACAGCCGTAGCTGGTGTGATGGACAAATGTTTTCAATAGAAAAAGACCAGAGCTTTCTGCGAGAAAACTCTGGTCTATGTAACAGTGCGAATGGAAATGCGCATTGTCTTGTAAAAGGAAGGGGCTTATGGTATTCTTACGGGAGTAAAGGCACTGGATGCAAGGAACTTTGCGTGATTTTAGGAGTGTGCGATGGAAAAGAAATTTAATATTGTAGTCGGTGAAGATGGAACTGTAAAACTCCCAGATGCGGTTCTGGAAAAACTTGAAGTCAAACCCGGAGAGGAAGTTCGCTTCGAGGTAGATGACAATTTCTATGCAGTCAGGCTTCTATCGCGGATAGAAGCTGAACGCTTGGATTACTTGAATTGGATGCATAATAAACATTGCCCCTCTATTGAGGAAATGATTGCAGAGTCGAGAAAACAAGCCACTCAGAACATTGTGATCTCCCGTATCCTTGATGGGATGCCGGCAGAAAAAATCGCAGAAGACTATGAAGTTTCACTCGACTATGTAGAGCAGCTTGCCCATCAGTTGAAGATGGATATAGAAGAAGCTAAGGCAAAAGCCCGTAAAGAAACTGAATCATCATAAAACAAGCAGCGGCAGTTTTCCAAATCGGAAAGCTGCCGCTGCTTATGTATAGAGGTTTATAGGTTCTTTGCAAGATTTTTAATGAGTGTAGCCATAGAGGGGTCAGCCAGCAGTTTGGCAAGAGCTGCTGCCGCATCTGTATCGACGGGACTGGCTTTGGGAGTGGATTGCTCTGCGCGAGGGAGGACTTCAGGCTCTGCACCATGATGCTGATAGAAGAAATCGTCGAATCGTTGTGCGTTCAAACGCCGATCATCATCCAGAATGTGTGCGTACTGCTCGGTGACCATCGAAGCCTGTGCATGACCGGAATCGCCCTGCACGGCTTTGATATCGCCGCCGTTCAGCTTGAGCTTGTATGTAATGCTGGAGTGTCGGAAGCTGTGGAAAACCACTTTGGGGAGATCGTTTTCCTCAATCAGCTGCTTCAATGCACCGTTAATGGTGGATTGTTCGGTCGGCATTCCCAGCGGGCCGGCAACCACGAGATTATAGTCTGCATACTCTGCACCCAGTGCGTCCCTTGTCATGTCCTGCTCGGCTTTATAGTGGACAAGCATTTCAGCAACTGTTTTGGGGAGAAAAATGGTTCGGATACTGCTGTCTGTTTTAGGGCTTTTCAGAACCTGGACCGTGGTGCAGCGGGAACTCAGCGAGGGAAAACGAGTGATGACATTTTTATTTTCCAAGGCGTTCAGCGAAGCAATATCTACACGCTGCAATTCCTTATTTATGTAAATGGAGGCTCGCCCGGCTTCGATGCTTTCAGGAGAGATATCCACGCAATCCCAAGTCAAACCGAGCAGTTCGCCAAGGCGCAGAGAACAAGAGAAGGAGAGGTTGATGCAGAGCCGGAGCCGTGGATCATCACAGACTTCTAAGGCATGGAACAGGGTCTCGGCAGTCCAGATATCACGCTTCTTTGCAGTGTATTTGGGCAAGGTGGCATAAATACAGGGATTCTTTTCCATAAGTTCCCACTTTACAGCCTGCTCAAAGGCACTTCTCAAAATTTTGTGAACCGAACGAACCGTGCCGGGAGAAACGTATTGATGCTGACGCTTTCCACACATAGGGTCAACGGCTTCGTATTTAAGCAGCCGCTGATAATATCCCTCAATTACGCGGGTGGTGAGATCTTGCAGCTTCATTGAGCCGATAAGCGGTTCTATGTAGTTTGAAATCAGTGCAGTGTTTGATTGATAGGTTGAAAGTGCCCATTTGGTTCTTCCGTACAGGGTGACGTATTCTTTAAGCAGGTCTTTTAGAGTTCGGCACTGGGGTGCCACAAAGGTACCGACGGATTCTTTGTATTCGACCTCTTTCTTACGGTTTTTGGCATCTGCAAGGTCGGTAAAGGTTTCCCATTTCTGCTTTAGCGTTCCATTAGTGTGTTTGTAGATATAGACAACGCAGTATCGGTTATTGCGTTTGACAATGCTAGCCATTATACATCCTCCTCTACTTTACGTTTGGACTTCAGAACTTCATCGAAAGCATCTTTTTGGATGCGTTTTACCCTTCCCAACTTCATCGTTGGAATTCCTTCTTTGAGAACCCACGAGTCAAGTGTTGGGCGGCTGATTCCGTAAAAAGCCTGAATTTCCTGAAAACTGTAGTATTTCCCATTCTTGGGACATTGCAGTTTTAGCGGCGGCTCCTCATGCGTTTCTTTTTTCGGTTTTTGAAGTTGGTATGTAGATTGGCTTTTAAGCCATGCCTTAAAACTTTTTTTGGTAATGCGCGGCCTGTCGGCCACGCGCTCAATGACGAAACAATCTCGGTATTTTTTGCAATCAAGAATCCCATAAACATTCTTGCGTGGGATACCGAGTAGTTTTGCCATTTCCGGGATGGAGATGGTTTGCGCTTCAATCTCCCGGTCACGCTCCCGGTCAGCTGCTGTGCGGTAGCGGCTTTGTGACCGGTACCACCGCTCAAATTCCTCTTTGGGAATCCTCATACAGAAGTCTGTCGTTTCTGTTTTCAACTTGCCCTGTCGGATGAGTGTATAGATCGTTTCGGGTTTCACCTTCAATATCTCGGCGGCATCAGGAACGGAATAGGATCGTTTGCAAAGTTCCTCGCCCGGTGGTGGGCCATTGACCTTATGATATTTGACCTGATTGGCATACCATTTCTCAAAGCTGGAAATAACGATACGCCTTTTTTCGTTTATCAGAATGACTTCAAAGAGATTCTTATGAAGCAGCCAATAGCTGTCTGTTTTGCCAAGGCCGAGAAGCTGCCGCATCTCACGAACCGACATGGTGGTTTTGGTAGTGGCAGGTTCAGCTTTTCCGTATAAGGGAGCCGAAGTATTCCGCATATCATCCATGAAAGACACCTCTCTATCTATGTAAAAGTTTAGCCGGGATTTCTCATCCCGGCTAAAGAATAGCAGATTTCGCGTGAAATGTTGAGGATGTCAAACAGCAGGATTGCGTTCAACAGTGCCATCATTGAGCCATGCTTCAAAGCTGGCTTTGGAAATACGGTAAGCGCCGCTTACCTTGAACCAGCGGAATTCGTTCTGCTTCAGTAGACGGTAGACAGTGGGACGGCTCAGGAGCAGCATTTCCATCAGGTCTTCTACGGTATAGCAGCGGCTGTCCTTTGCTGTGGAAACAGGGGAGGAAACTGAGTTGGGCGAAGGTTCTTCATGGATAATCATTGGATAATACCTCGTTAAATATACTTAAAGTTAAAACTTGAGCGGCAATGCAGCCCGGCGGCTGCCACCATTATAAATAGTATAGACCTGCTGAAGGTACTTCGTCTTGCCGGGAAGGCTTACGCCTGCGGTTCGTGCAAGGCGAAAAATCGTGAATGCATCGACCTGCCGCAGTTTGGCAATCAGACGGCTTTTACTGTATTCGGAGTGGTACAGTTCTACAAAGCGGCAGATGCCGAGCAGATTTGCAGAACTCATGGAATCAGGTTCTCCGTCCCACGCATTCAGCAAAACATCAAGGGATTCGATATACAGTTCAGGACCAAGCCGGATGAATTCGTGATAGGCGGTTGCGATGCAGCTGATCCGCTGCTTGCCCCGGCCTTCTTCAAAAGAAAGATGAACGCCAGCCAATTCGGTGGCCTGCTGGAATGCAACGGCAGCAGGCTCCCCTGCAAAAATCAGGGCACGGAGCTTCTGTCCTGCACTCAGCCGTTCCGAAATGCCTGTCTGCTGTGCAAACAGAAGGGCTTCTTCTCGTTCTGTCATACCAAAATAAACCTTGCAGCGAATCTGCAAATCTTCGCCGCCGTTCAGAAATTTCCGTGCAGCGATGGTGTTCTGTCCGTCCATCACATAGTAGTGACCATCCCGGAAGCTGATCTTCGGCTCATTGGCAACCCGCTCGTCAAATTCTTTTGCGATGCGGGCAACACGAGCGGGGTGAAGAGCACGCTGATAAGTGTCGCGCGGCACGATCAGTTCGCTGCTGTTCAGGCACATCTCATGGTAAGGTTTTACAACTGCGTTCATCATAAAGGAACCTCCTTCTTCTTTTGCAGAAAATCAATTCCTGATTGGATAATCAAACCGATTTTCTTCTTTTCGTTATCGGATAAGTGAAAACTGGAATACCGTTCATAACAGATATTCCAGCGGAACATAAGCGATTGAAGTGCATCATCCAGTTCTGCGACCATGAACTCAACAGAAGATTCTGTTGGGGTGGAGAGCATCCTTTCCGATATCTGCTCAATGCTATGTAAATCGCCTTTTGTGTGCTTGGTGAGAGCAGGGGGCTGACTGTTCAGCACACGAAGATTCTGAAACTGCTGGGAGAGCAGCTCTTTTGCAGCGGCGAGAACATCCTCCTGCGGAGGAGCCGTAAGGTATTTTCGGAATGACTTATACCCAATGAAGCCAAAGCTGTATTGCAGACACACTGACACTTGCCGCATTTCATATTTGGACAGGTGCCCAAGGTAGCTTAACACTCTGGATTTATCTGCGGGGCGCGGACTTTCGCAAATCGCCATAGATGGCGCACTCAAAAAGCGATTGTGCAGAATAAAATGCGTCGGCATATTTCGCTTTTTGATCTGTGTTGTCAGCGGAACGACCAGAAGAACATTGGAATAAAAATTACCGTCATCGTTCTGGACAACAATGGCAGGTCGGATGCCGCCTTGTTCGGAACCGCTGTAAGGATTCAGATCCATCATGTAGACATCCCCGCGCTTGTACATCCAGTTTGCGGGCATAGGCGGATACTTTTTCTCTTTTTTGCCTCGTGTTGCCAATTTGGATTTCTCCTTTCTATCCGTATATGTAACAGTGGGCTGCTCGCACAGCCCACCCTACTATCTCAAACAGCAAAAATGCTGTGATTTATAGTTCTATACCTTTCCGTATTTGTCCCCGACATCCCCGGAAAACGAAAACTCAGTTTTCGTGTGGGAAATCTTTCAGCCGTCCGGCAGCGTACCGAATCCATAGGGTTCTCACCTCTCCGTGGTTCTCACCGAGCTGCCCGAAGGCAGAAGTATCATTATTCTGTGATGGCTCTTAGCTATGGAGAAGCTGTCATCCATTTACCGTCAACCTACCGCTCATTCCCTCAGTGGGAGATCATCGCATTTGTTACGGACGTGGCTCATCATCACAGGAACGTGACTGAAGAATGCGTGTTCAATTTTCAAGGGGCGGGATAGCTTGAGGGCTGCTTTGAACGCTTTCCGAAGCTATGGCTGTATTGTAACCGATGCGGAACGAAATGAACAGGAACTCAGAGTTCACAATTTTTGAGGAAAATAGGAAGTATAGTTCCTGTTTCTCGATGAGCCGTCAAAAATATATTTCTTGACTTTATGTAAGAAATGAAGTATTATACTCGTAAGAAACTAACTTACGAGTATATAAATTCGATAAATACACTTTGGGGAGGGAACAAAATGAGCCGATTTTACTGCCGCGATGAGGAACTTTGGAAGTTAAATAAACGATATGAGAATACCGTAATGAAAAAATCGGTTTGGACGAACTGGAACTGATTCGGGAATATGCAGCAGTCTTTGGGAAAGGAACAAACTACCACTACTACATTTTCTCGAAAGGCGGATTTACGGACGGACTACTTCAGGCACAGGAACGCGGAGAAGTACAGCTGCTTACCCTTGCCGATATTTTTGAATAACACAAGAAACGCTCTTGCCGGTGTAAAACTGGCAGGAGCGTTTCTTGTTGAAGTGATTATAAAAGACCTTTGATTTTTTCAAGATGATCTATAGCGGCTTGCAGTTCATTTTGAAACTGATCCCTAGAAGGATCTCGACCCAAAAGAAGATAATCCATACTGACATGGAAGTATTCTGCAATATCGATCAGGATTTTTACAGAGCCATTGGAGCTTCTCCTTTCAAGATCGCCGAGGTGTCGATGGGAAACACCAAGTTTTTCAGCAAGTTTTTCCTGCGATAACTTCGCATTTGTACGCAAAGTAAAAATACGGTTACCAATAGCATTCGGATCAAAGCTCATGTGTGACCTCCAAATTTTCGATAAAGCGTGAGAAGCCGAAAACTCGGAGTTGCTACGGATATCTAGCCGCTTGGGGCATCCACGAAAAACGGACAAACATAAAGCCTGCTCCTTTTTACG
>ENA-OYXR01000601-OYXR01000601.1-human-gut-metagenome-genome-assembly--contig:-NODE-601-length-16181-cov-10.730001_pt1 | contig 16181 bp, 10 predicted proteins | sample MGYA00243241_ERZ653431 | MGnify/ENA primary metagenome ERZ653431 (study PRJEB26926, sample SAMN06165182) | human gut metagenome | biome: ENVO:00009003; feature: ENVO:2100002; material: ENVO:00002003... | reverse complement strand
ATTCTTGTTAGTTCGTCAGGAAGGCAATCGTCAGGTGAGACGTAACATTGACCATTACAATCTTGACATGGTTATCGCCTTGGGCTATCGTGTGCAATCTCAGGTTGCAACCCGTTTTCGCCGTTGGGCGACTCAACGGCTTCATGAATATATCCAAAAGGGATTTGCTATGGATGATGAGCGGTTGAAGCAAGGGGGTAATCGTTACTTCCGTGAGTTGCTGCAACGCATCAGGGATATTCGTAGTAGTGAACGTAACTTCTATCAACAGGTTACGGACATATATGCCACAGCCACGGACTATGACCCACGGGACGAGATGACAAAGATGTTTTTTGCCACCGTGCAAAACAAGCTCCATTATGCCGTTCACGAAAATACGGCAGCGGAAGTTATCTACAATCGTGTGGATAATGAGAAGCCGTTTGTGGGTATGACGAACTTCAAAGGCAACTATGTGACTAAGGATGATGTGAAGATTGCCAAGAACTATTTGTCAGAAATAGAACTCCAGCGTTTGAATCTGCTTGTTTCCGGTTTCTTGGACTTTGCCGAGTTCCAGGCATTGGAAATGAATCCCATGACCATGAAAGATTGGATAGAGGCATTGGATAATCAGATTATTGCCCATAAACGAAAGGTTTTGATTGATAAGGGACGTATTTCACATAAACAGGCGATTGAAAAGGCAGAAAAGGAATTCGCCATCTATCGCAAACGCGAAATGGATTTGCTTGAAAGTGATTTTGATAAAGAAATCAAAAGATTAAAGGACAAGAATGATAATAATCCAAACTAATCCACTACCTTTGCATTTGAAGTCAGCGTTCTTTGGGTTTAACAAGGCAGAATACAGAACTTCGCTCGTTTCTAAATCGTTACCTATCAAGAAGCCAATCTTTGCAACCCATTCAATTTGAGCGATAAAGACAATGCACAATGTCTTGCCACGTGGTAGGTCAAACGAACCTTGAAACCGCATTGTATGCTTATATCTTTGAGTATTTTGTTACAACTTCCGCGTCCACCGTGATACAACACATCAGAGGCAGGTTTCCGTTGGGTTTGGCACTGCCTTTCTTCACGTAAAATAACACTTTGAATGTACTTCGCTACGCTTTGCCCAAATTTACTTTTTGCTATGTGTTTATTTTACGATTGTTCCGACAAAGGTTTGTGCTCCTGCATTATTCAAGATATATACTGTATAGAATCCGCCGGGTAATGAGGCTATGGACATTTGGGGTGCATAAACAAAATATTTTATTTCTTCACCGGTAGCAGTAAATATTTTCACTGTCTTTGCCTCTTTTATTTCAGGCAGGGTGAGAATATCTCCGTCATTTAGTAAAGGTATGTCCGTTTCTGAAATTGCATTCAGTTCCAAGGGAGCACTTTCGTTTCCAAAACGGTCGGCAGCTGTTACGGCAAAATAACGTTTTTGTCGCCAAGGTGAAGTAGGGGTATATTCGTATTCCGTATGGGTGAGATAGGTTTCCAGTAAGTTTCCGGCATCTGTGATATCTACCGGATAGGTATCCGAGGCATAAAGATGATAGGTGACAAGACCTCCGTTGTTATCTGTGGAAATCTGCCAGCTCATGTGCATTTTGCCGTCCGGCAACAGTTGCAGGGAAGGCATGGCCGGAGTGGATGGGGGGATGCTGTCCATCCAGGTCATTGGGGGAATCAATGCCGGAGTGGTATAGAAATTCTCTTGGAGTTCGTCCCAAATGCCTTTGGTGTTGTTCAATAGAAAACGATTGCGGAAGTAGGCTTGTCCGTTTAGTTTTATCTGACGGGTGAAATAAAGTTGGCGGACTATTTCGTCCAACGGCCAATTTTGTTCGTTGGGAGAGAGGAAATAAATACCCAAACCAGGTATTATCCAGCGGTTACCACAATTCTCTTTCCAATCCAAAGCAAAAGGATAGAAATTATTTCCCTGAAAATACATCATCGGGAACAACGCATCATGAATACCTTCTTTTAGCCATTTCTGAGCATCTTGGTAAACTACATGATAAGCGTTCCATCCACGGGAGGGATATCGGTTGGTATCTCGGTATTTGCCAATAGGGGAACTGCTGACTTTCACCCAGGGTTTGATAGTCTTGATGTCGGTATAGAGCCTATGCACAATATCTGTGATATTATCACGCCGCCATTGTTTCAACTCCTTACCTTTGCCGTATTTCCGGTAGGTGTCCTTGTCGGGAAAGTTGTCGGCTTGCTCAGGGTAGCGGATGTAATCGAAATGAATGCCGTCTATATCATAACGGGAAGTTATTTCTTTTACGATGCATGACAGATATTCTTTGGTTCCCGGATTTCCCGGGTCCAAGTACCAGTTACCTTTATAAAGTTTGCAAATAGTCCGGTTTTTCCGTACTACGGAGCTACGTCCTTGCAATTGTACTTGACGGGTGTTTCCGGCAGGAATCGTAACAATCCATGCATGTAGTTCCATGCCGCGTTTGTGGCATTCTCCGATGGCGAAAGCCAAAGGGTCATATCCGGGATTCCCTCCTGTGCTACCTGTCAGTGATTCGGCGAAAGTTTCTATGGCGGAAGGATAAATCATATCTCCGCGCAGACGGGTTTGCAACAATACCGTATTGAAATTGGCGGCTTTCAGACGATCCAGTATATCACATAATTCTTTTTGCTGACGCCGGATGCCTGATGCGTTTACTGCCTTGTTACGAGGCCAGTCCATTCCTCCGAGCGTAGTGAGCCAGGTGGCACGGATTTCATATTTAGGTTGTGAGAAAACGGGTGATAAACTCACTATGACTAGTAATAAAGTTATAAAGAATGTTCGCATTTACTTTAATTTTAGGGCAAAGATACGAAGTAATCAATTAATTCGTTACTTTTGCCCCAACAAAACAAAAAATAGAATATGATAACCTTTATTATTGCATTATTGGTTCTTGTAGGCGGATACTTTTTGTATGGAAGTTATGTGGAACGTGTGTTCGGTCCTGACAAGATAAGGAAGACACCTGCCCTGACCATGGCGGATGGTGTTGACTTTATTCCACTTCCTACTTGGAAGATTTTTATGATTCAATTTTTGAATATAGCCGGCTTAGGACCTATTTTCGGTGCTATAATGGGAGCGAAGTTTGGTACGGCGTCTTATTTGTGGATTGTTTTAGGTACCATTTTTGCCGGGGCGGTACACGATTATTTGTCCGGAATGCTTTCCATTCGGCATGATGGCGAGAGTTTGCCGGAAATTATCGGTCGTTACTTGGGCCTTCCCACAAAGCAGTTGATGCGCGGTTTTACGGTTGTGCTGATGATATTAGTCGGAGCGGTTTTTGTGGCAGGACCTGCCGGATTGCTTGCCAAACTTACTCCGGAGTATATGGATGTTACTTTTTGGATTATAGTCGTATTTGTCTATTATATGTTGGCTACATTGTTGCCGGTAGATAAGATTATAGGAAAAATATATCCGTTGTTTGCCATTGCTTTATTGTTTATGGCGGTGGGGATTTTGGTGATGTTGTTATGGAATCATCCGGCATTGCCCGAAATTACGGACGGGCTGCATAATACCCACCCTGCCGGATTACCAATTTTTCCTATCATGTTTGTTTCTATTGCTTGTGGGGCAATCAGTGGCTTTCATGCCACACAATCTCCGTTGATGGCACGTTGTATGAAGAATGAGAAGTATGGCCGTCCTATTTTTTATGGAGCGATGGTGACCGAAGGGATCGTGGCATTGATTTGGGCTGCTGCCGCTACTTGTTTTTTTCATCAAAATGGTATGGAGGAGAGTAATGCTTCGATTATTGTGGACAGCATAACCAAGGAATGGTTGGGTACGATAGGAGGTTTATTGGCTGTACTGGGGGTAATTGCCGCTCCTATTACCAGTGGAGATACCGCTTTACGTTCAGCTCGTTTGATTGTTGCCGATTTTATGCATTTGGAACAAAAAAGTATAGCGAAACGTTTATTGATTTGTATTCCTATTTTTGCGGTAACTATCGGTATATTGTTGTACAGTCAGCGTGATGCGGCGGGATTTGATATGATATGGCGTTATTTTGCCTGGTGTAATCAGGCTTTGTCTGTGTTTACTTTGTGGGCGGTCACTGTTTTTCTGGTACGTGCGAAAAAGAATTATTATATTACCTTGTTTCCTGCCTTGTTTATGACGGCTGTATGTTCTACTTATATTTGCATTGCTCCCGAAGGATTGGCACTTTCTGATTATGTATCTTATATAATCGGTGGTCTTTGCACGTTGGTAGCCGCTATAGGGTTTGTAAGTTGGTATAGGAAACAAAACAGCATAGTTTATGAAAAAATATAGAAAATCGATTTGGTTGCCTGTCGCTTTGTTGGTTTATACTACAGCGATGGCCGTTTATTTTATTCCGCGCAATACGGAAATAAGTGATACGGAAAAGTATCTCACAGTAGGTTTATCCTATATGATAATAGCGTTGTTATGGATTGTCCTTCGTAAGAAAGAAAAGGCGGAGGAAAGACGTGAACGTGATTTGGAAAATAAAAAATAACTATTAAACGACAACATTATGAAGAAAATTTTAGTCAGCTTGATGCTGTTGGTAATGACTGCACTGAGTGCGCATGCTCAATTTGAGAAGGAGGTATGGTATGTGAATGCTTCATTGACAGGGCTTGACCTATCTCATAGCAAGAATGAGGGTACAAATTTTGGTTTCGCTTTGACCGGTGGTGCGTTTGTAGCCGATAATGTGGCTGTATTGCTGAATTTTAAGGGCAATTATGTAGAACATGGAATGGATGAAACCAGTATTGGTGCACAGGGACGTTATTATTTTTCCAGTTGCGGTATTTATGGAGGATTGGGAATGGCGTATAAGCACCTTTCTTGTGTAGGATTTAAAAAGAATCTGGTTTGTTTGACACCGGAAGTCGGATATGCTTTTTTCTTGGGCAGAAATGTGACTATTGAGCCGTCTGTATATTATGACTTGAGTTTTAGTGATATTTCAGAATTTAGTAAATTAGGCTTCAAGATAGGGTTCGGAGTTTACTTCTGATTGATGTAATTCCACCACAGATTACGCAGATTATTGAATGGGAGAATTCATTGAAATTCAATCTATGTAAATCTGTATAATCTGTGGTGGAAAAACTTTTTATGTGAGATTAATGCGCATAGAGATGCGTGAACGGAATTTCTTTACCATCACTACCTGTTACTTTTAATTTCAGTTGTCCTCCGTTTTGGTCGAAATAACGTAATTCCATTGGATGATATCCTTTTGCCAATGCTTTTTGCCCCACTATTTCTTTAGGCCCGTGAGGTCCGTCATTGTCTACTATCTGTTCACTGTCTATGGTCAATGTACTACCATCGTCGGACAGGAGTGCAAAAGTGTAGATATCGTCTTGAGGAGCATTGAAATATCCTTTGATAATCAGTCCGATATTTCCTTTTACTTTTTTAGGAATCATAACGTCTTCCACTGGATAAGTACCATTGACCGGAGCTTTTTCTATTTCACTGCATTTATTTCCTTTAAATTCGTGCCATGTAGCTTTCAAACCCGGATTGGAAGGAGCGGCAGTTACAGAGGGGGTATATTCACTTTTGATGAAACGTGTCTTGGCTATGTCACCTTTCTTTCCATTAGGGCGGAAGGTGCAGAAAGTAAAGTCTGTGGTTTCAGTCACTTTGATGGGACCTTCATATACGGGAGATTGTAAAGTAGGAGTACTGCCATCAGTGGTATAGTGAATTTCCGCAGTGGGGTCAAGGCAAGTTACATTGATGGTTCCTTCACCGATAAAGGCGTTGACGGCATTAAAGCCTTCCAAATCGGGTATACGGTAATTGATACCCATGATATTGAGACGTTCAAACTGATCAGACAGGCGTTGTTTGAAGGCATTCCAGTCTTTTTGCTCCGGTTTGCTCCAACCTAATTCGGCAATAGCCAGCAAACGTGGAATGGCCATATATTGCATACGTGCGTTGGAAGGAATCCATTCGCACCAAATATTTCCCTGCACTCCTAAAATCAGCGACTGCTGCTCGGGAGTCAGGTTGTCTGTCGTATCCAGATTATAAATGCTTGCCATAGAATTCTTGTCTTCTGCATAATCCAAATAAAATTGTCCGTTAGGAGTGAAAATGACAGGGTTGCCTTGTGCCGTTGCCTTGGTCGCTGCATCTTTTACCCAGCTGCGCCACCACATTACGGTGGCTGTTTTAGACAATCCGCCTTCAATGATTTCATCCCAGCCTATCATTTCTTTGCCTTTCCCGTTAAAGAATCTCTCCATGTCATGAATGAACCATGATTGCAGTTCTTCTTCGGTTTTCAGATTATTGTCATGCATACGTTTCTGGCAGTCCGGACATTTTTTCCAATTGGTTTTTTCTACTTCGTCACCTCCTATATGTACATACTTATAGGGGAAAAGGGCTATCAGTTCTGTATAAACATTCTTGCAGAATTCCAATGCGGAGTCTTTCCCCGGACAAACAGGTGAGGAGAAGACGCTTCCCCAACCGGTTTCGTTAAAACAGGAAACACCTTCATAGTTACTCACAGCTGCCAGCATGTGTCCCGGCATATCAATTTCGGGAATAATATCTATGCCTCGTATTTTGGCGTATGCTATGACATCCTTGATATCTTCCTGAGTGTAGTAGCCTCCATATAGGGTGTCACCTTCTACGATGCGTATCTTGTCTTCGGGAATTGCCATATCCGGATTGTTATCAGTCTTTGACTGACGTATGCATTCGCGGTCATGGGAATTGAATTTGCGCCAGGCTCCTTTTTCCGTCAGTAAAGGATATTTCTTGATTTCGATACGCCATCCTTGGTCATCGGTAAGATGCCAGTGGAATTTATTCATCTTGTAAAGGGCCATGACATCCAGTAATTCTTTCACCTCATCTATTGTGTAGAAATGGCGGGATACGTCCAGCATGATGCCTCTCCATTCAAAGCGGGGGGCATCTTGAATGTTAACGGCCGGTATGGCCCAGTCTGTACCTTTAACAATTTCTTTAGATTCTATTTGCGGGGGAAACAGCTGTCTGAGGGATTCGATACCTGCAATGACACCTCCGTAAGAGTTACCTGTAATGTTGACCTTATCGCTCTCGGCTGTCAGGGTATAGGCACCTTCTTTTCCTTGAACATCCCCCAAGGCAAGGGTGATGGTTCCTTCGCCTTCTTTTACTTTAAGGTCGTAGCCTGTGGCACTGGAAAGCATATCGGCCAAATACTCGGCTGCGGGAATTAGTTCGGCGTCAATAACACCGATGGAGGTATTACTTTTCAATACAAAAGCACCGTTTGTTTCCTCCAGATGGTTGGTTATGGGTACAATGGATACCTCTTTTGTTACAGGGGGAGTACTGGTACATGCTCCCAACATCAATGTGCCTGCTAACATACAGGCGGTCATTAACTGCTTATGTGTACATTTGGTCATAGGATAATAAATTAGGTTATTGGACAAAGATAACAGAAATATTGGGAAAAACGATATTATTTGGCGGGATATTGGAAAGTAACCAGTACTCCTTTATGGTCTGTAGGCCATACGCCCAATGGTTCTATAAACTTGTCTTTAGATGTTTCCTGAACACGCTGTGCACGGACTATGGAATTTTTCGGACCGAAAATGGCGGCGTCTTTCACTTTCAACCCCTTTTCGGGATAATACCAAATGTAATCTATACGGTCGCGTTCATCTGCTTTGGGAGCCCAGGTTATTTTGTCGGCGGGCTTTGCCGGATTATCCGAAGGATAAGTGAAGCCGGGATAGTTTAATACATCTGGATAGAATTCTCGATAGGCGTCTTTCAATCCGGCTTCGTCTAACAGGACAGGAACTGTCCAGGGGATTACAAAGCCATGATGGTCATACAGGTCTTTGGTCTCTTCAGTCCAATCTTGATGTGACGGTTCATTAAAATCTCCTCCTAAAATGATGGTGTAGCCGGCTGCACGATCTTTTTTTGCCTGTTCAATGAATAGTCTGATGGCGTCATCGCGTTGTGAGGCTACATTTCTCTTTAATACTTCTTCTACGGTAGTGGGGATAGGGATTTCTTCCCAAGTAGAGCCATCATATCCGCGTACATTATAATAGGCGTCATCCAAATAATCAAGATGAGCGGTGTAGACTGCTATTTTCTGTCCGTTCATATCGGCTGTAAGGCGATAGATACTGCCGTGGTCATTCTTTTCGGGAAAAACGGTTAATGAATCAGTGATGGGGTATCGGCTTAACAGACCTGTATCATAGGTATAGAAGGAATAATAGGTTTCTCCTTTTTCCTTTAATGATTGCACTAGGCGGGCAGTGAAATTGGTGTTTTCGTAATTACGTACTTCGCTCAATGTGACGAAGTCCGGACGAAGACGGGCTATTTCATTCACAATAGCGTCGTAACCACCGGGAATTACAGTTCCTTCTTGCCAAATGTTCCATTGAAGAACGGTGAATTCTTTTTCTTTTTGTGAACATCCCAATAGGAAAGGGAACAGCAAGAGTAGTAAAAAAAGTTTTTTCATATTCTGTTGATTTATAAGGTTGTTAATTCAATTCTAAATTTACTCATATTTTCGTTTAGATTGACAATGCGGAAAACATTAAAACAGATTTTTAGTAAAATGATTCTGCAATCATACCACAAAATGCTAAATTTACAGAACAGAATAAATCACTTTTAAATTCCCATTTATCATCTAGTGGTATATTGCGTATAATCATATTTAATAATTTGTGTCAGTTTGGACAATCAACGGTGAATAAAAAATCAATCAGGAGAATCCATCGCCAGTTTTTCCTTCAAAAACTGTCCCGTATAAGATGCCGCACATGCTGCAACCTCTTCCGGAGTGCCCGCAACTACCAGATTTCCTCCCATATTTCCTCCTTCGGGTCCTAGGTCAATCACATGGTCGGCACATTTTATCACATCCATATTATGCTCGATAATGATAATGGTATGTCCGCGGCTGATTAAGGCTTCAAATGCTTCCAGCAGTTTCTTGATATCATGAAAATGCAGACCTGTGGTTGGTTCATCGAATACAAAAATAGTGGGTTGTGCTTTCTCTATGCTCAGAAAATAAGCTAGTTTTACGCGTTGGTTCTCGCCGCCGGAAAGAGTGGAGGAGGCTTGTCCTAACTTTATATATCCCAATCCCACTTCTTGTAATGGAATTAGTTTCTTCACTATCTTTTTTTGATTGTATTCGGCGAAGAATTCAATGGCTTGATTCACTGTCATTTCCAGAATATCATAGATGTTCTTATCTTGAAATTTTACTTCCAGTGTGTCGCTCTTGAAACGTTTTCCATGACAAGATTCACATTCTAATACCAAATCTGCCATAAATTGCATTTCAACGGTTACCGTACCGTCACCTTTACATTCCTCACAACGACCGCCTTCGGTATTGAATGAGAAATATCCGGCAGTATATCCCATTTGTTTGGCAAGAGGCTGTTCGGCAAAGAGTTTGCGTATCTCGTCGTATGCTTTTACATAGGTCACCGGATTGCTGCGTGATGATTTTCCGATAGGATTCTGGTCTACAAATTCAATATCTTTCACCAGCTGTACATCTCCTTCCAAAGAGATGAACTCACCCGGCCGTTCGCTAGCTTCACTATATTCGCGTTTCAATGCCTTGTAAAAGACATCACGTACCAACGTACTCTTCCCCGAACCGCTGACTCCCGTAACTACCGTCATTACATTCAGTGGAAATTTTACGTCAATGCCTTTAAGGTTGTTTTCACGTGCACCTTTTATTTCTATATAATTGTTCCACGGACGATGGCATCGGGGAATCTCTATGTTTTCTTCTCCCAACAAATAGCGCACCGTATAACTGTTACTGTTTCTTTGAAGATCGTTCATGTTGCCTTGATATACTATTTGTCCTCCTAAACGTCCTGCTTGAGGACCGATATCAATGATATAATCGGCAGCACGGATTATTTCTTCATCATGTTCTACCACTACTACGGTGTTTCCCAGTTCCTGTAACTGACGAAGTACTTTTATCAGCCGGTCGGTGTCACGGCTGTGTAATCCGATACTGGGCTCGTCCAGGATATAGAGTGAGCCTACCAAGCTGCTGCCTAATGAGGTGGCCAGATTGATGCGCTGGCTTTCACCGCCGGAGAGCGAGTTGCTGAGACGGTTCAGTGTAAGATATCCCAAACCCACATCCATGAGGAAGTTGATGCGGTTGGTAATTTCCGTTAAGATCCGTTTGGCGATGGCTGTGTCATGTGCATCTAGTTCTAGAGTGCGGAAGAATTCTTTTAAGTCGTGAATAGGTAAGTCAACCAGTTGAGAGATGGATTTTCCACCTACTTTTACATAACCGGCTTCTTTTTTCAAGCGTGTTCCGTGGCAGACAGGACAAATAGTTTTTCCCCTGTATCGTGCCAGCATCACACGATATTGTATTTTATATTGGTTTTCTTCCAGCATTTTGAAGAAAGAATCTATACAGGCCTTATTTCTAGGTCCATGCCATAAATAATCTTTTTGTTCCTGTGTCAGTTCATAATAAGGGGCGAAGATGGGGAAATCGTGGGCGGGAGCTTCATGAATGAATTCCTGTAGCCATTCCCCCATCTTTTCACCACGCCAGCAAAGGACAGCTCCGTCATATACACTCAGAGCACGGTTTGGAATCACCAGATGTTCATCTATACCTATCACTTTACCGAAGCCTTCGCATTCGGGACAAGCGCCGAGAGGGGAATTGAATGAAAACATTTGGTCATTCGGTTCTTCGAATTTAATTCCGTCGGCCTCGAATTTAGTGCTGAAAGAGAACAGCTGCGTACTTCCGTCAGCAGAGTAGAAGCGGAGGAGGCAATTTCCGTCTCCCTCGTACATGGCTGTTTCGGCAGAATCGGTGAGGCGGCTGATACTGTCTTTGCTATCATCGGCTGTCATGCGATCTACCAGCAGATAGATGTTTTGTTTTTTATCTTCGGCAGCTGTTTGTTGCAGAAAATCTTCTATACGGACTATTTCACGGTTCACCTCTATACGGGTAAATCCTTGTTTCAAGTCCATTTCCAGTTGCTGGAGCAGTGTACGGCCTTCACGGGGCATCATAGGAGTGAGAACCGTGTATTTCGTTCCTTTAGGAAAGGAAAGCATACAGTTTACAATATCTTCAATGCTATGTTTTTTCACCAGTTGCCCGCTAATGGGGGAATAAGTCTTCCCCATGCGTGCATAGAGCAGTCGCAGATACTCATATATTTCGGTGGAAGTACCCACGGTGGAACGAGGATTGCGGCTGTTCACTTTTTGCTCTATGGCGATAGCGGGTGGTATACCTTTGATGAAATCACACTCAGGCTTGCTCATGCGGCCCAGAAATTGACGGGCGTATGATGACAGGCTTTCTACATAGCGTCGCTGACCTTCAGCGTATAATGTATCAAAAGCCAAGGATGATTTTCCGGAACCGGATAGTCCCGTGATGACGACCAGCTTGTTGCGTGGAATGTTTACATCGATGTTTTTGAGGTTGTTTACCTTTGCTCCTTTTATGGATATATAGTTACTTTCTGACATTCTTTATTGAATTTGGTTTAATATGCAAAGATAATTATAAGTTTTCTTATCTTTGCAAGCGTATTAAACAAGAATAACAAAATGAGAGCAAAAACTATTCTTCTTTTATTGATAGCACTACTTTTTACTTCTGTCGTCAGTGCTCAGACACGTTATCCTAAACGTGAGTTCCGCGGTGCATGGATTCAGTGTGTGAATGGACAGTTCCAGGGAATGCCGACAGAGAAGATACAGCGGCTGTTAATAAATCAACTAAACAGTCTGCAGGGCGCAGGCATTAATGCGATAATTTTTCAGGTACGTGCAGAAGCCGATGCCTTGTATAAATCTTCTTATGAGCCGTGGAGCCGCTTTCTTACAGGAGTGCAGGGCAGAGTGCCTTCACCTTACTGGGACCCGATGCAGTTCATGATTGATGAATGCCATAAGCGTGGAATGGAGTTCCATGCCTGGATTAACCCTTACCGTGCCAAGACAAAGGGAACTACTGCCTTATCACCCATTCATCCGTATAATAAGAATCCGGAACGTTTCGTGAATTATGCTGGTCAACTTTATTTTGATCCGGCTTTGCCCGAAAACCGTAAATACATTTGCAAGATTGTGCGCGATATTGTTACCCGTTATGATGTGGATGCCATTCATATGGATGATTATTTCTATCCTTATCCCAACCCGGGCGAAGATTTTCCTGATCATGTCAGTTTTGCGCAATATGGTCGCGGATACAGTAATAAAGCCGATTGGCGCCGTGACAACGTGAATGTGCTGATAAAGGAAATTCACGAAACTGTGCGCGAGTGTAAGCCGTGGGTGAAGTTCGGTGTTTCTCCTTTTGGTATCTACCGCAACAAGAAAAATGATCCGAATGGAAGTGATACACGCGGTCTTCAGAATTATGATGATTTGTATGCAGATGTGCTGATGTGGATTAATAATGGTTGGGTAGATTATAATATCCCTCAGATTTATTGGGAAATAGGTCATCCTGCTGCCGATTATGACAACTTGATACATTGGTGGGCAAAACATGCCGCTTCGCGTCCGTTATTTATCGGTCAGGATGTGATGCGTACGGTGAACAAGGCGGATGCCCGTAATCCGTTACAAAACCAGATGCCTGCCAAAATGAAGTTGCAACGGTCGCTTCCTACCGTGCAGGGAAGTTGTCAATGGTATGCTGCTGCAGTGGTGGATAATGCCGGCAATTACCGCACTATGCTGGAGAAGGAGTATCATCGTTATCCGGCTTTGATTCCTGAATCTCCTTTTATGGACGATAAGGCTCCAGGTAAAGTAAAGAAGGTGAAGATGGTATGGACGTATGAAGGTCCGGTACTCTTCTGGACAGCTCCGAAGGCAAAGGACGAGATGGACAAAGCTGTACAGTATGTGGTTTATCGCTTTGATAAAAAAGAAAAAGTCAATTTGGATGATGCTTCCCATATTGTAGCCATTACCCGTGACCATTTTTATCCATTACCTTATAACGATGGAAAAACGAAGTACCAGTATGTAGTGACAGCGTTGGATCGTTTGCACAATGAGTCGAAGGGTACTAAAAAGAAAGTAAAACTGTAAGAAGCGGGAGTGTTTCTTTAATTTTAGATTTTATTTTTACTGCCACTGCCTGGGTATTATATTCACGTCCTATCGATGAATAAAGAATTCCGGGGCAGTGGCAGTTGATTTGTATGCCGCCTGTTTTCCGGGTGCTATATTGTTTATGTTGAAATCAGGAAAAGGTTATAACATCTGTAATCCATCTATTGCGGCTTTATCTAATCAGTGATGACAAAGAGTTGATGATTATTTCCGGAGCCGATCATACGGATTTTTTTGATGATTTCCCATAATCGTCCTATTCTCAGTAAAGCAGGAACCCTGCCACTCCGCAAAGTATAATCATTAATATAGGATTGATTTTGTATTTCCGTGTACCTATAAAGGTTACTAGAAAAATAATTATACTGATGATGAATTGATACAAATCTATTTGATAACTGCCGAAGTTTTCAGCATTCATCAAGACGAGTGCAGCTGCTGCCAGCAGACCTACTACTGCCGGACGCAACCCTTTGAATACGGCTTCTACAACCGGATGCTTTTGGTATTTCAAGAAGAACCGGCTGATGATTACCATTAATATGAACGATGGAAAAACTACAGCAAAAGTAGCTATGCAAGAACCGAATATAGCCCAGCTTTCATTGTAGCCTGCATTCAATACCGCAGTATATCCCACATAAGTAGCAGAGTTGATGCCAATGGGACCCGGTGTCATTTGGCTGATAGCGATGATATCTGTAAATTCGCTGGCACTGATCCAATTATATCTTGTTACTACTTCTCCTTGTATCATGGACAACATGGCATAGCCTCCTCCGAAACCGAAGAGCCCTATTTTACAGAATGTGTAGAATAAATATAGAAAAATCATTTGGATGAATATTTATGTTTGTACTTGCCATATATAAAACCTCCCACGCCCGCTATTATGATAATGTAGACTGGAGACACGTCCAATACCCAGATAAGCAATGCGGATACTATTGGTATCCAGACAGTGTAACGGTTTATCTTGGCGGATTTTGCCATGGAGAAAGTGGGAGCTGCAATAAGGGCTACTACCGCCGGGCGAATTCCCTTGAATATATTCTCTACAATTGGGTATTGTTTGAACTGTTGAAAGAACAAGGCAATTGCCAATATGATAAAGAAAGAGGGGAGTATTGTGCCTAAAGCCATTGCCAATGCTCCACGGAATTTACGCAATTTATATCCGATAAATATGGCAATATTTACAGCAAATATTCCGGGTACAGACTGAGTGAGGGCTAATAAATCAATAAAATCCTCTTTGTCAATCCATTTTCGTTTGTCCACTATTTCATCTTGAATTAGGGGAACCATAGCATATCCTCCGCCAATAGTAAATAGTCCTATTTTTAGGAAGATAAGAAATGATTGTAAATAGAAATTCATTTTTTTAATTTTGTTTCATATAAGTGCTTGGTGGAACTCCGTAGTATTTCTTAAATGTATCCGTAAAATATTTGGGATCACTGAATCCCATCATATCCGAAACTTCGGATACGGTATAACGTTTGCTTTTCAATAAAATGCTAGCTTCGTTCATACGTACTTTACGTATAAAGTCACTGGGCGAATCATTGGTTAAGGCCTTTATTTTATTGTATAAACTACTCCGGCTCATATTCATTGCATCACATAGGTTTTCTACGTTCATTTCTTTGTTTATACTACTTTTTATGATGTCGGTAGCTTTTAAAAGAAATTCCTGTTCCAAACTGACCGTCGGATCATCTGATACCTCGTCTGCATTGAATTTGAATTGTGAGAAACGCTTTTTCATGATTTCCCTGTTCGCCAGAACGTTGGTTATGTTTGCTTTCAGTACTTCCATGTCAAATGGTTTGACTATGTATTTATCGGCTTTGGTCTGTAAGCCTTTGATAATACTTTCTTTATCGTTCAATGCGGTCAGCAATATGATAGGTATATGACTGGTTTCAATATTACTTTTCAATATATTGCACATTTTGTTTCCATTCATGATAGGCATCATTACATCCGACAGTATCAGATCAGGTTGTCGCTCTTTGATAAAATCCAGTGCTTCTTGCCCGTTTCCTACATCAGACACATGATAATCTTCCGATAGTGTATGCAATAGGAAAGTACGCAATTCCATATTATCTTCCACTATCAGAATGGAAGCGGCATGTGTTTTGACCGGCTTGTTTTTGATCTCTTTCACCAGTTCTTCCGGATTGCCTTCGATGACAGGCAGCGGGTCAATTACATCAGCTTTTTTGAATATACGGTAGTTGTATTTCCGACTTTTGATAGGGAATGCCAGTTTGAAGGTAGTTCCTACATTCTCTATACTGCTCATTGATATTTTGCCGGCATGGCTTTTTATCAGTTTGTAGGTAAGCAGCATGCCGATGCCGCTTCCTGTGATTTGCAGATTGATGGCATTATTCCCTCTGAATAGGCTTTTGAACATTTTCTTTTGTTCATTGGCGGGGATCCCGATTCCTGTATCTGTAATAGTGATGAACCAATGACTTTTATTTTTCTGAGTTTGCACAGTGACATTGCCCCCCTGACAGGTATATTTCAAGGCATTTGTCATCAGGTTACGGATAATGGAATCCATCTTGTTTCTGTCCAGCCATACTTCCTGGCTTTCGAAATTAGTTTCAAATATGATATTTATCTGTCTTTTGCGGGCATATAAATTGAACTGTTCCAAATAGTTTTTGATATAGTTGTTCAATTCGTATCGGGATACATATACAGTGGAGGTATACAGTTCCTCTTTTTCAAAATTAATCAGATTACTGGCTAACTCAGACAGATTGTCTGTATTTTGTATAGCTAGGTTGATATTGATTCTTCCCTGTTCGGACAGGTTTTCGTTTTTAAGAATCTCTCCCAAAGGAGCTTTTATCAAAGTCAGCGGTGTACGTATATCATGCGCCGTGTTGATAAAGAACCGGATTTTTTCTTTTGAATTGTTTCTGTCTTTCCTAAGCCACAAATAACG
>ENA-OYXR01000590-OYXR01000590.1-human-gut-metagenome-genome-assembly--contig:-NODE-590-length-16398-cov-11.113382_pt1 | contig 16398 bp, 19 predicted proteins | sample MGYA00243241_ERZ653431 | MGnify/ENA primary metagenome ERZ653431 (study PRJEB26926, sample SAMN06165182) | human gut metagenome | biome: ENVO:00009003; feature: ENVO:2100002; material: ENVO:00002003... | reverse complement strand
TTGCTCTCGGTGCGGGAAGATAGCTCGTTCATCCGCCAGAAAATATCTTTGAGGATGGCTTTCTTGGCATCGTCCACCGTAGCGACCTCCTGCGGATCATCGGGATCGGTGGTGGTTTTCACGGCATACACCGCCAGCACCTCCGGCCAGACCGCACGGGAGCCGGACATTTCCAGCTCGTCGTAGGTGATGTTTGCCCTTGTGGTGTCAATCTGCGATTGATAGTCGGCGTTGATCTCCTGCACGGCCTGCCGCATGGTCTGTCCCGTGCCGCTGTCCTCGCCGGAGAAGAAGATGCCGAAGCAGGAGCCGACGATCAGCCCGATCAGACAGATAACGATAATTACGACAACGGCGATCCACCCGCCCGCAGCGATGGCGGCGATCAGCGCCTTTGTTCCGGCAATGATGGCTTTGACGGCGGCAGCGGCAGCCTTGACCGCCGCCTTGATGCCTGCCGCAGTCGCTTTTGTTGCTGCACGGGCAGTCTGCGCCGCAGTTTTGGCGGCTTTTGCCGTGGCCTGCGCAGTTTTCTGTGCCGTTTTTGCCGCAGCCTGCGTCGTTTTTATGGTCGTCCGGGCGGTCTGCTCGGCAGTCTTGATGGTTTTCTGCGTGGTCTTGACCGTCGCCTTTCCCGTAGATTTTGCCGTCTGCTTGATGGTCTTGCCGCTGCGGTCTACCGTTTTGATCGTCTTTTGCGTGGTATCGGCAGAGTGGCGCACCCGCCGCATGGTGTCCTGTGCCTGTTTCTTCGGCAAGTCGGTCTTTCTTCGCTGAAAATAATCCCTTGCCTTGGAGATATTCTCCTTGGTGGTTTTTACACCCTTGCGGCCGGCCTTATCCAGCCCGTGGGCAACTTCGTGAACTGCCGTTTCCGTCCCGGTCAAAGTGCGGTCGGCGGCGTATTCTTCGGGAGAGGATTCCGCCGCAAAAACGGTGTGCTCCGCCTTGTCTTTGGTGCGGACATAGGCATCTTTCATGCGCTCGGCGGCTACCGCCGATTTGTCGATCGCCTTTACCGTTCCCTTGACAACATCTCTCGTCTTGATGTCAGGCATGGCTTCACCTCCGTTCTGCGCCGTTGAATTTCTTCCCGCATCGCCGCATAAAACGCACGACTGCGGAGATTCCCACCGGCTTTTTGCCACCGTTCCTCAAAGTCAAAACGGACGGCGAGATCACGGGCGGAATACCCCTTGATAAAAGTACGCCAAGTGGCATCGTCCCAAGTTTCGAGCTGCTGCCAGAGGTCGGGGAAACGCCGGTGCAGCTTTCGCAGTTCGTCCAGACTTTGCAGAGGACAGCACCAGCAGGAAACCCGGTGGAAGATCTCATACAGGCCGCCCCAATCAAAGCCCCGTTCATAGCAGTAGTTCAGACAGTCCTTTTCGGTCATACCCCATTCTGCAAGCGGATAGGTCTTGTCCTTGAGGCGCTTCGGCTCGTCGGCGGCAATACCGACATATTCAATGACCGTGTAACTCTTCCTCAGTTCTTTCAGATAGGCGTCCACCACACGGGTTTTGAGGATGCCCGTACACCAGCGATTGCGCGGGCCTGCCCAGCTCATGCCGCTGTACTGCGCCAAGACAGGATTTTTTCGTTTCGGCGTGTAGTGCAGGAAGTAGTATTCAAAATCGTGCTCCGCTTTCAGCCGGGTAATGGGTCTGCCGATATATGCCTCCAATCGGGCAAGATGCTCGTACATCTGCGGAAATTCCAGTCCTGTATCGCAAAAGAGGATCAGATCAACGGGTCGTTTTTCTTCCAACAGGCGCAGGAGCATCGCCGTTGAATCCTTGCCGCCCGAAAGGGACACTACATATTTTTCAGGCTTCATTGCTGCCCGCCTCCGCAGAGGGTGCGGCGATCCGCTTGGCGACAACGACCATGCGCCCGTTTTTGCGGCTGTATTCGCAGGTGGAGAGCGTGATCAGCTTATCGCCGTATTCCGCCGTTACGCCGGTGTCGTAGAGAGATAGCGCCTTGCATTGAGCAATATAGGCGTCAAAATCCTCCGCCGATTCCGCACGGGTGAAGTGGTAATACTTGAAACCCTGCTCGGAATAGGCAACGGTCTTGAACACCGCCATGATCTCATATTCGCCAAAGCCGGACAGCGTATCAAAGCGGATGGTTTTGTGCTCCTGATAAAAGTCCTCGCTTTCATATTTGCAGAGATCGGCAAACATCGTCCCGTTGTTCATGTGATGGCCGTAGATCACGCAGTTGTCGGACAGCGCAAGGTCGCAGTTTTCCTGCACATAGGGCACGCCGTAATCGCTGTACTGCTTGTCAAAGCCCCGTTTCAGATAGAAATTCGGCTCGTCCACGGTCTGCATCACGGGATAGTCGATGTTCGTGCCGAGGATGGAGAGCCAGCCCAAAAAGTCGCTGTTCTGCTCCTGCACCGCCCGGTACTTTTCAAATGCCGTCAGTTCCGACAGCGGCTCGGTTTCCTGCGGTGTATCGGCGGGTGCCGATTCGGTTTCCACCAGTGCGGCGACCTGTTCAAAGGCTTCGGTGCTCTGTTTTTCGTCTGCATACTGCCGACAGAGCATGATGCCGGAGAAAAGGAAAAGGGCGGCACATACGGCCGCCCCGATCATCAGATATTTGCTTTTCATATATGGCCTCCTTTAAGATGCGTTTCCGCTGCCGAACACACCCTCGCCGGGGCGTGTCGTCATCAAGCGGTAAAGCTCGGTATCTTTGGGGAAACGGTTGATAAACGGCACCAGCGCCGAGCCGTACTTGATCAGCCCACAGCCCGCATCGGCGTTGGTGACATAGCTCATCTGTTCGTCAGAGATGTTCAGGAGTTTTGAGAGCTTGGCACGGTCGGAAAACGCCTGATTGAGCATGACCACAAACTCGGAGTTGGAGAGCATCGTGCTTGCCTGCACGGAATCCAGCAGGTATTCCACATTCTGCGTGATGGCGGTGGGATAGCCGTTGCGCTTACGGAACTGCCGCCATGCGGAATTGAAGAAAATGCCGCTCTGCTCATTTTCAAAAACGACATGAAATTCGTCGATGAAGATGTGGGTGCGCTTGCCCTTCTTCCAGTTGAGAGTGACACGGTTGAGGATGGTGTCGGTGATCACCAGCAGTCCCGTCGGCTTCAACTGCTCGCCAAGGCCGTGAATATCGAATACGACGATGCGCTTGTCGAGATCGACGGTGCTTTCGTGGCCGAAAATATCCAGTGAGCCGGTGGTGAACAGCTCCAGCGACAAGGCGATTTCTTTTGCCTTTTCTTCGGGCTGTTCCAACAGCTTGTTTCGCAGGTCACAGAGCGTAGCGGGCTTACCCGTCCGCTCGGCGTCCTGATACACCAGCGCCGTGCAGCGGTCGATGATGGATTTTTGCTGCGGGCCGACACCGGCCTTATCGATCTGCTCCACAAGGGACATGATGAACTGCGATTTCTCCACGATGGGGTTGTTCTCGCCGTAGCCGTCCACCATATACATGGCGTTCAAACGGTCTTTGCCGCCAGCCGCCATATGAATGACGGTCGCCGTTTCCTTACCCAGCGCCGCCGCCAGCGCACCAAATTCGTTTTCCGGATCGCAGATCAACACATCATCGGCGGTATTGAGAATGAGAAAAGCGATCAGCTCCTTGGCGCTGAACGATTTGCCCGAACCGGGCACGCCCAGCAGAAACGCCGACTGGTTCAGAAGATTTGCTTTGTTGCACATGATGAGGTTGTGGGAGATGGCGTTCTCTCCGAAATAAATGCCGCCCTTGTCCTGTACCTCCTGCACCTTAAAGGGCATAAACACCGCAAGGCTCTCAGTGGTGAGGGTACGGAACGCATTGATCCTCCGTGCGCCGATGGGAAGAACGGTGTTCAGCCCGTCGAACTGCTGGAATTTCAGAACGGCAAGCTGGCACATATGCTTTCGTGCCACGGCAAGCACCGTTTCGGTATCGCTGTCGAGCTGCTTTTTGTCGTCGGCGGTAATGACCATCGTAATGACTGCCAGCATCATCCGCTGATCCCTCGTGGTCAGGTCGTCCAGAAACTCCTTGCTTTCCTTGCGCTGGAGCTCCATATCATAGGGGACGACGGCAGAGAAATTGTTGTTGGCGTTCTGTCTGCGCTGCCAGTTGGTGATATTGGTTTCGATACCGAGCAGGCGGTTTTCCACCTCCCGCACGGCCTCGTCGGTGGGGATCGGCACAACATCGATCGACAGCATCATATTTCGGTTGAAATCGGTCAGCTCCGTGACCATACTGTCTTTGATATACGAAGCGTAGTCTTTCAGAAACAAGACCCTGCAGTATTTTTCGCCCAGCTTCAGACAGTCGCTGCTTTTCTCCAAAGAGTCGGGGCAGATATAGTCCTTGAAATCATGCCCCTTGCGCATCATGTCCTGCGGGTCGAAGTGAAACGCCGCTTCCTCGCCCTGACGGTAAAAGTCGTGGAGCACCCGCAGCTTTTCGGCGGCGTCCAGCTCGGTACACTTGGAGCCGAGGGCGGCGAAATGGGCGATCAGGTCAGCGCCGATCCGGGCAAAGTAGGTGCGGGCTTCTTCGATGTCCTTTTTGCAGACCGACACCGTGATATATTTCTCCTGAATGATGCCGTTGGCGCCGGTGGCCTTGTCCAGCAGCATTTGATTGTATTCCCGGCGGTACACATCGCAGGCGTCGCCCCGCATGGGCATCAAGATCGACTGCTCGAAATTCGCCCGGTTCAGCCTGCGGTTGTTGATGGTGATTTTCGTCGTCGCTCCGGAATCCAGACTGTTCAGCAGCTCCGAATAGGCAAGGAACATCTGCTCCTTGTCCTCACGGCTTGCCACAAGGTAGTTGATGTCGGTGAACTGATAGGTCTTGGAAAAGCGGCCGCCCACCTGAAAAATACCGTCCTTCCAGATGCGGCGGACGGGGATCACATCCTGCACCTTGCGGGGTACGGTGTACCGCTCCTTGTCCTGTTTCAGCAGGTTTTTCAGCGTTTTGATCATGATTTTCCTTCCTCCAATTTGTCTTTGAGTGCTTCATAGTAGAGGTTCGATGCCTCAAAGCGAAGCTCTTTTGGCTCTAACAGCTCCGAGCGCAGCCACGCCCAGAGGAATTGCTCGGCGGTCATACCGTGGTAGGTGATAAAGCCCAGCGCCGCAAAGGGTGCGGCGCCGAGAATACACATCCAACTGACGGTTTCCGTCCCGAAGTGGGGCTTCAGCAGAAAGTACAGTCCCACGGCGACAAGGATCGCCAAGACAGAAAAAACGAACTGCCGCATGGACAGTCCGAAAAACATGGATTCCGTATAGTTGCGGATCTCCCGATTGATTTTTACTTCCAAATTTCTTCCTCCTTTACAGTCCCATCATTTCTCTGACAACACGGTCGGCCATTTTGACAGCGCCGACGAGCACCAGCATATTAAAAACCAACTCGCCCACATACGACCACACCTGCGTTACTGCCGCAGCGTCGGGATCGACGACGGGCGGGCTGGATGCGAATAGCGAGAAAATGATGCAGGCCAGAACGATGATCGCACCCTCTAAACAAACGGCGGCATAACTTTTGATGAAGCTCTTGCCGATGTTCTGTGACGGCTCGCCTGCAAAGGCCGAGAGCGGGACCGGTGCAATGGCCGTGTAGAGATAGAGTTTGAAAAATCTGCCGTACACGGTCATGATCATGATAAACGACAAAACCGTGATAAACAGCCCGCCGATCAAGGTCACTGCCCACAATGGGATGCTTTCAAAAAAGCCGCAGTCCTCTACGGCGGTCACGATCTCGGCAGGCAGCACAGTTTCCTGCGCCACCCCAAAGCCTGCGGCGTTCATGATAGTAGAGATCAGCCCCTGCACGATGTTGAATAGGGCGATCATCAGCTCCAAGCCGTATGTGACGGCGGCCTTGGCAAGGGCGAAACGGATAAACACTTTGAGAGCGTGCTCCGGCCGTTTCAGTTCCGCAAAGCTGCCGCAGGTTTTCATCACGCCCACCACAAAGAACAAAACGAGCAGCGCAAGCCCGATGGCCTGCACCGCACCGTGGATGCCGACGATCACATTCCAGATCGTGCCGCCTTTGAACTGCTCCGGCGACTGCGTAATGAGCTGCCAGATCTCCGCCAGCTTTTCATTCCAAGTTTCCAGCGCATTCTCCAAATTCTGTACGATCCAGTTATCCGACATTCGGCTCACCTCCCGTCAGCGCAATATCGCAGGCGACCTCGTTGCCCCAAACATCCCAGCCGTCCGTTTTTTGACGGGCGAACAGCTCAATGCGGGGCAGATCACCCATCAGCTCGACAATGCGCCGCCTTGCTTCGTCCGGCTTTTTGCTGTGTTCCTCGATGTGGGAGAGGATGACTTGATGCACCCCGGCCGAGCGGCGTTTCGGGCGGCCTTTGGTGGCAAGCATACAGAACTCTGCATTGGCTCTCGTCCAGTGTCCCATGCCCCAAAACAGGCTGTCGGACTTGCGGTTCTGCTTGATCCATACGAAAGCCACCGTCTTATACGAAAAGCCCCATGCACGCATGACCGAAAAGCAGTCGTGCAGCAGTGGGATCGTTGTCCATAGAAACAATACGCAGTCATCAGCGGCAAGCGTGCCGACCGGCAGCGCCCGTATATCTTCCAGTTCCATTGTCGGGTAGTGGGATTCGGCGGAGCGCCCAAGTCCCTTTTTAGAATAGACCTTGTACCGCCAAGGCGGGTCTGCGTAAATAATGCTGTATTTCTTCACAGCTTCCTCCTTTCCGGCAAATAGGGGCAGGCCGAAGTGGCCTGCCCCGTGCGCCGTATCATTTATCTGCTGTCCCGGTCGTGCGAACTGCGGATCACGCCGTACACATCGTCCACAAAGTAGCGTCCGGCAAAGGGGTTGAATATGGCGTGGCACTTCACGCCGTTGTATTCGGCAAGGTAGTCGTTGTCCCCGATGCGTTTGAGGATCGTCGCCTCACCGAGTACATGGTTTTCTCCCTGTTTCAGAGAGTGGATATAGCACTCACACTTTTCCATCCGTGGCCTCCTTTCAGCCCGTGATCAGGTTGAGAATTTCTTTGGCAAAGGTAATGACGATGCCGCCTGCAAGGGTGAGAAAGCCGTTGCTGCGCTGGCTGGGATCGTGGGACTGGAACGAAAGTCCCACCTGCACGATACCCCAGCCGAGCAGGATCAGTCCGACCGCACGGATCAGGCCGAAAATGAAATCGCTCAGGTTGTTCACAACGGCGATCGGGTCATTGGCGGCAAAGGCCGTAACGGAGCAGCCGAGCACAAGGGCAACCGACAGCACAGCGACGCAGTAGAAGCGGAAGCCCTTTCTGACCTTGCTGGGCACAGGCAGCTTGGTTGCAGTCTTTTTGTTGTTCTTCATGGGTTTATCCTCCTTGAATTGAATTAAAAAAGAGCCTCTATATCCTCGTCGGACAGAAGCTCATAATCGGGTATGGGTTCACTTAGTTCAAACAGCGTTTCGGCGGCAGCGCCTGCAAACGAGAGCGTCGCAACGGCATTTTCCGTCCCGCCGTGTTCATAGGGTGCTGCGCCGCCGTCCTCGGTCAGCGCAATGTTCGGGTGCTTCAGAATGTCGTATTTTTCATCCATCACCGGCCGCTCACCACGGATAAACAAAAGAGCGTAACGGTTGTCCAGCATACGCACCTCGTCCGGCGTCAGAAGCTCTCTGCCGCTGATCTGATAGTTCGTGCTGTAATTGCCGTTGCGCCCGGATGATTTGCCGTAGGTGTTGGTGTCGATGGTGGATTTGCCGAGATAGGATTCCGAGATCAGCTTGTGGGTCGAAGTTTCGTTGCCGCCGAGGTAAAGGAACTCGTCGCAGTTGCCGAGTATCGACTCCCATTCCTTTTCAAACAGCGCTTTGAGTGCCGCTACATTTTGCAGAATGATCGATACATACACATTGCGGGAACGCATGACCGCAAGGATCTTGGAAAAGTCCTCCGGCAGACTGACATTGCTGAACTCGTCCATCAAGAAGTGGACGGGGACGGGCAGACTGCCGCCGTATTTGTGGTCGGCCAGATAGAATAGCTGCTGAAAAAGCTGGGTGTACAGGATGCTGACCAAGAAATTAAAGCTGGTGTCATTGTCGGGGATCAGGGCAAAAAGCGCCACTTTCTTTTCTCCAAGGGACGGCAGATCCAGCTCGTCCGTAGCGGTCAGCGCTGCCAGTGAGGACAGGTTGAATTTTTCGAGCCTTGCCGCCAGCGTGATCTGAATGGATTTCAGCGTTTTGGCGCTGCCGGAGTGATAGTCCTTGTAATATTTCACGGCGATGTGGTCGGGTTCCCGCATCTCCAGCCGTTCAAACAGCTCGTCCAGCGGCGAGGTATATTCGTCGCAGTCCTCCCGCACATCCGCCGCACGCAGCATCTCCATGACCATCGGAAAGTTCTGCTCATCGGGCGGCGCTTCGTATTTCAGATAGAAAATGAGAGCCAGCAGAAGCATAGATGCAGCCGTATCCCAAAAGGGATCGTTGGACTGGCTGCCTTTCGGCGTGGTGCTCTTGAACAGATTGGTCACAAGCCGCTGCACATCGTTGTCGTCCCGCAGGTAGACAAACGGATTGTAGCAGTGGCTTTTTTCCATGTTCAGAAGATCCAGCACACGCACCTCATAACCCTTTTGCCGCAGCAGATGTCCCGTGCTTCGCAGCAGTTCTCCCTTCGGGTCCAGCACGGTAAAGCTCGTGTTGGCCTGACACAAATTCGGTTTTGCGTAAAACCTCGTTTTGCCTGCACCGCTGCCGCCGACCACGACCGTATTGAGGTTGCGGCGGTGCTTTCGTCCGTCCAGCCCCATACGGACATTCTGTGTGAAGATCTTGTTGTCCTCCGGAGCGGCTGCCCGGTATTTTCGGTTGACGGTTCGAGCCGAGCCCCACTTGGCCGAACCGTGTTCCTCGCCACGGCGGTAATTGCGGCGGGACGATAGAATGACACCCACCGCAAGCCCGTAAGCACAGAGCAGAACGAGAACAGTTTTCAGGCTGTCCCCGCAAAGTTCGATATGAAACGGGTCGTTCATCACCGCGGGAAACCGGGCGACGATCTCCGGCAGACCGCCGTGGGCGGCAGGGGCGAGCAGCAGCCCCAGCCACACCACGGGGAGAATACCGAACAGGCAGAGGACAAGAGGGTTATTCTCTCGCTTCATCGTTCCGGCACCTTACCTTCTTTGCGGGGGCGTCGATCACCTTCAAAAGAACTTCGTCAACAATGTCGGTGGGGCGTTCTTCCTCCAGCAGATCGTTCCGCATTTCATTGAGGGCATTGACCACAACACTGTGCTCATAGCGGTCAAGGGTCAATACCCGCTTTTCCTGTTTTCCCATAGTCATCGCTCCTGTTCACTCTGACGGGGCGCTTTGCTCTGTTCCAGCGACCGCATCATCCTTGCGGAAATGTCATAGGCGGTGTCCCGAATGTCGGTCAGCTCGGCACGGATCGTCTGCGGGTCATCGGTGCGCAGAAAATCGGCGGGCGCTTCAAAGGCGTAGCCACTCACATCCACGCCAAACTCTTTACCGAGGATATAGGAAACGCACTGTGCCTTGAAACCGGCATTTTCTTCGGTGTGTTCCTCGCCGGTCCGGGCAAGCTCCGCCTGCGCCAGTGCCTTGGACAGGCCGCAGAACAGGTCGTTTGCCGAAAGCCCGCGGCGGACAAAAACGGCGTTCTGCTCACGGTCATACACGGCATCTATGCCGTTCGGCAGCTCATCCACGGACTGCACCGGTGCGGGGCGCTTGTAGATCAGGGCGTTCAGCAGTGCCCGTGCATCATGGAAAACCGCCTGCGGCGCTCTCGTCCGGGCAGTGGTCTGCGAGATGTCATAGACCCGCTTGATGTTGTAGGACACGCCGATGCTGCCGTCGTCACGGGTGTACTCGCCGTTAGACTCGACGATCTTGATGGGGCGGCCAAACTCCTGCCGCTTGATATACACGCCCTGATCCCGCCAGAAATCTTTGTCGCCCAGCCTGCGGGCATCCGGCTTCGTTGCAAGGATCAACAGGGCGTTGGTGGCAGAGTAGTTGCGGAAAGTCGCCTGCACATCCAGATAGTTACGGAACTTGCTGCCGTCAGCGCAGACCGCCTCGGCGGTGGCATCGGCCAGAGCGTAAACCTCGTCGCGCTCCGCCTTTTTCTTTGCCGCCCACGCCTCCTTGTCAAATTCGTCGGTCTGTGGGGCGGATTCAAAAATATCATCAAAATTGCTCATCGGTCATCGCTCCTTTGCTTTCTTCGGTTTCTTTCGGGAAGGCTGCTTGTGAGTGGTTGTCGGCTGCTTTTTCGGCTCTTTCGACAGGGTGGGTTCGGAAATGCTCGGCTCTGCCGTCTCTTTCTGCCTGCTCTCCCGAATTTCCCGCAGTTCCTCACGGACAGAGGGGCGTTCTTCGGGAGATTTAGCAGTACCCTCGGCGGTTCTGCTTTGCTTCTCGGAGGTAGGCGCGGACGGACGGGATTTCTCCGTCTTTGCCGCCGCAGGGTTTGGGGATGCGTGTTCCTCCTTTTGAACGGGTGCGCCCAGCAGGTCATCCAGCAGGCGGTCGTCCGCCGCCTTGTCGGGTTTCTCCTGCTCAGGCGCAGACGGGGCGGTTTTATCCACCTTGGCCTGTTCGATGTCCCGCTTGATGGAAATAGTATCGACTGTCGCCAGCTTGAAGCGCTCCACAATGCGGTTGATTTTGGACGCATCCTCGGCGCGCACCATAATGTCTACCATACCGTCAGCGGAACGCTCTTTGCCACGAAGGGCGCAGTAGACAACGCCGTACCGCTTGGCTTCCAACGCAAACTGTTTCAGATGTTCTTCGCTGACGGTGAACACTTTCAGCTCCTTGCCGCTTTTGAGCATGGCAGAGAGCCGCTGGTGGCCTTTGGTTTTGTTCTTATCTCGGTTTTTCCAGACAGCGTAAAGCATGGCAGCGATATTCTTTGCCGCCGAGCCGGTCAGCTTCAGGGCAACTTCCGTACCCTCCAAACTGATTCGCACGACTTGCTCCGCTGCGTCACCGGAATTGTACATATTTCATCATCTCCTTCGTGCTTAGAAAATTCGCTTGCGAATTTTGCGTGACCGCCGATCATCTGACGGCTTTCTGCTGTTCGGTGCGGTCACATTTCTCCTTTTCTTTGATGTGCTCGTCTTCACGGACAGCTTTGATTTTCTCTTTGATAACGCCGGAGCGTTCGGCTATATCGTCACATAAAGACACCTCCTTTCGCAGAGTGGCAAGCTCTTTTGACAATGCGGATATTCGGTCTTTGACCTCCGCCGTCTTTTCGGAATCGGACTTCACCGCCGCCGTCCGCTGTGCTTTATAAAGCTGTTTGCGGTCGGCAGTTAGGGTGGCGATTTTTCCGTTTACCTCGTCACGGTAGCAAAAAAGCTGCTCGGCGGTATCGATCCGATGCCCTATGAGCAGCCTTGTTTCGGCGGTGATGGCGTCCAGTTTCAACAGATCCTCCCGCAGGAGAAAGTGCAGCCGTTTTCTGCTTTGCTGCGGGCGGTTCTTCGGAAAGATGCCCAGCAGATAGCAGTAGTGAACATACAGCGTCCGAAAGCCGGTCAGTTTTCGGGCGGTTTTCAGATTGCCGATCAGCCTGACCCGCAGGATCTCCGGTTTTTGCTCCGTTGTTCTTCGTTCGGGGCGGCGCTGAGATAAAATACGCCTGCGGATGCTGTCCAGAGAGTAGTCCTCACCGAAATTGCGCATCAGGCGCACGAATCGCTCCTTGCCCGGCGGTCTGACCGAAATATCTTTGCCGACCTTTACCGCATAGCCCTTTTTCCGCAGAGCGTCAAAAAACTGCCGCTCGGTCATGGCCTGCCGTATCGCCTCGTCAATGTCTGCACGGATCAGCCCTCGCCAAGTGGGGCGCTGTTCCTGCTCGGCACGCCATTCGCCGTATTGCTTGCCCCGGCCTTGCTGCGGTTGCTCGATCACCGACAGCCCATATTCCCGGCAAAGCTCGTCGGAAACCGTCTGCATTTTGTAATAATCCTTTCGGGTGCGGTGGTATTTGATGCCGTCCGCAAAGGAAACCGTGTTCACCACAAAGTGATTGTGCAGATGATTTTCTTTGTCAAGGTGGGTGGCGACGATCACCTGATAGCGATTGCCCCATAGCCGCTCAGCCAGCTTTACGCCGATCTCATGTGCCAGTTCGGGCGTTGCCTCGCCGGGGGCAAAGGACTGATAGCCGTGATAGGCCACGGTGCCGTCCTCCTTGCCGAACCGCTTTTTTACGGCAAGCATTTCGTCACGGGCGGTGGCGGGAGAGCAGTTGATGCCCGACACAAAGCGGTGGAGCGGTGCGCCGTCCTCGGTGCCCGTTTCCTGCGTTTTCTCGGAATTGACGGCGTAGCGGATCACATCGGAAAGCTGCTGCCCGTCCTGTTCGGTCAGCTCCCGGTCGGCGTAGAATTTCGGGTTCGCCGTCTTTTCGGGGTTCTCCGCATAGATCACCACCTTGCCGAGCCAGCCTTTTACCCGCCATATTGATGTCGTCGCCATAGGCACATCACTTCATCGGGCGGGGCAAAATGACCGCTGCGGTGATTGTCTTGACGGCTTCATCCAGCTTGCGGCAGTTCTCGTCATACCGCTGCACATCCAGTGCATTCAGGGTGTGGGCTTTTGCGGCGATCTGATTGAGATTGTTGCCGATCCCGTGGAGTTCCCGCATCATGGCGTAATAGTCGGGCGGCGGTGCGTCCTGCGGTTCAAGGCCGGTTACCAAGTGCCGAAGATACGCTTCACGGGAAAGCCCGCTTTTCTTGACCTTCTTCTGAAACGCCTCGGCTTCCTTTTTGTCCAGCCAGAATTGAATGTGAACATTGCGTTTTCTCATAGTACCTCCTTGTTCAGCTCGTTTTGAATTTCCACGATCCGTTTTCCAACTGCATACACAACGGGGATCGTCACACCGTTGCCCGCCTGCTTGTAAAGCTGGGCGTCGGAATTGACAGCGGCCGCTCGATCAAACATATCGTCCGAAAAGCCTTGCAGCCGCCAGCACTCACGGGGTGTCAGCTTGCGGATGCGTCCGCAGCTGAGCGGAATTGCGGAGCCATTTTCAGCTTTGGTCTGATCCGCTTCTTTTGCTCGCTTGACGGGCAAGGCATATTCGCAGGAATCGCAGGCGCAGAGATAAACGCCGTGCTTGTCCTGCGTGTTCAGGCAGAAAGCCGGTTCACCGCATTCCTTGAAGCGCCGTCCGTTCTGCCGCTTGTTTTCCCGGTCGGGGGTGAGGACGGCACGGCAGCCATAAAAAATACCGGAGCTTTCGCCCCGGTTGCTGACCCCGATCTTGTCATAGCCTGCGATCAGGCATTTGGTATGCTCCTGCTCCAAAATTCTCGGTGCACCTCGTTTTAGTTGAATGAGCGCCGTTTCTTCGGTGCGGTCCGGACACTCACCACTCATGCAGAGAACGCCGCTTTTGTCACCGCTGTGGTTGCTGATGCCGCTGTCATACCTTGCTTTGATGCAGCGGGAGTGTTCGGTCAGCCTCGGTTCGCCTTTGCACAGGTCGATGAAGTACATCCCCGTGCGTCCGCCAAAACCGCCGCCCTCGCTCATCAGCGTGCAGCTCACGCCTGCGGGGTCATAGACCCGCTTGCCCTGCGTGCCGCCGATCAGTTGTATAAGAGCCTTGCCGTCGCCTGCGGTGACAGGAAATACTTTTCGTCCACCCTCGGCTCTAAAATGTCGATAAGCGACAAGGTAGATGCGTTCCCGGTTTTGCGGAACGCCATGGAAGCGTGAATTAAGCAGTCCGTATTCGATATGATAGCCGATTTCGGCCAACGAATGGAGAACGGTCGCAAAGTCCCATCCCCGATTAACGGAGAGCAGATTTTTAACATTTTCAAGGACAAGCCATTCGGGTCTATCTTCGGTAGGCGTGCCTTTGAGCAATCTAACAATTTCAAAAAAGAGAGAGCTTCGTTTTCCGGCAAGCCCTCTTTGCCGGCCAGATACAGAAATGTCCTGACACGGGAATCCGCCTGCCCAGAGGTTGACCCTCGGCAGGTCTGCGGGTTCGGTTTGGGTAATATCTTCTCCATACCATTCGTCCTCCTGTATATCGTGTATGGCGCGGTAGCTGCGGTCTGCGAATTTGTCGATCTCGCAGTGGCCTTTGCAGACCATGCCGCAAAGCTCAAAGCCCTTGCGGAAACCGCCCACACCGCTGAAAAAATCCAAAAAGGTCATTGGTTCATTCACCGGCTGTGACCTCCTTTCGGGTATAAAAATATCGCCCGCCGTATGAATCGGGGACGAGGATGCTAAAGGGTTTCAGGGATTTCCCCTGACAAGTGCCGCTGTGGTATCACAACGGCGATGCTTGCTGGTACAGTGCATAGCGTTCGTCCCATAGGCCGAACATTTTGCCACCGACCGAAATAACATCACCGCTCCTGCTCCGGCTGCGGGCGGTACGGAATGCCGAGCAGCGTGCCGTTCACCCTCGCAAGGTGTTCAGGGCAACGGAACATCTTGCCGTAGCGGTCGATCTGCTCGTCTGAAAGACTGTCCAGATTTTCTCCTCGGCAGTCGCAGACAAAGGCGGGGCCGAAGATGAAATCCACCATCACGCCGTCGTCGTTCTTCACACTGCGGTTCGGGCGCATCCCGTTGATTTTGCTTTCCTCGTTGCAGACGATGCAGACCTGTTCCTCAAAGGGATAGAACGGCTCGATCAAGCCGCCCACCATTTTCTGCATCCCGGCAAGGGACGCATCGATCTCAGCAGCACGGGCGAGCTTGCCCGGCTCCAGCAGAACTACTTTGATTTTCTTTTCTTCACTCATAATAGAAAACTCCTTTCATCGTTCATGGTCACGGCTGCGCTCAGTGGCTCTTGCAGAAAAATCCACCCTAACAAGATGACCGGTATCATATTCGCTGTCGTTCCACCTTTGCTCAACCATTCTCTCAGCTTCCTCATGGGAGCTGGCTTCAACCTCGACCGTCTTTTGCATTGTTTCGGTAATCGTAACCACATAGGTTTTCATCGGTTTTGCTCCTTCCGTCGTTTTCCGTAATTGTGATCGTCAATCCGTATTCATCCTCCAGTGCAAGCAGCAGTTGGGTCAGCACCTCATGGCTTTTGATGTGCGGAATGTCCAGCGCCGAGGGCGAAACGCCCAACGCCTCCGCCAGCGTACAGAGCAGAGCGTGTTTCGGCATCCTTGCGCCGGACTCATACTGTGCAATACGGATGTCGGCGGTTTCGGGCGGAAAGCCTGCGGCGATGCCAAGCGCCCTTTGCGTCATGCCCCGCAGCATACGATAGTGCCGGATGCGCCATCCCGGACTCATATAGTCGCTCACCGTTCTTTGCTCCTTTCTCCGCGCTTGGTAATGGGCAAGCCCAGCCGCATACAAAGGCAGTCATTGTAATCCTTGCCCTGCGGGGGCGGCTGGATGTCCACCGTGACCGCATATTTTCTCGGCAGCAGGGTCTTGATAGTTTCTGCGGCGATCCGTCCCGTGGCATCGTTGTCAAGCCGAAGCACCACACAGCGGATGCGGGGATGCTCGGAAAGATACCGCACCAGCGCGGCGGGCAGACTGCTTTCCTCAATTTTCGCCCTTGGCTTGTAGACCCCGGCGAGGGAGAGCAGGTTTTCGCTGCGCCAGTCTTTGCCGTCCAGCTTTTGCAGCGTCCCATAGGACAGCAGATCCACAGCCGATTCAAACAGGTGGAGCGTATCGCTTGCGGCCATCGCAGGAATCCCAAAGGAATAGTGCTTGTCGCTGCCATTGGCATCCCCGATGAAGTTCGAGCCGATCCCTCGCTGGTTGGCGTAGCGGGGTTTTCCGTCTGCGTCCATGCCGACGAACACTACATTGTGATAGGGATAGCTCTCGTAAAGGCGGCCGGTCTGGATGCAGAAGTCGATCAGCTCATAGTCGATGCCCCTGCGGTGCAAGTATTCGACAGCGTGGGTGGCGCAGCGGTTGACCTGCGGCAGAAGCAGCACCTTTTCTTTCGGCGCTTTCGGAGTCGGGGCAAAGGCGGGCGGTGCCGCTGACAGATTTCCCATGATGGTTTCGACTGCCTGCGTAAAGGGCATCTCTTTGACCTTGATAAGATAGTCCAGCGCAGAATAACCACCGATCCCACGGGAAAACCAGCACCATTTGCCATTGGAGATTTTCAGGCTGTCGTGCTCACGGGTGCAGTAGGTGCTGCCGCCGAAATGCACCAACTCCTGCGGTTCATAAGTCCGCAGATAGGTCAGCAGATCCATCTCACGGGCCTGCGCCACTACCTCCGGCGGGATATATGGCATATGTTTCACCTCCGTTCTGACATAAAAATAGCCGAGGGGCTTTCAAAATGAAAACCTCTCGGCTATG
>ENA-OYXR01000572-OYXR01000572.1-human-gut-metagenome-genome-assembly--contig:-NODE-572-length-16839-cov-6.145019_pt1 | contig 16839 bp, 9 predicted proteins | sample MGYA00243241_ERZ653431 | MGnify/ENA primary metagenome ERZ653431 (study PRJEB26926, sample SAMN06165182) | human gut metagenome | biome: ENVO:00009003; feature: ENVO:2100002; material: ENVO:00002003... | reverse complement strand
GACATAGAGCGTCTCGCCGTCGGTCAGGATATGCTTTTCCCCGCTGGCGGTCGTCAGGACAGCGCACACGCGCGTGTCCGCGACCCAAAGCTCGGCGGATGTCTCGGATACAGCGCCGTTCATCTGGCGGGTGATAGTATAGGTCTGATGGTAATACTGCGGGCGGCGCAGGCTGCGCACGATGCTCTGCACGTTTTCGCGCGTGACCTCAAGCAGCGCAGGCTCATTTTCGTCGGGCTGAAGCTCCGGCTGGGTGCTCTGCGCCGCGTCCGGCAGGACGATGGCGTCGCGCTTGTTCTGCTGCATATTGCCGACAAACAGCGCGCCGATCACGACGATCACAGCCAGCGTCGCAAGAATGAACATCAGCAGCGTCCGTCTGTTTTTCTGGTTCTGCTCCGTCGTCCGTCACCGTCCTTTCGTTTTGCGTTCAATCAGGCGTTAAAATCGGCGGGCTTTTCCGCTGCGCGGCCAAAGTGCCACAAAATCGCCTGCACGATGCGTTCGCTTGCATGGCCGTCGCCGTAGGGGTTGACGGCCTTCGCCATACGCGCATACGCAGCGGGATCGTCCAGCAGCTCGTCCGCAAGCCGCACGATCTCGTCCTTTTCCACGCCTGCGAGCTTTGCCGTTCCGGCGGCGATGGCCTCCGGGCGTTCTGTTTCGCGGCGCATGACGAGGACAGGCTTGCCGAGGGCAGGCGCTTCCTCCTGCAAGCCGCCGGAGTCAGTCATGACCATATAGCAGCGGGCAATGAGATTGTGCATTTCCTCCACGTCGACCGGATCGATGAGGTGAATGCGGTCGTGGCCGCCCAGAATCGGGAAAACGCATTCGCGCACGACGGGACTCAGGTGGACGGGATAGACGACCTCCACATCGGGGTGCGTCTGCACGATCTCCAAAATGGCGTGCATGATGGCCTCCATGGGCTTGCCGTAATTCTCCCGCCGGTGGCAGGTGACGGCGATGATCCGGTGGTTCCGGAAATCCAGCTCGTTCAGAAGCGCCGTCGGGAAGACGAAATCGGGCTTCACGGTGTACTGCATGGCGTCGATGGCCGTGTTGCCGGTGATGAAGATATCGCCCATGATGGCCTCACGGCGGAGATTATCCGCGTTGGCCTTTGTCGGGGAAAAATGCAGATCGGCGATGTCGCCGACGAGGGTGCGGTTCATCTCCTCCGGGAAGGGAGAGTATTTGTCCCAGGTACGCAGGCCGGCCTCGACGTGGCCGACCTTGACCTGATGGTAAAACGCGGCAAGCGCGCCTGCGAATGTCGTGGACGTATCGCCGTGGACGAGGACAAGTTCGGGTTTGACGGTATCCAGAACGCTGTCCATGCCGAGAAGCGTCTTTGTGGTGATGGTGGAGAGCGTCTGGCGCTTTTCCATGATATGCAGGTCATAATCGCCCGTCAACTGAAAGATCTCCATGACGGAATCGAGCATTTCCCGGTGCTGGCCGGTCAGGCAGACGATGCTTTCGATCTGCTCGCTGGCCTGCAGCGCCTTGACAAGCGGCGCCATTTTGATGGCCTCCGGCCTTGTGCCGAAGACGGACATGACTTTCAGCTTATTCATGCGGTTCCTCCTGTTTTTCTTCCGGCTCGTCCTCCGACCGATCGTTCTTCGCGAAGATCAGCTTGAAGCCGATGGCGCTGACGATGAAGATCGCGGCAATGAGAATCAGCGCCTTGAGTTCGCCCGAGGACGTCAGCAGCACGGCGGCCAGCCCTAAAATGCCGGTCAGCATATAGGCGATGGCGACGGCCTGCTTCTGCGAGAAGCCCATGTCGATGAGGCGGTGGTGGAAATGGCCGCGGTCGGCCTTCATCGGGTTCTGGCCGTGGGCAATGCGGCGCAGGAAGGCAAAGCTGATATCGAAGATCGGGATGCCGAGGATGAGGAACGGCACGGCGAAGGAAATGATGGCGTACATCTTGAACAGGCCCGTGATGGAAAGCGTGGCAAGGATATAGCCGAGGAAGGTCGAGCCGGTGTCGCCCATGAAAATCTTTGCGGGGTTCATATTATACGGAATAAAGCCGAGGCACGCGCCGAAGAGCGCGCAGAGGATGACGGCGATGTTGACCTCCTTCACCATGAGCGCCACGACGATCAGGGATGCTGTCGAGATGGCGGACACGCCGACGGCAAGGCCGTCGAGGCCGTCGATGAAATTGACGGCGTTGGTGATGGCGACGATCCAGATGATCGTGACGGGGATGGACAGCCAGCCGAGATTGAGATAGGTCGCCTCGGAGAAGACGTTGGGGTTGGAGACGAACTGGATCGTGCAGCCGTGCCAGACGGCGACGCCCGCAGCGGCGATCTGGACAAACAGCTTCGGCAGCGCCTTGAGCGCCATGATATCGTCCAGAACGCCGAGAATGACGATCATGATGGAGCCGAGCAGAATGCCCTGCATCTGCCGGTCGATGTCCGCAAAGACGAGAACCGACAGTAAAAACGCCAGAAAGATCGCCAGACCGCCCATGCGGGGAATGGGAACCTTGTGCATACGGCGGTTATCCTTGGGCACGTCGATCGCACCGACCTTGCAGGCCAGCGCCTTGACCATCGGCGTGGACGCGAACGACACAGCAGCAGCGACAAGCATCGCCAGCAGCATATAAACGACTTGTTTTGTTGTCATAATGATTGTTTAACCTTATAGAGGCCGATGCCCACATCGGCCCGGCAGAATATGGCCGTTTTTGCGGAAATCTACGGCAAATTCGGCACTTCCCAACGGGCCGATGTGGGCATCGGCCCCTACTGGGAAGCAGCGTGCTTCATGCGTTACCGCGCGACGAAGCCGACCTTTTTGTAGACCTTGCGGAGGGTCTTGTTGGCGAGATAAGATGCGCGCTCAGCGCCCTCCTTGTAGATGCTTTCCAGATACGCCTTATCGCCAAGCATCTGCTCGGTTTTTTCGCGGATGGGACGGACAAGCTCGACAACGGCTTCGCCGACGGCGGGCTTGAAGACGCCGTAGCCCTGATCCGCAAACTCGGCCTCGGCCTGCTCGATGGTCTTGCCGGTGGCGGCGCAGTAAATCGTAAGAAGATTGGAGATGCCGGGCTTATTGTCTTTGTCAAAACGGACAGCCGTCTCGCAGTCGGTCACGGCGCGCTTGAATTTACGCATGATATCCTCCGGCTTGTCCATGAGGAACACGCAGCCGTCGGGGTCGGACTTGGACATTTTATTGTCCGGGTTGCCGAGGCTCATGATGCGCGCGCCCATCTTGGGGATGAACGCCTCGGGGAGCTTGAAGGTATCGGGGAAGGAATTGTTGAAGCGCGCGCCGATGTCACGGCAGAGCTCGACGTGCTGGCGCTGATCCTCGCCGACAGGGACAAGGTCGGTCTGGTAGAGCAGGATATCGGCGGCCATGAGTACGGGATAGGTAAAGAGGCCTGCGGTGATATTATCTGCGTGCTGCTGCGATTTCATTTTGAACTGCGTCATGCGCGACAGCTCACCGAACTGCGTATAGCAGCCAAGCACCCAGGAAAGCTCCGCGTGCTGTGGCACATGAGACTGAATGAACATGATGTTCTTCTGCGGGTCGAGTCCGCAGGCGATATACTGCGCGAGCTGCTCCAGACTTCTGCGGCGCAGATCAGCCGGGACCTGCCGGACGGTAATGGCATGCATATCGACGATACAATAGACGCACTCATATTCGTCCTGCAAAGCGACCCAGTTTTTGATCGCCCCCATATACGAGCCGAGCGTCAGATCGCCGCTGGGCTGGATGCCGGAAAAGATACGTTTTTTTTCGTCCATGATACGTCCTTCTTTCTATTCGATAGATGCGCATATCATAGCACAAACCGCCGGAATGCGCAATCAATGATTGACTGTTTCTGAAAAAAACTATATAATAACCATACTTTTATATTGGAGGAACACGCATCATGGATTTTTTTGAGCAGATGGAAGCGCGCATCCCGCACGGCGAGGTCCGCACCCGCTTTGCTCCGAGCCCCACGGGCTATATGCACGTCGGCAACCTGCGCACCGCGCTCTATACATGGCTGATTGCCCGCCGCCACCACGGCAAGTTCATTCTCCGCATTGAGGACACCGATCAGGGCCGTCTGGTCGAGGGCGCGGTCGACGTGATCTACAAGACAATGGCCGAATGCGGCCTGACGCACGACGAAGGGCCGGACGTCGGCGGGCCGGTCGGGCCGTATGTGCAGTCCGAGCGGCGCGACCTGTTCGGCAAATACGCGAAGCTGCTGTGCGAAAAGGGCGGCGCATATTACTGCTTCTGCCAGAAAGGCGACGAGGAAGACGCTGGAAGCGAGACGGGCGAAATCAAAAAGCACGTCTGCGCCTGCCGCGATCTGCCGCTGGACGAGGCAAAGAAGCGCGTGGAGGCGGGCGAACCGTTCGTCATCCGCCAGCGCATCCCGCATGAGGGCACGACAACGTTCCACGACGCGTCCTTCGGTGATATTACGGTAGAAAACAAGGAGCTGGAGGATCAGGTGCTGCTGAAATCCGACGGCCTGCCGACGTACAACTTTGCAAACGTCGTCGACGACCATCTGATGGGCATTACGCACGTCGTACGCGGCAGCGAATATCTGTCCTCCGCACCGAAATACAATCTGCTGTACGAAGCCTTTGGCTGGGAGATCCCGACATATGTCCACTGCTCCCCTGTCATGCGCGACGCGCAGCACAAGATGTCCAAGCGCCACGGCGACCCAAGCTATGAGGATCTGATCCGCGAGGGCTATCTGACCGAGGCTGTGCTGAACTATGTGGCGCTGCTGGGCTGGAGCCCGAAGGGCGAAAACGCGGAGCGCGAATTCTACACGCTTTCGGAGCTGGCCGAGATTTTTGATATCTCCGGCATTTCGAAGTCCCCTGCCGTGTTCGATATCAACAAGCTGCGCTGGATGAACGCGGAATATATGAAAAAGCTCAGCCCCGAGGCATTTTTCGCCAAGGCCGAGCCGGTCCTGAAAACAGTCATTACGAATCCCGCGATTGATCTGAAGGCCGTCGCCGCGCTGGTGCAGCCGCGCTGCGAAATTCTGTCCGATCTGCCGGAGCGTGTGGACTTTATCGACAGACTGCCGGAATACTCCACGGAGCTGTATGTCCACAAGAAGTCCAAGACGACGCTGGAGAACAGCCTCTCCTCCCTGCGTGAGATTCTTCCGGTGCTGGAATCGCTGGAGGTCTGGACGAACGAAGGTCTGTATGAAGCGCTCGTCGCGCTGGCGGCGAAGCTCGAGCTCAAGAACTCCGTCGTGCTCTGGCCGCTGCGCGTAGCCGTATCCGGCAAGGCCTCGACCCCCGGCGGCGCTACGGAGCTGTGCGCACTGCTTGGAAAAGAGGAATCCATTGCGCGTGTAAAGGCAGGCATTGCACTGCTGGAGAAATCATAAAAAATAAAACGCCCGTATCGAAGCCACCTTCCCTTGCGTTCAAGGAAGGGCTTTGATGCGGGCATTTTGTAGGGGCTGATGCCGGTCACAGCCGTTCGCGACGAAGGAGCGTTACGGATGTGGGTCTGCCGCTTGCCGGTACACATCGGCCCGTTGGGAAGCTGCGAATTCGCCGGAGATTTCATAAAAATCAGTGCATCCTGCGGGCGGACAGAGTCGTCCGCCCCTACGGGATACGTGAGAAAATGAAGTTTCGCTGTAGGGGCCAACAACTCTGTCGGCCCAGTGGGAAGTTACGGATTTGCCGAAGACTTCCGTAAAAACGGTGCATTCTGCCGGGTCGATGTGGGCATCGCCCCCTACGCTGGCGCGGTGGAGCCTTTATTCTGCTTATTTCGTTTATGATACCCGCAGTCGCAGTAGGGGCCGCCGGAGGCGAGGGTGTATTCGCGCACGGCGATCACGCCGGGAAAATCGAGGTTATAGATCCTGCAGGAGCCGTTGTCGCAGCTGCGGCCCGTGTCGTCCAGTCCGCAGCCGAGGTTGACGACCGCCGCGTTCGGATGCTCGCGCAGATAGTCCCGCACCTCCCATGCAAGGTCGTTCTGGCGCATGGCGGCCTCCAGAAAGCCGAACTGCTGCATGAGGCTCTTTGATTTTTGGGACAGAAGCGAAAAATCGTAATCGATCTGATCGATCAGGCGCAGGGCCGTCTCGTCGCGGTAGAGGTTCGGATACAGCTCCGAGCACATTTTCCGCCCGTAGAGCGGAATGACGAGCGTTTCCTGCACGGTATTCTTCTCAATATGGTATTTCATCGCTTCCTCCGTATCAGTTAGTTGCATCTAACCGTTGTGCTGTCAAAACACCGCCGGGGCGGTTTTCTTTATTTTGACACAGCTTTCGGCTTTTTTCAAGAGGGTGGGACAAATGCGGTATATTTTTTTCAAACCGCTTGCAAATCACGCCCATATCGTGTATAGTAGCAGACGGAAAAGCACAAGATTTTGCTTTTTCTAACAATTTGATATTGCCATCCGATGTACAGTAACCGAAGCACGCCGCAGGGCAGGCTTCGGCGCAAGAGAAAGGGAAAACCACTCGACCGGAGCTGTGCGCACAAGACCGTTCCGAAGCAGCGAAAGCTGTCTGGGCGAAAGCCAGTCATTGCGGATTTATCCGCGAGAAGGCAGGAAACGGGCGCGGAAACAAAGAGTTTGTTTCCAGAGTGCAAGTCAGAAGAACTGCTGTCTGCGCCGCATTCGCGGCGGAAAGGATGAATGCGTGGGACGAGCTCTGCCTGTAGCATTCGGAACAGGTGCGCCGTTTTTCCTCACAGGAAAAGCAGCGTATTTTGTTTCTGTGGAGATCCGCCCGCCATTTTGTCAAGAATGGCGGACTTTTGTTTCTCCCAAAGCCGTCTGCGCCCCCTGTTTCCGCTCCTATTTAATAAGGAGCTTGCGATAGATATTTTGATTCTGGAGGAAAAATGTATGAAGAAACGAATTCTGAGCCTGCTGCTCGTGCTCGTGATGCTGCTGAGCCTGCTGCCCGCAGGCGTTCTGGCAGCAGAGGGCGATGTCAGCGTCACACTGTCCGGTATGCACGACGCACAGGTCAAGTCCCTGAAGCTGTATACCTACATGGACGGCGTGAAGGGCGCGGACGATCTGCTGGCCGCGAAGGAAGCCGCAGACGGCGCGTATACCATCGACCTTGCGCCCGGCGCTTACTGGGTTGACGGTTACGACGCGAACAATGACCGCAACGGCGGCGTGGTGATCGACGTCAGCAGCGACAGCAGCAGCTTCAAGCTGCAGCGGATGTATCAGATCTCCGTCAACCCCAATTCATGGGTTAAGGACACAGACTATACTCTTTCGCTGCGCGTAACCGACGCCTCCGGTGCAGAGCGTAAGGCGGAGTTTGGCTCGGCCGTAAATTGGGGCAAGACCTACACAAGCTGCCTGTTTGTCGTTGGTGATACAGTCAGCGTGACAGCCACGCCGAACGCGGAAACGCATCCGAACTACAACCCGGCTACCGCTTCCAAGACCCCGACAATGAACGACAGCCTCAGCCTGACCTGCAAGGAATTCGTCACGGTCACGGTCACAGCGCCGAAGGGCTCGACCATCGACGCCGGTACGCTCGCAAAATACTATGTGTTCAGCTTCCTTGAGCCGTTCGCGCGTTCCGTCGAGGACGGCACGGCCACGTTCCATCTCGACAAGAACACGGATTACTTCTACCGTGTCCGCCATCCGGAGGGCGCGACCTACTGGAACTACATCAGACTGAGCGCCGACGCAGCGTACACGGTCACGGAAGAGGATCTCGGCCTGACCGGTGATTTCAACAAGAGCACGATCTATCATTTTGAAAACAACGTCTACGACCGTGCAGGCATTTACCTGAACATCAACACCAAGGGCTATAAAAACATGGCCGTTGGCGAGACGTTTGAACTCAACTCCTTCCGCAACTGGTTCGCGATCGAAAGCTTTATGAACGCCAAGGTCGCACTGCCGGAGATGCACTATCAGGTCATTGATGTGAACGGCAATGCCAGCGACGTCGTGACCATCACGCCGAACGCGCTGAACAGCAACGTCGCTGTGATGGAGGCCAAGCACGAGGGCACGGCCATCGTGCTCGTAACCTATGACGCAATGACCCATATGGCTGGCCAGACCAGCACGGCCTCGCATCGCTTCTCCGCCATCTGGCCGGAGTTGACGGGCGTGTTTGTCGTGAATGTCGGCGCGGACGGCAGCGCCATCCAGACCAATATGAATCTTGACCGCATGGACGCGGTCATCGAGAAGGATGAGGCGCGGCAACTCGATGCGGAGCATGACATTCTGTTCTACACTGGAACAGAGGGTGCAAGTTACAGCTTCAAGCCCGAAGCGGGCTGCACCGTGAGCGTCCTGCGCCCCACCGTGACCGCTGCGTCTATGACGTATTCCGGCGGCTTCACAAACACTGGCGTCACAACCGCTGAAGACGGCACTGTGACCGTCAGCGGTCTGATCACCGGCCGCAATATCATCAAGGTCACGAAGGGCGGCCTTTCGACCTATCAGGTCGTGACGGCACGCGGTGTGAGCTACAAGTTTGTCAACGCGGAGGGCACGGAGCTGACGCAGGAAGAGCTGGCTGCCATCAAGCCGGGCGATTCCGTCACGATCCAGTTCTCCAACCTGATCAGCCCCAAGGAAAAGCTTTCCGGCGCGTATAACTTCAACTTCTCCCTGTATATGCAGGGCCCGGACGGCACCTTCTTCAAGAGTGATCCCGGCGGAAACTTCGGCGTTTATGACTTCAGCGGCAACCCTGAGCGGCAGAAGCTGACTGTCACCATCCCGAAGTTCTGGGCTGAGGAGACCTACACGCTGAGCGGCGCGATCAAGCAGGCGGGCTGGCCCGGCGTTCCGACGCACCGCGGCATCACCTATGCTGTGGGCACGAATCCCGGCTTCGACGCGCCCAAGACGGCAGGCATTCTCAGCCGTCTGCCGGAGATCACGATCCCGGTCGTAAAGCTTGACTTCCTGACCGGCAAGCTGATTTTCCAGGATCAGAACGGCACGGCCATTGACCGCAAGGATCTGACCGTCACGCTGGCGGACAGCGCAGGCAACGGCATTGCGGTCGCGGAAGACGGCACGTTCAAGGCTTATGCCGAGGAATACTTCTACACCGTTTCCGGCGCTGGCGTTGAATACGCCACTGGCAGCGTCACCATGAAGGAGGAAGGCTCCAACGAATTCACCATCACCCTGCAGGCAACCGCAGCGGGCGCATGGGACGGCAAGACGCAGACCGAACCGCAGACCGACGAAAACGGCGTTTACCAGATCGGCACCGGCGCGGAGCTGGCATGGTTCGTCGCGAAGAGCAAGGACGCGGACGTTTCCGGCGTTCTGACGGCCGATATCAACCTCGGCAAATACGCATGGCTGAACATCTCCTCCAGCAAGAAGGTCGTGCTTGACGGCGCAAGCTTTGAGATCAACGGCCTGAACGCCACGGCTGGCCTGTTTGCGCAGATCGGCTCGAATTCCTACATCCATGATCTGACCATCCGCGGCGCAGTTTCCGGCAAGGGCAGCGCAGGCGCGATCGCCGGCTATGCCAGCGGCACTGCTCCGAAAATCGCGAACTGCTTCAACTACGCAGTCATCACCTCTACCGGCAACAACGTCGGCGGTCTTGTGGGATACACCTATCAGAACGCCGTGATCGAGAACTGCGCGAACTTCGGCGCTGTCACCGGCGGCAGCAGCGCCGGCGGCATTATCGGCGGCACAGTCAGCAACGGCTCGACCATCACCGGCTGCTATAACACCGCAGAAATTTCCGCGACCGGCAGCAAGGCTGGCGGCATCATCGGCGGCACCAGCAGCGAAATGACTGTTACAAGCTGCTACAACACCGGCAAGATCTCCGGCACGGCCTCCGGCGGCATCGCAGGCGAGGTCAAGGGCAATGTGAACTGGAGCGGCACTGTGCAGGGGAAAATCACCATCTCCAGCTGCTACTCCACCGGCGAAGCGGGCAGCGCCGTATTCGGCACGGTTGACACTGCTTCCTCCGAGATTTCCAAGTGCTATTATCTGAACACGCTGAACGCGGACGCGAACGCCGAAGCGCTGAACGAAGCTGACCTCAAGGACGCCGACCTGTCCGACGCGTTCGGCCCGGTCTGCGGCGGCTATCCCGCGCTCAGATGGCAGACCGACGCGACCTTCCACGAGGCGAACGGCGAGGGCACGGTCGTTGACCCACTTTGCACCGTGAAGGGCTATACCCGCTTCACCTGCAGCGAGTGCGGCGAAAGCTACCGCACGGCTTATACCGCACCGCTCGGCCACGACTTCTGCGAGGATCTGGACGGCAGCGACAACAGCTGTGTCCTGACGGCTCCCACCTGCACGCAGCCGGGCAAGATCGTCCGTACCTGCCGCAGAGACGGCTGCTCAGAAACGAAGGAAGACATCGTTCCCGCCAAGGGCCATACGCCCAAGGACGGCACCGAGCAGGTCTTCACCGGCTATAAGACCTACGAATGCGCCGTCTGCGGCGAAACCTACACGGTCTGGGACGACGACCGCCTCGGCCACGTCTCCTACCCCGAGCAGACTGTCACCTCTATCAGCGTTTCCGACAACGGCAATTACCCCTGGGTCTACAATGCCGATCTGGACCGCTTTGAAAGCAGCAACCAGAATCAGGACAAGACCAGCTCCACGACCTCGTTCGCCTTTACGCTGAGCGCACCCACCGTTCTGCGCTTCGGCTACGGCGTTTCCTCGGAAAACGGCTATGACAAGCTGACCATCACGCTCGCAGAAGACGGCGGCAGCACGGAAACGCTGGCCGACGCTGTCAGCGGTGAGAAGAGCGGCAGCATCAAAAAGCAGCTCGGAGCCGGCAGCTACACACTGACGCTGTCCTATGTGAAGGACGACGCCTCCAAGGGCGGCTCGGATATGGCGTATGTCAGCGTTCTGACGCTGGCCGGCATGGCCCGCGTGATCGTGGAGAACACCACGTTCCCGAAGGCGGAGGGCGCTGTCTGGGAAGGCACGCTGACCGACACCTGGATCGAGCTGACCGACGAATCGACCATGATGGGCTGCGTTGTGGAAGCACTGGATGGCCACACCGTCGTCGGCGCGGAAAGCAACTACATCTCCTCCATTGACGACCTCAAGGAGCAGCAGGGCGGCTCGCTGTCCGGCTGGATGGGCACGCTCAACGACTGGTTCACAAACTTTGGCTTTGGTGAATTTACCGTTGCAAAGGGCACGCTCTGCGCGGGCGACGAGATCCGCATCATGTACACCCGTACCGTTGAGGATCTTGGCGGCAGCTGGAACAATTCCGACACCCGCCTCAAAGCGCTCACATTCAGCACCGGTAAGCTGGCGCCCAAGTTCAGCGGCGACACCTTCACCTACACCCTGACTGTGCCGGAAGGCACGACCTCGCTGCTCGTCACACCGACGGCGGCAAACAAGAACTATCAGGTCCGCACCTATCTCGGCACGCAGGCTACGGGCCGCGAATATTCCCGCACGTCCCTGATCCCCATCGCAAATGGCAGCGTCATCACCGTCGTCTGTGCAGACGACAGCTGGCCCACCATGAATGAAACGAGCGACGGCAAGCGCACTTACACCATCAACGTGGTGTTCGGCACAGCTCAGTCCTCTGACGCAGGCGTTGCGTCCGTCAAGGTCGCAGGCGTTGAGGCAGCAGCCGGTACGGCTGAAAACAGCTTCTCCGTAACGCTTCCGGCAGGCACGGAGGTCACGGCAGACAGCTTCGAGATCACACTTTCCGACAGCAAGGCCACGCTTACCGGCCCGGCCAAGGGTGAGGACGGCGTCTGGACGTTTACTGTGACCGCTGAGGACGGCACTGCCGTGACCTACTCCGTCACGGTCACGGTGAAAGAGGCCAAGACGATCCACGCGACCATTTCCATGCAGGCAGAAAATATGTTTATCATGGTTCCGACCCGCGTGGAAGTCTCCAGCGATCTCGCCGAACGCTATGGCTACGCCGATGATGTCACAGACGGCGTTTCCGCGCTGGACGTGCTCGTGAAGTACCACGAGCTCACCTTCGGTGAGGACTTCACGAAGGACAGCAAGAGCGATTATCTCGTCGTCAGCAACGGCACGATCACCACGGTCAACGGAGAAAAAACCTCCGCGTTCAGTTTCGCGGTCAACGGCGAGTTCCCCTGCGACAAGAACGGCGAATACAACACGCAGTACGGCTACACCGGCTACACCATCAGCCAGACCCCCGTTGCGGAGGACGGCACCGTTGAGTTCTTCTTCTATCAGGACACCAGTATGTACATGGACTACTATACGTGGTTCACGGATACGGACGGAAACCGTCTGGATACCTTTACGGTTCAGGCCGGAACCGACTTCACGCTCGGTATGGACGGCTATATGTACGCCTACGGCGGCGGTCTGAAGCCCGAGGACCGTGTAACGCACGGTGCGGCGCTCGATCCTGAGGACATCCAGATCTGCACAGTCGGCGAAGATGGAACGCTCACGCCGGTCGAGGGCAAAACAATCGGTGAAGACGGTCAGGTCACGCTCTCGTTTGCCGCCGCAGGCAGCTATGTTCTGTCCGCAATGGGCAACGAGTTCACCAACATTTTCTCCCCGTGGCTCCCCGTCACGGTCACAGCGGCCCCGAAGTCCAGCAATGCGGATGTCAGCAGCGTCACCGTTGCGGGCGTTGAGGCCACTGCTGGCGAGAACAACACCTACACCGTTACCCTCCCCTACGGCACGGACGTTACAGCGGGCAGCTTCGTGATCGTCACAAGCGACTCCGGCGCGACTGTCGGTGCTCTGACGAATGAAGGCAATGTCTGGACGTTCACCGTCACCGCTGAGGATGGCGTGACCTCCAAGACCTACACCGTCACCGTTTCGTTCACCGAAGCCCCGAAGTCCAATGACGCGAATGTCAGCAGCGTCACCGTTGCGGGTTTCAAGGCTGTGGCCGGTGCGAACAACAGCTACACCGTCACGGTTCCCTATGGCACGGTCGTCAAGACCGGCAGCTTCGTGATCGTCACGAGGCATCCGCGCGCGACTGTCAGCGCTCTGACAAACACCAGAAATATCTGGAGCTTCACCGTCACCGCTGAGGACGGCGTGACCACCGCAGTCTACACCGTCACGGTCAATACCGCCGCGCTTCCGGAGCCGATCACTCCGGGTGTCGACAATAAGAAGCCCGCTTCGAAGCCCGAGGTCAAGCTTCCGTTCACCGACGTTTCCACGTCCGACTGGTTCTATGACGACGTTGCGTTCGTATACAAAAACGGCCTGTTCTCCGGCACGGACAGCAGAAGCTTCAGCCCGAACGCGTCCATGACGCGCGCCATGCTCGTCACGGTTCTCTACCGGCTCGAGGGCGAACCCACTGTCACAGGCAGAAGCAGCTTTACCGATGTGCGTTCCGGCGCGTATTACGAAAAGTCTGTCATCTGGGCAGCCGCCAACGGCATCGTCACCGGCACGGACAGCACCTCCTTCTCCCCCGACGCCAAGGTCACGCGTGAGCAGCTTGCCGCGATCCTGTACCGCTATGCGCAGTACAGGAAGCTGGACACCGATGCGAGCGCAAAGCTGAACAGCTTCACCGACGCGGACAGCGTCTCCGCCTATGCCAGCGAGGCGCTCGGCTGGGCTGTCTCGGAGGGCCTGATCAACGGTGCTTCCGGCAAGCTCATGCCGAAGGGCGACGCGACCAGAGCACAGGTCGCCGCGATCCTCCACCGGTTCGTGAAAAATGTACTGAACTGACCTCATAATCCCAATTTGCAGCACAGGACTGCCCCCCTTTTTTGGGGGGCAGCCCTGCGTGCTGTATTTCAGAGCATATCTGAAAGCCGGTAAACCAGACCGGCAGCAGCTATTGCGCCACTGGACAGATTACCGGTTTTCAGATATACTTGAAATGATACAACACATATGGAGTTGAATTGCGTGAACGTCTGGAAAACAAATAAAAAGGCCGCCGTCTGGGCGGTGCTGGCGCTGGTGCTGACGGCTGCGCTGCTGACCGGGTGCGGAGCGCCGCAGGCCGGGCCGAGCTACCACTGCACCGTCTCCATTTCCTGTGCATCGATTCTGGAGCACATGGAGCTTTGCAGCGAGGAAAAGCGGGAGCTGGTGCCGGAGGACGGCTGGCTGCTGGAGTCTGTAGAGGTCAGCTTTCAGGAGGGCCAGAGCGCTTTTGACGTTTTGCAGCAGGTCTGCCGGGAGAATAAACTCCATCTGGAATTTTCCACGACGCCGGTTTACGGCTCGGCTTACATTGAGGGCATCGGGAACCTCTATGAATTTGACTGCGGGGCTGAATCCGGCTGGATGTACGCGGTGAACGGCTGGTTCCCGAATTACGGATGCAGCCAGTATGCGCTGCAGGACGGAGACACGGTCACGTGGGTTTATACTTGTGATCTGGGCAGGGACGTCGGCAGCGGCGGCTGGACAGAGGGCGAATGAGAAACAAAGACGCTTTTTCGGGATATCATCCCGTGATCAATTTTCTATATTACGCACTGGTGCTGCTGTTTTCGATGTGCCTGATGCACCCGGTCTATCTGGCGGTTTCGCTGACGGGGGCGCTGGCCTACGATATTCATCTGAAAGGCCGGAAAGCGGTGCGGTTTGCCGTCATGGGGCTTCTCCCTATGGCGGCGCTTGCCGCGCTTCTGAACCCGGCGTTTAACCATGAGGGCGCGACGATTCTGACGTATCTGCCCTCCGGGAATCCGCTGACGCTCGAATCCATGCTCTATGGTGCGTCGGCAGCGGTCATGCTGGCAAGCGTCGTACTGTGGTTTTCCAGCTACAACGAGGTTATGACTTCGGACAAGTTTGTGTATTTATTTGGACGCGTGATTCCGGCGCTGTCGCTTGTTTTGTCCATGGCCCTGCGGTTCATTCCGAAGTTCAGGGCGCAGATGCAGACGGTTTCGGAGGCGCAGGCTTGTATCGGACGCGATACGAAAAACGGAAGCGTATTCCGCCGCGTTGGGAACGCCGTCAAAATCTTCTCAATCATGGTCACATGGTCGCTCGAAAATGCCATTGAAACGGCGGACTCCATGCGCTCACGCGGCTATGGCCTGCCGGGGCGCACGGCATTTTCGATCTATCGTTTTGACGACCGGGACAAGTCCGCGCTTGCGTGGCTGATCTTCTGCGGGGCTTATCTCATTTCCGGCTGGATGGCGGGCGGAACATATTTCCGGTATTATCCGACCATAAAAGCTACCGCATGGACGCCGATGACGGTCAGTTTTATGCTCGTCTATCTTGCGCTGGTGCTGACGCCGGTGATTCTCGACCGAAGGGAGGACAGGCTGTGGAACTCTTTGCAATCAAACATCTGAATTTTGTGTATCCAGAACAGGCAAAGAATGCGATCTCCGATTTCTCGCTGTCCGTCCGGCCGGGAGAATTTCTGGTGGTCTGCGGTCCGTCCGGTTGCGGGAAATCGACGCTGCTGCGGCAGTTAAAAACCGTCCTTGCGCCGCACGGACGAAGGAGCGGTCAAATCCTGTTTGACGGAAAGAATCTTGATGAACTTTCCCAGCGCGAACAAGCTGAAAAAATCGGCTTTGTGCAGCAAAGCCCGGAGAATCAGATCGTCACGGATAAGGTCTGGCACGAGCTGGCGTTCGGGCTGGAATCGCTCGGCTATGACACGCCGACGATCCGCCGCAGAGTGGCGGAAATGGCAAGCTTTTTCGGCATTCAGGACTGGTTCTACAAGCCGGTCACGGAGCTGTCTGGCGGACAGAAGCAGCTGCTGAATCTTGCGTCCGTGATGGTCTTGCAGCCGAAGGTTCTGATTCTCGACGAACCAACGAGCCAGCTTGACCCGATTGCGGCGTCGGATTTTTTGGCTACCCTTGGCAAGATCAACCGGGAGCTTGGCACGACGATCATTCTGACGGAGCATCGTTTGGAAGAAGCGTTCGGTTTTGCTTCGCGCGTCGCGGTCATGGACGGCGGCAGACTGCTTTGCAGCGGAACGCCCGCCGAGGTGGGCGCGGAATTAAAGTCCAGCGGAAACGCGATGTTTTTGGCCATGCCCACCGCTATGCGCATCTGGGCGGCGACGGATTCCACGGCGTCCTGCCCCATCTCCGTCTGCGACGGGCGGAACTGGCTGCTGGATTACGCAAAAACGCACGAGTTGAAGCCGATTCCAGAGGAAACAAAATATGTGCCGGACACGGAAACTGTCGTGTCGGCGCGGGAACTCTGGTTCAAATATGACAAGGATTTGCCGGATGTGGTAAAAGGTCTGTCGCTGGAGCTGCGAAAGGGCGAATTTCTCGCCCTGCTCGGCGGCAACGGCACGGGCAAGACCACCACGCTCAAGCTGCTGGCAAGCCTGAAAAAAGCGTATCGCGGGGAATTAAATATAACCGGAACTGTCGGAATGCTGCCGCAGAACCCGCAGACGCTGTTTGTGAAAGCCACGGTGCGCGAGGACTTATTGGAGATTTTACCAAAATCCGAACGGAAAACCGAGCGGCTTGCACAAGTCGTTTCGCTCTGCAAGCTGTCGGAATTGCTTGACCGCCATCCCTATGATTTATCTGGCGGCGAACAGCAGCGCGCAGCGCTGGCAAAAATTCTGCTTCTGAATCCGGACATTTTACTTCTTGACGAGCCGACGAAGGGATTGGACGCGGAATTCAAGCAGACGTTTGGGCAGATTTTAAGGACGCTGCAAGCGTCTGGCGTGGCAATTTTCATGGTCAGCCATGACATCGAATTCTGCGCGAAGTATGCGGACAGGTGTGCCCTGTTTTTTGACGGCAATATCGTCACCGAGGCTGCGCC
>ENA-OYXR01000561-OYXR01000561.1-human-gut-metagenome-genome-assembly--contig:-NODE-561-length-17110-cov-22.936675_pt1 | contig 17110 bp, 15 predicted proteins | sample MGYA00243241_ERZ653431 | MGnify/ENA primary metagenome ERZ653431 (study PRJEB26926, sample SAMN06165182) | human gut metagenome | biome: ENVO:00009003; feature: ENVO:2100002; material: ENVO:00002003... | reverse complement strand
GCGATTTATTTTTCTCTCGGCAAGGGACTGTTCATAAGGTGACACTTTCCGTTTTACGAAGCCGTGAAAATTCGATGTGTTCCGTGGAGATGTTCACTGGGCAGCATACGCCGTACACGTTTCCAATAATCACCGAGTAGTGCAATGTGTATTCACTATCGGGAAATACTTCACGGTTTTCACAACTCTTGATTCAGGAGTGGGATTTTTGCCTTATTCCCGCGTGACATCAAGGGAAACCGGATTGATAACGATGATAGATTTGCCCTTTTTGTGGGCATATCTCACGGTGTTCCCGGTACCGCTGGGGCATCCATTCCATACTGCGAGAATATAATCGGCGTGATCGACCATGTACCGATTTCTCTTGTCCATGCAGTCCGACGTGTACTCCCGTTGCAGCATGGTCTCCTTGTCACACTTTGCCGCGATATTATAATACCGTTCCCGTGAAGCCACAGACCATTTGATTGCTTGTGTCTCACAAGGGATTGCACTTTCCAGAGTAATGTGAGGGTATTTTGATTTCAAATCGAGTACAATTTCCGCAGCGTACATATCGACGCCAAGAGCCATGCCGGTAATAAAATGCGTGACGCCCTCGTTCTCGATGAGTGCTACAATCTGATCCCGCATAACAGATTTCAAAGAAGTACAACGCTTATCGGATTCATCAAAGCCGAACGGAAGACTCTGCGGTCTATGACCGGTAAACGCACAAGTCTTGCCTTGAACGGATTGCTTTGCAGCTTTTTGAGCAGACTTTCTAAACTCAATAATTCGTGACATGACACCCCTTCTTTCACTCTTTTGGTAGGTAACTCCATTCTATCACCCTCATCACGGACAGTCAACGCATTGTCGTTAGTAAAATCAACGACGGCGTACCGTGGATAATGACACCGCCGTTAGGTACACTAAATGCAAAGGTGGTGAGGCTATGCGAGAGAAGAAGGACATCAATATTGAAATCGGCGGCAATATTCAAGTGGCAAGAGAACAGGCGGGCTATACGCAGGACACGCTCTCAGAAATGCTTGGCATGACGCCGAATCACCTGAGCGCTATTGAGCGTGGTGCTTCCGGTATTTCTCTTGAAGCCTTGCAGCGTCTTTGCCGTTTGCTGGGCGTCAGTGCGGACCGAATTATCTTTGGGACCGAGGAGCCAGAAGCGGAAGCCCTTGCGCTTGCCAGACGTATTTCGGATATAAAGCCGGAATACCGGCAACAGGTTCAAGAGCTGCTGTCCGCTATTTTGAATATGTCATAAAAAAAGAGCCTCTGCCGACGCCCAAAACGGGCATCGACAGAGGCTTTTGGTTCGTTTTCCGGGCTTTCAAACAAGTGCCGAAATCGACACTTATTTCCGCGCTAAAGATGAAACCACGCAGGGAATACAATCACTTAGGCTGGTCAATTTGCGTCGCTCTGAGGCTTGCAATCACAGGCTTTTTCGACCCCTAACTGTCTACATCTCGATGCCTTGCGGGAGAAGTGCGGACAGGCGATGAGATCCGCACGGAAGCTCTGCTTGCAGCTATGGACGCAGCGGACGCAGAAGCGGTTATACTTCCGGCGTCCGCTATCTCCTATGAAGAACGACCACTCCTGCCGCCACTTCTGACTTCTGCTCACAGCTCAATCTCTCCTTTGTGCTTTTGGGGAGGGCAGCATTCCTTCTGCTTTTCAGCCTTTGCGGACTTGAGCCTGTCCATGATGGAGGACTTTTCGCCCCTTTCGGGGGCTTTGACCTCTGCGGTCTTGCCCTCCTTCGGACCGTTGTTGATGATTCCGTCAATCATGCCGTAGTCATCCTCCATCGACATCTCCGCTGCCTTGAGGTAGTTTTCCTTCTCAAGAGCCGCCATCCAGCTTTCCTTGCTGATACCGAGCATTCCGCCCTTTGCCGCATGATCGGCAATCTCTTTTGCATCTACGCACAAGCCCTCGGTGTTATCGGAATAGAGGCGGTAAACCTCGCAGCCCTTCTCCAAAGCCTTCTCTGCCGCCTCCTGCCCAGCGGGAAGAACGCCAGCCCATGCGTAGCCGTAGTCCTTCATATCCTGAACGGAGAGCGTGGGATCGGGCATTTCCGGCACTTCCTTGACCTCAAGGTCGAGAAGGCGGAGCGTGTCATCGTCGAAGCCGTTGTAGACATCATCAAGGACGAGCTTGCCGCGCTCATCGACGATGATGCAAGCCGCCTCATCGCCGTAGGTGTCATGCTCCATCAGGTAAAAGCTGTGACCGCCGACCTCGTGCTGATCAATGGTGTGCCATGTCCCGATGTGACCGGCAACCGTCAGACCGGAGGTATCGGCGTTCATCTCGAAGTCCTTCTGTTCGATGCTCTCCTGCTTCTGCTGTTCCTTCGAGATCATGGGGATCGCCACAATCTTATCGCCCAGCTTGACAAACTGCTCCGGCACTTTGAAGTGGTCAGAAAACTTCTGCATCTGCTCTACGGTCAGAGAGCCGAAGCTGTCATCCGTCAAGCCAACTACCATGAATGTTCCGGCAACAACGTCGTAGATGTCACCGTCCTCATCACGCAGAGCGCGGTTCAGGGGCAGACCTTCCAGCTTGCCTTCCTCATTACAGACTAAGGCAACAGGGTCTTCGTAGGGATAAATCGCCTCGATGCAGCCGCCGACCTCATGCTGCAAGGACTCCAGACCGGAGTCAATCTCCTTCACATAAGGCTCCTTGCCCGGCTCAACGATGAGAACGGCAATGGTGCTGTCACGCTCGGCGGCTTCCCCTGAGCCGGTGATCCGGTATTCGTCGGGAATATCATCAAGATCACCGTCGAACTGTCTGTCCCATCTCTCGCTTGCGACGCGGACATATCCCTCATCGGTGAAGCGTCCCTGCTCATCCATCGCAATGTCACGCCCATAGCGTTCATAGTCGATGTAGTTTGCCAGAGGACCGAGATCCTTTTCGGAGTAGATACCGGCTTCGTGGGCGTAATAGTAGCCGAGATCGGATTCGTCGTTGATACCGGGCATGATGTCGTAGCAGTCCAGATTGAACGTCAGGTTGATGAGATCGTCGATGTCGCTGACCTCATCGCAGCCAGCTTCCATAATGGCAACGAGCTTTTCCTGATCGCTCAGGGAAAGCTCGTCAATCAAAGCGGCAAGGTAGTTGAGCTTATCAAGGTTCTCGTACTCGCCAAGCATCTTCTGAACACCGTAGATCGGGCATTCGTAGTCGGTGATAAACCACTCTTCATAGGGCTGACCGAACTCATCCTGCTTGCCGATTCCGATGCGCTCAAAGACCTTCTGCATCTCTTCTTCGGTGGTGGGCAGCTTCACCCACTCACCGACCAGCATACCCTCATTGTACTTGCCAAGGTTCGTGACGAAGGCTTCAAAATTGCCGTCTAATACAGGCATAGGCATCCTCCTTTCAGTCATCCATCATGCCGTCCGGCATGATATACAGTTCCTCAAACTCCGCGTCGCTCATGGATTCGAGCTTCCGGACGGTTTTGTACATCAGCTCTGCGATCTCGCCGTCCACGTCGTTCAGAGTGACGCTCTTCATATCGTCGATCAGCCGCTTCCGGCTGGACGTGTTGAAGCAGCACATCAGGTTGATTTCTTCCACGGTAAAGTTTTTCATATCAGAGTTCCATATCCTTTCCTTTTGATTTCTGCGGTTTCGGCGTGTGGGGCGGCTGGGCTTTCTGCGCGGATTTCAGCCTGTCGCGGATGGATTCACGGGCAGCGGGCTTCTTCGGGATGGTGTCGTAGATGGCAGTTCCGGCATCCTCCACATACGAGCGGACATACTGAATGCTTTCAGAAAAGCGGATCGGTCTGTTCTTGTCCTCAATATTGGTCAGTTGGACTTCATCGGCAGCAAAATCAACCGCGTCGATTCTGCACTTGATGCCATCCATATTCAGCGTCGCGCCGACAGGAATGTAATCTGCGCCTTTGAGTTCCTTGAAGGTCTCGCCGTCCTTGCTGAGAAAGACATCTGCACCGGACTTCCAGAGCTTGTGAGAACCGGCTACCCATGCAGCTTCACGGAAGCCAGTGACCGGCATGGAAGGCTTACCGCGCACCTTCTTTTCAAGGAGCTTTGTGCCGAGAAGCGGCGCGGCTTTTTCCGCGTCCTTGCCGTACAGCTCAAAATAGCCGTTCTGAGCAAAGCAGACCAGCGCGTCCGGATGAGCCTTTTTGACTGCCTCATATTTGCGGAGTTCTGCGACGGGGAGCGGCGAAAGCACCTCTGTCCTATCTGCCTCCGGCAGTCTGTCACGGCGGCTTTTCTGCTTGGACAGCACTTCCACCAGAGCATCCGCGTCCTTCGGGAGCGTCTGGTGGGTTTTGACGCCGCCATGCTCACCTACCAGAGCCATTGCTGCATCGAAGCTGCTGCGGCAGGGGGCTTCCAGCACAAAGCCATCTGCGAAGGTCAGCCGATCATGATCCGGCGCAACCGCGTTCTGCGCCACATTTGCAGCCTGTTCCCGGTAGTTGATCTCAAAGACATCTCCGAAGACCTTGCCGCGCTTGACGGATTTCGGGACAATGACGCGGGCAATGCACTCGTCGTAGGTCTGTTCCGCGTAAAAGCGGAAGGTGTTGTGATCTCGCGTTCCCTGAATAAAGACTTGATTTTCATTGAGGCAGTGCGTTCCATGCGGACGGCAGAACCACATCAGCGTCTTGTCTTCGGGATTCTGGCTTTCGGCGGCGCGGCGGATGATGCGCTTGTCGATGTCGAAGTCTTCCTTGTAGCTGTCTACATGACTGTCCACGAGCTTCTGCAGCTCCGCAACGATGTCAACGTCTGTGTATTTCTTCATGCGTCTCCTTTCTCACAACTCCATGTCGTGCGTTTTGAATTTGACCGGAGACTTCTTCTCCGGCTGCGTTTTCGCGGCAGCTTTGAGCTGATCGCGGATAGAGGGCTTTTCCTGCTTCTGCTCCTGCTTGACGTATTCCAGCGTCGGCATCAGCTCACGGTAACAGCCCTGTGTTTTCCGCGCCGCATGACGGCGATGGACTTTGAACAGCGGCTCACCATTCTGCGTGACCGTGTTGCCCTCAATCCTGACGCCGTTCCGTGCCATCAGATTGAAGGAGTGGTTAGAGGCGCGGTAAGAAGCCCGCATTCCGTCGTTGTTATAGGCGATCTGCCCCTTGAGCGTGTCCATGACGGCGGCTTTGATTTCCTTCTCTTCGGCAGTCAGGCGGTGCGCCTTCGGTGCTTTCGCTGCTTCCTCCGGCAAGGGAGCAGAGGGAGACTTGACCTCCACGGTTTTTACCTCAATAGAGGTAATCTCATCATTCTCCCATGCAACAACCTCCTGGTCTCTTTCCGCTGCTTTCTCAGGCATGACTCCCTTTTGAGCTTCGGTCTGCTGACGGAACGCATCCACGAAAAGTGCCGTCAGTCCGGGATTGGGTTTATCCACAAGGAAGCGGGAGGCATTCTCCGGGCAGACATCAACGGTCTTCGCCCATTCCTTGAGGGGCTGGGGAATGCGCCCGTCAAAGTCTTTCTGCTGAATGGTGTTTGCGAGGACATACCGGACGCGCTCCGGAGAGAACTGCTCAAGGACGCTTTTCACGGCAGCATCCGCATCCAGCCGATTGTCTCCGTAGTTAGAACTGATTGCCGCCTCAATCGCACGGCGGCATTCCACGTTTGCAGCGAGAGAAGCACGATATGACTCCAGCTCACCGGCTTCATAGGCGTAATTCGCCGTCTCGTGGTAAATGGGGACTTCCGGCATCGGTTCTGCGGGCGCTTCGGCTTCCTTCTCTGCGGACTGTGCTTTTTCTGCCAGCAGCACCTTGAGCTTGGCGTCAATGCCCTCGATCATCTCAGCCGCCGTCTTGCGGATGGTGTCCAGAGAGCTTTTCAGTTCCTTGGTTTCCTTGCCGGATGACCAACCGGCGATGTAACCGAAGGAGTAGTCCGAGGTTTCAATGCCGTACCGTTGGCAGACGGTGTAGGCAACGCTTTCCGCTTCAACCTCCTTGGTGTGCCGATCCTTCTTATCTTCTGGCGCGGCTTTCTCATCTGGCTTGACGGCGTGGAGCTTCGCGTGGGCGATCTCGTGAATGGCAGTCTTGACCGTCTGGATTTCGCTCATGCCCTCCTGAATGGCAATGCGGCTTTCAATCGGCGAGAAGAATCCCTTTGCACCGCCCGGAATGTCCTCAAAGGAAATGGGGACGGGAGATTCCTGCCTGAGCGCGTCGAAGAACGCCTCGTAGTTTTCGACGGTGCCTTTCAGCTCATCGACGATAATGTCCGGAAGCTCTTTGCCGTCCGTCTGGGAAACATCAAAGACACTTACCACCTTGAAGGCAGGACGCAGGACCTCAACCGTTTCCGTGACAGCCTTCCCATCTGCGCCGATCACCGGCTTCTGCGTTACGGGGTCAATCTTCTCACGTTCTTCCTGCGCCTTGTACGGCGCGGGTGCAAGAATCTTGATGCCTTTTTCGCCCTTCATGACCTGACGGTCAAAGTTGCGCTGCCACGAGGTATAACCGGCAACATAGGTTGCCTCCGGCTTCTGCATCGCAATGAGCAGCGTGTTGTTGAAGGAATAGTTGTAGAACTTGGACATCGTGCGGAGATATTCCTTGAACCGCTCGGATTCAAAAAGCTCCTTGATGCCCTGTTCCAGCTTGTCCGTGATTTCGCGGACTTGCTGTGCATTTTTGTTTTCAGCCATATCAAACCTCCATTTCGTATTTGCTTCGGGGAGAAGAAAACCCCGTCTGGGATTTGCTCAATAAACGAGCCTTTACCTCAGACGGGGTTTCTCTGCGTGTCAGCCGACGATGAAAGATGTTATCCTCCTTCTCCCATTCAATCAGTCTGTCAAACATATCCGGGTGCTTTGTGACCATGTGCAGCAGCTCCGAGTCACTGGCGTTGGGACAGAACCAGCAGCCGTTTCTCCGGCAGTGAGCGTAGATTGGGGAAAGCAAACCGTGTTTCTGACAGAGCTTGTAGGCATCCGCCTCGGTCATGCCGTATTTGGCAAGCAGACTGACCTTCGTTATTCCATCCAGACGAGCAAGGCGTTTTGGCTCATCCTCCGCGATGCCGACATAGCTCACAGTGTCCGGCGAGAGTGCGGCATTGTACTTGCGGACTGGCGGGATTTTGCAGTCACGATTGACTGCACACATACCAGCCCATGCAAAGCCGCGAACCTCGCCCTTGTGCGGTCCGCGGGTGATGACGTGATGGAACACATCATCGTAGGTCTTGTCTGCATGGAGAATGGTGAACTTGATGCCCAGCTCCTTTTCACAGAAGGGCTTGAGCCGGTCATAGATGAAGTCCCGATGTTCCGGGACTTCACCGCTTGTGTTCTGATCAAACATGACCTCGCTGAAAACCGCCTCGTCCAGCGGCTCATTGTGCTGTGCCGCCAGCAGGAGCGTCGCTACGCTGTCTTTGCCTCCGCTGCAAGAGGCAATATACTTCGGGCGGCTCATCGGTCGAACACCATCTTGAAGCTGACGTATTTGCCGCCGCTGTCATCCAGACGAATCACCGCATCGTAGAGCTGAGGCTTCTTCGGCGTGTAAAGCCCGGTCACTCGGCACCAGCCCTTGTCCAGCAGTTCCTTTGCAATCCTCTTGGTCAGCTTCTTTTTCTTGCTGGAAAAGAACTTGTTGTCTTCCCACAGGCAGAAGGAGCAGTCCTTGTTCGAGCAGTAGAAGTTGCCCTTGCCGACATAGACCGGAGAGCCGCAGCGGGGACATTTGCCGATTTCCTCCTTGCCCGTGCCGAAACGCTGGGCTTCGGCATCGGAGAGAAACGGATAGGCTTTTACGAGATCCCCGGTCATCCGGACAATGCCGCTGAGGAAGGCGTCTGCATCTGCCTTTCCGCGTTCAATCTCCATGAGCGTGTTTTCCCATTCCGCCGTCATTGCGGGAGAAGTGATCTGTTCCGGCAGGACGCAGACAAGGTTGCAGCCGTCCTTCGTGGGAATGAGGGATTTGCCTTTACGCTCTGCAAAGCCGGATTTCACCAGCTTTTCAATGATACCGGCGCGTGTCGCGGGTGTTCCGAGACCTTTCTTCTCGGTGTCATCGTCAAACTGATCGTTTCCGGCGGTCTCCATCGCAGACAGGAGCGTATCTTCCGTGTATTGCTTCGGGGGTGTCGTAAAGTGTTCGGTGACGCTGGCGGACACACCATCCAGAACATCGCCCTCATGGACTTCGGGCAGGGACTTCATGGGATCGTCCTTTTCCTTCGTCTTGAGGGAGGACTTGAACAGCTCTTCGATGGCTTTCCATCCGTTTTGAACGACGGTCTTCCCCTTGGTTTTGAACTCGTAGCCCTCGCAGGAGAGCGAGATCTGCGTTTCTGCGTAGGTGTGCTTCTCGCCGGTCGCACACAGAAGGCGCATCCCGATGAGATTGAGGATTTTCTGCTCCGACTGAGGAAGCGCCGAAACATCCTGCTTTTCGAGCTGAACGGTCGGGAGAATGGCATGGTGATCTGTGACCTTGCTGTTGTCTGTCACACGGGCAATGTCCGGAGTGACTGAAACACCGGAGAAAAGCGGAAGCTGGCGGCAGACGATAGAAATGACCTGACGGGCAGTGTCCTCCATATCGTCCGTGATGAACTGACTGTCCGTGCGCGGATAGGTCAGGAGCTTCTTTTCGTAGAGCGTCTGAACGAGATCGAGCGTCTGCTGGGCAGTGAAGCCGTAGTAGCGGTTTGCCTCGCGCTGCAAGGTGGTCAGATCGTAGAGCTTCGGAGGATTGACGGTTTTCGTCTCCCGCTTGAGAGAAGAAACGACGGCTTGCTTTTTCTCGCAAGCCGCCGCAATCTTTTTTGCTTCCTCTTCGGTTTTGACCTTTTCCAGATCGGCGGTCAGATCGCCCTTGCCGACGTGGACGTTGAAATACTTCTCCTTATGGAACGTGGAGATTTTCCCGTCACGCTCCACCAGCATTGCAAGGGTCGGCGTCTGGACGCGCCCGACCACCAGCTTCTTGTGATAGAGCGTGGTGAAAAGGCGGGTGCCGTTGATACCGACAATCCAGTCTGCCTTCGAGCGGCTGAGTGCCGATTCATAGAGACGGTCATAGTCCTTGCCGTCCCGGAGATGCTGGAAGCCTTCGCGGATGGCGGAATCCTCCAACGAGCTGATCCACAGACGCTTGAAGGGCTTGGTGCATCCGGCTTTGTTGTAGACCAGCCGGAAGATCAGTTCGCCCTCGCGTCCTGCATCGGTTGCGCAGACCAGCTCGGTGATGCGCTTGTCCTGCATGAGAGCTGACAGCACCTTGAACTGCTGGGCTTTGTCCTTTGTGACCTCAAACATCCAGTTCTCCGGAACAATGGGCAGATCGTCATACCGCCACTTGGCATACCGCTCATCGTAGGAGCTGGCGTCTGCCAGCTCCACCAGATGACCGAAGCACCACGAAACGATGTAATTGCCGCCCTCCATGTAGCCGTCCTTGCGGGACGTTGCGCCCAGAACCTTTGCGATGGACTGGGCAACGCTGGGCTTTTCAGCAATGACTAAGATCAATCCTCATCACCATCCGTTTCAGCATCCTCCGCAATCTGCGGCTCTTCATCCTCGTTGATGTACGGCTCTTCCTCGTAGCCTTCATCATCGAAGAAGTCCATATCCTCATCCTTTGGCTTTCTGCCCTTGACGAACTTGATGTAGTAATAGGCTGCACCCGCAGCACCGGCAAGGGCAAAGATGACGAGGATCATGCCAACGTTGGATTTCTTTTCAGGCTTGGGCGCGGGAGCGTCGGTTTCCGTATCCTTGTCCGGCTCAGGTGTAACGGGAACTGTGCCGGTGCATTCGCTCATGTTGGTCTTGCAGACCGGGCAGTCGGTGTTGACCTGACCGGCAGCGCATTTCTCTTTGCAGTTACAGGTGGTCAGCGCAGCCGCAGTGTCTTCATCCAGCAGCGCAAGCAGATCGCTCTCATCGACCATGTTCAGGAAGTACGTCTGGTACTGTTCCTCATCCTCGTTGATGGGCGCATCGTAGTCGATGACAATGAAGAAGGTGTTGCCGCTTTTCGTCTGGACTGTGATGAACTGCTTGTTGGTTGCCTTGTCATAGAGCAAGTCGCGGGTGTAGGCGTTGCCCTCATCGTCAATCGGCTCACCCTCCGGCTTTTCCGTCGTGGGAGTGACTGCGGGCTGCTGTTCGGGCTGGGTTGCCTCCGTAACCGGAAGGTTCTGCTCGGTGTCATCGGCATAGGCAAACGCCGTCACCGAGAAGCAGGACAGAACCATGACGCAGACCGCAAGGACGGTCAGAAAACGAAACTTCTTACGCATTGTCGATTACCTCCGTATTTTCAGCGGGCTTGGTGCCGCCCTTCATGGAAGACAGGAACGCCATGATCTGATCCTTGTCCATCACCATAGAGCGCACGGTATTGATGATTTCAAGGTTTTCCAGCTCCGTCTTCTTGTCGTACAGCTCCTTGAGCTGACCTTCGATTTCGGACTTCTTCTTTTCAGCCTTCTCGATGTCGGAGAGGACTTTCTGATACTTGGGATTCATGCAAAACTCCTTTCTTTTAATAGGCGGGTCTTCCGAAGGCGTAGAAATGCTGCTGCCAATAGGAAGAGTTGATGGACGTGTACTGAATGGGGTAGAGTAGGAAAGCGCCGCCTTGCCGCATTTCTACGGTAGGTCTGCGCAGACCCCTCCCAGAACCGTGCTTGCACCTCTCAATGCACACGGCTCGCTATCTTTGCTCCATTACAAAAACAACTTTTAGAAACCATGATGTATTTTCTGGTGGCAGTCATGGCAGACCGCCAGTGTTTTGCGCCGTTTCGCTATCATCACTTGCTCCCAGGGTTCTTTCCCCTTCAGGTTTTTCACCTTGTTCACATGATGGACTTCCAGTTTTACGCCTGTCCTGCCGCATAATTCGCATACCTTGGCCTTGAGACGGTCATCTATCGTGGTGCGTCCTTTGACTACAACCGTAATGGCTTTTGGTTCAATGTCCTCACACTTTTTCCCGTCAATCTCGTTAAACTTCGTGAGTCGGCAGATTTTCCTTCCGGCTTTTGTTTCGTAGGGGATACCCCAACGTTTTTCACCAATGCGATACTTGTCATAAATTTTAGACAGTTTACAGCGGTGCTTGCCGGACAGCGTTTTTAGGCAGCTGTATTCCATGAGATAGCTGAAATAGTTCAGGTTTCGGTAGTTGCTGGCGAGGTGATAGTAGTTGCAGATTCCCCGCAGTTCCGCGTCAAATACCGTCACAATCTCTAAATCTGTGTGGCGCAATAAAGATAGTCTGCTGGTTGGTTCCAGCTTTCCGTTATCAGCTCTCTGCTTTACAATGCCTTTTGAGAGCAGAAACTTTTCAATCTTGTCTTGTAGTGGGATAAGCAATTCCACGGTGTGATTCATTGTGCGCTGTTTGCATTTCTTCCATGGCTTTACCTGCTGGTCACGGCGTACCCGCACATCATAACCGAGAAATCTCGCAGGTGTGCTACTATGGGTAATCAGCGTTTTTTCCTGGCTTAACTCCATTTTCAGAGTATTTTGGATGAACTCCGTGAGTTTCGCTTTTATCCATTCACAATCCTGCTTGCTCCCGTTGACGGCGATCAGAAAATCATCTGCATAGCGAACATATTTAAGCTTTTTATCATCACACAACTTTGCTGGCGTTTTATGCAATTCGCTGGTAAGCTTTTTGTATTCCACAATTAACAAGTCACGTTCCGGGCCAGCTTCACGTCGGTCTATTTTTCTCCTTAAATTTGCCCGCTTTCGCTCAATCGCATGGTATGCCGGAGTGGTTCTGTACGGCGTTCTGATGTCAAATCCCTTTTTCAATTCCTCGATGTAGCTGTCCAGCTCATTCAGATAGATGTTCGCAAGGATTGGCGAAATAATGCCGCCCTGCGGACAGCCGCTGTAAGTACCGTAGTATTTCCAGTCCTCCATGTAGCCTGATTTTAAGAACAGCCGTATGAGTTTCAGAAATCTGGCGTCTTTGATTTTCCTGCCGATAACAGCAATCAGCACCGTATGGTCGATGTTGTCGAAACAGCCTTTTATATCGCCCTCAACGAACCAGCTTGCACCAATAAACTCATGCTTGAGCTGGGCCAGTGCCGTGTGACAGCTTCTGCCGGGGCGAAATCCGTGAGAGTAATTCGAGAAAACAGGTTCATAGACCGCTTCCAAAATCATTCGCATGACTTCCTGGACCAACTTGTCCGTGAAAGTAGGCAGACCTAATGGGCGCATTTTTCCATTCGATTTCTGGATATAGCTGCGCCGGACAGGTTTCGGGCGGTATGTCTCCGTTCTCAATGCTTCAATAATACGCTCCACATACTCCTCGCTGAATCCGTCCGCCGTATCTTCATTCACGCCTTTTGTCCCAGCCCCTTCATTGGAGTAGAGGTGCTGGTAAGCAATAGAGTAAATATCTGGCCGGAGCAGGTAGCGATAAAGCCTTGTGAATACTTCATCATGGTGTTTCTTTGAGTTTTCTTGTAACTTAGTTAAAATCTCCATTGTTGGTTTCAATGAGGTTTTCCTCCCTAATCAATTTTCGATTTTAATACGCTCAGACTGCTTCCCTTCGCCATGTGAGCGGCTTTCCCGCATCCGATTTACGGCTTTCCCTGTCAATTCAGGGTTCTCAGACTACTATGGAAGCTCCGTTGCCATGCCAGATTTTCAGTGTCTGCCACATAGCCCTTATGGGCGCTCTAGTTTAGGCAATCTCCAGTTAACGGAAGTAGTAGGTAAGTGTGAATTGTCGGATATGCTTTCGTTCCGTTGACACCGGTTCTCCGGCGCGCCGTGCATTTCTTTGATAACCTACCGGAAGGCAACCCTTTCCGGTATTCTGATAACAGGTCAGAAGGATCTCCTTTCTGGCCCTGTTTACACCATAGGTTTCAGGCAAATTTCCTATGCCCACACTGAACAGGGGCTGGGAACTCACAAGATTCAAACCCAGATTTATCCTCATATTCACTTATCCTCGCAGTTCAGTCGCACCCGATTGCCTTTAGGTGACTTACCGCTTCCCTAACATGCTATTGTCCCGTGCCAGCTTTCGCCTTTCGGTTAGTCAGGTGGATTCCCGTGTTATCTTACGGGGTAGTACCTTCAAGCTGCCCTCCTTTCGTCTACTTCTACTTCCGTCCTATCTGGACGCACATCGCCGCAGTGGATCATAACCCCATCACCAACGTAGATGCCGACGTGAGACACGCCGGGGGTGTCATACGTCCCGACGAAAAAGATAAGATCACCGGGCTGTGCATTCGCCTTTGAGACCGGCGTACAGACGTTGTAAAGCCCCTGTGCGCCGAGCCGCCCAGTATTTACAAGTCCGCTGTTCGTGAGAACGTAGCTGACGAAGCCGGAGCAGTCAAAGGACGTGTCGGGATTGGAGCCGCCCCACACATACGGATAGCCGAGATACTTTTCCGCCTCGGTGATCAGCGTCGCAAACTTCTCGTCGTTCAGGTATTCCGGGTTGACATCGTAATCGGCGGGAGGATTTGTGATGTACTTGTCCACATAGGGAGAGTCACCGAACAGATCCTCGCGGTTGCCCAGCACCGACATATACGTTGCGTACATGGAGAGCTGTTCCTGAGACATGATATAGACCGGAACGTGGGAGAGATTGAAGTTTTCGAGCTTCACGTTGCAGATGTAGTAGTCATACGGGACGCGATAGGTTTCCGTGTGCGTGTTGCCGTCTGCGTCCGTCCATGTGTCGGTCTCCGTGCGGTATCTGGTTTCGACGATGACCTCTTCGGTGAGGATGTACTGCTTTTCAAACAGCATTTGGAGCGTACCCTGCACCTCATCCAGCGTGAACTCACCCTCATGGAGAGCCGAGAGAATGGAGATCAGCACATAGGGGTCATGCTCAATATCGTCCAGATCGAAGTGGTATTCATCATAGTTGTGAGTGCTTTCGTAGGTGTCGAGATAGCGTTGCAGCTCCTGCTCCATTTGGTAATACTGCGCTTCCGCGCCCAGCATCGCGTCATCCTCGCTGAGATAAGAGGAAGCGATCACCGACGAACCGGTAGAGGTAAGCATCGAACACGAGCTGATACCGGCACCGAGCAAAACGAGAAGGGCAACTCCGACGCCGATCCAGATGAAGACCTTCTTGTTCTTCTCAAAGAACTCCTTGATCTTGTCGGACGCCTTCTCACCGAGCTTCTTGCCGGTATTCTTTGTGGCAGTCCCGGCAGTCTGAGAACCGGCATTCCGTGCAGCGGCATATTCCTTCTTGATGTTCTGCTTCTGATAATGTTTGTTCATGTTCTGCTTCTTCATCTCAGGATGCTCCTGCTGATTTCTCTCATATTGGAGCTTGGCATCAGCGACATCCGCCTTATGTTCCAGCTTGGAGACCTTCTCATAAGGCTTGTTGACGCTGCTTTCCCGATGATGACTGAAATGCCGAGCGGCAGTCTCAGCGGCGATCTCCGTCTTATGTGCCGCCTCAACCGACGAGTTTTCCTGTTCGACCTCATGGATTTTGCCGTGAATGCCGGAAGCGAGAGTGTCACCGACCTTGCGGACGGTTTTCTCTGTCTCAAATTGCAGCTTGCCTTTGCCCTTGGGCTTTTTCAGCTCATCCTCAAAATGAAGGCGGGTTTTGCCCTTGCCGGTCTCTTCATCAAAGACACGCTCTTTCTTGAGAACCTTGTGCGTGGGCAGCTTCTCGCGGGCAGCGTCCAGACGCTCATGCGCCTTCTCAGACTTCCTTTCGAGCTTCTGCATCCGCTTCGTGGGCGGGACGGCATCGTCCGAGAGCGGCTTTGCAGAGGCAGTCTCCGCCGCTTGAGTGAGAATGGCATCTGCATCCACTGCTTCAACCGCAGAGGTCTTGCGCAGCTTGTGCGTGACAACCGTTTCGGCAATCACCGTGCCGGTATGAGAAGAAACGCCGTGCTGCTCCAAAACAGGAGGCTTGAACGGTGTTTCCGACGATGGCAGCGGTTCAGGTACATTCTGGGGTGGATTTTCTGCCTTTTTCTCTTCTGTGACGGACGTTTCCGAGGGCGGCTGTGTGTCGTTATCCTCGGCGTGTTCCGCCTGAAACTGACGCTGCTGACGGCGCATCTGCACCTTTTTCTGTTCCTTCGCAGAAAGAGCTTCGGAAGGTTCTGCTGTCTCAGCGGGCTTCACCAGCTCCGCATCTTCCAGCCTCTTTGACACACGTAGCTCGGTGCCAGCCGTCAGGTTTTCCTCAACCGCGCCTTCCCGCGTCATCCGCACGACCACCTTGTCGCGGGCTTTGAGTTCCGGTTCCTTGGACATCAGATTTCACCTCCAATCCGCTTGTAGGCAAGCTCGGTGTATTCAGGGTTCAGCTCTATGCCCACGAAATGACGCCCCATCTGTGAGGCAACCATGCCGGTTGTGCCGCTTCCCATAAAGGGGTCAAGCACAATGCCGCCTTCTGGACAACCGGCGAGAAGACAGGTTTCAACCAGCTTTGGAGGGTAGGCGGCATAGTGACCGCCCTTGAAGGGGACGGTGTTGATCTTCCAGACATCGCGCTTGTTGCGGAGCGGATTGATGTCACTGTCCTTGATCTCACCATGCTCACGGGGGCGGTTGATGGACTGCGGCTGAGGCTGACCGGGAACGGGCTTGCCGTATTTGTTGCCGCCCTTCATGCCGCGCTTGAGGCGTTCTGCCGTTGCAGGGGCAATCGGCTCGGAGATTGCCTTGTAGTCGAAGAAATACTTCCTCGACTTGGAGAACAGGAAAATATGCTCATAGCAGCGGGATAGGCGGTCTTTCACGCTCTCCGGCATGGGGTTATCCTTCATCCAGATGATGTCGTTGCGCAGATACCAGCCGGTATCGCGGAGGGCAAAAGCCAGCATCCACGGAATGCCGATCATGTCCTTCGGCTTGCAGCCCTCAACCTTGTTGTTGAGAGCCACAGCCTGACCGTTTCTGCCGTTGGGGTTCTTCGGGTCAACAAAATCGCCCTGATTGCCCTTTCCGGCGTAGGTGTCCGAAATGTTCAGCCAGAGCGTTCCATCCGGACGCAAAACGCGCCTGACTTCGGTAAACACTTCCGTCAGGCGCGAGATGTATTCCTTCGGCGTTGTCTCTCTGCCGATCTGAGCCTCCATACCGTAATCACGGAGCGCGTAATACGGAGGGGACGTCACACAGCAATGAACGCTGTCATCGGGCAGAGTTTTCAGGATTTCAAGGCAATCGCCGGTATGAATGATGTCAAGCTCTATAAAAACCAGCTCCTTTCTTCGGATTTGAGCGCATATCAGTCGGAGTAATACTCGTCCGGCTCGTAGTCCTCATCTTCCATGAAGTCCTCGTCGAGATCGTCAATCTCGTCCGCCCAACGGTCGAAGATTTCCTCGGCTTCCTTCGCCGCCTCACGATAGAGGCTCAGGCGGTTCTTCTCAAAGGCAGCGAAGGCGGGGATAAACTTGCCGAACTCGCGGATTGCCTTCACATCCTGCGTGCGCATATCTGCGACGCACTGAATGATTTCGGACATCGTGAGCAGATCGTCGATCATCAGCTCATACTTGTCCTTGGGGATAGATACGGCTTCATCATCCGCCGCGTCAGCAAAAGGGGTATTCTCGTCGCTGTTGCTGCTTTCGGGAACATCAACCTTGAAGTAGAAACCGATCATATCCACAGATACCTTGGTCATAATCTGACGTGCCTCCTTGACCTTTTCGTCGATGTCCTCCCTCACATGGAGGTAGGCGCGGTGATGCTTCTTGAGGTCGCTTTCCAGTCGGATCAGATCGGTCAGCTCCCACAGAGCCTTAAACAGCGCGGAGGTGTTCTCTCCGTATTCGATAGCGTCCGCATAGGGAATGGTAATCATCTTGTTGTTCATATTCAAAAATCCTCCTTAGTTCTGTACGGTTTCTTCTAAACGGGTGGTCATGATGCGGTAAAGCTGGGTGTCCTTCGGGAAATCGTCCTTGAAGGGAACGATGGTCGAGCCATAGAAGATCAGCCCCTCACCGGCATTGGAATTGGTGATGTAGTTCTGCTGGCTGGGCGAGATGTTCAGCGCCTTCGAGA
>ENA-OYXR01000546-OYXR01000546.1-human-gut-metagenome-genome-assembly--contig:-NODE-546-length-17372-cov-6.220131_pt1 | contig 17372 bp, 17 predicted proteins | sample MGYA00243241_ERZ653431 | MGnify/ENA primary metagenome ERZ653431 (study PRJEB26926, sample SAMN06165182) | human gut metagenome | biome: ENVO:00009003; feature: ENVO:2100002; material: ENVO:00002003... | reverse complement strand
CATCTCGGTGATTTGGGATGGCGGCCTTTTATACGCGGGGAGGTTTGACGCTTACGAGAAAAGCAGCTTGCAGGTCCGAAAACTTGCAAGCTGCATTCAGTGTGATTTTAGCATCAAATAGTTTTTAGAAGTGTCAAGCGGCTTTCCTAATTGTAGAACTTTTCCACAATCTTGTTTACAACGCCGTCCTGGATGGTCAGCGTATAAGGTTGGATGAGCAGTCTTTCGTTGGCCTGAACAGTCGAAACAAATTCCTGCCATGTTTCAAACGTATACAGCCGGTCTTCTCCCGCACCGTATTCCTGAGAGATGTCGTAAATCGTGACGGGTGTGCCCGGGTCTACATCGTAGGTGTAAATTTCGCCGGAGTCTTTTCGATAATATCCGTATTGATATTCCTCCGGTGGGATGTTCAGGTCTTTGAGTGTTTGCAGATCCTCCTCAAGATATGAGTTTAGAAGGACAATGTGTTCGACCGTAATAGAATGATCGCGTACCTGTTGGATAATCACGGTCTGGAGGATAGGTTCTTCCGTCTCAGCCTTTGTACTGCTCTCAGCGCCGTGACCGGTATGCTCTGTAATTTGCGTGTCCTCATGTGCTTTGGAAACCGACGAATCTGTGCTTTCACGCGTGGCAGAACACCCGACGCCCATAAGGCTTATCAAAAAGAACAGGAACGCAAGACATACAAGTGATTCCTTTTTCAAAATACGCACCTCCTTAACGGGTTAATTATACATATAGAAGTTTGCAGGAACGCTGGTTGAATAGACAACGTTCTCCGCTGGCTGCGAATGAGCTGTATACTTAATTGTATGTGTATCTCCGTAGGTTACCAGTGCAACATGGGAGATATTGACCCAACTCATAATACAACCGGCATTGATTTTAGTAAGATCGTTTTGCAAATAAAAATATCCGTTGTCTATCATATATGGAACGACACCGCCATCTGTTCCGTTTCCAGTTCGGAACCAGTGCTTTCCAGGCCATCCGCCCCATGTGCTTGCACCATACCATAGTCCGGGAAGATCTTCAGGAATCCCTCCTGCGCAGAGCGCTTTTGAAACAAAATTTGCGCAATCGCTTCCGGGAACAGCATCCGATGGATATTCAGGATCTTCCCAAACGTTATCCAACGCCCAGTCGCGTGCTGCGATTCGATCATATGTATAGTCGGCATTCGAGACCGTTTGTGGTACTGCCGCTATGTCTAAATCAGCCTCCATTTTCAGGGCTTCCGCATAGCCAGCGTTGTATGCAGTCGATGTATCTGCAGGTTTCGATAGTTCGTCTGCACGATAAAGGATGGTCTCAGCAGCATCAACTCGATAATAGTAATTATCTAAATCCGTTTTGTGTATAGATTTTCTCGCCAAGTCTTGGACCATATCAGCTTCTATTGCAAAAGGAAAGGTCGTGCGGTTTGGAATCATGTAACACTCTTCGGTGATCTCTTGTATACGCGCGTTCATTTGGGCCGATAAAAGTGCTTTTTCACTTGTGCTTTTTGTGCTGTTCGCGATTCCCTGTGCCATCCCATCAAAATACGGATCATCTATGGGATTCTGTGTCAGCGTCATGTCGACGATGACATCAATGGCCAGATAGCTTTCGCCATCCTTTTCAAAGGCGTGCGTTCGGAACTCAAAATTTTCAAAACGATAGAACTCTGAATAATCATCCAGAATCTGTTGCACGAGCGGAGCATAAATGATCTGCTTGTCCTGCGCGTTGAGCAGATTAAATGCAACGGACGCATCAGACACATCACATGAGGTATAGCTTGAAGAGGCAGAGACAATCAAGGTGAATGCGAGCAGTAGCACAATGACTAAAACGAAAGCTGCGATTTTTTTCATAACATTACCGTTCCGTTCTTGATTCCGCATATCAATTCTTTTTTCCGCAAATTGCAAGTGCAAGTTGGACACCTGCACGGTAGAACTATGTGAATCAGAGCGTCGGTCAGGATGGAAGCCGCTGGCTTCCATCCTGGGCGATGCTGCCGCAGCCTTCGGCTGCGTGTAAACAAAGTCGAGGAACGCGTCAAACAGTTCCTCCGGGGTGCGGTAGCCAAGCTTCTTGCGAGGCCGTCCGTTCAATTCATCAGCAGCAGACAAGATGTACTCTGGAGAGAAGGATTCAATGGAGGCACCCTTGGGCACGAAGGCTCGGAACAGCCCATTGTGACGCTCGTTTTGGGGACGTTCCCACGAAGTATATCATCAAGCTCATCAAAAAACGAATCTCTCTGCGGGCAGGATCTGGCCGAGCGCATCGGCCTGTCTCCCGCCACGATCTCCCACCACATGAGCTCGCTCGTGTCCGCCGGGTTCATCCACGTGGACAAGCAGAACCCGCGCGGCTTCAACCTTGAGGCTGCGCGGGCCCTGTTTTGGCGAAAGAAATCCCGCAAACAAGTGACCGGCTTGTCTGCGGGGGATTCTTTATCAATATGAGGGGAAAATGAAAAAGTGTTTATCGCTTCTTGCAGGATTATCATAGCAAGGGTTTATTAAAAAACTTAGAGGCAAGTTTTTAAATAACTATTAAATTCGAAACTTCTTTTTTCGATCAAATGTTTACAAAAATATCACAATTTTCGGCCCTGCTCCCCCTTGACAAATTCCGGGTACAGGACTATGATGAAGCCAAAATGAATTAGCACTCATGAATATAGAGTGCTAACGCTGGAAGAAGAGGTGTGAACTATGAACGCACAGAACTATACGCAGAAATCTCTGGAGGCCATTCAGGCCGCCCAGAAGCTGACCATTGAAAACCAGAACCAGCAGATCGAGCAGATCCATCTGCTGGCCGCGCTTTTGAAGCAGGAAAACGGCCTTGTGCCGCAGCTGCTGAAAAAGATGGGCGTGACGCTTGAAAGCTTTGAGGCTGCGGTGGACGCGGAGCTGGCGAAGCTGCCGCGCGTGACCGGCTCGGGCCGCGAGGCGGATAAATATTATGTTGCGCGTGCCGTTGATACGGCGCTGAACAGCGCGGAAGACATCGCGAAGCAGATGAAAGACGAATATGTCTCCGTCGAGCATCTGTTTTTGTCCCTGATCGAAAACGCGGACGCGGTGCTGAAAAGCCTGTTCCGTCCGTACCAGATCACGAAGGAGGCCTGCCTGCAGGCGCTGCAGTCGGTGCGCGGCAGCCAGCGCGTGACGTCCGACACGCCGGAGGATACGTATGAGGCGCTTGCCAAATACGGCACGGATCTGGTCAAGCGTGCACGGGAGCAGAAGATGGACCCGGTCATCGGCCGTGACGACGAGATCCGGAATGTCATCCGCATCCTGTCCCGCAAGACGAAGAATAACCCCGTTCTCATCGGCGAGCCGGGCGTCGGCAAGACGGCCATCGTCGAGGGCCTTGCGCAGCGGATCGTTGCGAACGAGGTTCCGAAGTCCCTGCAGGACAAGACAATCTTCTCACTCGATATGGGCGCATTGATTGCAGGCGCAAAGTACCGCGGTGAATTTGAAGAGCGTCTGAAGGCCGTGCTGGCCGAGGTCAAAAAGTCCGAAGGGCGTATCATCCTGTTTATCGATGAACTGCATACCATTGTCGGTGCGGGCAAGACCGAAGGCTCGATGGACGCAGGCAATCTGTTAAAGCCGATGCTCGCGCGCGGCGAGCTGCACTGCATCGGCGCGACGACGCTGGACGAATACCGCCAGTATATCGAAAAGGACCCCGCGCTTGAGCGCCGGTTCCAGACCGTTCTGGTGCAGGAACCGACCGTCGAGGATACCATCGCCATTCTGCGTGGCCTGGAATCCCGGTACGAGGTCTTCCACGGCGTCAAGATCACGGACAACGCGATCATTGCCGCCGCGACGCTCTCGAACCGCTATATTACCGACCGCTTCCTGCCCGACAAGGCCATTGACCTCATTGACGAGGCCTGCGCCATGATCCGCACGGAAATGGACTCCATGCCGACCGAACTGGACGTCATCAACCGCAAGATCATCCAGATGCAGATCGAGGAAGCAGCGCTCAAAAACGAGGACGATGAACTTTCCAAGGCGCGGCTGACGGAACTGCAAAAGGAACTGGCCGAACAGCGCGAAACGTTCAACTCCATGAAAGCCAAATGGGAAAACGAGAAGAACGCAATCGGCCGCGTGCAGCAGCTGCGCGAACGCATCGAGCAGATCAACCGCGATATTGAATCTGCCGAACAGAGTTACGATCTCGAAAAGGCCGCGAAGCTGAAGTACGGCGATCTGCCCGAAGCGAAAAAGCAGCTGGAGCAGGAGGAAAAACTGGCGCAAAGCAGCAAGGAGACGAGTTTGCTCCGCAACAAGGTCACGGAGGAGGAAATTGCCAAGATCATCGAGCGCTGGACGGGTATCCCGACCGCAAGACTGATGGAGGGCGAACGCGACAAGCTGCTGCATCTCGAAGATACGCTGCACAAGCGTGTTGTCGGCCAGGATGAGGCTGTGCGCGTCGTCTCTGAGGCTATCCAGAGAAGCAGAGCAGGCATTCAGGACCCGAACCGGCCCCTCGGCTCGTTCCTGTTCCTTGGCCCTACGGGCGTCGGCAAGACAGAGCTTGCCAAGACGCTGGCAGAGGCGCTGTTTGACGATGAAAAGAATCTGGTGCGGATCGATATGTCGGAGTATATGGAGAAATTCTCCGTGTCGCGTCTGATCGGTGCGCCTCCCGGATATGTGGGCTACGAGGAGGGCGGCCAGCTGACCGAAGCCGTGCGCCGCAGACCGTATTCCGTCATTCTGTTTGACGAGATCGAAAAAGCGCACCCGGACGTGTTCAACATTCTGCTGCAGGTGCTCGACGACGGCCGCATCACCGACTCGCAGGGCCGCACGGTGGACTTCAAGAACACCATCATCATCCTGACCTCGAATCTCGGTTCGCAGGCCATTCTGGATGGCATCACGCCGGAGGGTGAAATTTCGGAGGCTGCGAAGAACGAGGTGCAGGCGCTCCTGCGCCGCAATTTCCGCCCGGAATTCCTCAACCGGCTGGACGAGATCGTCTTCTATAAGCCCCTGTCGAAGGAAAACATCACTGGCATCATCGATCTGCAGATCGCGGCGCTTAATAAACGCCTTGCCGACAAGCAGCTCAAGTGCGAGCTGACCTCGGCGGCAAAGAGCTTCGTCATCGACGCGGCCTATGACCCGCAGTTCGGCGCAAGACCGCTGCGCCGCTACCTGCAGCACACGGTCGAGACGCTTCTTGCGCAGCGCATCCTGCGCGGCGACGTGCTCCCCGGTCAGACGCTTGTCTGCGACGAGCAGAACGGCGAGCTGGTCATCAGCGCGAAATAAAATACAAACGCCCTGCCGCAGCTCTCTGCGGCAGGGCATGAAAAACTCCGGGCCTTTCAGGCCCGGAGTTTTTTACGGTAAGACGCATGGCAGGACTGCACACCCTTCTCCGAATGGATGCTACACCCGTTACCCGGACAGCCAGCTCCGAAACGGCAACCTTGCGGCACACAGGGTAGACTGCTTAGTGCTGCTTGGTTCCCCACCTGACACGGTTCACAGAGCCCTATTGCGCAAGACCAGATCTTCAACACCGCTTATCCGGGTCAGACGACACAGCATACACCCTCGGTCGGGAATTCCTCCCCGCTGTAGCGGATTGCGGGTAACAGGGCACCGCTATCTCCCCAAGTAGTGCAGCCTTGCCATACGTCTCGCCGTTTTGCGTTCAGTCAAGCTTGCTCTCGACAAAATCGACCAGCTCGCCGACGGTCGCGATCTTTTCCTCCAGCTCCAGATCGACGCCGAGCTGCTCTTCCAGATCCATGACCATCTCGACGGTATCCAGCGAATCGACGCCGAGGCTTTCGAACGTGGTGTCGCGGGTGATCTCGTCTGCCGGAATATCGAGCTGCGAGGCAAGATACGCCTGAATCTTCTCAAACATCTTGAATTCCTCCGTTGTTACGGTTTCAAATTGCATAAGACTATGATACGAATATTTTCCCGGTTGTCAAGCATAAAAGTGTAAATATTCTGTGTTTTCGAAATTCTTTCATGGCAGGTCCTGCCTTCTTAGTTCAAAAAGTCGCGCAGCTTCTTGCTTCTGGACGGATGGCGCAGCTTGCGCAGGGCCTTGGACTCGATCTGGCGGATGCGTTCGCGCGTGACGTCGAACTCCTTTCCGACCTCCTCGAGCGTGTGCGGCTTGCCGTCGGTCAGACCGAAGCGCATCCGCAGCACCTGCTCCTCGCGCGGGGTCAGCGTGGACAGAACCTCCTCAAGCTGTTCACGCAGCAGCGTGTAGGACGCTTCCTCCGACGGCTGCGAGGCCTCGTCGTCCTGAATGAAGTCGCCCAGATGGCTGTCCTCCTCCTCACCGATCGGCGTTTCGAGGGAAACCGGCTCCTGCGCAATCTTTAAGACCTCTTCGACCTTGCTTTCCTCGATATGCAGTTCGTCCGCGATCTCCTTCGTCGTCGGCTCACGGCCCAGCTTCTGCACCATGGAGTGCGACGTGCGCAGCACACGGTTGATCGTCTCGACCATGTGCACCGGAATGCGGATCGTACGCGCCTGGTCGGCGATGGCGCGGGTGATGGACTGCCGGATCCACCAGGTCGCATAGGTGGAGAATTTATAGCCCTTCGTATAGTCAAATTTTTCAACAGCCTTCATCAGGCCCAGATTGCCCTCCTGGATGAGATCGAGCAGCTGCATGCCCCGGCCCACGTAGCGCTTTGCGATCGACACGACGAGACGCAGATTGGCCTCAGACATACGCTTGCGTGCGTCCTCGTCGCCCTCGGCCATTTTTTTCGCGATCTCCTGCTCCTCCTCAGGCGTCAGGAGCTTGATGCGGCCGATCTCCTTGAGGTACATCCGCACAGGGTCGTCCAGCTTGGCGTTTTCCACGTCCTCGGGCAGCGCCTCTGGCTCGTCCAGATCCGCGGGCAGGCCCTCGTCCTCGATGGCCTGCATTTCACTGAGCGTGGGGTTGTCCATATCAGCTGTGCCGATGAGGTCCAGCACGTCGGAGACGTCGATCTCGATGCCGGCCTGCTCAAGAATGTCATAGAAGCGCTCGGTCTGGTCCTGCGTGGCGTCCACGTCGTCGAGCGTTTCAACCAGATGCTTGGAGGAAACCTTTCCGGTCTTTTTCGCCTCGGTAATCAGCGCTTCGAGCTTTTGGCGGTTTTCTGCCGTGAGATCCATCTTCTGCAGAAGTTCCAATTCTTTTCCCATTGCTTACCCTCCATACTGTTTTGTTGATTTCATCTGTTCGGCCAGCAGCCGCAGATTTTCCTCCGAGCGCGTCAGGCTCCGACCCTCATATTCTTCCTGGATCACGCGCAGATAATCCGCGAACGCTTCATCAGAAACGGGAGCGTTGTCCCGGCTCATCACATAGGACAGGTGCGCCATTTCCTCCGGCGTGAGATCCGGCCCCAGCGCGGCAAGCGAAACGGGCCGCCCGGACTGTACGCGCTGGCGCAGGTCGGCCAGCACCCGGCCGAACAGGTCGACCGAAAACGCCTCCGCCGGGAGCTTCACGTTCGCGATCAGCTCCGGCTCACGCAGGAGCGTGCAGATCAGGCCCTCCTCGGCGGTCGCGGAACGGAGATTGTCATAGCGGATGGCGCGGGTCTTCGGCGCACGCTGGCGCGCGATGTCCAGCTCCTGCGCCTCCTGCTTTTTCTGCTCGATGGCGCGGGCCTTGCGGTAGGCCTTTTTGATTTCCAGCTGCATGGCCTCCGGCGTGATGCCGGCGGCCTCTGCTGCGCGCCGTCCGTAGACCTCGCGCTGCACCGCGTTCGGGAATGTGGCGATGAGCGCGGCGGCCTGATTCAGAAATTCCACGCGCTGATCGTCGAGCGTCAGGTCGTATTTGCGCTTGAGGCTGTCCAGCCGGTACTCCGCCTGATTCTGGCAGGCGTCCAGCAGCACCTCAAAGCGCTGTGCGCCGTATTTTTTCAAAAACTCATCCGGGTCCTTCGCGCCCTGCATCCGCAGGACGCGCACCTGAATGCCGGTCTTTTCGAGCATGGGGATGGCGCGGCGCGTGGCGTTCTGCCCGGCCTCGTCGCCGTCGTAGGTCAGAATGACCTGATTGGTGTACTTGGCGAGGATATTCGCGTGCTCCTCCGTCAGAGACGTGCCGAGCGACGCGACGGCGCAGTCGAACCCGTACTGGTGCAGCGCGATGGCGTCCATATAGCCCTCGGTCAGGATGATGCGGCCCTGCTTGCTCTTGCGGGCGATGTTGAGCGCGAATAAATTCTTGCGCTTGTTGAAGATGATTGTTTCGGGCGAGTTCAGGTATTTCGGTGTGGAATCGTCCATCACGCGGCCGCCGAAGCCGATGATATTGTTCCGGATGTCGATGATGGGGAACATGAGCCGGTTGCGGAACCGGTCGTACACGCCGCCGTTTTTGCCCCGCAGGGAAAGCCCCGCGTCGACCAGCTCGTCGAGCTTATAGCCCTTTTCCTTCATCGCGTCCGTAAGCTCCGCCCACGCGTTCGGGCTGAAGCCAAGCCCGAAGCGCTTGACCGTCTCCATGCTGAGCGCGCGCTTTTGTATGTACGCCTGCGCCTCGGTTCCGGCGGGGGAGAACAGCTGCTGGCGGAAGAACCGCGCCGCGTCCTTGCACAGCGCCCAGAGGCGCTCCTGCTTCTGGTACTGCGAGTAGTAATTTTCGTCCTCCGGGACCTCCAGCCCCGCGCGCTTTGCAAGAAACCGCACCGCGTCGGGATAGTCCAGCCCCTCGATCTGCATGATGAAGTTGATCACGCCGCCGCCCGCGTGGCAGCCGAAGCAGTAATAAATCCCCTTGTCCGGCGAGACGGAGAACGACGCGGTCTTTTCCGAGTGGAACGGGCAGAGCCCAAAGAGGTTCGAGCCACGGCGCGTCAGGCTGACATACTGCCCCACGACCTCGTCGATGGGATTGCGCTCGGTGAGCGCGTCCAGAAACGGCTGCGGAAACGCCACGGGATCGACCTCCTTTCAGAATGTGTGGGCATCTGCCCCTGCAAAAATCGCGCGCAGCAGCGACTCACCGCACTTGCCACGTCGCGGGGATAAACAGCTCCGAATACTTATAGACCGCGTAGCGGTCGGTCATGCCGGCAATGTAGTCGCAGACGATGCGCTCCATGCCGTCAAAGTCCAGCTGCGGGAGAAAATCCGGCGGCAGCCTTTCGGGGTTTTTCATGTAATACTCAAACAGCCTGCACAGCATATCCTTCGCCTTCGATTCCTCACCCTTGGCGACGGGATTCGTATAGACGCGGGCAAACATGAACGTGCGCAGCTGATCCATGGCCTGTGCCACGTCCGGCTGCATACCGAGCGTGCCGGTCAGCATCGTGTTTTCGATCATGTTCTCGACCAGCGTGTTGATCCGCTGCGAATGCGAGTGGCCGAGAATTTCCGCGATCTGCGCCGGGATATCGGCCTCGGTCAGGATCCCGGCGCGCATGGCGTCGTCGATATCATGGTTAATGTACGCAATGCGGTCGGACGTGCGCACGATCTGGCCCTCGAGCGTCTCGGGGATAAAGTCTCCCGTGTGGCCGAGAATGCCCATGCGCACCTCATAGGTCAGGTTCAGTCCCGCGCCGTCGCGTTCGAGCTTGTCCACCACGCGCAGCGACTGCTCGTTGTGGCGGAAGGGCTTGTCCAGCATACTGGACAGCGCCTTTTCTCCCGCGTGGCCGAACGGCGTGTGGCCCAGATCGTGGCCGTAGGCCGCGGCCTCCGCCAGATCCTGATTGAGCCGCAGTCCGCGGCAGATTGTCCGCGCGATGCGCGCGACCTCCAGCGTGTGGGTCATGCGGGTGCGGTAATGGTCGCCCTCCGGCGATAAAAACACCTGCGTCTTGTGCATCAGACGGCGGAAGGATTTGCTGTGGAGAATGCGGTCGGCGTCGCGCTGGTAGCAGGTGCGCACGTCGTTGTCAGCCTCCGGCTCCGGCCGACCCTTTGTCTCGGCAGCTTTCTGTGCCTGCGGGGATAAAAACTCGTATTCCTCCTGCTCCATCCGTTCGCGCACGTTCATAAAACCCCACCTTACCTCGTCAGAATACCTGTTAGTTTTGAATTCCCTGTGGAATTTGCGTGAATTTTCTTTAAAAACTTATCGGATTTTAACGCCGTGCAGTTCCGTCCCTGTCCGTTCCGGGCAGAGGCTTCCGGCAGAAAGTTCCCGCAGAGCAGCGGCAAATGCAGCTTCTTCCGGCTCTGGCAGAAGGACGGTCATGGCGATCTCGGCGCTATAGTCCGTGTCCCGGAGCAGCCCGCCGCGCTTTTCCAGCTCCAGCTTCACGCGCTCAAAGAGCGCATAGGGGCAGTCGAGCCGCAGTACGCTCCACGGGCGAAGCTCGGAAATGCCCGCGTCGTCCAGCGCGTCCTTCGCGGCCTTCGTGTACGCGCGGCAAAGGCCGCCCGCACCCAGAAGAATCCCGCCGAAATACCGCGTCACGACGCACAGCACGTCCTGTACGCCCTCGCGTTCGAGCACGTTCAGAATCGGCTGGCCGGCTGTGCCCTGCGGCTCGCCGTCGTCGCTGTAGCGCTTCTGGCCGGAGTGCAGGATGTAGGCCCAGCAGTTGTGCCGCGCGTCGTATTCCTGCTTTTTGACGGCTTCCAGCCGGGCTCTGGCTTCGGCCTCCGTCGTGACGGGGGTGATCAGGCCCAGAAACCGCGACTTCTTTTCCATATATTCCGATGTGCCTTCCCCGGAGGGGATCAGGAACTGTTCCATTATACTTCCTCTATTACATACTGACGCAGTCTGCCGAATAAGGTTTCATCCAGCACTGCGTCGATCTGAATTCCGTTGTCTGCATACTCGCTGGAGAGCACCTGCGCCGTATCGTGGAGTGCTGCAACCATGCCGCCCTGCTGATACGGAAGGAGCAGCTTTACGCGGTGCTTTCCGCGTCCGAGCTGCGTCTCGATGGCCTCCCTGAGCGCGTCCAGCCCATAGCCGCTCGCCGCCGAGATCGCGACCTTGTCGCTCCCGCGCGGAATTTCGTCGTCCGGGACAAGATCACACTTGTTATAGCATTCCAGAACGGGCGTGCCGGGCTTTGCCAGCTCCGCGATCAGGCGGTTCACGACCGCGATATGATCCTCACGCTCCGGGTCGGCGCTGTCGATGACGTGGACGAGCAGATCCGCATATTCCAGCTCCTCAAGCGTGGCGCGGAACGCTTCGACCAGATGGTGCGGCAGCTTCGCGATAAAGCCGACCGTGTCCGACAGCAGCGCCTGGCACGTATCGGAGACGGTCAGCTGCCGCGTCGTGGTGTCGAGCGTGTCGAACAGGCGGTTATTCGCCGGGATATCAGAGCCCGTGAGTGCGTTCAGAAGCGTCGACTTGCCCGCGTTCGTATAGCCGACGAGGGCCACAACGGGCAGCTCGTTCTTCTGCCGCCTGCGGCGCTGCTCGGCGCGGGTCTTGCGCACGAGCTCGAGATTTTCGCGCAGCTTCTGGATGCGTGAACGGATATAGCGCTTATCGGTTTCCAGCTGCGTTTCGCCGGGGCCTCTCGTGCCGATGCCGCCGCCAAGACGGCCCATTTCCTCGTTCCAGACCGTGAGCCGGGGCAGATAATACTGATACTGTGCCAGCTCGACCTGAAGCTTGCCTTCACGCGTTTTGGCGCGCTGGGCGAAGATATCAAGAATGAGCGCACTGCGGTCGAGCACGGCCGTTTTTAAAATATCTTCCAGCGTCCGCGTCTGCGAGGGGGTCAGGTCATTGTCGAAAATGACCATGTTCGCGCCCGTTTCCAGCACGAGCTGGCGGACCTCCTCGGCCTTGCCCTCGCCGATGAACGAGCGGGGGTCGGGGGTGTGCTTGTTCTGCAGGACCTTTCCAGCGCATTCGCCGCCTGCGGTATTGAGAAGGGCCTCCAGCTCGTCCAGCGTCGTCTCGGTCGCAGTCTCTTCCTTTGTGAAGCAGTCCGCGTTGAGGCCCACGAGCACGGCCCGGTCGATGGTTTTTCGGTTCAGTTCTTCCATAAATCCATTTCCGTCAGTTTCTTACAAATTGCGACAAGCATGAAAAAAGCCCGCACCGATACGCGGTGCGGACTGTCTTCTTACTTCAGGCCGTATTTCTTGTTGAAACGGTCGACACGTCCACCGGTGTCAACAAGCTTCTGCTTGCCGGTGTAGAACGGGTGACACTTGGAGCAAATTTCAACCTTGATGTCCTTTTTGGTAGAACCAGTCTCAATAACTGCACCACACGCGCATCTGATAGTAGTCTGTTCGTACTTGGGATGGATACCTTCCTTCATGAGTTTCACCTCTCTCATCAGATTTCTGTAAAAAGGCAGACTGCCCTTCCCTTGGTTCAAACGCTCGAATATAGTAGCACAGAATGTGTCAGAATGCAAGGATAATTTTCAATTTTTTTTCCGGAACGCAAAAAACGGCCTGCAGCCAGATGGCCGCAGGCCAGTTATGCCGCCTACTGGAGGTTCCGGCGTTTGCGGAGCATGAAGTAGGTGAGAAAATAGAGGATCGCGCCGAGGACAAGATCTGCGAGCAGGGACAGGAGCATGGTACCGTGGACAAACTGGGCGACGGCGTGCGGAGCCTCACTGACGACCCCATTGACGATGACCATGCGGCCGCCTGAAAAGACATTTTGCAGCAGGTGGTTCAGGAGGGAGCTGTCATCTGCAAGGCCTGCAAGCGTGCAGACGCCGAAGATCTGCAGCACGGCCTGAATGACAAAATAGAACACGACGGAAAGAAGCCCCTTATGGTTGGCAAAGCTGTAGCCGATGGACATGGGCGCGTAGAACAGCAGGCAGGTGACAAGCAGGCTGACGAACAGCATCGCAAAGGTCTCCAGCGCAATGGCGATGCCGTTACCGGTGTAATAGCTGCCCAGCTCGCGCAGTCCGGATATAAAGTTGTTATATAGCTCTGTTGACACGCCGCCCTGCCAGATCACGATGGCGAGGGCCAGCAGCTCCGCCGCAAACGTGAACAGGAAAAAGAGCGCGGCGGTGATCAGCTTCGACCAGAGCAGGCTGTGGACACCGACGGGAAGCGTGAACATGAGATAGCCCTCGTCGGTAAGGAAGTTCTGGTGGAAGCGCTTGATCATCAGAACGGTGGAGAAGACCATCACGCCAAGACCCGCCAGCACATAGACAATGGCGAGCAGGACGCTGACAATATAGAGGACGCGCGTGGGATTCGGCACCTGCTGCAGGATCTGATTTGCGACGCGGGCAAAGACAGCCAGCAGCAAGAGCGCGCCGAACAGCGGCGCCATCAGACGGCCTGTGGCGCGGAACTCGTGTTTGATCAGTTTTCCCAGCATTTGAATACCTCCCGGAACAGGGCGTCGACCGACTGGCCGCGCGTCTCGCGGATCTCCTCGCAGCTCTCGTGCAGCGCGACGTGTCCATGATCGAGGAAAATGACATCATCAAGCACCGGCTCGACATCGGCGATCAGGTGTGTGCTGATGATGACGGCAGCCTCGGGGTTATAGTTTGAAATAATGGTATGCAGGATATAATCGCGCGTGGCGGGATCGACGCCGCCGATCGGCTCGTCGAGCAGATAGAGCTTCGCTCTGCGGCTCATGGTAAGCACGAGCTGGACCTTTTCCTTCATGCCCTTGGACATCTGACGGACGGACTGGTTGAGATCCAGACCGAGCTGCGAGAGCATCCGTTCGGCGGCTGCGCGGTCAAAATCGGCAAAGAAGTCGCCATAGAAATCAAGCAGCTGGCGCGTCTTCATCCAGGGGCTGAGCGTGATGCGGTCCGGCAGATAGGACACGACGGCGTTGGTCTGCGGTGACGGTGCCTGGCCGCCGATCAGCACTTCTCCGCTGGTGGGCTGCAGCAGCCCCATGGCAAGCTTGATCAGGGTGGATTTTCCGCTGCCGTTTGGCCCAAGCAGGCCAACGATACGGCCGGGTTCGAGCGCGAGATCGATATGGTCGAGCGCCATGGCCGCGCCATAGCGCTTTTCCAGCGCGCGGCATTCAAAGATCGGCATGTTCCTGTTCCTCCATTTGATCGAATAGATTGTGAATTTCCTGCTTTCCGCAGCCAAGCGCGCGCATGGCCGCGAGATACTGCCGGGTCTGCGCCTCGGCGAGCGAGCGGCGCGCAGCGGCGACGGCGGCTGCATCCTCGGTGACGAACTTGCCGGCGGTGCGCTGCGTGTAGATCAGTCCCGCGCGTTCAAGATCTGCAAAGGCGCGCTGCACGGTATTCGGATTGACACCGGCGTCGGACGCAAGGTCACGCACCGATGGGAGCTTGCAGCCGGGCGGATAGCCGCCGGAGACAATCTGCTGCTGAAGGCGCGCAACGAGCTGCGTGTAGATGGGTTGATCGGCCTGAAATTGCCAGGACATGAAGTCACCTCCTGTACTGCTGTATTAAGTGATTAACACAGTAGCACAGGAGGCGTGATTTGTCAAGCGGTTTTTAGAAAATACCGCAGTTTTTCATTTTTTCTTCCGGAAAATTCTATACTTCTGTTCCATTCCGGCGCAGCAGCACGTACCCGGCGCGCCAAAGAGCGTATACAGATCTGCAGCGCGGCATTCCATTGCAAGCGCGGCTCAAAATTCAGCGGGAGCACACACAGAGTTCTGTGCGTGCTCCCGCTGGTTTCAGCTTCGGAAGCTACTTCATATACTTGTCTGCGGTGAAGCCGTACGGCAGCATCGCACCAAGGGATTCGGCGACATAGGTGCCGTCGCTGCGGCCCATGTAGATCATGAAGCTGGGCGCGCAGAATTCCTGCATGACCTGACGGCAGACGCCGCAGGGCGGGAAAATATCGGCGGCGTCGCCGTCCTTGCCGCCGACGACGGCGATGGCGGAAAACTCCCGCTCGCCCTCGGAGACGGCCTTGAAAAATGCGGTGCGCTCAGCGCAGTTGCTGGGGCCGTAGGCCGCGTTTTCAATGTTGCAGCCGAGATAGACCTTCCCACTCTTTGTCAGCAGCGCCGCGCCGACCGTAAAGCCGGAGTACGGCACATAGGCGAATTTCATCGCGGCAAGCGCCTGACGGACAAGCTCTTCCGGTGTCATGGGCGTTCTCCCTTCCTTCCTCTTAAACCAGCTCCGCAGCAAAGCTCCTCCCCGGCGTCTGGTACGGGACGCCAAGCAGCTCCGTCACGGTCGCGGCGATGTCGCAGAAGCCTGCGCGCGTGCCGAGATTGACGGGCTTTACTTTTTTGCCGAGCGCGATCATGGGGATATACTCGCGCGTGTGGTCGGTATGCTTGAGATAGCCGGGGTCGCAGCCGTGGTCGGCGGTGATGATGACGCAGTCGTCGTCTCCGAGCTTTGCAAGCAGCTCCGGCAGCCAGGTGTCAAATTCATGCAGCGCCTGTGCGTAGCCGTCCGGGTTCCTGCGGTGGCCGTAGAGCATATCGAAATCAACGAGATTCACGAAGCACAGGCCGGTAAAGTCCCGGTCCGCGATTTCGAGCGTCTTTGCAAGGCCGTCAGTATTGCCGGAGGTGTAGGTGAACTCTGTCATGCCGCGTCCGGCGAAAATATCGTGGATCTTGCCGACTGCGATCATATCCTGTCCGGCCTCGACAATCGCGTCGAGCATGGTCTTTGCGGGCGGCTCAAGCGAGAAATCATGGCGGCGGGGCGTGCGCGTGTACGGCCATTCGCCCTCGAACGGGCGGGCGATGACGCGGCCCACGCCGTATTTGCCGACAAGAAGCTTTCGTGCGATGCGGCAGTATGCATAAAGCTGCTCAGGCGGGACGACAGATTCATGCGCTGCGATCTGGAACACGGAATCCGCCGACGTGTAGACGATCAGATCACCGGTCTGCACGTGCTCACGGCCATAGTCCTTGATGACCTCGGTGCCGGAATACGGCAGGTTGCACAGCACACCCCGGCCTGTCTGCTCGGAAAACGGCTTCAGGACCTCTTCGGGGAAGCCGTGCGGGAACGTCGGCAGCGGCTGTGGCGAGACGAGGCCCGCGATCTCCCAATGGCCGATGGTCGTATCCTTGCCGCGCGAAAGCTCCTGCAGCCTCGCAAGCGCGGCCTGCGGACGGTCTGTCTTCGGCAGATAGTCCACGCCGTCCAGATTGCCGAGGCCCATGGAAATGAGGTTCGGCATGGCGAACTTCGGAGACTGGCTGCACGTGTGCAGCGTATTGGCTCCGACGTCGCCGAACTCCGCCGCGTCGGGCTCATAGCCCACGCCGCAGGAGTCAAGAACGATCAGAAATACTCGTTTCATTGCTTATTTCTCCAGTTTCACAGCCGTCTCAAGCGCCAGCTTCATCATGTTCGTGAAGCCGTTCTGCCGCTCCTCGGCGGTGCAGTTTTCGTTTCGCAGCAGATGGTCGGACACCGTGCAGATGGCAAGCGCGCGCTTGCCCGCGCGGGCCGCGTTCATATAGAGGGCCGCAGCCTCCATCTCGACGGCCATGACACCCATCTTCTTCCACGCCTGATTGCCGATCCAGCCGCCAGTCATATCGCCGTCGTCGCCGTAGAAGCGGTCGGAGGACAGGATGTTGCCGACGTGATAGGGAAGCCCCAGCTCCTTGGCTGTCTCGACGCAGGTTTCAAGCATATGATAATCCGCAATGGGCGCGAACGTGCCAGGCAGATGGTACTGGCCCGCCCAGTTCGAATCCGTGCAGGCACCCTGCCCGATGACGATATCGCGCAGGTTGATATTCTCCTGCATCGCGCCGGTCGAGCCGATGCGCATGATGTTTTCCACGCCGAACACGGTATACAGCTCCCAGGAATAGATGCCGATGGACGGCATACCCATGCCGGAGGCCATGACGGAAATTTTTACGCCGTGGTACGTGCCGGTATAGCCGTGGATGCCGCGGACATTATTGACGAGAACTGCGTTTTCCAGAAAGTTTTCCGCAATGAACTTCGAGCGCAGCGGGTCGCCGGGCATGAGAACAGTCTTACCAAAGTCGCCGGGCTTGGCATTGATATGCGGAGTCGGATAATTCGCCATAAAATTGGTTCCTTTCTATGTGTATGATGGGGGAAATCGCAATATGCGGTTTTTTTCAAATTTGCGAGCTGGTCATGTCTCCGACGGCCCCTTCTTTTCCGCCTTGCCGGAAAAGAAGGGGGAGAAAAGGGGCGCCTGTTACGGTACGCCAAACTTGTGAATTGTTGCGTTAGAATAACTGCGGCAAATTAGCTTTGCGTTCAAAACTTGCAGAGCAGTACGAATTCACCGAAGTCTTGTAGGGGCCGATGCCCACATCGGCCCGTTGGGCAATCACGAATTCGCCGAAGATTCTCGTAAAAACGGTCTGTACTGCGCGGGCCGATGCGATGCCCGCAGGCTAGTTTCGAGGCGCAACCGCGCTTTGCGCGG
>ENA-OYXR01000529-OYXR01000529.1-human-gut-metagenome-genome-assembly--contig:-NODE-529-length-17811-cov-7.398569_pt1 | contig 17811 bp, 19 predicted proteins | sample MGYA00243241_ERZ653431 | MGnify/ENA primary metagenome ERZ653431 (study PRJEB26926, sample SAMN06165182) | human gut metagenome | biome: ENVO:00009003; feature: ENVO:2100002; material: ENVO:00002003... | reverse complement strand
CGAGATGTCTTAGGGTCTCGTGGGCTCGGAGATGTGTATAAGAGACAGATATCACTGTTGGGGTTGCCCAGCGTCTCCAGATACACAGCCTTGGTGTTGGGCTGGATGGCGGCCTCCACCTGTGCAAGGTCGTGGGCATCCACGAAGGTGGTGTTGACGCCGAACTGGGTCAGAGTGTGCGCCAGCAGGTTGTAGCTGCCGCCGTAGATGGTCTTTTGTGCCACGATGTGGTCACCGGCCTGTGCCAGTGCCTGAATGGTGTAGGTAATGGCGGCTGCACCGGAAGCGGTAGCCAGTGCTGCCACGCCGCCCTCCAGCGCTGCAATGCGCTTTTCAAACACATCCTGCGTGGAGTTGGTCAGACGGCCGTAGATGTTGCCTGCATCGGCCAGACCGAAACGGTCGGCGGCGTGCTGGCTGTTGCGGAACACATAAGACGTAGTCTGGTAGATGGGCACCGCACGGGCATCGGTGGCGGGGTCGGCCTGCTCCTGACCGACATGAAGCTGCAGGGTCTCAAATTTATATTCAGACATTGTTATTTTCCTCTATTAATATACTAAAAGTATTATTATTGTGTACAAAAAATCCCGATGCGTTTTCAAAGGCGCACCGGGCAGTGTGGTCTACCGGAGCTGCTGCTGTCACATTCGGGTGCACATTCGCGCAGCCGAGGGCAACTTACAGTACACATCCGATGCCTGTGCCCGGTTGGTATGCATTCGCCCACAGCGATAATTCGCGTGCAGCAGTTCTTTCCAGATCAGCTTCATCTTTGTGCCCTCCTTCCGGTAAAACTTTTCCATCCCTCTATGTACCACCCGCCGGGGAACCTCTGTTTCATTTCCCTACAAGACTGGTGGATTGGATGTTTGCATTATATCCCGTTCTACCTAGTTTGTCAATAGGTTAATTCCGCTTTTTTCAAGGATGTATTTTTTGCATGATAATTTTGCCCGTACCGCCCCGCCCGACAGCATTTTGTACAGCGCCCCCTCTGAACAAAAACGAAGCCCGGAACGTCTGCGGACGCTCCGGGCTTCGTTTTTTCATAAAATGGTCAGACCTGCTTTGTCTCTTCCGTCCGGGTGGAAATGCCGAACAGCACAAAGCCGATGACAAACAGGATGGCAATGGAGCCCACACCCACGTTGGCGCTGCCGGTCAGCTGGCTGCCCACGCTGACGATCATAGTGCCAAGGAAGGAGGCACCCTTGCCGCAGATATCGAACAGACCGAAGTATTCGCCGGATTTTTCCTGCGGGATGATCTTGGCAAAGTGGCTGCGGCTCAGTGCCTGCACACCGCCCTGGAACATACCCACCACCACGGCCAGCACCCAGAACTGCCACTGACTCTTCAGGAAGAAGGCAAAGACGGCAATGCCGGTATAGGCCGCAATGCACACCGGGATCAGGGTCTTGGATTCATATTTCTGGCTCAGGCGGCCAAAGATCAGCGCCGAAGGGAAGGCCACGATCTGGGTGACCAGCAGCGCCAGCAGCAAACCGGTGGTGTCCAGCCCCAGTGCCGTGCCGTAGGCGGTGGCCATATCAATGATGGTGTACACGCCGTCAATGTAGCAGAAGAAGGCCAGCAGGAACCAGAACACCTGCTTATCCTGCGGCAGATGCTTCAGGGTCTGCCCGATGCGCACAAAGCTCTGACGGATGGCGTGCTGCTCCACCTCCACATAGTTGATCTGGCGATATTTTTTCAGCAGCGGCAGGGTGACCACCAGCCACCACACGGCGGTAATGACCAGCGCGATGGACAGCGCGGTCATCTGGCTAAGCCCCACTGCACTGCTGCCCAGCACCAGCGCCAGACAGACCACAAAGGGCACGCAGCTGCCGATATAGCCCCACGCGTACCCGCGGGAGGACACCATATCCATCCGCTCCGGGGTGGTCACATCGCCCAGCATGGAGTCGTAGAACACCAGACTGCCGGAGTAGCCGATCTTGGCAATGATAAAAATGATCAGAAAGGCCAGCCATGTGCCCGCCAGACCCATAGCGCAGCAGCCGATGACGCCCACAAAGAGGCAGAGCATGAAGATGGGCTTTTTAAAGCCCTTGGTGTCGGCCAGCGTGCCCAGAATGGGACCCAGAATGGCGGTGATCACCGTAACGATGGAGCTTGCGTAGCCCCAGTAGGCCAGATAGTCCACCTTGCTCACGCCACCGGCTTCGGCCAGCGCATTGAAGAAGATGGGCACCAGCGTGGCAATCATCAGCACAAAGGCCGAGTTGCCCACATCGTATAGGATCCATGCCCGCTCCAGCGGTGTCACCTTGAATTTTTCATTTTTCATCGTATTCCCTTTTCCCCTTGCACCGCTAGGCGGTGCAGTTTTTAAAATTCCCCAAAGGTGTGGTCGTAGGCGGCGTCCAGCGGCTCGTCCGTGTCCAGCTTTGCCACATACTCTAAAATCAGCCGCTCTGCCAGCGGCAGAGCCTTGGCGTACAGCGCATCCAGCTTGCGGTTGCTCTCGGTGCACTGCGGGTTCGGCTGCGGGTTTGCCACAAGGCCGTGCATTCCATCGTACTTGCCCAGCACCTTCATGCCGGTCAGCACCACCCAGCGCTTGACCGGGTTCGAGGCCTGCAGCACCTTATGCACCAAGATCATCCCCTTCAGGGCTTCCAGCGCGGTCTGCTCCGAAATATCCCTGTAAAACGGCGCAATGACCCGGGCATTTGCCGCGCTGGGGTGGATATGGCTGGCGGTAAAGAAGGTCAGCGGGTCATAGCCGTCCCGGCGCAGCAGCATATTGTCGAACTCAGTCTCGATCTCGCAGTGGGTCACACCACTCTCCCGGGTAAACTGCTCCACAAAGGGGTGGCAGGTGCTGTCCAGCGCAAAATGGCACACAAAGCCCAGCGCGTAGGCCAGCGCAGCCTCGCGGTCGGCTTCCTCGTGCACCACCCGCCGGGCCCGGTCAAAGAACGTTCTGCCCGGCTCGTCGTGCATGGCGTTGCCCAGCGCGGCGACCGTGGTGGACTTTTCCGCATGGTAATAGAACAGCAGGTCCGGCCCGTGCAGACCGATATCGTACAGCTCCCGATGTGCCTCCAGCTTTTCCCGCAGCGGCGCGGGCAGATGGTCCAGCACATTTGCGCCAAAACGGCGGTGTGCGTAGGTAGAGGGCATCTCTCATTCCTCCTTCTTGCAGTGCCAGCGCCCGCCGCCCTGTTCCGGCTGCACTGACCAAAAATTCTATCGTTTCCAGTATAGCAGAAAGTTTGCCGACCTTCTACCCTTTTGTGTCTGTTTTCTGTAAAAAGTTTTAATAATTTTTCTGTACCTCCCGCCAAATAAAAGAGGCTTCCGGAATGCCCGCAGACATTCCGGAAGCCTCTTTTCGATTATTTCAGGTTCACACGCTCTCATAGCCCTGCGGCATCTCGCTCTTGCGGTCGCGGGACATCAGGTTGCGCAGCGCATCGCTGGCGCTCATGCCCTCCTTGACGATGGCGTTCACCGTCTGGGCAATGGGCATCTCCACATGGTACTTCTCGGCCAGCTCCATGGCGGCGGGCAGAGCGTTGATGCCCTCCACCACCATGCCGACCTCCTTCACGGCCTGCTCCGGGCTTTCGCCCTTGCCGATCAGGATACCGGCGCGGTTGTTGCGGCTGTGCATACTGGTGGCGGTAACGATCAGGTCGCCGATGCCGGCCAGACCCGCAAAGGTCTGGACATTGCAGCCCATGGCCACGCCCAGCCGGGCGATCTCGGCAATGCCGCGGGTGATCAGAGCGGCGCGGGCGTTATCGCCGTAGCCAAGGCCGGTGGAGATGCCGACACCCAGCGCGATAACGTTCTTCATAGCACCGCTCAGTTCCACACCCTTGATATCAGTGTTGGTGTACACGCGCATACAGGTGTTGCTGAACACCTCCTGCACTACCTCGGCAGCTTCCAAATCCGGGCTGGCGGAAACGATGGTGGTGGGCAGATCCAGCGCCACCTCCTCGGCGTGGGTGGGGCCGCTGAGCGCCACCAGACGCACCGCGCGGGGGCCGTTCTCGTGGCTCAGCTCGTCGGCAAGGATCTCGGTCATGGTATATAAGGTATCGGGCTCAATGCCCTTTGCCACATCCACGATGATCTGGCCGGAGCGGATATAGGGCCGCGCCTTGGCCGCCGTGGCACGCACGAACACTGACGGCACTGCAAACAGCAGCACGTCCTTGCCGGTGCAAACTTCCTCTATGCTTTTGGTAAAACGCAGCTCCTGCGGGATGACCATCCCCGGCAGATTGGGGTGCACCCGGGTGGTGGAAAGGTTATCCACCTCGGCTTCAATAGCCGACCACACCTGCACATCATTGCCGCTGACGGTCAGCATCCGTGCCAGAGCCATGCCCCAGGTGCCTGCACCCAGAACACCAATACTAAACTTTTTCACGTTCGTATCCTCCGTGTCTGCACCGGGCAAGGGGCAAGCCTCCTGCCGGTGGATTTGCGCCGCGCCGGGCCGTTGCCCCGCGCCTGCGCACTACTATGACCATTGTACACGAAAGCACCCACAGCGTCAAGCATCTGCCGCATTGCACAAATATTTAACAAGTTCATGCAATTTTTCGGTCACATCACACGTTTTATGCAAACTGTTTGCACTGCGGGGCATTTCATGCTATTATAGTATTCTGGTAGGTTTTGTAGGGATTGGTGATTCAGTCTCTTGACTTTGACCCTACTTTAAGGTATATACTGCTTTAGTCGGCAAGGGCTTTGCCGGCTTGTGCATTTTTAGCTTTGAGGAAAAAACGATGTTTGAAGCACTTTTATCCAACCGCACGGTCAGCGTGCTGGTGGAGGCACTGCCCCGCATCCTGACGGCAGGCCTGACCATGACCATTCCGCTGACCCTTCTCTCCTTCTTTTTTGCCATGATCATCGCAGTGGCGGTGGCACTGGTGCAGTACGCCAATGTGCCGGTGCTGCGGCAGATCGCCCGGTTCTATATCTGGGTCATCCGGGGCACGCCGCTGCTGGTGCAGCTGTTCATCATCTTTTACGGCCTGCCCAGCGTGGGCATCATGCTGAACGCCTTTCCGGCGGCAGTCATCGCCTTTGCCTTCAACGAGGGTGCCTACTGCGCCGAGACCATGCGCGGTGCGCTGGAAAGCGTACCGCAGGGGCAGCTGGAGGCCGGGTACTGTGTGGGCATGAGCTGGTGGCAGATCATGCGCCGCATCGTACTGCCGCAGGCGCTGCGCACCGCCGTGCCTGCGCTGTCCAACTCCCTTATCGGCATGATCAAGGACACCTCGCTGGCGTCCAACATCACGGTGGCAGAGCTGTTCATGGCCGGGCAGCGGGTAGCCGCCCGCACCTACATCTTCCTGCCCATCTACTGTGAGGTGGCTGTGGTGTATCTGCTGTTCTGTACCGTCATCACCAAGCTGCAGGCGCTGCTGGAACGTCAGCTCAACGCCCGTGGCTTCCAGTAAAAAGGGAGGGTGAGCACCTATGGCTATGTTAGAGATCCGCAATGTGCAAAAAACCTTCCGCACCTACGCAAAGCCCGGCCTTTTCCACCGTCCCGGTGCACGGAAGGTCGCCAGCGAGCTGCCCGTGCTGCGCGGGGTAGACCTGACCGTGGAAAAAGGCGATGTGGTGGCCATTCTGGGGCCGTCCGGCTCCGGCAAGACCACCCTGCTGCGCTGCCTGAACTTTTTGGAGACTGCCGATGCCGGGCAGCTGGTGTTTGACGGCGAAAGCTTTGACCTTGCCCATGCCAGCCGCACCGACATTGCCCGGCTGCGCAAAAAGACCGCCTTTGTGTTCCAGAACTACAACCTGTTCCGCAACAAGACCGCCCTGCAGAATGTGACCGAGGGGCTGATTGTGGCGCGTAAACTGCCCAAGGAACAGGCGGATGAAATCGGCATGAAGATGCTTGCCAAGGTAGGGCTTGCAGACCGTGCCGACTACTACCCCCGCCAGCTTTCCGGCGGGCAGCAGCAGCGGGTGGCGATTGCCCGCGCCCTTGCCGCTGACCCGGAGATCATTTACTTTGACGAGCCCACCAGCGCCCTTGACCCGGAGCTGACCGGCGAGGTGCTCAGCGTGATGCGGCAGCTGGCCGAGGAGGGCATGACCATGCTGGTGGTCACCCACGAGATGGGCTTTGCCCGCAACGTTTCCTCCAAGACCGTGTTCATGGAGAACGGCGTGGTGGTGGAGCAGGCACCCTCTCAGCAGTTCTTTGCATCCCCCAAGGAGGAGCGCACCCGAGCCTTCCTGCGCAGGATTGCCCACACGGAATAAAACCACTCCCTCTTTTTTCATTTTTCACGACAGAAAGGAATTTTCACTTATGAAACGCAGAACCTTTATTTCTCTGATGGGCGTTATGGCTGCCGCCGGTGTGCTGGGCCTGACCGGCTGCTCCTCCAAGGACACTGCCTCCAGTACCGCCGGTCCCGCACCGCTGAACAAGCTGAACAGCATCCAGAAGAGCGGCAAGCTGGTGGTGGCACTGGAAGGCGCATGGCAGCCGTGGAGCTACCACGACGCCTCCGACACGCTGGTGGGCTACGATGTGGAGGTCTCCCGCGCCATTGCCGAAAAGCTGGGCGTGGAGCCGGAGTATGTGGAGAGCGACTGGGACAGCCTGTTTGCCGGTCTGGACGCAGGCCGCTACGACATGGTGTGCAACGGCGTGGAGGTAACCGAGGAGCGTGCTAAGACCTACGCTTTCACCACCCCCTACGGCTACATCCACACCGCGCTGGCTGTACGCAAGGACAATACCGACATTACCAGCTTTGAGGACCTGAAGGGCAAGACCACCGCCAACAGTCTGGCTTCCACCTACATGGAGCTGGCTGAAAGCTACGGTGCTACCGTGCAGGGTATCGACACGCTGGAAGAAACCATCCAGCTGCTGACTGCAGGCCGCATTGACGCCACCCTGAACGCGGACGTTTCCTTCTACGACTACCTGAACGTCCACCCGGACGCAGACTTCAAGCTGGTGGCACAGACCGCCGAAGCCTCCCATGTGGCCATCCCGGTGCTCAAGAGCGAGGATACCGCCTATCTGGACGCGCTGAACACCGCCATTGAGGAGTTGCGCGCCGACGGCACCTTAAAGACCCTGAGCGAGAAGTATTTCGGACAGGATATCTCTTCTGAAAACTAAGAAACTCGACCCTCTCTGTCTGCTCACTTCGTTCGCATCCAGCTCCCCCGAAAGGGGGAGCTTTTTTGTTATCTGCCAGTCCGTGCGGTAAAGCCCCCCTTCGGGGGAGCTGGCGAGCGCAGCGAGACTGAGAGGGTAAATTCCCTATTGACTTGTGTAATATTATATGCTATATAATATTATAGAAACAGACCACGCCGAAAGGAGGCTGTTCCCACATGAGTTTTCCCATCAGTGCCGCACTGCTGGACGCCATTGTGCTGTCCGTGGTGGCGCAGGAGCCGGAAGGTACCTACGGCTACAAGATCACCCAACAGGTCACTCACACGCTGGAACTGAGCGAATCCACCCTGTATCCGGTGCTGCGCCGGCTGCAGAAAGACCAGCTGCTCACGGTCTACGATGCGCCCTTCAATGGCCGCAACCGCCGCTATTATCAGATCACCTCCGCCGGGCGGGCGCAGCTTGCCGCCTACGCGCAGGAGTGGAGCCACTACCGTTCTTCCATTGACACATTTTTCAGAGAGGTGGAATGATTTATGACCCGTACTGCATTTCTTGCTGCACTGGAGCAGCTTCTGGCCCCCTTGCCGGAGTCCGAGCGCAAGGACGCGTTGAGTTATTACGAGGATTATCTGGATGCCGCCGGGCCGGAAAACGAAGCCCGCGCCATTGCGGAGCTGGGCAGCCCGGAGGAGGTCGCCCGCAAAATTCTGGACGAGCAGACCCCGGCAGGCAGCTCTGCCGCCCCGGCATCCCCTGCCCCGCGTTCCCGCTGGCGCATGGTGCTGGGCGGCGGGCTGGCAGTGCTGGTGCTGGTTTGCTTTTTCTTCCAGCACTCCAAAGCTACCCCGGTGCAGCCGGTCGAGCCCGTTTCTTCTTCCTCAGAAATTCCTGCTTCCTCTGCGGAAGTGCCTGCCGAAAGTTCCTCTACGCAGCCCGCCGTTCCCGTTTCCACTCCAGACGGCTTGACTTTCTCCCTCTCTGCTGAGATGGTCAGCGATAAACTATCGCTGACGTTGGATTATGGTACTGTTCTCTTTGTTGTTGACCCAAACGCTTCCGATATCACGCTGCAGTTTGATGGCTTTAGGACTCGGTATCTCACCCATTCCAACAAAAAAGACGGAACCGCAGAGTTTTCCTACCATGTCCCGAAATACTACGCTCTTCCTGATATTGACAGTGCTGTGCTTACCATTACAGCTCCGGAAAATATCCTGCATAAGGTAGACATTGATCTTGCTATGGGCGACGTCGACCTTGGCACGCTCTCTGTGGAAGAACTGGATCTGGAACTTGCCATGGGTGGCGTTTCTGCCGACAGCCTGACTGTGAAAGACGCGGATTTTGATCTTGCCATGGGTGACTGTCACATTGACCATCTGACCGCGCCGAAATTCGATGCCGAACTTGCCATGGGGGACTGCACGATCGGTATGCTGTCCGGTGCTCAGGATGTCAGCATCTCGGTCATCACTGGCGATACTGACCTGACTCTGGAGGGCAGCGCCTCGGACTATCTCCTCGTCACCAATGAACTTAAGGGCACCTCGATCCATGATGGCAAGGCAAATACCTCTCGTAAAATTTCCCTCGATTCTGTCACCGGCAATCTCTCCATCTCCTATACGAATTGACCCCTGAACGCAGAATACCCCCGGCATCCGAACGAAACGAAAACGGATGCCGGGGGTGTTTTTATGCTTCCCTGTGAAAATACTCGTAGATGGTCTGCGCCAGCTGTTTGCCCACGCCGGGGGTGTTTTCCAGCTGGTCGGGGGTGGCTTCCTTCACTGCGCCCACGCTCTTGAACTGCGTCAGCAGGGCTTTGGCGGTTTTGGGGCCTACGCCCGGCACCTCGGTCAGGGTGGAGGAGTAGCTTTTCTGCTTCATCTGCTGCTTGCGGTAGGCGTTGGCAAAGCGGTGGGTCTCGTCCTGAATGGCAGTGATGAAGGTAAAGGTGCCCCGGTTCATGTTGATGGCAATTTCCCGCCCGTCGCTGTCCACGATGGCGCGGGTGCGGTGGTGGTCATCCTTTACCATGCCGTACAGCGGCACATCTGCCAGTGCCGTACCGGCAAGCGCCTCCTTTGCGGCGCTCACCTGTCCCCTGCCGCCGTCCATCAGCAAAAGATCCGGCTTCTGTCCGAACCAGTTGCCGCCGGGCTGACCGTTTTCGGCCTGTGCAGCATATTTTTCGTACTCTGCCGCCCGGCGGGAGACGGTCTCTGCCAGCGAGGCATAGTCGTCCGTGCCTGCAACAGTTTTCATTTTGAACTTGCGGTAGCCCGCCTTGAAGGGCTTGCCGTCCTTGAAGGTGACCATGCCGCAGACGCTGCTGCCATCGCCCCAGTTGGAGATATCGTAGCTCTCGATGGCGCGGGGCGGCTTTGAAAGCCCCAGCACCTGCGCCAGCTCGTCCAGCAGCTTTTCCTCCCGGGCGTAGCGTCCGCTCTCCCGCGCCAGACGCTCCACCGCGTTGGTGTGCGCCATCTCCACCAGATGCGCTTTATCGCCCCGCTGGGGCACATACAGCTGTACCTCGCTGCCCCGTTTCTGGTTCAGCGCCTGCTGCAAGGCGTCCATGTCCGGCGGCAGTGCGTCCACCGCGATGATCTTGGGAATCTGTTCATCGTCCAGATAGTACCGGGGCAGAAATTCCTCCCGCACCGCGTCGATATCCGAGGTATCGTGGAACAAAAACTCCCGCTTGTCGGTCAGCCGTCCCTCCCGGAAGCGCAGCACCGCCGCGCACACGCTGTCCGGCGTACCGGCCAGCGCCACCACGTCCATCTCCACGTCCGGGTCTACCACCACCTTCTGCCCTGCCGTCAGCTTGGTGATGGCGTTGATCTGATCCCGCAGAAGGGCGGCGGTCTCAAATTCCAGCCGGTCGGAGGCCTCCTGCATCCGCTCGTTGAGGGTTTTCAGGATATCCTTTTTGCCGTAGCGGATGAGGTGCACCGCGTTTTTGACCGCCTGATTGTAGGTCTCGCAGCTGATCTTTCCGCTGCACACCGCCATGCACTTGCCGATATGGGCGTTCAGGCAGGGGCGGCCTTTGCCGATCTCCTGCGGGAAGCGCTTGGAGCAGCGCGGCAGCAAAAAGGCATCCATGGCCGTTTCTGCCATCTGCCGCGCCGCAAAGCTGGAGGTGTAAGGGCCGATATACTCTGCCCCGTCCTCCTCCTTTTGCAGGGTGAAGGAAAGGCGCGGCCAGTCCTCCCGGGTGACGCGGATATAGCTGTAACCCTTGTCATCCTTGAGCAGGATGTTGTACTTGGGCGTGTGCGCCTTGATCTGGCTGGCTTCCAGCACCAGCGCCTCGAACTCGCTCTGACAGACGATGACGTCAAAGGCGTAGGCGTGGGCGATCATCTGGCTGACCTTGTTATCGTGGGGCACGCCCTCGCGGAAATACTGGCTTACCCGGATGCGCAGGCGCTTGGCCTTGCCGATATAGATGATGGTATCGCTTTTGTCCCGGATGATATACACCCCGGGCAACAGCGGCAGCATACAGGCTTTTTGGTAAAGCTCGGCCTTGGTCATGCAGCACCTTCCTCCGTGTCTGTGGGACGGGGCTTCCGGCAATGGAAAGCCCTTTGCTCCCGGTAAAAAGCGTACTAAAAAAGCGGCAGGGAGCCCCCGCCGCTTTCTGTTGCTTGTGATACAGACTTACTCTGCAAAGCCGGACTCCACCAGCTTGATCAGGCCGTCCACGGCAGCCTGCTCATCAGCGCCGTCAGCGATGATGCGGATGGTGGTGCCGCCAACGATACCCAGAGACAGAACGCCCAGCAGGCTCTTTGCGTTCACGCGGCGTTCTTCCTTTTCGACCCAGATGGAAGACTTGAACTCGTTTGCCTTCTGGATAAAGAAGGTAGCCGGACGAGCGTGCAGACCAACCTGATTTTCAACGGTAACTTCTTTTACGTACATAGTAAAGCGCTCCTATCTAATATCGTTTTGGTGTACAAAAGCATAGTGTGCCTGTTGTGTTACACTCATTTTAGCGCAAGTCGAAACGGTTGTACAGTCCCCTTTTGCATTTTTGGCGCTTTTCCCAATGAAACAGGGAGCATTTTTCAGGTTTTGTACAAAGACAATAAAATTATACCCCGAAGGTTAGAGGGGTAATACAAAAGTTTTCAACAACTTTTAGACCGCCGGGGAGTTTTGCCCTGAATTTTGTGTATTTTTACCGATATTTCCGGTGCCGACTCACTCCTGCGCAGGGCCTGCGTAGCGCATCTGCACCAGTGCGCATTTACGCGTCACGGTGGGGTATTGCTTCGGGTCAAATTCCAGACTGGTGCTGCCGTCCAGCTGCCAGCCCATGCGGGTATACAGTGCAATGGCACGGGTGTTGGTGTTCAGCACACTCAGCACCGGGTGTGCGTGCTCCGGCAGCTTTTTGCGGGCAAAATCCAGCAGCTTTGCGCCAATGCCGTTGCCCCGGGCTTTTTCCGTGACGAACAGATGCTCGATATGCCCCGCCTTGTGGCTGACACACACCATGCCGTCCGGCACATCTTTGGTGGTGTGCAGGTAGCATACCCAGCCCGCCGCCTTTTCCTGCTGCAATTGCAGCAAAAACTGCGGCTCGGTCAGAGTGCGGCAGTATTCCGGCGTCCAGTTGTCGGCGCAGACAGCCTGCCGTCCCTCGGCAAACAGCTTTGCGGCGGCGGCAAACTGCTCGGCGGTCTTTACCAGCCGGACATTCTCACCCCGCTTCCACTTGGGCACTTCGGCAATGGGGTGGCTCGTACACCACTTCTCGTACAGTTCCGGGCGGCGCAGACGGGTGCGGGTACGGCTCTGCTCGCCGCGCCACGCGTCAATTTTTGCATGGTCGCCGCCCAGCAGCACCTCGGGCACAGCACGGCCCTCCCACACCTCGGGGCGGGTGTACTGGGGGTATTCCAGCAGACCGTCCCAGTAGCTTTCCTCCTCGTAGCCCTTCTGCTCGGCCAGTACGCCGGGCTTCAGGCGCAGCACGCTGTCTGCCACCACAAGGCTGGCAAGCTCGCCGCCGGTCAGGATATAATCACCAATGGAGATTTCCTCATCCGCAAAAGCCTCGATGACGCGCTCGTCAATGCCCTCGTAGTGGCCGCAGACCAGCGTCAGGTTGTCATATTCAGCCAAGCGCTTTGCGTGCTCCTCGGTGTAGCGCTGCCCGCCCGCCGTCAGGAACACGATATGCGGGGCAGGGCGTCCCTGTTCCGCCACCTCGCGCTGCACCGCCCGCAGGCAGTCCGCGATGGGCTGGGCGTACAGCACCATGCCGCAGCCGCCGCCGTAAGGGTAATCATCGGTCTGTTTCTGCTTGTTCAGGGTATAGTCCCGGATCTGGTGGCAGTGGGTCTCAATATAGCCCCGCTTTGCCGCCCGGCCGATGATGCTGGCATCCAGCACCTGCTGGCACATCTCCGGGAACAGGGTCACGATGTCCACACGCATTCCCATGGCTTACTCCTCCTCCCGCTCGCTGTCAAAATCGTCATCCAGCAGACCGGGGATGGGGGTAACAAGGATATACCCCTCCGGCGGGTTGCGCTCTTTCAGGAAGGCGTCCACCCCGGGGAACATATACTCCTTGCCGCCGGGTGCCTTGACGGTGTAGATATCCTGCGCACCCGGGTGGTCCACGCTGGTCACCACGCCGTACACCTTGCCAGTGTCAGCGTCCCGCACTTCGCACCCGATGAGGTCTGCCACATACCACCGGCCTGCAGGCAGGGTGGCATCGTTGCGGTCAAAGTAGAACACCTGCCCGCGCAGTGCCCGGGCGGCGTCCATGTCGCTGACCCCCTCCAGCTGGAGCAGCGCCATCTGCCCCTGCGGACGGATGGAAAGGATCTTATACGCCTTGCCGCCCTGTGCCGAAGGGTACAGGCGGCCCGCTTTTTTCAAAAAATCCACCCCGTCGCACCAAAGCTCCAGCTTCATTTCCCCGCGCACACCGTGGGTGGTAACAACTTTTCCGGCTTCCAGATATTGCTGCATCGTTTTCTCCTGTAAGAACCCTCTCAGTCAATGCCTGCGGCATTGCCAGCTCCCCCGAGGGGGGAGCTTTTTGACGAAGAGGTGGTGTATTGCTTGTTTGTTCAGAATGCTCCTGTGTACAGTCTGCTCCAAGCTCTCCCTTTCGGGGGAGCTGGCGCGAAGCGCCTGAGAGGGTTTTCTATAACCAAAAAGGCCCCTTGCCGCAAGGGCAAAGGGCCAGTAGGGTGCTCAGTCGATCTCAACAAGGACCTTTTCATCGACCCGCACAGCAGCCGCGCGCATCACCACACGAATGGCTTTTGCGATCCGGCCCTGCTTGCCGATGACACGGCCCATATCTCCCTCTGCCACGCTCAGGTGGTAGACGATGGTACCGTCCTCGCGGGGCTCGTCCACCGTAACCTTGACGGCGTCCTTGTCCTCCACGAGACCGCGGGCAACTGCCAGCAACAGCTCCTGCATGAGTCAGCCCTCCCTACTTACAGAACGTTGGACTTCTTCAGCAGGACACGAACGGTATCAGTGGGCTGAGCGCCGTTAGCGATCCACTGCTTTGCCTTCTCGGCATCGATCTTCACCTCAGAGGGCTCCTTGTTGGGATCGTAAGTGCCGATCTCCTCGATGAAGCGGCCATCGCGAGGGAAGCGGCTGTCAGCAACGACAACACGATAGAAGGGAGCCTTCTTGGCGCCAACGCGGCGCAGACGAATCTTAACTGCCATAATAGATATCCTCCAAAAATTGTTGTTTTTGATATATGTTACAAACCCCGCCGGGGTTGTATACCGTTGTTATTTCAGTCCGCGGAAGGCGTTGGGGTTGCCCATCATGCCGCCCAGACGGCGGGCAAAGCCCTTGGGGCTCTTCTTGAACTGCTTCATCATCTTCTGCATCATCTCGTACTGCTTGAGCAGCTTGTTCACGTCCTCCACGCGGGTACCGCTGCCTGCGGCAATGCGGCGCTTGCGCTTGGGGTTGATGATGGAGGGCTTTTCCCGCTCCTCTTTGGTCATGGAATAGATCATGGCCTCGATGCGGTCAAAGGCTTTTTCGTCGATCTGGCTGGCGTCGATACCGGATGCGCCGGGCAGCATACTGAGCATTGCGCCTGCGCCGCCCATCTTGCGGATCTGGGCGAACTGCTCCAGCATATCGTTCATATCGAACTTATTTTCCATCAACCGCTTGGCGGTTTCCTCGGCGGCCTTTTCGTCAGCGGCATCCTGTGCGCGCTCGATCAGGCTGAGCACATCGCCCATGCCAAGGATGCGGCTTGCCATGCGGTCCGGGTGGAACACATCCAGATCATCCAGCTTTTCGCCGGTGCCCTGAAACTTGATGGGCTTGCCGGTAACGGCCAGCACGGAAAGCGCTGCACCGCCGCGGGTATCGCCGTCGGTCTTGGTGAGGATGATGCCATCCACGCCCACCGTCTCGTTGAAGGTCTTGGCCACATTGACGGCATCCTGACCGGCCATGGCGTCCACCACCAGCAGGGTCTCGTCCACGGGAACGGCAGCCTTGATGTCCACCAGCTCCTGCATCAGCACTTCGTCGATCTGCAAACGGCCTGCCGTATCCAGAATGACGATGTCGTTGCCGTAGTCCTTGGCGTGCGCCAACGCCTTACGGGCGATCTCCGGCGGCTTTGCGCCGGGCAGGGTGAACACCGGTGCACCGGCCTGTTTGCCCACCACCTGCAGCTGGTCAATAGCCGCAGGGCGGTAGATATCGCAGGCCACCAGCATGGGGCGGCGGCCCTGCTTGATATAGAACTTGGCAAGCTTTGCCGCGTGGGTGGTTTTACCGTTGCCCTGCAAGCCGCAGAGCATGATGACCGTCTGGCCCTTGTTCTTGATGTTCAGGCGGGCGGCTTCGCTGCCGCCCATGAGGGCTACCAGTTCCTCGTTGACGATCTTGACCACCTGCTGGGCGGGGGTCAGGCTTTCCATGACCTCCTGACCCATGGCGCGCTCGGATACCTTTGCGCAGAAGTCCTTGGCAACCTTGTAGTTGACATCGGCCTCCAGCAAAGCCATCCGCACCTCGCGCATGGCGGCCTTGATATCTGCCTCGGTCAGCTTACCGTGACCGCGCAGCTTTTTGAATACACCGGCAAGGCGGTCGGTCAGGGATTCAAATGCCATTGTGCGGTGCTCCTTTCAAAATTCGATCAGCTTTCGTTTGCTTCATCCATCGAGCGGATGATCTCCAGCATTTTTGTCAGCGTTTCCACATATTCCGTGGTGGTGATATTGGCGCGGGGACCGGTGCACTCGAACCGGGTGTCGATGACCAGCTGTTCCAGCTGCTCCAGCTTCTGCTGTACCCGCCGATAACGGGCTGCAAAGCCTACCTTTTCTTCCAGTTCCTTCAGGGTGGTCTCGCCGTGCTTGATGGCGTCCCGTGCGCCCTGCCGGGTGATGCCGAAGTTCTCGCCGATCTCGCTCAGCGATAGATCATCGTTGTAATACTGGCGCAGCATCTCGCGCTGCTTCTTGGTAAGCACCTCGCCATAAAAATCCAGCAGATACCCCATTTCCAGATCTTTTGCCATTGCTGTTGACCCCCGGTGCTCTGCTGTCTGTGCTTGCTGTGTTGTAAAGTTTTTTTGCTTTACGGATGGAGTATACCAGAACCCCTGCCCCTTGTCAAGGGGATTTTGGAGTTTTTTCTGAAATATCTGCCCAAAATTCGCTGTTTTTGCCAAAAGGTATCTTGACGCAGCCGGGGGCTTTGCGTTAGGATAATAGTGTTGTATCCCAAGAGAAAGGAGTGCCCTTGTGCCGATCTACTCTAATTTTTACCAGACCCTTACCACTGCCTGCCCCATCGTGGAGCTGCGGGGCTACGCCGCCGCCTGTGGGCTGAAGGGGCATCTGTACGCGTATCTGGATTTTAACGGCCCCACCGGCACCGCCCGGGACGGCCTTGCCGAGGGGATGCTGGCCCTTGCCATTGAAAAAAAGCAGCTTGCCCCGGGGCAGCCCATTATTGAAGCAGCCTCCGGCCCCTTTGCCACCGCCCTGACGCTGGCCAGCCTGACCGCCGGGCACCCCATCGTGCTGGTGATGCCGGAGGACGCTCCTGCCCTGCGTCAGGAGTACCTGCTGCGGCTGGGTGCGCAGATCCGGCACAGCCCTGCCCGCAGCGGTCTGGCCGGGGCGCGTGCACTGGCGGCGCAGACCGCCGCCGCGAACGGCTGGTACTATATGAACTGGCTTGCCAACGATGACAACCCGGAGTACCACCGCCGGGTCACCGGCCCCGCCATCGTGCAAAGCATTGCACGGCAGAACAAGAGCCTTGTGGACGCCATTACCATCGGGGTGGGCAGCGCCGGCACGGTGACCGGCGTGGGCGAGACCATCAAGGCATGGACGAACGATGTGCGCATCGTGGCGGTGGAGCCGTATGAAAATCAGGTGCTGGGCGGCGGGCTTACCGGCCCCCACGGCATCCCGGATATCGGCTACGGCATCGTGCCGGAAAACTATAACAGCTATGTGGTGGATAACGTTTCTGCCGTGGCCAGCCGGGACGCCCAGCGGGCTGCACAGCAGGTGCTGCGCACCGATGCCATCCCCGCTTCGGTCAGCGCCGGTGCTGCCCTGCACGCCGCCGCCCAGCTGCTGGCCAACTGCAACAGCCGCGCGGCGCTGGCCATTTTCAGCGGACGCACCAGCATCGTGTAAGCGGCTGCTTCTATCAATAGGAAAGAAGGACGTTTTTCATGACCAAGGACATGACCAGCGGCGCTATTACGCCGTTGCTGATCAAATTTACCATTCCGCTGGTGCTGGGCAACCTGTTCCAGCTTACCTACAACGCCGCCGACAGTATCATCGTGGGCAAGTTTGTGGGCGAGGATGCACTGGCTGCCGTGGGCACCTCGAACCCCCTGATGACCCTTGCCATCCTGTTCATCAACGGGATGTGTCTGGGCGCGGGCATTCTGGTCAGCACCGCCTTTGGCGCGGGGGACACCAAGCTGGTGGAGCGTCAGGTCTCCACCACTGCCATTGCGGGCACGGTGTTCTCTTTGACCTTCTCTGCCCTGTGCGTGCTGCTGGCAGACCCGCTGCTGCGGCTGCTGCAGGTGCCTGCGGCTATTCTGCCCATTGCGGTGAACTACCTGCGTATCGTGTTTGCGGGGCTGATCTTCACCTTCTTCTATAATTTTCTTGCCGCCACCATGCGTGCGCTGGGCGACAGCAAGAGCGCGCTGTATTTTTTGATGATCAGTGCGGTGCTGAACATTGGCGGCGACCTGTTTTTTGTGGAGGCACTGGGCTGGGGCAGCGAGGGCTGCGCTCTTTCCACCGTGCTCAGCGAGGCCGCCTGCTGCCTGTTGTGCGTGGTGTACATCCGTTACAAGGTACCAGTCTTGCAGCTGGGCAGGCGGTGGCTGGTGTATGACGGCAAGCTGCTGCGCAAGACCGTGAGCTACGGCTGGGCCAGCGCCATGCAGCAGGCCACGGTGCAGCTGGGCAAAATTGCGGTGCAGGCCATCGTGAACACCATGGGCGTCAACGCCATGGCGGCTTTTACCGCTGCCTCCCGCATCGACGACTTCGCCTACACCCCGCAGCAGCTGTCTCTTATACACATCTCCGAGCCCACGAGACCCTAAG
>ENA-OYXR01000513-OYXR01000513.1-human-gut-metagenome-genome-assembly--contig:-NODE-513-length-18281-cov-8.178481_pt1 | contig 18281 bp, 17 predicted proteins | sample MGYA00243241_ERZ653431 | MGnify/ENA primary metagenome ERZ653431 (study PRJEB26926, sample SAMN06165182) | human gut metagenome | biome: ENVO:00009003; feature: ENVO:2100002; material: ENVO:00002003... | reverse complement strand
CGCCCAGCATATTGGTCAGCTCGCCCACCTTCTGGGCGTAGGCGATGGGCTGGTTAAAGGGCTCGGTAAAGTTGTGGGACACCAGAATGGCAAGGTTGGTGTTCGGGCTCTTCTTTTCCTTAAAGCTGTGGCCGTTGACCACCGCAAGGTCGTTGTCGTAGTTTTCCTGCGCCACAAAGCCGCCGGGGTTCTGGCAGAAGGTGCGCACCTTGTTCTTCCACGGCTTCGGGTAGCCGATGAGTTTGGACTCATACAGCACCTTGTTCACCTTTTCCATCACCTCATTGCGGCACTCCACACGCACGCCGATGTCCACTGTGCCGGGCTTGTGGGCGATGTGGTGCTCTGCGCAGAGCTTTTCCAGCCAGTCTGCGCCGCGGCGTCCGGTGCCGATGACCACCTCGTCCGCGTACACGGGCAGCAGGCTGTCGCCATCCTTCAGCAGCACGCCCTTGCAGCCTTCCTCTTCCAGAATGATGTTCTCGCACTCGGTATTGAAGCGCATCTCCACGCCGTTGTCTGCCAGATAGTTCTGGATGGCCAGATACAGCTCCTGTGCCTTTTCGGTGCCCAGATGGCGGATGGGGCAGTCCACCAGCTTCAGACCCGCATGGATGGCGTTTTTGCGGATCTCCTTGATGTCCTCACCGGTGTAGATGCCCTCCACATGGGGGTCTGCGCCGAACTCCAGATAGATCTTATCGGTGTAGTCGATGAGTTCCTGTGCAAACTCCTCCCCGATGAGGGTGGGCAGGTCGCCGCCCACCTCGTAGGAAAGGCTCAGCTTGCCGTCCGAGAACGCGCCCGCACCGGAAAAGCCGGTGGTGATGGCGCAGGTGGGGCGGCAGTTGACGCAGTGGCCTACCTCTGCCTTGGGGCAGTGGCGCTTTTCCACCGGCTTGCCCTTTTCCACCAGCAGCATCTTCTTTTTGCTGCCGTGGCGCAGCAGCTCCACAGCGGTGAAGATGCCGGCAGGGCCCGCACCCACAATGATCAGATCGTACTTTTCCATGATTTTGTTCCTTTTTCCTTTTCTTGATAATTGGTGTAGAATCCTCTCAGTCAACGCCTGACGGCGTTGACTGAGAGGGTTTATTCCTTACTCCCGCTTCTCCTGCTCCACGGTGGCGCTCTCGTCCACATGGTCCAGTTCCACGGCGGTAGCCTCTGCATCGGTGCGGGTCACGTCCGGGGCGACGACGCCGTCCCCGTTCAGATCCTCACCGGTGATGGATTCCAGCACAGACTGGGTCTCCGGGTGCAGCTTGGCAAAGCGGCGCACCGCCAGCACGGTGTACAGAGCGCTGAGCAGGTTGATGGCACCCTCTACGATCAGGATGACGCCGATGGCCATCACCAGTGTTTCCATGGCACCGAAGGGGTTTGCGATCAGGATAACGCCCAGCACCACGCTGAGCACCGGCAGCAGCAGAAAGCCTTTCCAGCTGTCGTAGCCGCAGCGGCGCAGGTCTAAAGCGTTCTGCACCCGGCCAATGGCGTCAAAGATGACGAACAGGCCGAACACGATGGGCAGGATACTTACCACGATATCGCTGCGCAGCAGCAGAAAAACCCCCAGTGCAAGGCAGATAAGGCCGGAGATCAGGGTAAGCTGGCTCTGGAACACCCCGCGCTCCACCACAAAGTAGCGGATCAGCTGCACCGCTGCGCAGGCCAGCACCACGCCGCCCAGCGCGTAGCAGACGATGTTCAGCGCCGTGCCGGGCTTCATGACCAGAAAAATGCCCAGCCCGACGTACAGCAGGCTCATGAGGATCAGATTCCACTTCAGCTTTTTTACCATAGAGATCACGTTCCTTTCGTTTGCAGGGCCGCTGCCCGCACCCGGGTCAGTGGTACAGGGGTGCGATGGTGGTCTTGTTGATACGGGCATAGAAGGCCAGACTCATCAGGATGCTGACAAATTCCGCAATGAGGAAGGCCCACCAGACATTGTTGACGCTGCCGGTCTGTGCCAGCAGCCACGCTGCCGGCAGCAGCACGAACAGCTGGCGGCAGACCGAAACGATGAGGCTAAAGACGCCGTTGCCCAGCGCCTGAAAGACCGAGCTGAGCACGATGCTGACGCCCGCCAGCAGGAAATGCAGGCAGATGATGCGCATGGCCGGGATACCGATGGCCAGCATGGCGTCGCTGGCGGCAAAGATGCTCAACACCTGCCGGGGTGCGAACTGGAAGATGCAGAAGCCTGCCAGCATGATGCCCTCGGCGTAGCACACCGCCAGCTTGATGGTCTTTTTCACACGGTTCGGTCTGCGGGCACCATAGTTGTAGCTGATGATGGGCACCATGCCGTTGTTCAGGCCGAAAATGGGCATAAACACAAAGCTTTGCAGCTTGAAGTAGACGCCGAACACCGCCACTGCCGTAGCGGAGAAGGCCATCAGGATCAGGTTCATGCCAAAGGTCATCAGGCTGCCCACGCACTGCATGGCGATGCTGGGCAGACCCACGGTGTAGATGCGGCCAATGGCCTTGGCGCTGGGACGGAAGCCTTTGAAGCTGATCTGGATATCCGGGTTTTTGCGGGTGTTGAAGTACAACGTCATGCCTGCACCGCAGAACTGGCCGATGACCGTAGCCACCGCCGCGCCGGTGGTGCCGGACAGCGCCTCGCCGCAGTAGCCGAAGATGAAGATGGGGTCCAGAATGATGTTCACCACAGCGCCCACCAGCTGGCTGATCATGCTCAGATAGGTGCGCCCGGTAGCCGCCAGCAGCTTTTCGCCCATGGTCTGGGTGAACAGACCCAGACTGAAGATGCAGCACACCGACAGATACTGGATGCCCTGCTGCGCGATGACGGGGTCACTGGTCTGGGCGTAGAAGTAGGGCTTCATGCAGGTAAGTCCGATGACAAAAAACACCGCAAAGCTGCACAGGGAAAGAAAGATGCCGTTTTCTGCGGTGGCGTTGGCGCGGCTCTGGTTCTTTTCGCCAAGGCTCTTGCTCAGCAGGGCGTTCACGCCCACGCCGGTGCCCACGCCCACGGCGATCATGACATTCTGCAATGAAAAGGCCAGCGATACGGCGGTGAGGGCGCTTTCGCTGACATGGGACACGAACACCGAGTCCACCACGTTGTACAGCGCCTGCACCAGCATGGAGATCATCATCGGGATGCTGAGTTTCAGCAAAAGCGGGTTGATCTCCATGGTGCCCATGATGTTTTCCCGCACCTCGGCGGGTGCGGTCTGCGATTGATTTGTTTTCACGATTTCTCCTTTTGAACACTTGGGATTGGGGATGCTGCGGCATGGATATCACTCTCAGTCAACGCCGCAGCCACTAAAGCCTTTCCCCCAAGGGGGGAAGCCTTCAGAAGGTATACGCTCTGTAAGAACTTCCCTTGCCGGAAACGTGGGCAGGGCGCAGAAGCGCCCTGCCCACGTTCTGTCGTTGTTTATTGGGTCTGGCTGGGGGTCACAGCGTCTTTTCCTTGGCGGCGGCTGCGTCCAAGATCATCTTCACGCAGGTCTCGCGGCCAAGGGCGGCGTTGATGGCCAGATCGTAGTTGTGGGCATCGCCCCAGCGGTTCTGGGTGTAGTAGTTGTAGTAGGCCGAGCGGTTGCGGTCGGTCTTTTCCACCTCGTCCTTGATGCCCTTTTCGTCCTTGGCCTTTACCAGAGGATTGGTCTTGGCGTACTGCAAACGCCACTCCTTGGGTGCATACACGAACACCCGCAGCACGTCCTTGCGCTCCCGCAGGACGTAGTCACCGCAGCGGCCAAGGATCACGCAGGGGCCTTCCTCGGCCAGCTGCTTGATGATACGGCTCTGCAGAATGAACACCTGATCGCCCAGCGGCAGCTCGTTGCCCATGGTGTACAGACTGTACAGCAGGCTGTGGGTGTGCCGTTTCTCGCTGGCGGCAACAGCCTCCTCCGACAAGCCGGAGTTCTTTGCTGCCATGGTGATCAGCTCCTTGTCGTAAAGCTTGATGCCCAGTGCCTTTGCCACGTCCTCTGCGATGTAGCGTCCGCCGGTGCAGTACTCACGGCCCAAAGTGATGATCGTCTTTGCCATAATGTGTTCCTCCTGTTTCATATATCGCCCTGAAAAAGCTTACGGCTGTGCCGGGGCGTCCCCGGTCTGGCCATTGGCTTTGGGTTCTGTGCTTGCAGGTACAGGCTTCGGCTTCGGCAGCCGTACCTCTGCCACCCGCATGGTACCGGTCTGGTCCACTGCATACACGCTGCAGCGCCCGCCTGCGGCCAGCAGCTCCGGCGGGAACTGTACCCCGCCGTCCTCGGTGCGGGTACAGCGCAAAAAGGTGCGGTGAGCGGTGGTGGCGTGCGCCACGCCGTCGTGGGGCGCGCAGGCGATCCAGCCGGAAAAGCTTTCCGGCAGGTCTGCGGGCTCTCCCCGCCGCTCAAAGTAGTAAACGCCCGGCTGGGTGCCGGCGCGCAGCTCGCAGCGCAGCCGCCGGGGACGGTCGGCCTCAGTCTCCCGCTGCTTTGGCCGCAGGGCAATGGCCTTGCCGGTAAAGTAACGCATAAAATCCACCAGCGCCATGGTGCAGTTCACTGCGCCGTCGGTATCGGCGGTGGGGTCGTTCAGCAGCACAAAATCTGCCATTACGGCGTCATCGTGGCCAAAACCGTGCAGCCCCATCCACAGCCGCACCGGGTCGCGCTGACCGCGCACCCGCCGCTCCACCTGCACGGCCACCGAGCAGCCGTCGTGGATCTGCTCCCGCAGGTCAGCAAGGTCCATCCATGCCTGCCAGCAGGGGTAGCCGCAGCAGCCTGCGGCGGCCGCCGCAAAGGCGGTGTTGCCGGTGCTGCGGGTGCTGCCGTCCTCCATGGCGTAGGCCACTTCTTCCGGCAGGATATCCTCGCCCCAGCGGTTCATCAGCGCCGCCATGACCAGCGGCAGATCCATCTCCCGCCCAAAGCTGGGGTCGTGGGCGGAAAGGCAGTATTCCGGCAGATAGAGCCGCCGGTTCAGCGCATGGCCGTTGCGCTTTTCCCACGCAAGGGGACGCACCGCCGCCGCCAGCAGACGCACCGCCGGGGTGACTTTATCGTTGTTGGTGGAAAGGTTCACCTGCAATTGTACGCCGGTGCCGCCGCCCGGGGCGGCCACCGTGACGGTATCGCCCATCAAAAAGATCATGCCGTCCTCGCTCTGGCTGGACACGCTGCACCGGGGGTAGTCCGGCGCCCACTTGCCAAAGCTCATCCAGCTTGTCCACGCCCCTGCTGCGTACACCCGGCAGCGCACCTCCACCATGGTGTCCCGGGGCGCATGGGCGTTCCAGCTGACGTTCAGGTTGCAGAAGGCCGGCATGGCGAACTCCGGGGTGGTGTAGCTACCGTACAAAAGGCTACGCCCGGCCACGCTGTCCAGCACCAGTGCGCCGTTTTCCAGCGCAAGGTTGTCCAGCTGCCCGCGGGAAAAGGTCTCTGTCCCCTGCAGCACAAGATTATTCCGTTGTTCCATGGGACATCGCTCCTTTCCGCAGCATTATCGCTTATTCTTCCGGGGTATCGTCGTCGGCGTAGTCCTCCTTGAGGGCTGCTTCCAGCTCGGTGTCCTTCATCTTGCGGATGTTCTCCTCAATGTGGAACACCCGGTCAATATCGCCGTACACGATCTGGCAGGACACCTCGGTAACGAACCAGAAACCGAAGATCAGCATCAGGAAAAGCCCCAGCGGCATGCACAGGATCACCACGCCCCAGAACAGCACCTGCACGATGGCAGCAGCCAGTGCGTGGGGCAAAAAGGCGATCATGCAGTTGATGCTGTTTTTCAAAGTCAGGCTCAAAGGCTGGTCCAGCAGCACCACCTGCGGCCACATATAGGCAAACAGCATCTGGAACAGTACCAGATTGAGCACCGTAGCCACCCACAGCGGAACACCCACGTTGGTGCCGTGGTACAGCATATTGAAGCAGAAATAGACGAGGAAAATTTGCAGCGTGACCACCACGGTGTACAGCACACCGGGCACAAGGCTGGCCTTGAAGTTGCGCTTGAAGGCCTTGCGGTAGGTCACCCACCAGTAGCCCGCCTCGTCGCGCAGCGCGCGCAGGACGGTATCGTACATTCCGGCCAGTGCGGGCCCGGCCAGCAGACCGCCCACGGCGGCGCTGCCCAGCATCACCGGCAGACTGTTCTGCAAAAAGCCGATATACACCAGGCAGATAACCGGTGCAAACCCGATGCAGGTCAGCAGGTTTGCAAGGAACATGCCGTTCATATCACGGCCTACAAGCTCAAAAAAGCGGCCGATGCCGGTCTTGCGGGGGGCATCCTTTTCGACACCCTTACCGGCCTTGAAATCATTGGCAGAAGGAAAAAGACCCATAGTAACTGCGGTACCTCTCTTGTGTTTTTAACCGGCACCGCAGGCGTTTTGTCTGGAAAGTGCCATTGTGCTAACTTTACAGATATAAATATACCTGTATTTTGTCAACTTTGCAAGATACAACCGGGGCTAATTGTAAAAAAATATTTATCTCTCCCTTTTTTACGCAAAATGTGCTACAATGACAATGGCATTTTTTGCAATAGGAGGAAACCATTATGAGCATTCTTCGCACCATTGCGATGTTTATTTATCTGTTCGGGTACATGATCCTGCATTACGGCATCCTGCGCCGCGCCGAGCGCGCCGCAGCCGCCGGAGATACCGCCACCGTGGAGCAGATCGTGAACCAGCATATCCCCCGCTGGAGCCGGGGCATCTTAAAGGTGACCGGTGTTTCCCTGTCCGTGGACGGACTGGAGAATATTCCCAAAGACCGCCCCTGCGTGTTCGTGGCGAACCACCGCAGCTACTACGACATTCCTTTGCTGCTGGCAGGGCTGGAAAAGCCCCACGGCATCCTTGCCAAGGAGGAGCTGGAAAAGATTCCCCTGCTCAACCGCTGGATGAAGCTGCTGGGTTGCGTGTTCGTGCAGCGTGATGATGTGCGCGCCTCGGTGCGGGCGCTGAACGATGCCACCGCCATCGTGGAGGGCGGCCGCAGCTTCGTCATCTTCCCCGAGGGCACCCGCTACAAGGGTGAAGAGGGCGGCGCAGGCGAGTTCAAGGCCGGTGCTTTCCGCATTGCGGTCAAGACCGGTGCCCCGGTGGTGCCGGTGGCTGTGACCGGTGCCCGCGCCCTGTTCGAGACAAACGGCAACCGCTGCCGCCCGGGCAGTGTGCGCATCAAGATCATGTCGCCCATCCAGACCGCCGGCATGAGCAAGGCCGAGCAGAAACAGCTGCCCGACGCCGTGCGCCAAAGCATTCTGGCTGCCCTGAAGTAACAGCCTTTCCCGCCCGTTTCATCACACAGGAGAACTATTTTATGGCAAGTTACCGTTACGAACGCGACATCGATCCCAAGGACCTCAAGCCCCGCAAACAGCGGCAATACAGCCGCAGGGAGCGCTGGGCAAACTGGTGGGACTACAACCTGAAATGGGTGCTCATCTTCGGCATTGCGGGTGCGTTCGTGGCGTACTGCTTTATCGGGCAGTACTTCCTGACCACCCACCCGGATTATAACGTGGCGGTGGTCAGTCCCTACTACCTGCCCGAAGCTACCGTCACCGCCCTGCAAGAGCAGCTTGCCGCCTACGGCGAGGACTGCAACGGCGACGGCAAGGTGGTGGTAAAACTGAACCAGTACACCATGGCCTTCAACAGTGAGGACTCGGACGCCTATCTGGATATGGCAGGCACCACCAAGCTTTCCACCGATATCCAAAGCTCCCTCAGCTCCATCTTTATCCTCTACGACCCCGCAGGCTTCCAGCAGACCACCGGCACGTTGCGGTATCTGGACGGTCATCTGCCCAAGTCCGATGCCGACAGCGACTGGTGGAACATGGTCTACCGCTGGACAGACTGCCCGGTGCTGACCGGGATGGAGCTGGGCAGCTACACCTCGGACGCAGTGCAGAGCGCCAGCGGCGACAGCCAGCAGCTGCTGGCAGATTACTATATCGGCATCCGGGGCGCATGGCTGAAGGAATCCGCTTCCCTGCTGGAAAACAGCGAGCCCCTTTGGGCAAACCTGACCGCCGGGGCTGTCTCCACCGCCGGGGAGGGGCACTGAAGATGCGCTTCCGCATCAAAGCCGGCGGTCCTGCCGCACGGTTCACCTTTGACCGCACCCCAAAGCCCCAGCCGCCCGCGCCGCCTGTCCTCCGCGCCGCAGACCTTGATAACCCCTACGGGCGCTATTACGGCAAAGCCCGCAGCTGGGAGGATATTTTGAAAAATAAAAACAGCGATTGAGAGGCTCTCCGGTCGTCGCCGCAGGCGATGACCGGAGAGCCTCTGTTTTCTATTTTCGTCTTTTTACCCATGACTGATTTGAAATTTTCTCCACCCTCAAATGGAGGGCGGTTTGTTGTTTCTCTGTCCCGGTTATGGTATACTTACTAGGTATCCCCGCAAAAACCGACCAAAAAGGATGTGACCCCCATGGACGCACTGGAACAAGCCCGTGCCGAGATCGACACGGTGGATGCGCAGCTGGCTGCGCTGTTCGAGCGCCGGATGGCTGCTGTTTTACAGGTGGCCGAATATAAGCGGGCGCACGGTCTGCCCATCTACGATGCCGCCCGGGAGGCCGCCGTGCTGGAAAAGGCCGCAGCCCGCATTCAGCAGCCCGCGCTGCGCCCTTACTATAAAGACCATGTCCAGCACATGATGGATCTTGCCAAGCAGTACGAAGCCGCTGTGCTGGGACGTAATCGCGCCGCCTATCAGGGGGTGGAGGGGGCATTTGCCCACATCGCCCTCAAAGCGCTGTTCCCCCATGCCGAAGCCGTGAGCTACTCCACATGGGACGAGGTATTCGAGGCCGTGGCCTCCGGCGAAGCCGCCCACGGCGTAGTGCCCTTTGAAAACAGCCACGCCGGGGATGTTTCCGCCGTGCTGGACCTGTGTTATAACCACCCGGAGCTGTGGGTGGTGGATGTGTACGACCTGCCCATCTCCCAGAATCTTCTGGTGCTGCCGGGCACCCAGCTTTCCCAGCTGCGCACGGTGTACAGCCACCAGCAGGCCATTGCCCAGAGCGAGACCTTTTTAAAGCAGTTCCGTCTGCCCGCCACCGCCATGGCCAACACCGCTATGGCCGCAAAGTTCGTGGCAGAAAGCGGCGACCCGACAAAGGCCGCCATTGCCAGCGCCGAGACTGCCGCGCTGTACGGGCTGGAAATTCTGGTGCCCAACATCAACACCGACGGCGACAACACCACCCGGTTCATCGTGCTCAGCCGCGAAAAGCCCACGGCGGGCAACCGGTTCTCGCTGCTGTTCACGGTGGACAACAAGCCCGGCAAACTGGCCGAGGTGATTCAGGTCATCGGTGCCAGTGGCTTCAATATGGAGTCCATCAAGAGCCGCCCCATGCCGCACGTCCCCTTTGAATATTATTTTTACGTAGAGCTGGTGGGCGATGCCGCCGCCGGCGAGACCGCCGCGCTGCTGCGCGAGCTTGACCGCACCTGCCGGACGGTGCGGCTGTTAGGAGTGTATACAAAATGAGTGATTTTATCGGAACCAAGCTGACCATGAATCTGGGCGAGCGCAGCTACGACATCATCGTCAAGCGCGGCTCGCTGGAAAACCTGTACCAGTTCGCCCGGCTGGACCGCCGGGTGGCGGTGGTCACCGACAGCGGTGTGCCCGCACAGTACGCACAGATGGTAGCCGACCAGTGCAAGGACGCCACCATCATCACCGTGCCGCAGGGCGAAGCCAGCAAGAGCTTTAAAATTCTGGAAACTGTGCTGCGGCAGATGCTGGACTTCGGCATGGGGCGCGGCGACCTTGTGGTAGCCGTGGGCGGCGGCGTGGTGGGCGACCTTGCCGGGTTTGCCGCTTCCATCTATATGCGCGGCATTGATTTTATCAACTGCCCCACTACCACCCTTTCCATGATCGATTCCTCCATCGGCGGCAAGACCGCCGTGGATCTTGGCGACACCAAAAACATCGTAGGTGCTTTCTGGCAGCCCAAGCTGGTCATCGTGGACCCGGACACCCTGTCCACCCTGCCCCGCCGCCACTTCATCAACGGTCTGGCCGAGGCGGTCAAGGCAGGTCTGCTGGCCGACCCGGAGCTGTTCTCCATCTTTGAAAAGGAGGACGTGGACGACCGCATCGGCGAGATCATCTGCCGCAGCCTGCGCTTTAAAAAGAGCATCGTGGAGCAGGACGAGACCGAGCAGGGGATGCGCAAGGCGCTGAACTTCGGCCACACCATCGGCCACGGCATCGAAGCCGTGAAGGGCATCAAGGGACGCCGTACCACCGGCCTGTTCCACGGCGAGTGCGTGGCGCTGGGTATGCTGCCCATGATCGAATCCAAGGCTCTGCAAAAGCGGGTGCGCGGCGTGTACCGCCGCTTAGGCCTGCCCACCCGCACCGCCTACGATAAGGAAAAGGTACTGGCTGAGATGCTGCACGACAAAAAAGCGCAGGGCGGGCAGATCACCATCATCAAAGTGCCCGGCCTTGGCTGCTGGCGCGCCGAGACCATCCCTGTGGAGGGGCTGCGCCCGCTGCTGGGCATGGAGGACTGACCCATGAAAAACACCTTTGGCAGCGACCTTTCGCTGACCATCTTCGGCGAGAGCCACGGCCGCGCCGTGGGCGCAGTGCTGGACGGTATGGCCGCCGGTGTGCCGGTGGACGAGAGCTTTCTCGCCGCCTGCATGGATAAGCGCCGTGCCCGGGGCGACGGCCTTTCCACCCCCCGGGTGGAAGCGGACGCGGTGCAGCTGCTGTCCGGTGTGGTGAACGGCCACACCACCGGCACCGCCATCGCCCTGATGATCGAAAACCAGAACACCCGCAGCGGCGACTACGCCAAGACCGCCGACCTTCTGCGCCCCGGCCACGCGGATTTTACCGCCTATGCCAAGTACCACGGCTTTCAGGACGCCCGGGGCGGCGGGCATTTTTCCGGCCGGGTGACCGCTGCTTTGGTGGCGGGCGGCAGCATCGTGCTTGCCGCATTGCAGCGGGCGGGCATTGATATCACCACCCACATTGCCCGGTGCGCGGGGCTCGCAGATACCCCCTTTGCGCTGGACGACCCCGCCGCCCTTGCGGCGCAGGCGGAGACGCTTGCCAGTAAGACCGAGGGCTTTGCGGTGCTGGATGCCGCCGTGGAAGACCCCATGAAAGCCGCCATCCGCGCCGCCGGTGCCGAGGGCGACAGCGTAGGCGGCGTGCTGGAGACTGCCATTCTCGGCCTGCCCGCCGGCATCGGCGAGCCCTACTTTGACAGCGTGGAAAGCGAGATCGCCCACTTGGCCTTTTCCGTCCCGGCGGTCAAGGGCATCGAGTTCGGCACCGGCTTCGGTTTTGCCGGGCTGCGCGGCTCGGAAGCGAACGACGCCTTCCGCATGACGGCAGAGGGCGTGGTGGTCACCGCCACCAACCACAATGCCGGCATCAACGGCGGCATCGCCAACGGTATGCCGGTAGTGTTCCGCACCGCCGTCAAGCCCACCCCCAGCATCTACAAGCAGCAGGATACGGTGGACTACATCGCAAAAAAGGACGCACAACTGTCCATTCAGGGACGGCACGACCCCTGCATCGTGCCCCGGGCCGCCATTGTGCAGACCTGCGCCGCCGCCCTTGCGGTGGGCGATCTGCTCACCGCCCGGTACGGTGCCCGGTGGATGACCGACCCCACCGGCTACCGGAAGGAGGACTGAGATGGAATACGGACTCATCGGCGGCAAGCTGGGACACTCCTACTCCAAGACCATCCATGAGCTGCTCTGCGGGTACAGCTATGAGCTGTGCCCCCTGCCCACCGAAGCAGACGCCCGCGCCTTTTTGCAGCGGCGGCAGTTCAAGGCCATCAATGTGACCATCCCCTATAAAAAGCTGGTGATGGAGTACTGCTCCTTTATCGACCCCCGCGCCCGCGCTATCGGCGCGGTGAACACGGTGGTCAATAAAAACGGCCTGCTCTACGGCTACAACACCGATTATCTGGGCTTTGCCCACCTGTGCGAAGCCCACGGCGTGGAGCTTGCGGGCAAGACCGTGCTCATCTTGGGCACCGGCGGCACCCACAACACCACCCGCGCGGTGGCGCTGGACAAAGGCGCTGCCAAGGTGCTGACGGTCAGCCGCACTCCCGACCCGGAAAAGGGCGAGCTGAGCTACGCCGAAGCCGTGCGCAGCGGCGCACAGGTGGTATTCAACACCACTCCCGCCGGGATGTACCCCAACGTGGGCGTGTGCAGTCTGGACGTTGCCGCCATGCCCGGGCTGGAAGCCGTGGTGGACGTGGTCTATAACCCCAACAAGACCGAACTCATTCTCCGCGCCGAGGACGCCGGTGTGCCGGTAGCCGTAGGCGGGCTGGAGATGCTGGTGGCACAGGCGGTGTACGCCGCCGAGTATTTCCTTGGCCGCAAGTTCGAGGATGCCCCGGGCGAGGTGCGGCGCATCACCGCCGCGCTGCGCCGCGAGACGCTGAACATCGCCCTTGTGGGAATGCCCTCCTGCGGCAAATCCACCCTTGGCCGCCTGCTGGCAAAGCAGCTGGGCAGACCCCTTGTGGATCTGGACGAGGAGATCGTCAAGGCAGACGGACGCAGCATCCCGGATATCTTTGCCGCCGAGGGCGAAGAGGGTTTCCGCGCAAAGGAAGCCGCGCAGATCGCCCGTTTCGGCAAGGAAAAGGGGCTTGTGCTCTCCTGCGGCGGCGGCGCGGTGAAGCGGGCAGAGAATGTCCGCGCCCTGCGTCAGAACGGCGTGGTGCTGTTCATCGACCGGCCGGTGGAAGCGCTGGCTGTGGGCGGCGACCGCCCGCTTTCTTCCAGCGCCGAAGCGCTGCGCACCATGGAAGCCCAGCGCCGCCCGCTGTACCTTGCCGCCGCAGATGCGGTGATTTCTAACACCGGCACGCTGGCCCAGACGCTGGCAGCTGCACAGGAGGCACTGGATGAAATTTTTGATTCTTAACGGGCCAAACATCAATCTGGCGCGCTGGTCTGAGCCCGGCGTGCCCGGCGAAGTGGACTACACCGGCCTGATGGACTATGTGCAGGCGGGCTGCGACCAGCTTGGCATCGAGACGGACATCTGCCAGTCCAACCACGAGGGCGACCTCATCGACGAGATCCAGTCCGCCCCGGGGCGGGTGGACGGCATCGTGCTGAACCCCGGCGGCTACGCCCATTACAGCGTAGCCATTCTGGACGCGCTGCGGCTGTGCAGCGTGCCCGCCGTAGAGGTGATGCTGGACGCCCCGGACGAGCGCGAGCCCTTCCGCAAGACGGACGTGGTGTCCTTTGGCTGTCAGGGACATTTTATCGGCGAAGGCCCGCAGGGCTACCTGCACGCCTGCATCTGGCTGGCGCAGCTGCTGCGCACCGACGGCTCCAGTAAGGCACATATCGTGATGTAAGGAGGTTCCAATATGACAGGGAAAGAGCTTGCTATTGCTTTGATGGCTGCAGAAATCTACAAAACCTGCGGCTGCGAACATAATCTTGGCTACATAAACAGCCAGTTAAATATTAACGCCAATGAAAGCATCCAAAAAGAAGCTGCTATGGCATTTCAAATTGCAAAGGAAGCTGCTAGTCAAGTATTTGGAGAATAACTGCTTTACACCACATAATTAGTCCTGATACGTTTACAAGGAAAGGAAACTTTTTATGATCATCTCCACCAAAAAAGGCACTCCCAAAGAGGAGCTGGAAAAGATCGTTGATAAATTCGAAAAGCAGGGTCTGGACGTGACCCTGATCACCGGTAAGGACTACAATGTGTTCGGTCTGGTGGGCGACACCACCAAGATCGACGAGCGGGACGTGCTGGCAAACCCGTGGATCGACAACGTCACCCGTGTGTCCGCGCCCTATAAGCGCGCCAACCGCCTGTTCCACCCCGCAGACTCGGTCATCGACTGCGGCGGCGTGAAGATCGGCAGCAAGGAAAAAATCGCCGTTATGGCGGGCCCCTGCAGCATCGAGAACGCCGAGCAGGCTCTGCGCATCGCGCAGGGGGTCAAGGCGGGCGGCGCAGCGCTGTTCCGCGGCGGTGCCTACAAGCCCCGCACCTCTCCCTACGCCTTTCAGGGTCTTGAGACCGAGGGCATCTTAGACATGGTAAAGGCCCGCGAAGCCACCGGTCTGCCCATCGTCTCCGAGCTGATGAGCGAGGACCGCATCCCGGAGTTTGAGGAGTATGTGGACGTGGTGCAGATCGGCGCACGCAATATGCAGAACTTCCAGCTGCTCAAGGCCGTGGGCAAAATGCACAAGCCTGTGCTGCTCAAGCGCGGCCTGTGCAACACCATCGAGGAGTGGATCATGAGCGCCGAGTACATCATGGCCGGCGGCAACGAGCAGGTCATCTTCTGCGAGCGCGGCATCCGCACCTTTGAAAAGTACACCCGCAACACGCTGGATCTTTCCGCTGTGCCCATCATCCACGAAAAAACCCATCTGCCCATCGTGGTAGACCCCAGCCACGCCACCGGCAAGGCTAATCTGGTAGAGCCGATGATGATCGCCGCCGTAGCCGCCGGTGCGGACGGTCTGGAGGTAGAGGTGCACTACGACCCCCAGCACGCATGGAGCGACGGCGCACAGTGCCTGACCCCGGACGCCTTTGCACAGGCCATGGCAAAGTGCCGTCAGGTGGCTTGGGCCATCGGCCGGGAGATGTAAACCGTTTACCCCCACAGGCGCTGGCGCGCCAGCTCCCCCAAGGGGGCGCCTGAAGCGCTGCCCGGGGGGAAATCTGCAAAAGGATAACACCGCTATGCTAGTAACCATCAGACCTGCCCCCGGCGGCATCGGGGGCGTAATCGCCGCGCCGCCCAGCAAAAGCATGGCGCACCGCGCCGTGCTGTGCGCCGCGCTGGCTGTGGGGCGCTCCCACATCACCCATCTGGAATTCAGCAAGGACATCTCTGCCACCCTGTCCGCTGCCGCGCAGCTGTGCGCCGCTGTGGACACCGGCGCGGACGATGCCACTGTGCAGGGGCTTGGGCATTTTCTGCCCCTGACCGCCCCGGTGGACTGCTGCGAAAGCGGCAGCACCCTGCGGTTTTTGATCCCCATTGCCAGCCTGACCGGCCAGCCGGTCACCTTTACCGGACGTGGACGGCTGATGGAGCGCCCGCAGTCCGTATACGAAACGTTATATCGCGAGCAGAATCTACGGTTTGAGCAGTCCCCCGCCGGGCTGACCGTGGAGGGCGCACTGACCCCCGGGGACTACCGGCTGGCGGGCAACGTGTCCAGTCAGTTCATCAGCGGGCTGCTGTTCGCGCTGCCCTTGCTGCCCGGGGACAGCCAGCTGCACCTCATCCCCCCGGTGGAGAGCCGCAGCTACATCGACATGACCCGCGCTGTGCAGGCCGCTTTTGGGGTGCACAGCCGCTGGCTGGACGAAACCACCCTGCTGCTGCCCGGCGGGCAGCAGTACCGCCCCTGCGACTACAACGTGGAGGGCGATTACAGTCAGGCCGCGTTTCCGGCGGTGCTGGGCGCGGTGTGCGGCGGGGTGACCATCACCGGCCTTGCGCCGGACACTTTGCAGGGCGATGCTGCCATTCTGGACATCCTGCGCCGGTGCGGCGCGGTGTTCACCCGCAAAGGCGACAGCGTCACCTTTGCAAAAGCACCCCTGCATGGGGTGGACATCGACCTTGCGGACTGCCCCGACCTTGGCCCCGTGCTGATGGTGCTGGGCCTGCTGTGCGAGGGCACCACCGTCATCCGCAACGCCCAGCGGCTGCGCCTGAAAGAGAGCGACCGCATCGCGGCTATGGAAGCCGAGCTGCGCGCCTGCGGCGGCGTGCTGGAAAGCGACGGCGGCACCATCACGGTGCACGGCTGTGCTGAGCGTCTGCACGCCCCTGCCGCCCCCCTGCACGGCCACAACGACCACCGGGTGGTCATGAGCCTTGCGGTGCTGGCCGCAGCCGCCGGGCTGCCCCTGACCGTGGACGATGCCGAAGCCATCCAGAAGAGCTGGCCCGGCTTTTTTGCAGATGCAGCGCCGCTTGGCGTGGAAACTGTTTTTATTCCGTGAGGATATTATACACCGCCTTGCGGTTTCCCCTAAAGCCTTCACCCCTTGGGGGGAAGGTGGATGCGAACGTAGTGAGCAGACGGATGAGGGGTAATTCCCCGCAAGCTGCTGCTATTCTGCGCCCTCATCAGTCACCTACGGTGACAGCTTCCCCCGACCGGGGGAAGCCTTAAGCGGAAGCATTTAACTGAAATTTCGATTTCCATGCGTGGAGGTAGAAGATGCTTGATAAAACAAAACGTTATCTCGTAGTGGGTCTGGGTCTGCTGGGCGGCAAGTACGCGCTGGAGCTGACCCGCGCCGGCTTCCATGTGGACGGCATCAACCGCAGCGAGGGACACTTGCAGTACGCGCTGGAGCACGGCTATATCGCCGGCGGTAAGACCCACGATTTTGAGGATCTTGTCCGGCAGGCCGACCATATCATCTTTGGCCTGTACCCCACCGCGCTGCTGGACTGGTTCCGAACCTACGGTTCCCTGCTCAAGCCCGGGTGCATCTTTACGGATGTTTCCGGCGTCAAGACCGGCCTTGTGGAGCCGGTGCAGGCGCTGTGCCCGGCGGGGGTGGAGTTCATTGCCAGCCACCCCATGGCCGGCCGCGAGACTTCCAGCGTGGAGCACGCCGCCGAGGTGAATTTTGCCCCGGCCAACTTCATCATCACCCCCACCGAAAAGAACACCCCGGCGGGCATCCAGTGGGCAAAGGAACTGGCCGAGGTGCTGGGCTTCAAGCATATCTGCACCCTGACCGTGCAGGAGCACGACCGGATGATTGGCTATGTCAGCCAGCTGTGCCACGCCATTGCCGTAAGCCTGATGTGCGCCAACGACAACTCCTCGCTGTGCGAATACACCGGCGACTCCTTCCGCGATCTGACCCGCATTGCACGCATCAACGACAAAATGTGGGCAGAGCTGTTTTTGTGGAACAAGCAGAACCTGATCAGCGAGATCGACCAGTTTGATTCTGCCCTGCAGGAGATGCGCGCCGCCCTTGTAGCGGACGACCGGGACAAGCTGGAACAGATGTTCCGCCTTTCCACCCAGCGCCGCGCCGCCTTTGACAAAAAGCTGCCGGAATAAACCGTGACGGAGGTATTGCCCCATGCCCAAGCAGGAAGGACAGAAATCCAAGCTGGTAACGCTGCTGCGCATCCTTGAGCAGCGCACCAACGAGAACCACCGCCTGAACGTGCCCCAGCTGGTGCAGCTGCTGGAAAATCAGGGCATTCTGGCCGAGCGCAAGAGCATTTACAGCGACATTGACACCCTGCGCAGTCTGGGCTACGACATCCAGCTGCAAAGGGGGCGCGGCGGCGGGTACTGGATGGCCAGCCGTGCATTCGAGCTTTCGGAGCTGAAGCTGCTGGTGGATGCGGTACAGTCCAGCAGTGTCATCTCAGCGCGCACCAGCAAGCGCATCATCCACAAGCTGGAAGCCCTCTGCTCCGACTACGAGGGCACCCAGTTGCAGCGTCAGGTGTATGTGGACGGACGCCCCAAAACCGACAGCCAGACCCTTTTGTACAGCATCGACGCGCTGCACACCGCCATCAACCGGGGGTGTCTGGTGCAGTTCCGCTACAAGGGCAGCAGCGCCGTGCGCACCGTAAGCCCGTGGCAGCTGGCATGGGAAAACGGCTGCTATTACCTGATCGCCTATCAGGACGAAAAAGCACCCCCGGTGCGCCACTACCGGGTGGACCGGATGGCCGGGGTGCTGGTGCTGGACAAGCCGCGCCGGGGCAAGGAGTTCTTCCGCACCTTCGACCTGCCCGCCTATCTGCGCAAGCACTTCAATATGTTCGGCGGCACCGAGTACCGGGTCACCCTGCGGTGCGCTGCCGACCTTGAGCCGGTCATGCGGGAGCGCTTTGGCCGCGAGCCGGTGTTCTGCCCGGAGGAGGATGGCTACTTCCACTTTGACGTGCCCATCTGCGTCAGCCCTCAGTTTTTTGGCTGGATATGCGGCTTTGGCGGCAAGGTAGAGGTCACCGCCCCCGCCGCCGTCCGCGCTCAGCTGCACGAGATGGTGCAGAGCCTTGCGGAGCAGCATGAATAAACAGAAAGGGTTCCAGAAACGCCTGCGGGCGTTTCTGGAACCCTTTTTCATAATAATTTTTCCTTATTCCTCAAATTCCAGATCGCTGGGCTGGATGAGGTCAAGGGGAGCGGCGGGCTCGGCGATGAGGCGGCGGCTCTGGTTGAAGATGGCCTTTTCC
>ENA-OYXR01000498-OYXR01000498.1-human-gut-metagenome-genome-assembly--contig:-NODE-498-length-18566-cov-13.155637_pt1 | contig 18566 bp, 19 predicted proteins | sample MGYA00243241_ERZ653431 | MGnify/ENA primary metagenome ERZ653431 (study PRJEB26926, sample SAMN06165182) | human gut metagenome | biome: ENVO:00009003; feature: ENVO:2100002; material: ENVO:00002003... | reverse complement strand
TGGATTTGTACGAGTGTTTTAGATATAAGTTTTTTTGATGCAATGGATTTGTACGAGTGTTTTAGATATAAGTTTTCTCAAAATGACGGAAGAAGGCGTATATTCTCTTTCTACAGAAAATTTACAAAGAAAATTTGTATAAAAGATACCGTTAGGAAGCGTTTTGTCAATACAGAGAATGATAATTCATTAAAAAATGAGTTGTTTTTGTGGTGTACAGCCTTAGAAATTGCCTGCTGTCACTTCCTGACAGATTAAATTCTTCATTCTGTCCTCTATTGTTACCTTTTTTGCTTTGTTGAAGAACACCCCGACAAGGTAGGTAGTGTTTCCTATTCTCGCCTTGAAATTGCCACCATCAATATAATTTGCTTTATTTTCCGCTGTTTTCTCTTCCTGCATTCGTACCTCTCCTTTCCAAGATTCCCCCTACAAGGGACAGGTAACAAAAAAGGTAACATGACCGAAAAGACCTCTCAAATCACCCTACCTGTATCTGCTACCTGTGTTTTATTTATTTTTCTATTTTCTTGTTACTTTTGTTACCTACAAGAGAAAACCCAGTAAAATCAATACTTTCACTGGGTAACAGAACCAGTAACAAAAAGCTAACATCATCAATTCTGTTACTTGAATGGTATCTCTAATTCCAGTTGCTTCGGTACTGCCATAAAACCATCGCTGTCCGCTTTGTCGGGGATTCCCTGAGAGAAACCGGCACGAACCCAGCCACGCTGTTTGCCATAGACACCGAAATGCATGGCACCATCACTCATAATCCAGTCTGTTACCGAATTATTCATAATGTCGCAAATCTGTTTCAATTCAATTCTCTTTGGCTCATAATCCCTGTGAAGAGCTTCTTTCCAAAGCATTTTGGAACAAACCCTGTCCCCCTTGAAATTATCAAGAAAGGAACCTTGTAAATGTCGCTCTGTCTGCTGATGAATGACTTTATATCCTCAATGCTCCTTGCACTGACTGTTGCTATCATTTCTGACAGTTCTATGATTAAATGCCCCTGCATCTTCCGGAACACATTTTCATCATCAAGTTTCTTCAAATCATCCGTAAACCATGAATCATTCATGGCTAGGAATCTGAAAAACGTTGACTTTCCGGCTCCCTGACCACCCACCAGAATCAGCATATATTCAAACTTCGTTCCAGGTCGGTATACCCTTGAAATTGCCCCTAACAGAAGGACTTTCATTGCTTCATAGACATAATTGTTCTGATCGGCTCCAAGGAAGTGATGAAGCACATCCTTGATACGTTCTTTCCCATCCCAGACCAGAGAACCTAACCTTATTTTTCGGCTCATTCAGGGCAGAGATGATATTTCCCAAAAGTGCCTGTGATGCTTTTTCTAGTTTGGCAACAATCGCATTTACGACCTTGGAAGCCACCGACTTTGATTTATCACTGAGTTTATCTTTCGGCTGTTGCTGTAAAAGCTCTCCATAGTCCTTTACGACATCAACATCATGCTTCACTGTTTCCTCTTTCACACGCTTTGTGACAACCTCACAAGCCTTTTCATAAGCAAGGCCTACTGCTTCTTCAATGACTGCGTTTACGTCCTCTATCTTCATCACAAGACCATCAAGAACAGCCTGTTTTTCCTCAATGCGTTTCTTCTGATTCATGATGATAAAATCCTGCTTCTCCAGATAGCTTGCACCGCCATACACCGGCTCAACATCAATCGTCAGTCCATGATTCTGACAGATGCTGATAAATAGTTTTCTGCACTCTTCATCAAAAACCATCTTCCGGTTATTGTACTTTCCCTTTTTCTCATTCGGCTTCGGAAGTTCAAAGCCAAGTTCTTCCAATGCCTTATCCTGTTGGGGACATAATTCTCCATACTGATTCACAACATCAAATACATGCCGTTCATGAATATGTGGTGTTGCTTCATCAAGATGCAAAGCCCAGTCCAGTATATGAACATGGGAACCATACCGTCTGTTAAATTCCTCGAAATATTCTGCACTGACCTGTGCAAGCACATCAGCAGACACCGCACCGTCCATGTTTCCAAGCTGTAATAAAGTTTCTTCCGGACACGTTTTATTATTTTCAAGAATAGCATCAATCGTTTTTACTCGGTCATAGTGTCTTGCTTTCCGGTTTCTCTCATTCTGACCGTCCACATGGTCTGAATATTTCTCAACATAATATGCTTTTTCTATTTCCGTAAAAGTGAATCTCGCCCGCTCGTCCTTATCATTCTGCAGGCTGTACCCCTGATAACAATCCCAGTACACATTCATCTTCGTTCTCTCTGCGTCAATATGCTCACTATTTTCTACATCAAATCTGCGGTCATTGTGCTTTGCGTCATAGGTTCCATGCTCGCCTGACCGTCCATTGTGCCTAGTTGCTTTCATGCTAATCTTTCCTTTCTTTCCATAAAAAAAGACCAAGTAAATCTCTCTACTCAGTCTGTTTATCGTAACAATATTTAGTTCTTTTCCCGAAGGGAATTGCAACGAAGTTGCTTAATCTTGTGAAGCTTTGCTACAAGCAATACCCAGTACTTAGTGGCGAAACGCCACTAACTGGGCAATGGTTGCACCCTTGACCGGCTAAGGCGCTTCGCCCTTAACCCGAGCGGAGTCTTTCTCCTGCACCTTGCGTAAGGCTCTGCCTTTACAATCCGACAGTCGAGTAGACTAAGACCTCTCAATCTTAGCCCCTCACAGATCCGTACGTGCGGCTTTCCCGCATACGGCTCCTCATAGTAACATTCGCTTCAATATAAACAATAGTACGTTTTAGGTTTTGCTAACGGGTAATACTTGAGCATTTCCACAAATCCATTCCATGTGTATGCCCGTCTACAACCTCTCCGATTCATGGCTTTGAATAGAAACTGTTGTACTCTATGCAGGAATGTTGTTATCTTCCGAAAATTCCATGTAACACCATAATACCGATAGTGTCCAATTAGTTTTACGTTCAACTCTTTAATTATTTCTCGCATTGGTCGATTTCGATTATCGTAAATCCAGTTCTTGTATGCTCTAACCTTTTGCTCAAACTTCTTTCTTGAAGTCTGTACCTTTGGCACGAAACCTCCCTTTCGAGTTTTGCTACAGTAGAAGGTAAATCCCAGAAAATCAAATGTTTCAGGCTTACATTCTCCTCTTGCTCTACGATTCTGCTCTGCAAATCTCCCAAATTCAATTAGTCTGCTTTTACTACTTTCCAGCTCCAGTCCAAACTTTTCCATTCGTTCCTTTAACTCTTTATAGTATCTTTCAGCTTCTGACTTATATTGAAATCCTGCAACAAAATCATCCGCAAAGTTGACGAGAAAACACTCTCCCTGCATTTCCCTTTGCACCACCAGCTTAAACCACAGCGTCAGCACATGATGCATGTATATATTTGCAAGCATCGGACTCATTACTGAGCCTTGTGCCGAACCTTCCTCTGTTGGCTCGAATTTTCCTTGCTCCATTATTCCTGCTTTAAGGTATTTACGTATTAGCCACAATAAGTTCTTATCCTGTATATTCCATTCAAGGAACTTCATCATCCAATCATGGTCGATATGGTCAAAGAAACCTTTGATATCGGCATCTACGATATAGCTGATTTTTCCATAGCTTATCCGTTGGTATACTTCTTTTATTGCTTCGTGACACCCCCTATTCGGTCTGAATCCATACATGCAGTTTAGGAATCTCGGTTCATAAATAGCTCCCAGTATTTTCTTCACTGCCATTTGTACAATCTTATCTTCATAGGAAGCAATCCCTAATGGTCGTTTCTTTCCATTTCCTTTAGGTATATATACCCTCAGTGACGGAAGTGGCTTAAAGGATTTGTTTTTCAACCTCTGTACCAGTTCCTTGATATTTCTATCAAGGTTCTTCCCATACTCATCCTTAGTTACCTTGTCAATTCCGACTGCTTTGTTCCCATCTAATTCCTTATGGCATTGCTTTAGCATATCTTCATTTATCAAGTGGTACACTGATGTAAATATAGGATGTTTTGATGTTGCCGATATCTCAGCTATTCTTACTAATTTCGTTTCCATTATTTCCTCCGTCCCTGAGTACGGATAATGTGTCCTCAGTAAGACCTTTACTATGCAATCCCCTTCCCTCCATCGGCATTGCCCGATTTCTACAGTACTATGGGATTGTCCGACCACCTACCATTCATTTGAAATACTCCGTTTTCAGTTGCAATTTCATACTCTTCTTCGAGAAATGGCAGGTTCTCCCCAGTTGATGTGTATTCATAATGTAAAACATGATTGGTTCTCTGACTCCGCAGTGCCACATAACACTCGCCATATCGCATTACATGATATTGTCTTCCGCACCAGTTAAGACGTCGACCGACTGAAGTTAACGTTTCGAAGCTCAATCACTATTCAACCCTGCTTTCTTGCTGTCTACGCTTGTCAGATGCCGTTACCGGCATCATCCCAAGACTCGCTATTATCTGGTTGGCTAAACCTTGGATAAACCGGAATCCCACCGGCTTGACTACACACCCTTAGCTGGGCGCACAACTGGAAGTTGTTAATTACAGTCTCAGAACAGCGATCAGTTCTTCGCCGTCCATTTCACCGGTTTCTTCGAAACCGAAAGAGCGATACATCTGACGGGCAACTGCATTATCGGGTTCATATGATAGCCAACAGTATTCCGCTTCTCCACAAGGCATAGATTTTATGAACTCTAATGCAAGGCTGACCGCTTCTTTCCCGTACCCTCTGTTTTGATATGCCTTATCGATCATAAGACGCCACAGATTATAGTTTCCCTTTGCAATTTCAGGTGCATCCGTCCAATAATCATCAACATCAAAACCAATCATCAGAAAGCCTACAGGCTTATCCTCATCATATATACCAAACGGGAATGCATGACCGTTTCCCGTAATTGCAGTATACGCTTCAATGATGCTGATCTCATTGGTGGCAACGAAGTTCTTCTGCGATTCCGATACCGTCAGTTTCAGGATATCCCAGACATTATTACCATTTACTTTTTCTAAATGAAGCATATATCTTTACCTCGCTAAATCTCGATTGAACAAAATCGCTGCGCGATGGCCTGCCAAGGCTGTGGCGCAGTTTTATTTTTATTAAAAAGCAGTGGAATTACTTTTCATAATCCGTTATTGTTAAGTTACCACACGAAACAACTGAACTAAGAAAGCTCCACTGCCTATGATAAGAATAACATTTTCCAGTCTCTTCCGCAATCGGAATTATGACGCTAATGCACCTCCGAATAGGTAGATGTAATTATTAACACTACTTATTCTGGAGGTTTTATTATGTATAAAGATATTTTTGAATCTATCCGCAATGAAGCGGAAAAACGTAACCTGCGTGAAAGAACTATTCAACTGTATTGCTCTGATGTCAGTTACTTCCTTCGTTGGATTGGAAAAAACGTTTCTGATCTTACGCTTGAAGATGCGGAAAGTTTTCTTACTGCCAAACGTCTGGAAGGAAGGTCTCCTGAAACTCACAATCACTATCGGTCTGCAATAAAGTTCTTATATAAAAAGGTGCTGAAGACTGTCTGGGATGATGACACTGTTCCAGCTATGAAAAGAGAGCGCAATCTTCCTGCTGTTCTGTCCCGCGATGAAATAAATGCAATCATTGATGCCACTCCGAATCTGAAACATAAAGCGATTATTGCAACTATGTATTCTTCTGGATTACGTGTATCGGAGGTCGTTCATCTCCATTATGATGACATTTCCCGTACCAACATGACAATTCATGTTCGTGAAACCAAAGGCAGAATTGACAGGTATACGATTCTGTCTCAAAAAAATTTAGACCTTCTCACTGAGTATTGGTACAAATGTGGTCGCCCTAAAGATATCCTTTTTCCAAGTTCCTGGACCGGTGGATATCTTGATATAACCGGTGTTAACCAGTTCTTTAAGAAAAGTGCTAAACTCGCCGGCATTACCCGTCATGTTTCCTCTCATGCGTGCCGTCATAGTTTTGCCAGCCACTTATTCGAAAGTGGCACAGATATAAAATATATCCAGTCACTTCTGGGACATGTTGATCCTCGCTCTACAGATGTTTACCTTCATGTGAGCAACAAGACACTTCTTGGTATCCGCAGCCCGTTCGACAACCCGGAAGGTGGTGAATCATGAGTAAGGATTGTACGATTCAGGATGTTTTTCATCGTTTTTATTCATCTTTTGAATCCACACATAGTATTTCTCCCGCTCAGCGAAAGGCCGCTTATCACATCATGAATTGCAAAACCGGCGCCTTTGGTGTGAATGTAAGCGTATGCGAGGACTGCGGCTGCATATCAGTCCACTATAACTCCTGCCGTGACAGATGCTGTCCTATGTGTCAGGAGTTTCCAAAAGAAAAATGGGTAGATGCACGGCGGGAGGATATCTTAGATGCTCCTTATTTCCATGTGGTTTTTACAGTTCCGGAAGAACTCAATCCCATTATCTACAGCAACCAGAAATTCTTATACGCTGCTCTTTATCATGCGGCTTCAGATACTCTCAGTGAACTTGCTGCTGACAGTAAATATCTTGGGACTGATATCGGCTATATTTGTATCCTCCATACATGGGGAAGTACCATGAACTTTCATCCTCATATCCATGCGATTGTTCTTGGTGGAGGGCTGGATGTGAAAAATCATTGGAAAGACAATGGGAAAGATTTTTTCCTTCCGATTAAGGTAATCTCAAAAACATTTCGTGGAAAATACATGGCTGAACTTAAGCAGCTCTGGGAAAATGACAGGCTTGAATTTCATGGATCGGCTGCACCTTACAAAAATCACTATACTTTCAAGGAATTGTTAAATACCTGCTATGCAAAGGAATGGATTCCTTATTGCAAGAAACCATTTGACGGTGCCGAATCTGTCATCAGATACCTTGGAAAATACACCCACCGGATTGCTATCAGCAACTACCGTATCAAAGACATGACAGAATCTACAGTTACATTTTCTGCTAAAGATTACAAAAACCAAGGGCTTTGGAAAGAGATCACCATATCCGGCGAGGAATTTATCCGTCGATTTTTAATGCATGTTCCTCCAAAACGTTTTGTACGTATCAGGCACTATGGTCTTCTTTCATCCAGAAATAAGAAGAAAAAGATTACCCTATGCAGAAACATCCTTGGTTGCAAAAAATATATTTCCAAGCTGAAAGATATGGATGCACCTGCCATTATCCGTCTTCTTTATAATAAAGATATATGCAAGTGCTCTTCCTGTGGTGGTAAGATTATTCCTCTGCCTACAGAACAACATTTTATAAAACCAAAACCACATATGCTCTGTTAACGTATCATAACTGTATATTTTTTTAGCTTCCTTAGGGAGGCTTATTTCTGGTGTCATAATACAGGACTGAATTATAAATTCTATGTGTTTCTATGTGTACATGCTATCCTATTATAAATAGAGTGTCAGAATTAAAAGTCCATATAGAGTTGACGCGCTTTGTTCAACCAGAAAAAATCGAAATTGATGCAAACGAAAGGGCAGTTAATGAAAAGTCTCAATACTGCTTTTTCGTTTGCACCACCTTCGATTCTTTTCTTAACGATTTAATAGTCTCTTGAACAAGGCTACCATATGGGTTATTCTACCACATATTCATCCTTAATTCATCTAAAATTTTCACGATTCATTTTTGGCGAGTAATATTTTCCAGCTAAATACATTGATAAAATCGTACAAAATGAGTATAATAATAGTACGAAGAAAGGAAGTGGTGATATGTCAATTACAGCAACTGAATTGAAAAATAATCTTGGAAAATATTTATTATTATCTGCAAAAGAAGATGTTTTTATCACAAAGAACGGAAAGGTAGTGGCAAAACTGACAAATCCACATCAGGACAGAGTAGAAGTAGCAAAATCCCTGTTTGGAATCTTACCAAAGGATGCAGACCTGAATGAAGCAAAAGAAGAAAGGCTTGGTGCAAAATAGATGAGGATTCTTGCAGATACAAATGTGATAATAGATGCCCTGACTTCAAGAGAGCCATGGAATAAAAGTGCAGAAGAAATATTTCTTATGGCAGCAAATCATACAATCGAAATGTACATTACTGCAAGTTCAGCAACAGACATCTATTATCTTATAAGGAAACATTTGCATAACATAGAAGCAGCAAAGATGATAATGGGAAAGCTTTATTCATTGACTGGAATATTAGAGGTTACAGCGGATGACTGCATGGATGCACTTGCATCTGCAATCAGTGACTATGAGGATGCAGTTGTTGAAAAGGTGGCATCCAGAAAAGATATGGATTATATTGTCACAAGAAATATAAAAGATTATCAGGCAGGTGGAACAAAGATAATTCTGCCAGATGATTTTGTTAAACTTGTTGAAGAGGAATAATTTTTACCACCAAATCGTCAAATACCGATTTTGTGAAACTCTTTCTATGCTCCATCCTCTGCCTTATTGCAGTCGATTCGTAAAAGCATATTATCATTAGAACGTGAAACACATTACAGCCTCCTGCCGCATTTGGGACAGAATTCAAAGTCCTCTGTAGTTGTATATCCACAATTGCTGCATCTTTTTGTTGTGTTTCCACTTCCATTTTCAAAGCCATAACCATACTGCGGGTTTACACGCTGCAAATGCTGTGGCAATATCTCCACGTCCTCGCCTCTTGCTATCCTGCGTCCTATTTCCGGATCAAGCTCGTAAAGCGCATTACAGCATGTGGTCTGCACATAGTAGTGCCTGTTCCATTTAAAACACGGAATAAAGAACAGTGACAGCACCATGTATGTCATATACACCTGATACCTGCCATACCTGCCACATTCATCGCAGGTAATGACCTGATTGAAGTCAAAGTCCTTCCTGCCGTCCGTTATTCCCATCATAAAAAACATATATGATGCCTCCGTTTATCTGTGCCATAGTCCCCAGAAGTCTCCAAGCGATTCTCTCGTATGAAATCCCCGCTCATCCTCAACCACCGGTATTGATTTGGCATCCATTTTCTCTATATTTACATAAGTGCCCTGACTCACCATTGCAAATACCCTGTCTATCTGCTCCTCTGTGCCCTGTATTTCCATAAATACCGAGCCGTCAGTGTCATTTCTCACCCAGCCTGTTGCGCCAACGCTTTCAGCCGCGTGCTCTGTTCTGTAGCGGAAACCTACTCCCTGCACCGAGCCGTACACTCTTATCTGCTTTCTGATGATTTTGCTGTCGTAATCACTCATATGCACTCACTTCCCTGATACACATTATTTTCAGTCTACAATAGCCCTGCAAACAGCCGCATAATTGACTGCCCCAGCCTTCGTCTTGCACTTCTTCCGGTCCTGTACTTCTCCGTAACCTCCGCTGACTCAGTGAAAAGCCTGATAAAATCATCCCTGATTTCATGCACCACTTCACAATCCGCCATAAAACAGCCATTTTCAAAGTGATGATAAAGGCTTCTGTAGTCAAGATTTATGGTACCACAGGTTGCCATTGTATCGTCTGCCACACTCATCTTTGCATGGCAAAAGCCCGGTGTCCACTCAAAAATCCTCACACCATGCTTCACAAGCTGGTTGTAGAAGGAGCGTGTCACGCTGTATATTGGTTTCTTATCAGGGATGCCCGGCGTGATGATGCGCACGTCAACTCCACGCTTGGCGGCAAGTGTCAGCGCATGGCTCATCTCATCGGTAATGATAAGGTAAGGCGTGATAAACCAGCAATAACGCTGTGCCTTGTTTGCCATGCTGATATAGACATCCTCCCCCACCTGCTCGTTATCGAGAGGGCTGTCTGCATATGGCTGGATAAATCCACTCTGTTTTGCCTCATAATCATAGTGCAGCAGATATTGCGATACATCCACCTCGCGCGGTACCTTGCGCTCTGATGCATTCCACATCTCGAGAAATGCGATGGTAAACGACTTGACAGCATCTCCCTCGAGCCTGATTCCCGTATCCTTCCAGATTCCGTATGGGTGTGTCACATTGAAGTACTCATTTGCCAGATTATAGCCGCCGGTATATGCGATTTTTCCATCAATTACCGTGATTTTTCTATGGTCACGATTGTTTAAAAACATGTTAAAGGCAGGTGCAACCGGGTTGAACACCCTGCATTTGATGCCAAGCTTCTCCATCTTTTCCGAGAAATCCCTGTCTATGAAAAAGATTGAGCCCATATCATCATAAAACACCCTTACCTCGACTCCTGCCTGCACGCGCTCCGTGAGCACCTTCTGGATACGGTGCCACGATTCCTTGTCCTCTATGGCGTGATACTCCATGAAAATAAATTTCCTGGCCTTTGATAAATCGCTAAGCTGCGCTTCGAGTCCCTTTGACGCCTGATCATAATATGTCACATCCGTGTTCTGATATACCGGATATAATGCATTTTTTGCCAGGTATGTTGAAATTCCCGCTGCCTGTGGCACCTTTTCATACATATCGGATAGTATGTCTGCGTTTTCAGGCAGACATGGAAGAAGCATGGAATCCACCTCTTCAAACCGTGCACGCATCTTATTCGGTGCGCCGTTTAGTCCGACTAACAGGTAAAGTGACACTCCCATTATCGGAAATGCCAGTATCAGTATAATCCACGGTGTAGTCATGGATGCGGTCTGCTCACGATTGTACAGTCCGAGCACAAGTATGATTGCCAGGACGCTTGTGGTCGTGTTTATTGCTGCCGCATATTCATTTAGCCTTGTAAACATATAGACCATGAAAACTGCCTGCAATAATATCGCAAGCACTGAAAAAAACATTCTCTTTAAACCATTCTGTGTTTTTTTAGTTCCCTCGTAGGTTTTTTCCTTCATCTGTTATGCCTCCATTATCTTACTGTCTGTAATACCAAACCTCTCCATAAATTTTTAGCCACCTTCTTATTTAAGAAGCCATTCAATTTCCTCTTTATAAGGAGGAATAGTCTTCTTCGCAGAGCCCTCCTCACAAAGCCATGGTGTTTCCAGAATCTTTGGTACATTTGCAAAGGTCTCATCATGCACCAGTCGGTGCAGTGTATCATAGCCGATGGTTCCCTTGCCTATATTTGCATGCCTGTCCTTGTGTGCTCCAAGAGGATTTAAGCTGTCATTCACATGAAATACCGCTATCTGCTCAAGTCCTATCACCCTGTCAAACTCCGCAAAAACATCATCATAATGGTTCACAATATCGTATCCTGCATCATTTACATGGCACGTATCGAAGCAGACACGCAGTCTTTCTTTCCTGTCCACTCCATCATAGATTGCCTTAAGCTCCTCAAAGGAACGGCCTATTTCACTGCCCTTTCCTGCCATCGTCTCAAGTGCGATAAACACATCGTCATCATTCTGATTGAGCACTGTGTTAAGTCCCTTTACAATCTGTGCGATTCCAGCCTGCTCACCGGCATTTACATGACTTCCCGGATGAAGCACCAGTATGCGGCTCTTCATTGCCGCGGTCCTTACTATCTCCTTTTCCAGAAACTCCACTGCCAGCTCGTACGTCTCAGGCTTTACGGTGTTTGCCAGATTTATGATGTATGGCGCGTGGACCACTATCTCATTTATCCCATGCTCATGTGCATATTCCCAGCCTGCGTCTATGTTGAGCTCAAAGATTTCCTTTCTTCTCGTGTTCTGTGGTGCCCCGGTGTAGAGCATAAACACATTCGCGCCGTATGACGCTGCTTCCCTGGCTGATGCCAGAAACATATCTTTTCCTGCCATGCCTACGTGACAGCCTAATTTTATATCACTCATATTTTTCCTCTGTTTCATTGAATCTATATATCTATTATTTCTACTATAACACTACATCCCTGATAACTCTATCTAAATATTCTAAATTTTTACTAAACATGGCAAAAGTCATTGACATAGTATCAAAAACTACATATACTATCCTTTGCAACCACATATATTAATGGCATATAATTGCAATGTATGTGATGCATAACTACAGTTAACCAATTATTATAGAAATACGAGGGTAAATATGTTTGAAATAATTGTTGACTCTGCGGCAAACATTCCTGCAGAGCTATGTAAAAAATATAAAATCAAGGTGCTATCATTTGTAAACCTTGTCAACGGAAAGGAAATGACCTGCTTTGAGCCTGACCTCACACCGGAACAGGAGCGGGCAAAGGGTAAGGAATACTATGATGCGATAAGAGAAGGTGCCGAGGTAAAGACCGGACTTATCAGCAGCGGAATCTTTGAGGATACTTTCAGGGAAATCATTGAAGCTGACAAGGATATCCTGTATTTCTCCCTCAGTAAAAACATAAGCGGCAACTACAACTCAGCCCGTGTCGCAGCCGATGCTGTCCTTGATGATTGCAATAACGGCAGAAAAATACGCCTGGTGGATTCATTAAATGCATCCCTCGGACAGGGACTTCTCGCAATATACGCCAGCGAAATGCGTGAGAAGGGCATGAGCTTTGATGAGGTGGCTGACACGATAGAGACCTATCCTGCCAGATTAAACGGTGTGTTTACCGTGGGCAATTTAAAGTATATTGCAAGAACCGGCAGATTAAGCGGAACCACCGCTTTGGTCGGCAACATGCTAAGCATCAAGCCTATCCTAAGGGGCAGCAAGGACGGATATATTGTACAGTTCAGAAAATGTCGTGGCCGAAAAGCCGTATTAAATGAGCTTGTCAATCTGTTATGCGACAACATTACAGACCCTGAAAATCAGATTATCGGAGTGGCACATGCTGACGCATATGAGGATTCGCTCTATGTGATTGAACAGATTAAAAAGCGCATAAAGGTGCGCGATGTGATAAATACCACCTATGATTTCTGCACCGGAAGCCATGTTGGTCCGGAATCTTTAGCAGTATTTTTCATGGGAAAGGACAGAGAATTGGGAGCCTGATATCAGGCTCCCATTAATATTCTGCTTCCTTCATTCTTCATATTCACATAAACTAAAAAGTCTCAGAACACGCTTATTTAGCGGGTTCTGAGACTTTTAACTTCTATTAATAATTGCAACTTCTATCTCAAATATTAAGCTGCAGCTTTCTTGCTTTCTGATTTCTCACAGAGCTTCTTCACACCCTGAATTGCAACAAGTACACCAAGGATGAGCAGTAATACTGCGAATATAAGCTGTAATGAATTTCCAAGGTCAAGTCCTACAGAGAATAATGCCTTTGTAAGCTTGTAGATTGTCATGCCAAGTGCAGTAAATGTAACTGCCATCATGAATACCATTGGAATCCAGAGCATGCAGCCCTGACGCTTTGTCTTCTTTAAGAATACTGCGCAGGCAACAAGTGCAAGTACTGATAAGAGCTGGTTAGCTGAACCAAACAGTGGCCATATCTCTGCATAGCCTACCTTTGTAAGCAGGAATGCAAGTACCAGTGTGATGATTGTTGCAAAGTATTTGTTTGTCATCAGCTTGACAAATGGACTCATATTGTCATCATCTGTGTCTGAATCAAGCCAGAACTCCTGGAATGACAGACGTCCGACTCTGGCTACTGAATCAAGTGATGTCAGAGCGAAGGCTGATACAGCAAGGTTAATCAGTGTGAACACAAGTGAGTGTGGTAAACCGATTACTGACAGGAAGTTTGCGATAGCTCCTGCGAAAATCTGTGGCTGTGTTGTAAGTCCCTGAGCTGCTGCCTCTCCCTTACCGAATGATGCTACTGCGATAAGTGCAAGGATTGCAAGCATACTCTCCATAAGCATGGCACCGAATGAAACAGGAAGCATGTTCTTCTCATTCTTTATCTGCTTAGAAGCAGTACCTGATGATACAAGTGAATGGAAACCTGAAACTGCACCACAGGCGATTGTTACGAATAAGATTGGGAACAGATACTGTGGGTTTCCGTTTGCATCAGGGATTGCAAATGCTGTGAAAGCATCAAGGTTACAAGCAGGATTTGCAACAAATACACCGATTATCGCACCTACGATCATGAAGATTAACAGGTAGCTGTTAAGGTAATCACGTGGCTGAAGCAGTGCCCATACAGGTGTAACACTGGCTATAAGTATATATGCAAATATAATTATGTGCCATACGCTAAGGTTTAAATACATTGGGAAATTGAGTCCCAGTGCTATAGCTACTATAAGTAATACGATTGCAACAAGTGTGTTAATCCATTTGTTGAACTTAGAGTATTTAAGGAAGAAACCAAGTGCAACTGCTTCTATGATGAAAAGCATTGATGTAGTTGCAACTGCTCCGTTGGCTACAACCTTTGTAACCTCGCCTGCTTTATCAGCAGCAAAGCCATTGAAGGTTCCGGCTACGACATCTGCGAAAGCTGCAACAACAAGTATACAGAACAGCCAGCAGAATAACAGGAATAATTTCTTTCCTAATTTACCGATGTACTCCTCGATGATGTAACCGATTGTACGACCCTTGTTCTTAACTGAAGCGTACATAGATGCAAAGTCCTGAACAGCTCCAAAGAATACACCACCAATTAATATCCAAAGCAGAACCGGAAGCCATCCGAAAATAGCTGCCTGAATTGGTCCGTTGATTGGGCCTGCACCTGCTATAGATGCAAACTGATGTCCGAATACTACATTGGTATCGGCTGGTACATAGTCCACTCCGTCCTCCATCTCGTAGGCAGGAGTCTTGGCATTTGGATCAATGCCCCATTTGTTTTGCAGATAACGGCCATATAATAAGTATGCTCCACCGAGCACAACAATGGCTATTACCATCATTAAGATTCCACTCATATTATTACCTCTTTCTTTTGTTTATCTTAATTTTATTTATATATTATGTTTACTCTTTTTTTAGCAAATTTCAATAAATATTTTATACATAATTTATTTTTAATTTCTATAATTTTTGTTTAATTTACCAATCGGTTATAATAGGTATTCATTCTCTTTATGCTGTCTTTGTCTCAGCGGCTTCTTCTGCCTTTTTAGCAGCCATTTTGTCCTTTAATGCAAAGGCTCCGGCAAGCAGTGTGCCTGAGATTGAATGCCATGTACATGACACTGCACAGATGATGGCTGATTCAGGTGTTGAAGCAAACTGTGCTGTAGTGGTGGCAAGGTTTGTGGCAAGACCTGCATTCTGCATACCAACCTCGATAGAGATGGTTCTCTTCTTGGCTGTGTTCATGCCTACCAGCTTTCCTGCACCGTATCCGAGCAGATATCCAAGTCCGTTATGTAACAGAACTGCCGCAAAAATTACTACTCCTGATGTAAAGAACTTTGAGCCCTGTGATGATACAACACCACCTACAACGAATGCAAGACCAAGCACCGCAATACCCGGCATAACCTTCTGAGCCTCGGCAAATGCCTTTTTCTTTCCAAGCAGGTAGTTGAGTAAAAATCCAACCGCTACAGGAAAGATTACAGTCTCAATGATTGACACAAACATCGGAAGCGCCTTGATTGAGACATGTGTTCCGCTTGCAAGAAATGATACCAGAAGCGGTGTCATAAATGGTGAGAGCAATGTGGAAACTGTTGTCATTCCAACTGAGAATGCCACATCACCACCGCAGAGGTATGACATAATGTTTGAAGAAACACCACCGGGACAGCAGCCTACGAGGATAAGTCCAAGTGCGATTCCGTCAGGCAGATTCAATGCCTTTGAGATACCAAATGCGAGAAACGGCATGATAAGATACTGTGCGATTGCACCTACACATATATCAAATGGTCTCTGTGCAAGTATCTTGAAATCCTGTGTCGTAAGTGTAAGTCCCATACTAAACATGATGATTCCTATAATGATTGACTGACATGTGAACTTGTTGGATACCGGATCCACAAACAGCATCTGATTTACCCAGGCCATCAGATTCGGAACCAGAAATGTGACTACGGCGATTGCTATGACAACTATCGATGTGTAGTCTGATAAAAATTTACTTACTTTTTGTAATGCTTTCATTGTAAGCCTCCTTAACATTTTTCTGCTCACTAAAACTCTTTTATGGAATTAAAAAATCCCTTTCCAGATTGACATAATCTGAAAAGGGACGAAATAATCCGCGTTACCACCCTGATTCCACAGTGTATTACTGTGACACTCTGCATACCAGCATATGCTTTCCATATAACGGTGGACACCGGCGAGGTTTACAGACACACTTAATGCTTTCAGCCCGCTTCTTAGAGAGGATATTCCAATCTGACCATTACCTGTTCGCACCGCCCACAGGCTCTCTGAAAATAAATACAAATCGGACCTTGTTCTCATCAACGAATTTTGGTGAACATATTTATTTAAATCTTGTTTTGTATTATAGCCCTCTGACACTATATGTCAAGAGAATGATACAAATTTGTACTATAACATTTATTTATAGTTTTTATTCATGTGCTTTATTCTTATTATTTATTCGTAATCTTTGTTGTTATACTCATCATTCCATGACTGCTGTTGTGATGTACCGTAGGAATTTTGAGCATCCCCGCCCTGTGCTGTGCCATACGGATTCTGACCATACTGTTGGTTTGCTCCGTTTCCGTACATGTTCTGACCGTACTGCTGGTTTGCCCCATTTCCGTACATGTTCTGACCGTACTGCTGATTTGCGCCGTTTCCGTACATGTTCTGACCGTACTGCTGGTTTGCTCCGTTTCCGTACATGTTCTGACCATACTGCTGACCGTATCCGTTTGAACCGTATGGATTATAGTAGTTATTATTACTATTATATCCATCTCCCACATAAACAATGTTTTTGTTGAAGGCAATAATACAGATAAAAATCACATTGAGGAATATAAGTCCGCAGGCAAATCCTGCTCCCTTGCCAAACGCATGTGCCAGTCCGACACAGCAGAGGATATTCATAACCAATGCCGCAATCATTGCTGCAATAATCAGAATAACCGCAAATATCAGCATGCCCATGTGAGCCCCGATGCGGTTTCCGGCATATCCATAGGTAGAATCATAATACGACCCCATATAACTGGATGTCATAACGGAAAGTCCTGAGGCAATAATCTCATACATCAATAAAATACATCCTGCTATACTTGCGATACTTGCCACAAGATATCCCCAGAACAGCTTCTGTTTCCCTGCAATCCTGAATTTTACATATGAGCTGTAAAACGGTACAATGGCCGCCCAGCCGTGCTCTCCTGCCTTTGCATACATAATCCATGATGCAACAATTGTCAGTACCATAACTGCCAGATTGATAAACGACTTAAAGCCGTCAATCATACTCATAATAGTATAATATGTGCTATATGTGCTCATTTTTTCTCCCTTTCATAACCAAAGTTTGTTTGTTATTCAAAGTATACATCACCACAGGTCAGAGTGCAATAATTAAAAAGTTTTTGGAGCTTATATAATTCACTCATTTTAAAATTCTAACAATACTCCTTTATATATTCACCAAAATATGGAAGTGCAAGTGAGATATAGCCCTGTCTGGAATTTAATATCCCTCTTTTTATAAGACGATCCCTGTACATAGAGTAGCTTCCTGACTTCTCTCCCATAAGCTTAAGCACTTCTTCACGCTTGTATTCTTCCTTTTCTGTCAAAAGTCCTGCAAGAAACCTGTCCATTTCAGTCATCTCTTCCCATATTTTTTCATAAGAATATGCAAACAATTCAGCTTTGAGTTTTGGTAAAATATCTTCTAACAACTCATCCAACTTTTTCTTAAAATACAACACTCCCAATTCCTGAAATGCATATGCGTATCCTTTTGTAATTTTCGCCATTTCACGAGCCTCATTACTGTCAATATCCAGCTTACTCTTATACATTTCAGTCATTCGTATCATATTAAGAGGCTCCGTTTTAACTGTTGCCGCTCTTCTGAAAAATGTAAGATTTTTGACATTGCTCAATTCCTGTATATTTTCATACAATCCTGTACACACAAAATAAACCGGATACCCTGCTCTGAGCCATCTGCCATATTCAGACGCAAATTTTATCATCTCTTCGGACTTTGAAACCTCATCTATTCCTATAAGTATCTTCTTCCCCTTTTTCTGTGCAGCCTGTATCATTGTCTCAACTTCTACACCGATATCAAAGAAATTATTATTGTTTTCTGCCGTATAGCCGATTCCACCACCTGTTCCCATCACTGTTGCAGAGAGGTTTATCCCTGTTGTTTTCTTATCCTGTGAACCAAAACCGGCCTTTACAAGCATTGCCGCTATCTGTCCCAGTATATCTCTTGCAGGATTTACATCAAAAACAAGCCAGTTTATATATCTGCTTTCATTGGTTCTTAATTCTTCCTCCACCTTTGCAAGTATAACGGTTTTACCGGAGCCTCTGACACCGGTTATCTTATATACCGACTCCGACGGATTATCGTAAATAAAGTTTTCCAGTATCTCCTCTGTTTTCTCTGTATGGATATATGTGTATTCCGGAGTCTTACTGAAGGTTGTAGTAAATGGATTCTGCATAAATTCACCTCAATTTATTATATGAAATTCAAAACTATTTATATTTTTTTATACTTTATATTGCTGTCTCTTATACACATCTGACGCTGCCGACGAATAGCCTTGTGTAG
>ENA-OYXR01000494-OYXR01000494.1-human-gut-metagenome-genome-assembly--contig:-NODE-494-length-18630-cov-6.926299_pt1 | contig 18630 bp, 18 predicted proteins | sample MGYA00243241_ERZ653431 | MGnify/ENA primary metagenome ERZ653431 (study PRJEB26926, sample SAMN06165182) | human gut metagenome | biome: ENVO:00009003; feature: ENVO:2100002; material: ENVO:00002003... | reverse complement strand
CAGCGTCAGATGTGTATAAGAGACAGGGAGTAGGGTGTGTAAAAAGCGCCGCGGAGGTTCAAATCCTCTCTTCCGCGCCAAGAAAAACCTTGAAACTACTGTAGTTTCAAGGTTTTTTCGTTTTCCCAGCACCCAAAATTTTGTCTCAGAAGATAGGGTCGAAGCGGAAACTTTTGTGCTGTTTCGGAATGTTTTGGAACAGTTTTGTTGTCAAAAATGTTGTCATGGATAAGGCTGTGCCCACGCTGGACACAGCCTTTTGAATTTTGCCCGAATCGGGCAAATTGTTTCATCGTTGCCAGCTTGCGGATCAGGTCCGCTCCGTACTTGTACGCCGCGAGGTAGTCCATCGTCTTGTCTTCCAACCCCGCCCGCTTCTGGAGCTGGGCGCGATAGTCCGTGTACTTCGGGCGGTACGCGCCAAGCAACAGCGACAGCTTGCGCTTGCGGCGATACACCCCGTCGCCGTTGGACTGGCTGCCGGTGTTGCCGTTGGAGGTATTGCCCTCGATGGCGGTGACATACTGCCCGCTGACGCTCTCGCAGATGCCGCAATGGTCGGTCTTGTACGACGTGCCCAGGAAGTCGTAGATCAGCACGTCGCCGGGCCGGTAGCCCGTGGTGACCCACTGCCCGTGTGCCTGCGCCCAGCGCATCAGCTCGCCGCAGGGGGCCGTTTTGCCGCCGTCCATAAAGAGCGACTTGTCCACCTGCTGGAAGCACCACCACACGAACTGCATGCACCAGTACACGCCGTCCATGCCGTAGGCCTTGCCGTTGAATTGCAGTTTCATTTCAATCGTCCTTTCCTTTGATCTTGATATTGGTGAGCAGGGCAAGCTCTGCCGTCCACGCGGCGAACCACGCGACGGTCAGGCTGTCCGGCACAATTTTGTCGTTGGCGGTGAGTACGAGACTCACGATGCAGTACCACGTCAGGTTGAAAATCGCCGCCCAGACGTACCGGTCGCGCTTGCGCACACCCCGAGCAGCTGCGCGAGGATCGCCAGCACGGAGGCCAGCACGACAACCGCGCACAGCACGCAGACCGCGATGAGGAACACCTGCCACCACGTCACGAAATCACCTCCCACTCGTCGATCTCCGACTTGATGCGGTCGATAAAACTGTTGCCGCCGAGGGCCTTGTACCTGCGGTAGAGATAGAGAAAATTCTCCAGCTCGTACTGTCGGATGGTGCGGCCCTCCCTGTGGCGGTAGTAGGTGTGCAGCATGTCGTGCCGGAGCTGGCATTTGAGCGCGTCGGTCAGCTTGTCCAGCCCAGCAGCTTGTTGCGGATGGGCTTGATGAGCATCGCCAGCGCGGCCAAAATGACCGTGATCTCCGAGCAGGTCGATGCAACGGTCGATAGGTTCATAGGCATTCTCTCTTTCCGGCGGCAAAAAAGCCGCCCTGTCGTTCTTGACAAAGCGGCTACAGCGTGATATATTCAAGACCAGTAAGAGCGGCGCACGGGTGAGGTGCTTGTCGCTCCCCCATAACGATTTCGTGTCGTAAGGAAAGCCGCTGCCTCTCAGGTGGCGGTTATTTCTTTAGGTCAAGACCTAACTTGATAGCCGCAATCACAAGCATAAGTAACGCGATGGTTTCTTCTGTGCTCATGCGGTCACCCCCTTTCGGGGGAAACAACCTGTTTCACGCTCTTACTGGCACGCTCATCATACCACGCGCGTCGCGCCTTGTCAATTTGCCGCCCTCGGGCGGCTTTTCTTATTTCAGGGTCGGCCGGAGCTGCCCCGGCCTTGCTCACTTGTTCATCTCCGCGAGCTTAGCTGCAATATCGTCCGGGATACGGCACTTCTCCTTCTTGACGCAGTAGCCGTTCTCATCGTAGGTGAGCTTGTACTGCGGCAGGGCGTAAATCTCCGTTCCGGCGCGCTCAAGGTCGCGGCGCATGACCGGCTGCACGATGCTGTTCCTGATGCCCGTGCTCTCGCTCAGGCCCGCGGGGGTATCGGTGACTTCGATGGGTCTGCCGTCGGATGCGATTCTCTTGCTCGGGAAGGAGTTGAGACCTTGGCAAAGAAACGGAAAAGCGGAACCGGCACTATAAGACAGCGCGGCGACGGCCGGTGGGAGGGCCGCGTTGTCATCGGCTATGATGACAGCGGCTTTCCCAAGACAAAGAATGTCCTCGCCAAGACAAAGCGGGAATGTCAGGAGAAGCTGCGGCAGCTCACCGAAAGCATGGTAGGGCGAAATGACCGAAAAGTTAAGTCGGATATGCTGTTCGGGGACTGGCTGTGCTACTGGTACGAAAACCACAGCAAGCCGATGCTCCGCGCCTCCACACAGAACAACTACGAAAACGTCATTTACAACCATGTCCTGCCGGAGATCGGGAAAATCCCGCTGAACAAATTGTCGCAGAATGATTTGCAGCAGTTCTACGGGCGGCTGAAAAAGAACGGTCGCAAGCGTCTGACGGAGCAATACGGCGCGGGCCTTTCCGACCGCATGGTGCGGATGTGCCACGCGGTCTGCCGCTCCGCCTTGGAACGGGCCGTGCGGGATGACCTGCTCCGTACAAACCCCGCCATCGGCTGTAAGCTGCCGCCGAAAAAGGCAAAGGAGATGCAGGTGCTGGATCGGGAGGAATTGCAGAAATTTCTCATTCAGGCGCAGGCGGACGGGTACTACGAACTGTTCCTGCTGGATCTCTGCACCGGCCTGCGGCGGGGTGAATTGATAGCGCTGCAATGGGAAGATCTAAACTTTGAAACCGGTGTGCTGACCGTCAACAAACAGGCGTACACGGTAAACGGCGAATTGCAGATCATCCCGCCCAAAACCAAGGCATCTGTCCGAAAGCTGGTGCTGCCGCCCGCGGTGCTGGCCGTGCTGCGGGAATACCGCAAAAAGGTGGACTCCCGCTGGATGTTTCCGTCCCCGGTGAAGGCGGATCGACCGATCACGCCCGGCGTGGCACGAAGGCGGCTTCAGACGATACTGGAGCGGGCGGAGTGCAAGCGAGTCCGCTTTCATGATCTGCGCCACCCGTATGTCAAGCACACGACAAAAATTTTTAGCTTGCGCTTGATGGATTTTTCAAGCGCAGGCTTATCCTGATGCTCGGCGAAAAACTCGCGGAGCTTGTCAGCTTCATCGGGGAGGACAAAGCCAAAGCCCTGTCCGTCCACTCTGCAATAGAAAGCGATTTTCATGACTGCCACCTCAATCAAAAATGTCCTGGATTTTGTATGCGATCTCGATGCGCTTATCGGGATATACCAGCACCCGGTCGATCAACAGCTCGGCCAGCTCGGTGGTCAGCGTGTCCGCATCGAAAATCGCCTTGGACGCTTCCTTGCGGCTGTCCTGCCGTGCCTGTTCGTCCTGCTTCTGTTTCACCTGTGCCAATACTGCGGCATAGGCTTTTTTTGTTTTCAGCAGCAGCTCGTTACACGCGGCCTTTTCCGCCTTGTAGGTGTTCAGGTCAATCTCGCCCATAAGATAGTGTTCGTAAAGTGTGCGCTTGCCGTCTTGCAGCGTCTCGATCTGCTGCTCATATTCGGCGCGTTCCGGTACGGAGGCATCCACCCGGAGCGAACCGTCCGGGGCAAACGGTGCGGCGGCTTCCATCTGCTTTTTCAGCGTCAGGAATACCGCTTGTTCCAGCTCTGCGGCGTTCAGACGCATCTTGTGACAGCGGCTTTCTACGTCCGCCTCGGAATGGCGGCAGTAATAATACGAGGTTTTCTGCATGGTGCGGGACAGCGCATGACCGCAGCAGCCACAGAAGGCTTTGCCTTTCAGCGGGTAGTCCCGCTTTTTCTTGTTTGGCTGGGAAAAGCGGAGCTGGCTGGCCTGCACGGTATCAAACACGGCTTTCTCTACGATGGCCGGGTGATGGTCAGGGATGATGTACCATGATTCTCTGTCCTTCAGGTGGCTTCTGGTGCCGCCTACTTCGAGAACCGCCCGCTTGCCGATCACATACACGCCGGTGTAGCGTTCGTCCTCCAAAATGCGGAGAATGGTGGATGCACTCCAAATCCCGTGGCAGCGGGAAATATCGTGGGTATGATTGCCGTGCGCCGCTTTGTACTGGCCGGGGGTAGGGATGCTTCTGCGGAACAGCTCCCGTGTGATGGCGGTGGCGTTGATGCCCTCGGCGGCAAGCTGGAAGATGAGCTGCACAACGGCAGCGGCCTCCGGGTCAGGCTCCATTCTGCCATCGGCGCTTTTGCGATAGCCGTAGGGACAGATTTTGCTCTGATACTCGCCGCGCTGCATCTTGGCGTACTTGGCGCTCTTGGTCTTGATGGACATATCGCGGCTGTAATACTCACTGATGAGATACTTGAACGCCACATCCATGCCGCCGGTGTCGCCCTTGAATTTGCTGCTGTCAAAATCGTCGCTGATGGAAATGAAGCGGGTATGGAACAGTGGGAACACACGCTCGATGAAGTATCCAGTTTCAATGCTGTTGCGCCCGAAACGGGAAAAATCCTTGACAATGATGCAGTCGATCTGATTGGCCCGCACCAGCTCAATGAGCTTCTGCACCTGCGGACGCTCAAAATTTGTACCGCTATATCCGTTGTCGATGAACTCCATGATCTCCGCGTTCAGAGCTTCCGGCATGGAAGCTGCGTACTCATGGAGGACAAGGCTCTGATTTTCAATACTCAGACTGTCGTACTTGTAGTCCTCAATGGAGAGGCGTATGTAGAGGGCAATCACATATTTCTGCATTGTTCCAGCACCTCCGCATAGGTTTCAAACTCGCTCTGGAAGCGATAGCGCACCGTGATCTGCTTATTGTGGGATACCTCAATGCGGTCGATCAGCCGCTCAATGAGCGCACCGGTCAGCGCACGGTCGGTCTTGATCTGTGCAGCATCCTGTTTCAGCGCCCGGTGCTGCTTGGTTTGGGCATCCATTGTCCGCAGACCGTCCTCCAACTGTTCCATTTCCACGGCAAGATCGGCAATGCGGCTTTCGTACTTTTCCTTGTAGTCGAAATATTCATCCTTGGTGAGAACGCCTTGAACAAGGTTTTCATACAGGCTCCGCACGATACCGCGAAGCCGCTGGATTTCCTGTTTGCGGCTGGTGATCTTCTCCCGCAGCTCGGCACGTTCAGCGGCCTGCCGGGGCAATTCTGCAAGAGAGAGGGTGTATTGCCCCAGCGCCGTATCAAGCGCGTCCTGAAGCATATCTGCCAACATATCCAGCAACGCATCCTCGCGGATGGTCACGCCGGGGCAGGCATCCTTGCTGATTCGGCTCTGGCTCAGACAATGGTAGAAGTACACATCGTCGGACTTCTTACGGATGTTTCTCTGCCGGTGCAGGCTGCCGCCGCAATGGGCGCAGAACACCTTGCCTTTGAGAAGATTCAGCGTGAAGGCTTTGACCTCCCGTGCCTTGGCGCGGCTGGCGGTCTGATTGAGATTTTCCTGCACCACCGCGAACTGTTCCCGGCTGATGATGGCCTCATGGGTGTCCCGCACCACCGTCCATTCCTCGGCATCAGCCTTGACCTGCCGGTGATCCACGGTTTTGGTCTGCCCCTGAACGAGATCTCCAGTGTAGACCTCGGAGCGGAGAATAACGCCGACCGTTCGGGTCTGCCACTTGCCGCTGCCGAGCAAATTTTCGTGGGTGATCTTGCCCTGCATCTTCTTGTAGTGGCTGGGGGTGAGGATGCCAGCCTCGTTCAGCCGCACGGCGATGGTATTCAGGCCAGCGCCCTTGGAAGCCCAACGAAACATCCGCTGCACCACGACGGCGGCAACGGGGTCGATGATAAGCTGGTGGCAATCGTCCTCCGCTTTCAGATAACCGTAGGGAGTACGCGCACCGATGAACTTGCCGTCCTTCATGGCCTGCCGCTGCTGCGCCCTGATCTTGCGCCCAATGTCCAAAGCGTAGGCTTCGTTTATCATGTTCCGCAGCGGGATGATGATACCGGAATGGGCATCCTCCGGGTTGGCGGTGTCGAAGTTTTCATTGACCGCAATAAAGCGGATGCTGCGGATGCGGAAATACTGCTCGATGTAATAGCCGGTGTCGATGGTGTTCCGCCCCAAACGGGAGAGGTCTTTCACAATGACGCAGTTGACGTGACCGGCCTCAATATCCGAGAGCATCTGCTGAAAGCCCGGACGGTGGAAGTTTGTCCCCGTCGCGCCGTTGTCGATGTAGGTATCGTACACGCTGATCTCCGGGTACTGCTCCAGATAGCGGGCAATAATCATCTGCTGGGTTTCAATGGATACGCTGTGCGTGTGGGTATCCTCCACCGAAAGGCGGACGTAGATCGCGGCGCGGCAAGCGGCGTCAGCCTCCTGCACGGCCACCGCAGCCGTTTCTTTTCTGCTTTTCCTTGCCATGCTCAGCCCACCTTTCTCTGTTCGTAATCTTTCTGCTGCGCTGCCAGCGCCAAAAGCTGCAACGCCTTTTTGTATTCGTCCTCATGGGTAAAGGTAATATCCAGCTCCTTTTTCCCACGGACGCGGATGCTCTGTACCATGTGAATGAGCGCCCTGCGGTCTAAGGTTTCCAGCGTGGAGAACTGCGTAAACTGTGAAATCCAGCGGTTGCGCTCACTCCGGTTTTCCAAAACCTCCGTGAGTTTTTCCTTGAGAACGCGGATGCTCCCGTGGATCTCCTCGGCCTGCTTGGTGTACTTTGCCTTATAGGAAGCGTATTCTTCCTTGGTAAGCATACCTCCCACAAGGCTCTCATAAAGCCGTGCCTTGAACTCCAGCACCTGCTCCAACCGGCGCTCGTTGTCGGTGATGTGGTCGCTGTATTCCTTGGCAAGCGCCTGATTGATGCTGGACTGGTCAATGCCGGTCAGCAGCGCCTCCAGAGAAGCAATATTGCCGATATAGGCTTTCAGGCTGTCCCGCACACAGTCGATCAGGCTGCTTTCTTTCAGCATGACCGGATGGGCGCAGCCCTTTTTCTTGCCGGTAGGACAATAATAGTAGTGGTACTCCTTGCCGTTTGCACGGTTGGTCTTGCGGGTCATGCGGCTTCCGCAGCACCCGCAGATCAGAATACCGGAGAACAGGTACACCGTATCCTCGTTGGGAGAAGTGCGGGTATCCAGTCCCTTAATGCGCTGCACCAGCTCAAAATCCTGACGGGCGATCAGCGCTTCGTGGGCATCCGGGACACGCACCCACTCGGAGGCGGGGCGCTGCTCCATCTGCTTGATCTTGTAATGCGGCGTACCCTGTTTGCCCTGCACCAGCGTTCCGGTGTAGGTTTCGTCCTGCAAGATGCGGATGATGGTGGTTGCCGACCACTTGCAGTCAGCCTTGTCCGCATAGCCCTTTTTCGCGTAGGGCAGACCGTTGTTCTTCTTGTACGCCAGCGGGGAGAGAATACCCAGCCGGTTCAGCTCTGCCGCGATCTTGGAGGCGCTTGCGCCCTCCAGCCGCATACGGAAGATGTCGCAGACAACGCGGGCGGCGTAGGGGTCAGGGACGAGCAAATTCTTGTTGTCCTCGGCTTTCATGTAGCCGTACACCGGGAACGCGCCGACGAAATCGCCGTTGCGCCGCTTCACGTCCAGAGAAGAACGGGTCTTGATGGAAATGTCCCGGCAGTAGGCTTCGTTCATAATGTTCTTGACCGATACGGCCAGATCATCGCCGCTGTCGTGGGCGGTGTCGATGCTGTCGGTGATGGCGATGAAGCGCACCCCATAGGCCGGGAATACCCGGCGCAGATACCGGCCGGTTTCAATGTACTCGCGCCCCAGCCGGGAGAGGTCTTTTACAATGACGCAGTTGATATTTCCATCGGTGACATCCTGCATCATTTCCTTGAATGCGGGACGGTCGAAGATGATGCCGCTGTATCCATCGTCGATCTTTTCGGAAACGACCTCAATATCCGGGTTGTGCTCCACAAAGTTTTCAATGAGCTTGCGCTGGTTGGAAACGCTGTCGCTTTCGCTGGAATGATCGTCGGTGTAGGACAGGCGGATATAAGCGGTGGCTTTGAATTTAGGCATGAAAAAGCACTCCTTTCTCCCGGACTGCTCCCGCATGAAAATAGTGGTTATCTGGCTATTAGGTTTTCATCCTTTTCCACACCAATCATAGCACTCTCTGCGGAAAAAAGCGAGGATGTCGCTCAGCGCAAAATGCCTTGCAGACATTCCTCCAACGTAACACCGTTCCCGGCGAAGCAGGCGTTTACCACGAAATCGCCGCAGCGGAAGCGGTAAGGATTTTTGATCTGGCGAATAAAGGCGGCAATGCGTTCTTCCTTGGGAAGATTTTTGTCTACGGATACTTCCCGGATGTCCACCAGTTCATCCGTGTGGATTTGGGTTTCGTTTGGTGTCGGCTGCATCATGGCGATCTCCTTTCTCGGTTTGGTGGGTTTCCTCAAGGTCACATGAATGCGCTGACGGGAAAGGCCATCAGCGCATGGTATCTGACTTTGAGAGGCGGCTGCGCGGGCAGAATTGGAGCCACATAACATAATGGCGAATACCGGCGCAGCCGCTCTGCTTGTCCATTTGAGAAGATCCATCCTATTTGCCACGCGCCCCGGATAGTGGGCATGATGCAGGCCGCCCTTGGCAGGGCTGTCATAACTCCACGATACCGCTGCCTCAAAGAGCTGGCGCATACCGCAGGGTTCCCCCTCAAGTCTGTGGGAGGGCGTGAGCAAGTTTCATTATCCGCCGCGCTGTCATCGCGCCCGATTTGCCGAATCGGGTCTAAGGCTGCGTAGATCGCTCGGATGGCTTTTCCGGAATCACCTCCTTGAAGCCATCGTCGTGGCGGCGCACCTTATGCCGCTATCACGCGGGTTTTGTGCCTGCATCATGGTCTATTCAGTTTTCAACGTTCGGTGAAAGGCTTCGTGGAGAATGTCCCTTCACCTATCGCCGATTTTGGGCCACTTTTGCACCCTGTTTTCAGCAATCAGGGAAAAGTTTTTTCATTTTCTTCATCGCCGCGCCGATGCTCTTGGAAATATTCTGATGGCTGACACCCTCGGCTGCGCCAATCTCATCAACCGTCATCCCATCCACGAAATACATCCACACCCTGCGGAACTGCGTATCCGTCAGGTGCTTCCGAATCTGCGTGACCTTTCTGACGCTGCGGTGGATTGCCTCTGCCCGGTCATGCGCCTGCTCCATGCAGACATCCACGGCAGGAATGGAGGCCGCTTCCTCGGATAGCTCATCCAGCGCAAGCGTGTGATTGGCATAGACGTGAGCTTCCTTTTCGGAGGCGTGATAGTCCTCGTCCGACAGGGCTTTCCATTTCAGAAATTCTTTCTCGCTGGCAAAGTCCTCGCGGGTCAGGCGGACGATGACTTCATTGGCGTCCATATAAACGATGGCATCGGGGTCTTTCTTATTCAGTGCATAGATGCTTTTTCTGTTGAACATATTGATCCTCCGTTTCGGTGTTGGGTGGTTGGTGAGCCAAGCCAACACCGGCGGAGAACGACAGCCGACAGAAAAAAGAAAAAAGGCGCTCGCACGGACATCATTGCCCGCACGAGCGCCTTGATTGCGCACGAAAGCGCAAGGAAATACTGCTGCCCCCGGAGGGGCTAAATCACGGATGAACCATACCGTGTAAAAAGAGAGCTGCAACTCACTTCTGTGAGTGCAGCTCGTCTGCGGGATCGCCGTGCGCTTTTTCAAGAGAACGGCTTTTCGGTGCTTATACTTTTTTACTTTAAGGCCAGTGGCCTTAGCAGCATCTCCTGTTCATCCGTGTTCTCATAAAATAATCTCCAGTTCCTTGAATGTGATTTGTAGCTCATCCGATATGAGCTACATGTAGATTTAAGTGAAGCGAAGCTCACCCTACAATATAGTAGAGGTGATTTCCAATGAACTTTCTTGACCTGTTTGCCCAGAGACTCCGCGAAAAGCGGGAGCAGAAAAAGATAACACAGCGCGAGTTAGCAGAACGGCTCAATATGTGTACCCGAACCGTCATTGAGATTGAAAAGTGTAAGAGCAATCCGAAATTTGAAACCGTGGCTCTCATTTCCAAGGAGATGAGAATCAGCCTTGACGCCGTGGTGTTTCACGACGAAAAACCGCGTGAAATTCCAAAAGTTGTGGCAGATTTCTTTGCCGGAAAGAGTGATGCAGAAGCGGAGCGGTATATTGCATTGTGCCAAAGCGCAGAGAATTTGAGAGACGATAAATAAACACTGCCCCGCGTAGTCGGAATTCTCTGGATACAGTAAAAGCGGTCATCCTGCACGGATGGCCGCTCTTACTCTCGAATGACCGGCAGGTATGGGGATATAAACTTTACCGCCGACTACCTTTTGGCTACTAGTGTGAAGCGACGGTAGAATTTAAGTTTTACCTCTCCTGTTCGTGTGCACGCCGGATTTTTTCAAAGCTGTCCTGACTGATAGTGTGTTCAATCCGGCAGGCGTCGGCCTCCGCAGTTTTGGGATCAACGCCTGCGGCGATAAGCTGCTCGGTAAAGAAACGGTGGCGTTCATAGATTCTTTCAGCCACCTCGCGGCCCACATCGGTCAAATGGAGAAAGTGATCTTCGTCCATCATAAGAAAGCCGCCGTCCCGCAAGGTAGCCACTGCATGGCACACGCTGGGCTTTGACACCTCCATGTGCCGGGCCACATCTACGGAGCGCACCATACCGCGTTTCTTTTGGAGAACAAGGATGGTTTCCAGGTAGTCCTCCCCGGACGCATGAAGTTTCATCTGAACCTCCGTTACTGAGCCAGCTTCCAGCCGATGACCTCCTGTCTGGCCGATACAAAATCGGCATACAGGCCCTTTTGCTGGATTAGCTCCGCATGAGTGCCGCGCTGGACGATATGAGCGTTGTCCAGTACAAGGATCTGATCGGCGTTGCGGACGGTTTTCAGACGGTGGGCAATCATGATGATAGTCTTGTCATGGGTCAGTGCCTCAATAGCACGCTGCAATTCATCCTCATTCTCCGGGTCAACACTGCTTGTCGCCTCGTCCAAAATGATGATGGGTGCGTCCTTCAGCATGGCGCGGGCGATGGAAATCCGCTGTTTCTCGCCGCCAGACAGAGTGCCGCCGCCCTCGCCAATCACAGTGTCATAGCCATCCGGCAGGGCAGAAATAAAGTCATGGCAGCAAGCCTTCTTCGCCGCCTCAACCACCTGCTCATGGGTGGCGTCCGGGCAACCAAACTTGATATTGTTCTCAATCGTATCTGCAAATAGGTACACGCTCTGGAACACCATCGAGATATTCTTCATCAGGCTGTCCAGCTTGAAATCTCGTACATCCGTACCGCCTATGGTAATCTTCCCGGCATTCACATCCCAAAAACGGGCAATCAGGTTGCACATCGTTGTCTTTCCTGCCCCGGAAGGGCCGACAATGGCCGTAGTCGTTTTTTCGGGAATGGTAAAGCTGACCTGATCTAATATCTTGCGGTCTGCGTAGGAAAAATCCACCTTGTCAAACACGATCTCGCTGGACTTCGGCGTAATGTCAGCGCCTTTCTCGTCCATCACCGGCGTGTCATCAATGGAGTTTGCCGTATCCATCGAGGCCGCCAGCATTTGCAGCAAAGAGGCCATATTCCCGGCGTTCTCCAAATCGTTGAACACCATGAAAGAAGCAATCACCAAAATCAAGCCGTAGGCCAGCGACAGGGAGCCGTCCAGCCAGAACCAGACCGAGGCCAAAAGCAACAGGACGCTAAACACCCGGACAACGGCCTGTTTGATGGCGTCATAGGGAACACTGGCCTTTGTCAGTTTCAGGTTGTCCCGGCAGCTCGCCTTAATTGCACTGCCGATAGACTGCGTGCTGTCCCGTTCCAGTCCAAATGCTTTGACAATCCCCATCCCCTGAATGTACTCCAACACAGACTCCACAAGGGACTCCTGTGTGTGCTGGCGTACCCCGCTGAGCGCGGCAGATTTGCGAAGCGCCAGTTCCGCCGCCGCAAGGTAAATCAGGACACCGGCAGCGGCCACAAGACCGATCCGCCAGTCAAATACCAACAGGACGATGACGAGGGCAACCGAGTTGAAAAAACCGCCCAGCACTGACACCAGGACACGGGCTGCTGAGTTCTCTACATCGCCCAAAGTTGTTGTGACAATGGCGGTAATATTCCCGATACTATTCTTGTTGAAGTAGCCCATCGGGATGTAGCGCAGCCGATCTCCGATGTGGATACGCTTTTCCGCCACCATGCAATAGCCGGTTTCCGTCTGCTCCATCGTGGAAAAATAGGTCGTGATGATACGCCCAATGAGGGAAACGGCCATAATTCCCAGCGAAATGCAGATAAACTTTCCGTCCCGGTTGTCAGATACTAACGCGCCGATCACTACAAAGAGGGCGGCAAACTGCATGGCTGAAAACAGCCCGGACAGGAATGAGAATAACAGGGATTTTTTTAGAAGCCCCTTTTTGCTGCCTGCAAAAGCAAAGATTTTTTTCAATGTTCCATACATCTGACAACACCCCCTTACATCTGGTCTTTCGCGCCGATGTGCGCCTGCCACATATCCCGGTAGAGGGGGCAGGTTTCCAGCAGCTTCTCATGCGTACCCTGTGCGTGGATGGTTCCATCCTTCACCACAACGATGTTATCTGCGCCAACAATGGTAGACAGCCGGTGTGCGATCACAATCAGGGTCTTGCCGACAGTTAAAGTGGAAATGGCTTTCTGCACCAGCGCCTCATTCTCTGGGTCGATATAGGCAGTTGCCTCGTCCAAAATGACAACCGGCGCATTTTTCAGCATGGCGCGGGCGATGGCAATCCGCTGGCGTTCACCGCCGGAAAGATGGGAACCGGCGCTGCCGACAACCGTATCATAGCCATTATCCAGCTTGCGGATAAAGGCGTCGCAGCCGCTTTGTTTGGCTGCCTGCTCCACCTCTGCGTCCGTGGCACTGGGTCTTCCCATGCGGATATTCTCCCGGATACTGCGGTTAAACAGGTAGTTGTCCTGAGATACATAGGAAATCTGGTCTGCAATTTCAGACAGCGGCATATCCTTCAGCTCATGGCCGCCGAGGGTAATGCTGCCGGATGTAACATCCCAATACCCGGCAATCAGCTTTGCCACCGTAGACTTGCCGGAGCCGGACGGCCCTACAAGGGCGGTCATGGTTCCGGGGTGGATGGCGAGATTCACATCATGCAAAACCTCTGTTGTCCCGTCATAGGAAAACGACACAGACCTGAGAGAAATGCCGGTATCTTCCAGCTTGATCGGCGTTTCTTTATGGTTCAGTTCTTCGGCGTTCAGAAGCTGGCTGATTTCTTCCACATTTGTCCCCAGTACAGCCAAATCGTCCGTAAAGGTAAAGGCCGCAATAATCGGCCCAATCAGCCCCAGCGAGAAAATCACAATGGATAGGAAGGTGGAAAGCTCCAGACTGCCGGAGAGCCAGAATGCAAAACCGCAGGGCAGCACGCAAATCAGCACTGAGGGCAGGATGGCGTTGTAGGCGCTCATGGTTTTCTGGTTTTCACGCATCCAGTCCACATAATAGTTGGCGTTATAATTCACCGCGTCAGAATATTTTTTGTAGGAACCGGCGGATTGGCTGAACGCCTTTACCACCTCAATCCCGCCTATGTACTCTACAATGGCATTTGCCATCTGCTTGCCTGCCTTGACAGCACCCTCCCATTTGACGGGATAATTCTTCATACCGGCAGACATGACAGCAAGGCCCACCACCAGCGTAACAAGGGACAAAAGCGCCATACGCCAGTCCAAAAGGAACAGGTACACGGCGATCACAATCGGCACCAGCACATTTGCGGTCATTTCCGGGATCAGGTGTGCGAAGGTCGATTCCATGCCTTCCACCCGGTCAACAATCGTCGTTTTATACTGGCCGGACGGAGTATCTAAAATCGTCCCCATCGGGACGCGAGCCAGCTTTGCGGTGATATTCTCCCGCAGATCACGCAGCGTGTAATAGGTCGCTGTGTGGGAAATCGTTGTAGAAAGACAGGAAAACAGCACCTTCCCAAAGTAGCCGCACAATGCAATAATACCAGCGGTCACATAGCGGGAAAAATTCTGTTCCCCAGACAACATCATTGTGACAATATGCGCCACGCAGAAATAGGGCACCATCTGGCAGGCCACGCCTAATACCGCAAGGATAACACTGCCGATGAATTTCCCGTGATAGGGCTTGCCCCATCCCCATAAGACGCCTATGGGCGACTCTTTCTTTTCTTCCTTCATTCTGTGGACACCTCCTTCTTCATATCACTCAGAAAAAACTTTAGCAGGCGTTTTCGACCATCGCTGTCCTCTATGGAATAACTTTCCTGAATTTGCCCGTTTTCTAAGTGAAGGACATAATTGCAGCAGCGTAGAATAAATTCCGGGTCATGCGTTACCACAAGCGCAGTTCTTCCAGTATTCGCCACCTGATTAACAACATTAGCGACCTGCCTCATGTGAAACAGGTCAAGACCGCTGGTCGGTTCATCGAATAAAATCAAAGGGCGCTCCGAAGCAATCGCAGAGGCAACCGCCACGCGCTGCTTTTGGCCGCCGGACAGTCCCATCGGGTGGCAGTCCTCATAAGGCAGCAGGTCCATCTCCTGCAAGATTTCTCTTGCCCTCTGCTTATCCTCAGTTCTCATACTGAGCAGAATTTCATCCAGAACACTTTCGGTAAAGAGCTGGTGGTTTACATCCTGCATGACCATATAGCAGAGTTTCAATCGTTCTTTTCTGGAATAGTTCTTGCTTTGATCCTGCACCGTTCCCTTGAAGTGCTTTTCCAACCCGCAGAGGCACCGAGCAAAGGTGGATTTTCCCGCACCATTATGTCCGATGATGGCCGTGGCGCTGCCGGATGGGAAAGAGGTTTCCGTTATATGCAAGGTTTCCGGCTCATGCTTATAGGCGAAGGACACATTCTTTATCGTCCAAACCGCCTCGTTCATTCTCTGCGGCGAGCCTTCAACTTCTGAAAGCCCCGCAAGGTCAAGAGGACGCAATCCCATATCGTCGCGCTGTTTTGCCGACAGGCCGCAAAATTCCTCTGCTGTATAATCACCTTCGATTTCTCCATCTTTCAGGTACAGGACACGGTCAAAGAGGCCGGACAGATAATACAGCCGATGTTCAGAGATGATGATGGTCTTTCCCTGCGATTTCAAAGTTAAGAGAAGCTGCCGGAAATCAGCGATAGCGTATGCGTCAAGGTTTGATGATGGCTCATCCAGCACATAAACATCCGGAGCAATCGCCGCTGCTGATCCGCAGGCGATTTTTTGCTTTTCACCGCCGGACAAAGAAAAAATACTTCTATCAAGCAGCGGCTCCAGCTTTAGTTGTGTAGCTACACACTTTACCCGGTCGCGCACAATATCTTCCGGCATCCCGTGGTTTTCCGGGCCGAAAGCCAGTTCGCTGGTCGTGTCCACATTGAAAAACTGAGAACGCGGATTTTGAAATACAGAGCCGACTTTCAGAGAAATATCAAACAGTGACAGGTCACGGGTGTCCTTTCCATCCAGATAGACGGAGCCGGTATAAGTCCCCTCATGGTAATGAGGGATCAGTCCGTTAAACAACCGGGTCATAGTCGTTTTTCCGCAGCCGGAAGTCCCGCAGAGCAGGACAAAAGAACCGTCCTCAATGGTGCAGGAAATATGTTTCAAAGCGCTACCGGCCTGCCTCTCACTGTCGGGAAGGGTACTGGCAGGATAAGAAAAGGACACATCTTGACATTCAATCATTTTCTTCACCCCCTTGCGGCAAGCACATAGATTTGCGCTGCAAATGCTCCCAGACAGATCAGCAGGAAAATAACATCCTGCACATGAAAACCCAGCTTACAGATATTCGTCCGTTTTACCGAGCCTCCCAATCCCCGCGTAAGGGCTGCCTGGGACAGTTCCTCTCCGATTTTGACGGAGCAGATCATCATGGGGACAATCCGATACTCTAAAATCGCACCGACTTTTCCACCACCAAAGCGGACGCCACGCATCCGCATGGCGTCCCCAATAGCGCTCCATTCTTCCGCAACCGTGGGAAAGAAGCGAAACATCACAGACATAGGAATGGTGATCTGCTGCGGCAGGTGGAGCCGTTCCATCGCCGCAACAAATTCACTGACCGTAGTTGTCGTTACCACGAAATATCCCATGACCACGCTGGGGGTGAACCTCAGCAGAATGCCAACAATGGCTACTGCAATGTAGTTTGCTACGCCAGCCAGTCGGGACAGACCGAACATTTCCAGGCACAGACTGCCTCCAAAAATCAGGATATAGAGAACAGCGCCTTTCCATTTTCTGGCCGCTGACAAAAGTAACAGCGGGATCGCCGCCAACACGATGATGTAATACTGCATGATACCTTCATACGAACCGCCTAAAATAAAGACAGCTATGGTAATCAGTACCGCCAGTTTTGTCCGGGGGTCTAATAAAATTCCGCTATTGTTTTTTTGACTTGCAAGAAGTTCGCGGCTCATTATACAATTCCTGCCCGCTCAAAATGCTTTTTGAAAATCTTCCGTCCAATCAGACCGCCAACAAGACCGCTGACGAAAGCAGCGATAAGCAATACCGGCAAAATCCAGTCGGGCATATAAGCCATAAGCGTATCGGCATATTCCTGACCGTAACCGGGGAGCAGGTTCTGGTAGTAAGCGTCACGCGTCACAACGATGGGAATAAAGGCGCCGATTACCCACATGGAAAAAACGCCGTGAATCAACACTTCGCGCTTGGCATTTTTGTAGTCACAGGCTTTCATCATAAAATCGGAAATCAGCCCGAAGATCAGCCCGGTAGGGATGCACCACCAGCCCATGCCGGTCAGCAGCATAATGATACCCAGCAGCACTCCGCAGATGGTAAGCATACCGAATTTCTTAATTTTGGAGAAGAACAACATCATCGGAATACCGCCGACAAGCGGCACGATCACGCTGATAAGCGGAATAAAAATCGGGATAAAACCGATAGACGCCGCTGCGAAAATGACGATAAAGTAAATCGCCGTAAAAATACCGATGTTGATTAAGTCCTTTCCTTGCAATTTGTTGTTCATTGCGAAACCTCCTAACATGATTACTTTCGTCTTGATTAGTTCTTGCTAACCAACCATAATGATAGCATAAATTCAGCTGTGCTTCTATGCACATATCGGTATTTTAAGCCCGTATAGCAAGGAGCTTTTTCGCTCTACCAGAATATCCATTGACCAGGAGTTTTCTCGCAGGTATAATAATATCAGCGATTTTGCGTGATGAAAGGGGCGAAGCAGTTGCGTAACATGATATACAACATTTTAGAAAACAGCGATGCTGTTTCTGGTGTGACCTTGAAAAACAGTCCAAATAGCAGCACATTGCTTTTGGATCGGGCAGATGGCAAGGGACGCATGACATTCCATACGCTCTTTCCGGGGCTGACTTTGGCTTTTATTTTTGTAAACGCTCCCGTATGGCCGGAGTCGGATGAAAATTCAAATCTAAAGCCTTTGCTGATTAACTATTGCGTTTCGGGCAGAAGTGAATTGCTTCTGGATGACGGCTCCTACATTTACCTGAAGGAAAATGATTTTTGTGTCAGTGAACAGACCGCACAGAAAGAATATATCTTTCCCACACGGCAATATCAGGGCATAAAAATATACTTTGACCTGCCACTTCTTTTACAGTCCTGCGGTGAACTTTTGAAATCTTTTTCACTTGACCTCCCTACGCTGGAAGAAAATTATTGTGGCAATCATAAGACATATATCAACGAAGCGGACAGTGAGCTGGAAAATATATTTCAAAACCTCTGGCGGCTTTCTGAAAGGCCATCTATCTTCCATTTGCAAATCTATACGCTTGAACTTCTCCACCGGCTTCTCAACATGGAAATCCGGCCTCCGAAAACCTGCGGCTTCTACACGGAAACGCAGGTTGAAATTGCAAAAAGGGCAGCGCAAATCCTTTCCGATGATCTTCGCCAGCACATTCCTGTACGGCAGATTGCAGAACGCTTTTCGGTCAGTGAAACCAGTCTGAAAAACTATTTTAGAGGCGTATATGGACAGAATATATCCACCTGGCTGCGGGAAATCCGTATGAACGAAGCTGCAAGGTTTCTTTCGGACACAAAGCGTCCGATTGCCGAAATATCCGAACAGGTCGGCTACTCTAATCAAGGGAAATTTGCAGCCGTGTTCAAAAAGCAGTTTGGTCTTTCTCCTCTGGAATACCGGCGGTCAAAGAATTTGGAAAACCGATAAGAACAAAGCCGGGATTTGCCACTTGTCAGCAAAATCCCGGCCTTTCTTATGCCTAAAATCTCATGCAGAAATCAACTCTTGAAAAATCATTTCCTCCGCCTGCGCCTTCAGCGTGTTCATCAACCCCACCCAGCGCATGGGGTCACGGGCTTTCAGTTCCTCGGTAACGCCCGCCGCCTCCATCATGTGGGATAGTTAGAACGGTGGTTATTCCGAAATTATTCTGATTCAGGGATAATACCGGCAAGCAATGCCTGTGTTAATACACACAGGCCCGCAGAGAAGAAAATCCCTCCGTGATTTTCCTCTCCGCTTGCTTGTTGAGGGCAGCGCCCCCAAGCCCCTTTGAACACAGAATTTCATTCTGTGGCTGCGCGTTCTGCGAA
>ENA-OYXR01000468-OYXR01000468.1-human-gut-metagenome-genome-assembly--contig:-NODE-468-length-19328-cov-10.340840_pt1 | contig 19328 bp, 28 predicted proteins | sample MGYA00243241_ERZ653431 | MGnify/ENA primary metagenome ERZ653431 (study PRJEB26926, sample SAMN06165182) | human gut metagenome | biome: ENVO:00009003; feature: ENVO:2100002; material: ENVO:00002003... | reverse complement strand
GGGTTCTACGGCCGTTTCTACGACCTTCGAATTAAATTCTTCTTGTGCTTTCTTGGCTTCCCTCGTTTTGCTTATATATTTCGATACAAGGGTAATTACCGCCGTAATCGCTACCGAAAGCCCCAAGGTAAGAGTAGCCATTAACGCCTTTGCCGCAACGTTAGAAATACCCAGCGCAACGCTCATACGGGTAATAGCTGCCGTATAAAGGTCTTTTGCCTTACGAAGCGTTACTAACATAAATGCTTCGTCTTTGTCTAACATTAACTGAACTTCGCGTAAGCCTATGGTTATAGCCATTAAAGACTGAATTTTAACCATAATCTTTTGCATATTCTCGTTTTCGCCGGCAAACAGGCTTACCACACCTTGGGCGGCGGAAAAGGCACCGGCAACGCCGGAAATACCGGAAATAAGACCTTCCCAGCCGCGTTCGCCTTTCTTCAAAATATTGGCCTGCGTGGTTACTGCGTCCATAGCTTCGCTAAGCTGGCCGAACCGTGCCTGTAATTTGGCGTACGCTTCCGAATTGGTTTCGCCGGCAAGTTCCATAGCGGCCAATTCCTCGCGTACTTCCCGTAGCTGGGTGCGGAAGGTCTTTTGCGCTGCTGCGTTATTCTGTACTTCTTCGTAACGCTTCTTAAATGCGCGTTCTTCCTCGGCGAGTGCGTCGGCCGATTCTCCAATTTCTTGTAATAGCCGTTCGCGTAGCTTTATTTCATCGGCTATCTTCTTTTGTTCGTCGGTTCTGTGTCCCGACTGTCCGTAAATCTTGCTATATACGCCCCCGGCTTCGGCTCCAAGTCTTGCATATTCCTTTTTCAAATCGGAAATAGCGTTACTATGGGTTGCCGCCATAGCGTCTATATCTCTAAATGCTGCGTCGATTTGGGCGGCAATTTCCTTAAAGGCGGCTTCCATTTGTTCGCCACCTTCTACGGTCGCGTCCGTGAACCCCTGTATTCGCCTTTTGGTTTCGTCCAATGCGCTATTTATTTGCCCGTTATTCGCAATTATATCGAACTCCAAGGCACCGCCTTTTATATTCATCGGATAAGGTTATTTATTTGTTGTAAAATACTTTCGGCGTTCTCGCTGGTTATCTTGGTCGCTTTGGTATCTGTGCTTCCGTCTTCGTCGTCGGCAATACTTGGCGCGTCAATTAACAACCGTTGCACAATGGCCCATGCTACGCCGTGATGTAAGTAATCCCAAGTCCAGCCAAGGTGGGCGCAAATCGAACCCCGGCGGCCATAGGGACTATTTAGCCCGGTTACTCTATGCGCTCCGTCCTCGGTTGGGTCGTCCTTGCGCCGCTCTGTAATCGCATAGAGTTTATAAAATCCCCTAAGTTGCTTACGCTGGTTATGGCTTCGGAAAGCCCTACCAATTTGGAAGGCTTTATAGTATGGAAGAAAAGTGCCGTAAGCCGGTCTAACTCCTTATCGTCGTTATATTTCCTAATCCGTCCGCCAGCACCAACTTCGGTAACGTGGTAATCTTCGCCCAATACGGCAATAGCGATTATTCGGGCCATACGTGCGGCGTTATCTTTGGCTATCCGTTTAGCTTCCGCCAAGGTTTCCGTTCCGCCGGCCGTAAGTCGGTCTTCGTTTACCTCCATTTCTACCCATATCGCGCTAAGCCTGTCAAGAACCGAAAGCGTAGGTTCCTGTATTTCGAAATCCTCTTTTACCGTAACTATTTCGGGGCGTTGAAAGAACCCTTTAACGCCTTTTTTACGTCGGCGAACTTTGTGCGTAACGCTGAACTTTATACCCTGCTTTACCAAAAGGTTAAGTTCTTCGCACTCTAACTCAAAATCCGTTTTTTCTCTTATGTTATCTTCGTTCATATCGTTTTATACTAAGAAAGCCCCCCGAAACTTTCATTTGGGGGGCTTTCGGGTTCGAACAAGGATTTTCCCCGCGTTATGCCTGTACGTCTGTCGGGGTCATAAGCGTAGCGGTCATTTTCTTAGTTCCCGTTTTGGTCGGCTGCAATACGGTACCGGCGACCTCGATAAGAAGAATACCGCTTTTGCTGAAAGTCGCGTTAATCTTGCTTACGAGTTTCATGCGCGGAATCTCGAATTTAAGGCCCTGTTCCGGGGTAATGCGTACCGACTTCTCTACTACGGGGATTTTATCCGGTGCTTCCCATTTATCCTGCGTAGATGAACCGTTGCCGGCCGTTCCTGTCCCGCCCAAAAGGTCGGCAAGAACCGTAACCGAAGGGTTCATAATCGAAAAGTTAAAGTTCGTCTTCCCACCCCGGCTAATGCTTACTACGGGGTCGTCCACTTCTTCGGCGTAGTGGTCGGTCGTTTCCGGGTCTTCCTGCGTCATCGTGCAGGTGTCTTGGTAGGTATAACCCAATACCGCCAAAGTTTCCCCCATACCGCCGTCTTCGGCAATTGCGCCTACCTCAATCTTGGAAAGGCCGATAGTATAAGTTTTCTTTGTTTCTGCCATTGTCGTAAATTTTAATTAGTTCGCTGTATGTTCCATTCTACCCGCAAGTTGTTGTAATGCTCGTTAATGCCCGGTTCTTTAATTATGGTTTCCGTAGAAACACGAATAGTCAGCCCGGTAATGTTCGCCGATTTTAGAACCGATAGAACAATAGCCGTTAGTTCGCGTATTCGCTCCCTATTCGCCTTAAATTGTTCGGTTCGGCATATTCTTTCCTTTTTGTCGGGGACGTGGATATTTACGTTTGAAGTTCCGGTTTGCGGTACTTCGTGGTTAAGGAATAGGTTGTTAATTACTACGTCTTCCTTCCCGGAATTATCCGGCCGTTCTCCCTGCACGAATATTCCGCCGCTAAGGGCCGCTTTCAATTCGGCCGAAGCGTTCAGAATCTCAAAAAGAATATCATCGGTTTCTATACTTTGCATAGCTATCTGTGTTAAATCCATAACCGGCAATGAAGCCGGCCGGGGTCGAACTTTTCACAAGTTCCGGTTACTACAACTAAGCCCGTTGCTTTGGCCGCTTCGACAAAATCGGTATTCGCAAGTTGGCTCACTTCTACTTCTTCCCGCGTTACAATTACCTGCGTGCCTTCGGGAATTTTGGCCGTACCTTTCGGTAGCTGGATAAGCGAAGCGAATACGCGGGTTTCTCCGTCGGCGGTCTGAATTGTCGAACCTTTACCGTTGGTTTCTTCTCGGCAAGCTGCTTTTAACTCCCATGCGGCGGCGGGCGTTTCCCAAGAACCGTTAGGTAATTGGACGCTTTCGCCGTTGTGCTGCAAGGCGTACAGGTATTGCGGGTATTGGTAGGAAGTCGTTACCATACGTTGCTTTTATTCCGAATTTTGGGCTTGCTGGCCGGCGTAATGCCTAATTCGGCGCAAGCCGCGTTATACCAAAGTTTGATAGCGTCCCAATTCCAACTAATGGAATACCCGCCTTCCCCGATATTAGCAAGGGGGATAAGCGTTGTAAACTCGCGGCAAATGGCCGTTTTTGCCTTCCGTACGTCTACCGGTGCGTCCGGGTCGGGGATAAGGTTACTTTGGTTGCAAAGTATCAAATCCACGTCGTCCGCCGTTAGCTGGAATCTGCCGACCGTTTTAGTTATCCATTCTTTGTAAGTCATTGGTAGCGGGTGTTAGAATAGGGGCGACCGTTGCCGGCCGGCCCCGTCTTCGTTAGTGTGTCCAAGTGCTGTTAGAAGTGTCCAAAAGGAAGGAACGACCCGAAGAAAGCCAAGCCGGGAAAGCGTTTGCAATTCCTACGGTAACTTCTTCGATAGGTTCCTCGGTGGAATACTTCTTTACGCAAGTGTGGCCGTTCATAGCTTTGATAGCTACGGAACCTTTAAGGTTCATATCGGCCGGCTTCTTCCAATAGGTTGAACCGAGTACCTTGCTTTCGCTGAACATTACCACGTTATCGGCGAACGGGTTGCCGGTAATACGGCTTCCGTCGTCCTTCTCGATAGTAATATCTTGGTCGATAACTACGACCTGCAAGCCGCGCAGGTACGCCAAACCCTTCATAGCCGCGTTTACCTGTTCCAAGCTCGGCGTTTGTGCGATGTTCAAGGCGTTAGCCGCGAACGAAGCGGAAAGTTTCGTTACTTCCTCGGTCTGAACCATAAGCGCGAAGGTGTCAAGGTTCATAAAGGCGTACTTCAAGCTAATACCCTTCTTCTTGGCCTTAGCTACGATAGCCTTAAAGTCCTTGCTAAACGGTTTTGCGCCGGTGGTGTTCCAAGCGGCCGAGCCGGTCTGAAATCCTACCTTCTGCGTTGCGTCGATTTGATAATCTACGTCGTATTCGGTAATTACGCTATTGTTGTTGTCGTTGGTAAGCGTTACTTTACCCAACGAAATAGACTGCAACGCAATCCATTCCAAGCGGGCGGCCACCCCGTCCCAGCAGTACTGCGTATCTTCGGCCCACGCTTCTACCAACGCCCGAAGGTCGGGGTTCGCGGAAGTCATGGCGACCATAATGTCGTATTCGTTAAGCTCGTTTTCGTCCTTGGTGCGCTTAATAGCCACTTTCGGAATATCGCCCTGAATACGCGCAATAGCTTCGCGGGTCTTCTTGTTGATACTTGCGCCACGCGCTACAAGGTCGCCGGCAATCTTTAACCCTACCTGCGCTTCAAGGGCTTTCCACGTAAGCGTGTAGTTCTCCTTCAAGGGGAACAAGGTAGGATAGTAATACGGTTTAAGGTCGTAGGTATTAACTACGGCCTGCATATCCCTTTCGGTAATGCCAATCATTAAGCTCCTTTGCATAACTTTTCCCGATTAAATTAGATAAACTGAATACCGGTAAGTTTGGCTTTCACTTCGGCACCGATAGGCGGGATATTGCTTTCCCGAATCTGCCCGATAGTTACGGCGTTTACGATATGGTTGCTAAGCGCGTCTACGTCGTAGCTTTCGCCTACAAGGGCTACCGGTGCGTATTTGAAAGCTGCCCCCGAAGCCCCGGCCTTGGCTGCGAGGTAAAGCGAATCGCCGGCTTTTGCGGCAACTCCAAGGGTTGTACCTACCGTAAGGTCGTCTTTGGTCGCGTCGTCGCTGTTTGTGGCGATAGCGGCAATAGCGTAAGCCGCTTTACCGGAAGCCAGCATAAGCACGTCGCCGACTTTGAAGTTATGGCCCTTCTTTACGGTGTAGGTGGTATCGGAGTTCGTAGCGTCGTCCGCAAGAACGGCTACTTTCACTACATGGTAAAGCCCGTTTTTGTCCTTTCCTACCGGCGTACCTTCGTGCAGAACTTTCTGCGTAAGGTCGGCGGCTGAAACGGTAATACCGTTCGGAATATCGGCGAGCTTGTGGGTAAACGCGCGAATAACGCGGTTATCTTTTTTCCTGTCGATTCTAAGCATTTTACAAGTGTTTAAGCGTTAAACCTCTTTACCGCCCAAGCCTTTATTTTCGGCTTCGGCGGCCTTTGCCTGTATGTAGCTTTCTACGCCCGCGCTTACTCCGTCCTTGTTGGGGGAACCAAGTACCGGTTTTTCGTGAAGGCTTAGGCCCCGGTCTGCCAACTCTTGGCCGAAGGCTGCTACGTCGTTCTTGGTTTCGGTCAGATACTCGTTAAAGGCATTTTCATCGGCAAAGCCGCCAAGTTTGGCTACCCTGTCGAAATCTTTAAGAACCTTAGCTTTGTAGGCTTCGGGTACGTCGGCAAGCTCTTTAACAAGCGTTTCCCGGCGGTTGGCGGTTACGGCCGCGCTTTGAAGGCTCATTACTTCGGACTGCAAGCCCTTAGTAGCTTCCTTTACGGCGTTCGTAATCATTGTTTGCACGGTTGCGGCGTCCAAGGTTCCGGCCGGTGCGGGTGGGGTACCGCCTTCTTCCGGTTTCTTTTCCACAAAGTCGTACTTCTTGCGCAGGTTGTCCTCGCGCGTTTTGTTCGCTTTGTCTATTTCCGCGTCCGCGTCTTTGCGCCAATCCGCTACAAACTTCGCTACGGCTTCGGCGGTAAGTTTACCTACGATACCGGTAGCTTCTTCCTTGGTATTAACTTGCATGGCGATAACTCGCGCAAGCTGGTTAAGCCCGTCTTTTCGCACGCCCGGAAACTGCGTTTCAAGTAGTGCTACAATTTCGTTTAGTTCCATTTTGATTTTTGGGATTTAATTAAACCTGCGACAAAGAAACGTATTATAGTAATACGAATATTTGTATAGCGTTGCAAGTTCTCTACACTCGTTTCAACAATTCAACCGTAAGGGCTGGGCCGCTTCTTGTTCGGCTGTTACTGAGTAAGTGATTTTGCGAACAAATGGCAATGCAGCGTAAGGAATGGCAAAAGAAGGCGATTTTAGCGCGTTTTATTCTCCAAACAAGGAAATACACCAGCCAACCGCATAAAGTCGAACAGCGGGCACGAGAAAGGGCAAAAACGGGTATTCTTACTTCGTCCGTTATCCGGCCCTTCTCGAATAAGTAGAAAAACGGGGATTTTGTTACCCTTGTGTTACTCGCATTATTCCCCCCGGTTGAACTATCAACATAGCGGCGGTTACTATCATCATTCCGGTAATGTTGGTAGTTAATGTTGCAAGCTATTCCGAAATGTTGGTAGTAGCTTCCGGGGTATGTTCGTAAAGAAAGGTTCCCCCCATACCCCCCTATAAAGAAATATTCTTTTTCTTTATATTTATACAGTGCCCCTAAGAAGGGGCACGCTTGGGGCTGCCCAAGGGCTGGCCAGCCCCTCGCTTGTGTGCGCGTTATTTATTGATATATAGTTATTTATTGATTTTGTAAAAATGAAAATTGCGCCGAATGTTCCGCGCGAAATTGTGGGGCTGCCTTGGGGCTGCCCAAGGGCTGGCCAGCTCCTGCGTAGGGGCTGGGGTAGCTCCTGCCTTGCTCCTTGCTCGATTTTTCGCCGTAAAATAGTGTTGTTTAGTGTTTTTGCAGTATATTTGCAACGTTTTCGGGGAGAAATCCGAAAATTTTTAGGAAGCGTATAGGTATCTAAGTTTGAAAATCGCCAATTAACGAACCATAGATAAGCCTATTAACGCTCGCTGGCTGTATATCCATTTCCGATATATCGCTAAGCGTGGGTTATGGTTTATTCTATGGTGGGCGTTTGGCGATGCCTCAAACTTGTAAACCGATAAGGCCCACGCTTTCTGCGTTTAGTAATTGCCTGTTCGGGTTCTTGGGGCGCAAATTTTACGACTATGCAAATAGAAGAACTATTAGCCCTACTAACACTTGCGGCTGCCTTCCTGCAAATTATCCTATTCTTCAAGTTATGGATAATGACGAATGACGTTAAGAAACTGCGCGAAAATTGCGGATATTCGAATAAGTCTAACTTTAACTTTGAAATACGCAAATTACTTGCTTCGGGAAGCAAAGAGAAAGCAAAAGAAATGTTATTAAATCGTTTCTACGATAGTATTTCCGAACTCAATTATTCGGGGTTGGATAAGTCGGAAAACAACTACGACCAAATAACGAAAAACATAGACGCGGATTTTTTGAAGTTGAAAGAAAGGCTTACAAACGACCTTTCAAAGATAGGCGAGCAATTACCGGAAAATATCAAGCAAATGAAATCCGGGAATGAATTTTACGAACTGTTTAACTAAGTATCTTATGAAACACTTTTGCCTGTTATGTGCGCTCTTTCTGTTGGTAGGGTGTTCCAAAGATGAAGACCCCGGAAGAAACTATACCGAACAACAAGAAAAAGCCTTATCCGTGTTTAATGGAACTTGGGCCGATACACAATTTTCCAACCTTGGGAGTTATCCCGGTGCCGAATTGCAACCCGACCCGGATAAAATCATATTCGGAACCCAAAACAATAAGCCCGTAGAAATCTACGAAAACGACTTTATCGAAGGCGAACGGCTGTTATTCTCGGCCTTTGGCGAATTGGTTTACCATAGCGAAGGTTACGAAGATGTACCGTGTTATTATTGGGTATCGAACACGGCCGATGAACTACGCTTATACCGGACTTCTACAAAGAAACTATATAGGAAATTCACGCTTTCAATAAAAAGCGATACGAAAATGCACCTTCACGACCCCGATTTGTCGCTACCGTACATTTTCGTAAAACAATAGCCGGTCAGAAACGGCCCTATTTCCGTTTATCTCCTTTGTCGGGTACCGGTCTATATCCCTGCGGAATTGAAGGCCACAAAATCAAAATTCGGGAAAAATAAGGAAGGAGTAGCGCGGTGCTACTCCTTCTTCTTTTCTTCTGTATTGTCGTCTTCCGCCATAGCGTCGGTTTCTGCTTCCCAGCGGTCAATAGCGGCCGCGTGTTCCCGCCGGTACGCTTCTTTTTCGTCCTTCGGCATTGCGTCCCAATCCTTACGGGCCTTCGCCCATTTATCGTTATCGGGCCATTTATCTATTTCTTTTACTTCTGTCATAGCTCTACAAGTGTTATGCGAACTTCTTGCCCGGAAATTTCGTGCTTCACTATCTTAAACCGGGTGCCGTTAGTAAATAATACTTCCCGCTGGTCTTCGGGAGCAAATTTACCGTTAAATTCCGAAATGTCGGATATGTCGCGGCCGTTTTTGCTCTGAATTTCAAAAAGTACCCTTACTTCCGTCTTCTTCAAAACCCGATAGTTGGCAAACCGGTAAGCAACCGCCGGCGTTTTTGTCGATGAAGTGAAAATAGCGTGTTTTACTTCGTCTTTGCCGGCGTAAAGGCGTTCGTAATCCTTCCGCTTCATAATCGCGCCCCGGTAGACGGTTCCCCGATATTTCGGCAATCCTTCCAACGCCTTAGCCATAAGGGAAGCCGAAGCCTTGTTAAAGTCGGTAAGGTCGCCTTTATCCAACTGCTTATTAAGCTGCCGGTAGTTCCCGCCCTGCTGGGTGTAGTGATGAAGGGCCGCAAGTTCCGTATTCTGAATATCCGGGTAAAGCGTACTAAGTAATTGCGTTGCCCGTTCCATTGCTTCGGCCGTACTTCTCGCCCTCGTAAACTTACGTTCTTCGGCGGTATAGGTGTTTACCGGCAATGTGCCTATACTTTTCCGGTTATCCCGAACGAAGTACGGTAAGGTCTGCCAACCCTTCGAGCGTTCCTCGTTTTGGGCTATCCAATCGGTTAGGGCTTTCGGAACCTGTGTTACTTCCTGCCTTGGGTTCGGATTCCAATCCTTCAATTTCCCGGCCTTACGCGCTCTTATCCGTTCCCTAAAATCGCTTTCCGAAATGAAGATAGGCACCATTTCGCAACGGCAATGCGGGTGCCACCCCGTCCACCGGAAAGTTTTAGGGTATCGGCCGGCCAATTTGTCGCAAATGTCTACAAGCCGCTTTACCTTCCCGTTTACGGTGGTCGTGTGGTTATTGCTTAACCGAATTTCATACCCGATAATAAGGGGGTTATTTTGGTAGCTTTCCCACTCTGCACGACGGTAGGCCGCGTTCATTTCGGTAACTGCAAGACGGCGGGCGTTTTTGTACGCCGACCTATATACGCCTTGGCCGGGGTGGTATTTCTTTGCCGCTTGGCTTAATTCAAGTTCCCCGGTTTCTTTGTTGCGCACCCGTCTATAAAGCGCGTCGGGGTTGTTCAAGTAACCGCGAAGGCTACGGCTTACTTCTTCCGGGCTTTTCCCTTCAAGTATGCCGTTTTGTATGATAATTTCAAGTTCTTGTTTCGCCTTTGCCGTCAAATTCCAAACGCGGGTAGATAGGTTCATGCCCTCGCGGTCGGCATTGGCGTAAGCGTGTCCCGTCGCACCTTTGGCCCGGTGTGCCTTTACTGCCTGTTCGCAAATGTCGGTAGTTTCTTTCCGCTGTGCCGAAGTCTTCCCGAATACTTCTAACGCCTGTTCCTTTACCCGTGCTTCTCCTTTGTCCCAACTTCCTATAATACCGTTCTTAGTAATAAGGGCTGTTTTACTGCTAAGGTCTTTTAGGTACCGGTCTAACTTACGTTCGGCGGCCGGGTTCCCCTTCCAAGAGAAGGTAGCCCCCGATTCTATCGCTTTCCTAACCTCGGTAAGTTTTAGGGCCGCGTGGTAGGTATCGCCGAACAGGGCGTAAAGCTGCTTTTCTACGCTCGCTATATATCGTATAACTTCCTGCCTTTTATCCATTACGCCCTAAGTTCTTCTATTGCAATTCGTATATACTTACTTAAAATGCCGTTTAACTCACTACAAGGCCCGCTAATTACGTCGTACCCCTTACTTTCGACGTATAGGGCATAATCGGCTGCGGCAACGATAACGGCTACTATGTCGTTCGGGTATTGTGCGGCCGCTTGCGCTGCCATACGCTTACCTTCTTCTACGCCTTCGCTCCCTTTCTCGCCACCGGTAGAACTAAAACTTTCCGCTACCTTTTCGCCGTGATTGTAGATAACAAAGCCAATCGACGAACGCAGCAGGTGTGTCCGGTCTTTGTAGGTGTTCAATAGCTTAGCGTTCCGCGTAACCTCTAAACAAGCCATTTGCATAGCGTCTACAACGGTGGCCGTTATGATGTCTACCGCCTCGTAAACGCCTGCAAATAGCTTATCTATGTCGAATTTTGCTACTATGTTACCCATATCTTAGTTAGTAACTTAGTTAGATACTTGGTTAGTAGCTATACGGTGGGTTCGTAAATAGACGAATAGGAAGCCGCGCTTTCTTCGGCTTCTATCTGCTCTATCTCTGCGTCCGTGTCGTTTACCCAGCCCAACTGTTGTACGGCTGTCTTCCGCGAACAAATAGCCTTCTGACCGGTGGCCGAAAGAAGAAGGTTTACGTTCGCCGCTTCGTCCTCAATCATAAACGGGACTATTTCGGGTTCGATAATAAGGCTACCGCAAGCGTCTACAAAAGCCTTATCCTTGGCGTTCATTTGTGCTAAAAACGCCTGTATTACGCTTAATCGACGCTGCAAATAATCGTCGAACACCTCGCATTTGTCCTGTACTTTTAGGTGCGCGTCCATAAACAAAAGTTTCAAGGCGACACCCGAAACAGCCCCGATACCCTTTACTGAATCGAAAGCAATATCCGGCGTTTGCGTAATGGTATAAATCATACGCAAAAGGGTTTCTATCTCTAATTTCACGCTTTCGGGAGCTTGTGCCCAGCTTAGATATTGCGCGGTCGCCCCTTCTTCTCCCTCGATAACGGCCCCGCTTTCGCCCTTCTTGGCCCAACCCAAAATAGTACCCGTAGTAAAGATTTTCGGGCTTGCGTGGTAGTCGTTGGTATCGGCGAAGTTGGAAAGCAACTTTTCCAAGCGGTCTATAAGGTTCTGTACGTCTTCCCATTCTACGGCGGGCTGGCGGCCATAGATAACCGGAATTTTGCCTATTTGGTTCTTCTTGGGGTAGCCGTCCAATAACTGCCATTGGTTGCTGGTAAGCGTCCATTTCCGTATTTCGGTATCGGTATAGGTTTCGAAATAGGTATGTTTTACCCCCGCGCTATCCTTTACGACGTATTCGCGGGAAAAAGCTACCATATCGCCCGTTTCATCGAAGTAGGGGTAAAGTCTATCGCCGAACAATGGGCTAAAAATGGCGACCCGAAGTTTGTGCGTCGAATCGAAGCCGTAGTTTTTCGTCGGTTTCTCCACCGGGTACCAAAGTTCGGCCGCTTCCGTACTGCTGTAAATGGCCCGCGCGACCTTGCGGTTAAGAGTTCGGCTTTTGGTATCGAATAAAACGCGCTTTACAGCCTTCAAAACGTTGGCTTCCTTGGTGCCTTCTTCCGGTTCCGCGTTAAGGGTTACGGGGTTTCCAAACGTGAAGGCTACGGCCCGCTTTACTATAAGTTTCTGAATCGCCAAGGCTACGCGGGCTACCGGCTCGATACGGAAGTTTTCGGTTTCCCCGTCGCCATTGGTAACGGTCTTTATGTTCTTCTTTTCTTCGTCGTTTATATCGAAGTCGGAAAGGTCTACTTTTACCTTCTTATCCCTACGCTTTACTGGGTCGTTTACGTCGTGGCCTTTGGGGTCAAGCTGGGCGATATATTCGGCCGCGTTCGGCTCGGTCGCATTACGCCCGTTCTTCAATTCGGCAATAGCGGTACTATGGTTTTCGCCTGCCAAAAGTTCGTTAAGCTGCTTGCTGTTCATTTTATTGTTATTTTGATAGTTAAACATTATGCGAAATATCCGGCCGCGCTTTTCTTGCCTGTAATGGGCCGTTGCTCTACGGTTCCGGTTAATGCGTCCGGCGCGTCGTCGTGGGCGTTTTTGCCGACCTTCATATAGTGCGTAAGGGCTTGGTAGAAATCGGGCCACATTTGCGCCCACCCGCGCGGGAAATAGGTAAGGTTTTGCACTTCCGCGCTATGCGTGAATATGCGTACGGCCTTGTTTTGGCTTTGGTGGAACCACTTAATACGGGTTTTGTTGTTACCCATTAACCGGGCTTGCTTCTCTACATTACGCGCGAAGCCCCGGCCGCCGTTGTTACTCTCTACTACGGCCAATTCTACCGCGTGTTTGGTTAGCATTTCGGCCGTTTTGGGTTCGGTGTACTCCATAGGCTTAGCCGTATAAAGCACGTCCAAAACGAAGTTTCCTATCTCGGTTTCAAGGTAGGTTATCGAGCAAAGGAAATCCGCGCCTTCGTCCGCCGTGTCGGTATAGTTCTTAACCTTCCGTAGCTTGGTGGCCGGTAGTATGTCGTATTCCTTAAATGGGTTTTCGTACATAAGGCCCTGCAAGGGTTTCGGGTCTTGCTGGTAAAGGCTTTCGAATACGTGCGGGTTTCGGGTGCGTATGGCTTCCAACTTTTCCAAGTTATGGCGTTCGGGCCATAGTGCCGTACCTTCTTCGCGCGGGTCGTACTCGGTAGGTGCCCCCTTCTTAATCGCTTGGTAGGTTACTACTACCCACCCGTTCGGATTGTTTACCGGGTCGTATATTCCTTGCTGCTCCAAAAGGCGGCCAGCTAAGTCCTTTTCGTGCCAGCGGGTAAATACTATAAGCTGCTGGCTATTGTTGTGTAATCGGGTTTCGGCTACCGTGTCGTACCAATCTTCGATAGCTTCCCGAACAACTGCCGACCACGCCGTTTTAGCGTCCTTATAAATGTCGTCCATTATAAGGGTATCTACTGGTTCGCCGGTAAGCGGGCCACCTACGCCGACGGTCTTAAAGCCGCCCCGGTGTCCTACTATTTCGCATTCGTCGGCATTGCGAAGCCATGCGCCGGCAACGGTCGTAATGTTCGATGAATTAAGGCGCGTTTCCGGGAATATTTCGGCATATTCCGGCGTGTCTATAATACGCTGTATTTCGCGGTTGAATTTACGGGCCTTCGGTGCCGAATAGCTTACGACGGCTATTTTATTGTCCGGGTTCCGGCCAAGTATATAAGCCGGAAGGCGGCGCGTAGAACCTTCGCTTTTGCCGTGCTGGGGCGGCATGAATACCATTAGCTTTTTAATCTTCCCTTCCGCGAATAAGGTTAGAATGTGGTAATATCGTACATGAAATTCAGCCGGGTCGAAAGTAGGCATAGTAGCGCGTGTAAACGGCAAAAGGTCGGTACGTGCTTCGCGTATCAACCTTTCCCGCAATGCGGCTATATACTCTATTTTCTCTTGGCGTGTCATTTACCTAATTTCTTTTCCAATTCTGCTATATGTGCGTCTAATTCTTCATCGGAAAGCTGCCCGAACAAATCCTTACCGTCTTTGCCTGTTACCTCGTTGTTCTGCCTGTTCTTCCAATTCTCCGGCTCTCCGTTGGTAAGTGTAAAGATTATCGCCGCCGTGTCCGGCTGGAAATGTTTATCTACTATCTTCTGTTCCTTTATTCGCGGTATCTCCTTGCCGTTTACGTCGTACTTCCCGGAGCCTATCGTAGTAATGTGTTTTTCCTGCACCGTGTACCCCTGTATCTTTCGTAGAAGGCTTTTTTTCGCTTCGGCTACGAAGAAGGCCATACGTTCCGCTTCGGCTTTTTTTATAGCGTCGGAAAACTCGGAAAACTCCTTTATCCAAGTGTAGTAAGTATCGGGGTGTATCTTGACCATACGGCATACTTCCGCCACCGTGTAGGTGTCGGTAGCGATAAGCGAACATATCTTTTCGGCTATCTTCTTATTGTATTTCGTAGGTCTTCCCATTCTACAATTTTGTTATTACTACTTCGGGGTCGTACTTCTTAATTCGGTCTAATATGATTTGGCAATACTGCGGGGAAATCTCGATACCGAAGCAATTGCGTTCCAATTGGTGCGCGGCTATAAGGGTGGAGCCGGAACCTAAAAAGAAGTCTATTACCAAGTCGAACGCGCGGCTACTGTTGCGGATAAGTCGGCCGATAAGTTTTACAGGCTTCATTGTCGGGTGGTCTGCGTTCTTCATCGGCTTATCTTCGTGAATAATCGTACTTGGGTGTTCGTTATCGTTCTGCAACTCCTTTACATAGGCTAATAGTTCCTTCTTTGTCATTGCGTCGAAGTCTACCTTATCTTCTATTACCGTGTGCTGGGAACGGTCGTTAATAAAGTAATGCGGGCCGCCGTCCTTCCACCCGTAAAGTATCGGTTCGTGCTGCCATTGGTAATCCTGCTTTCCGATAACGATGTTATTTTTTACCCAGACAAGGTGCTGTTTATAGAGGAATCCGGCCCCGGTAAATCCGGTAATAAACGGCACCGCTTTTAATGCAGCGTGGAAAACATAGATAGCCGCGCCGGGCTTGCAACTTTCATATAGGGAAGCGTGTATATCTCCCATGAAAGCCGTAAAATCGGCGTCGCTCATATTGTCGTTCTTAATGTCCGTTTGTATGCGGTTTCCCCTGTCGGTATTGTTCAAATACTCGTTTTTGCTGGCATAGTCTACGTTATACGGCGGGTCTGTTACAATGCAATCTGCCTGCATACCGCCCATAAGTCGGCGTACGTCCTCAATTTTTCGAGTATCTCCGCATAATAGGCGGTGGCAAATGGCCCCTTTACGAATTTCGAAAAGGTCGCCTTCTTTTATGTCCGTTTCTACGTCTTCGGAGGCCGGCGGTGTAAATCCGTCTTCGGTTAATTCCCGTTCCGGTTCTTCGGGTTCTGCAAACTCTGTAACGCCCCATTCTTCGGGGGATATTTCCCACCTTTCAGCCGCTTGGGTAAGTGCCGTTTCGTCCCAATCCAAATTAGCGGCCCCGGTCGCATTGTCGGCTAAGGCCAGTTCGCGCCCTTCCCGCGTATCTAAATCTATGTCGGTACGTTTTACCGCTACTATTTCTTCGCCGGTGGTTTCGACTATCAAAACTTTTTCTAAGCCTATTTGCCCGGCGTTTTCTACGGTTTTATTCCCGGCTATAATACGGTTGTTCTTATCCAAAAGAATAGAACGGCCCGCCCCGAATTGGCGCAGGCTCTTTTCTATCAAACTTTGGCCGAACTGCGTACCCTTGTTAAAATTTACGTCGTCCGGTATAAGTTGGGCTATATCCGTTTCTATAATCTTCTTCGGTGCCATAGGCTTACGCAATGAATTGGAATACCAAGCGGGCCAATAGTACGTTAAGGACACCGGCAAGAACACCGACTACCGAAAAAATAAAATCCCAAACTTCCGGGGTTCCCTTCTTGCTGAATTTGTCGTAAAGCTCTTTCCCGGCGGCGGCCACAATCCCAGCGCAAAGGCCATAGAAGACACCGAAAAGCCCCACGAAGAAGGCGATAATAAAGCCGGCCGCTAAATGCAGCCATTTGTCAGAACTGAATAAGTAGCCCTTAAAGGTCGTAAGGGCCTGTAAAATCTTTTCTTTCATACCTGCGTATGTCTATTAGTATGTAAATATTCGCGTTATGCAAAAATAAAAGAAGCGTATTATTATAATACGCTTCTTTATCCAAGAATAATTAAAAAGTTACCAACATAAACGGGGGATATATGCCCGTATAACCTGCTGGAAGTCTTCTAAGGAACGGCAAACAATGTACTTATTACCGTGTGCTTCGGCCAACGCTTGCCACTCCTTTTGCATGGGTGTTTGCCGACTGCTTTTGCTGGGGGTCTTAAACTCGATACAAAGGGAATGAAACCCGCCGGAAGGGTAAAGCAGAATAAGGTCGGCAACCCCGGCCGTTACTCCTTCGCCCTTCATAATCGCGGCTTCCTTCGCATTCCTTGCCCCGCCGTTCGGAACCGCAAAAAGAAGGCGGCCTATTTTCGGGTACTGCAACCGGAACCAAGTAACGCAGTCCTTCTGTATTTGGCTTTCTGTATGTCGCATATTATTCGGTTTCTTTTTCGTACAAGTGGCAAGCCGGGTTATTTACCTTTATCCGTTTCAATCCGTTACCAGTTCTTCGGCTCTTTTGAAGGGCGCAACTTTGCACTATCTTCGTACTATGGTCGTTCAATTCCCAACGCTGGCGGTGCTTGCAAGTCCGGCAAGTCGGCAATTTCGGTTTGGCTCCGGTCTTAACGGCGGCTATAAATTTGTTGAAATCCATAGCCGAATATAGCTTTAACCAATCTTCGCGTACCAAAATATCGCGCTGGGGAACATAGGCGTAGAATACGCCATTTATCCGGCACCCGCCCGAAAACCTTGCAACCGATAAATACGGCTGCTTCGTAACGTCGGCAACTACTATAACTTTGTCTGTGTCGAACATACCTATTTGTATTTTACCGTTAATAAATACTGTTGTACCTTTTCGGCTATTTTAATTATATGAAACGGCCAATAGTACGGGCCGCAACCCAAAACCATACTTCCCGCAATCCGATACGGATAGCCATGCCAATACGAGTAAGCCCTTCTTTGAAGTTTTCAGAAAACCGGCAATACCGAACCCCGGCTTTCGTTTCTTTAAGAAGGTAGGCGTATGCTTCGCCCCGTGTGCGGAAGTATGTATTTTCGTACATAATCGCGCCGCTATGGGTTGTATTCGGCCAGCCGTATTCCTCGCATAGTTCGGCCTTTACCGCCCACCGGTCAATAGTAAATACCGGAAGGTTTCGGGCGAAGGTGTCCGGTTCATCAATCAAGGCCCGAAGTACCCCGTTTTTTTCGTCTGCCTTAATACGGGCGGCAAGCTGTCCTATTTCGCTATTCTCGCCGGGCGTAACCAAAGACGAATAGAAAACTTTACCGGTTTCTATATTTATGGCTATAAGCCCGTGAACATACCCGGAACCGATACAAATACAAGCTCCGCCGTATTTTTCTTCGTTATAGATAGCTACGATATGCTTTATATCGTAATGCTGCTTTATTGTTTTGAATCCCATATACTTATTTTGTTGTTTGTTTGAACCATGCCCGGTAACAAAGTTCCCGGAGCAAATCCGAAATAATGGCTAACCCTTTGGAAAGCCATAAGCAAATCAATTGAAGCGGCACGACCGTAAAGAATACAAGCCAAAACACCGTATTCCAAAATATGCCGGTACGCTTTTTTACCTTTATCGTATAGGTAATTTCCCCTTTGTTCATACCGTTACTTTTTAGTTTCTACTTCTTGTTTCGCCCGATAGTTTACTACCGTTTGGGCTACTCTGAAAACAAGCCCAGTTATCGCGTCGCGCTGGGACTTCGGCAGGCCGCTTTCAAGGTTCGCAACCTTTATAAAAGTTTCCCTAATACCTTCTACCGTAAATATCCCTGCGTCCTTCAATGCGTCGTACGGTGTCCGGCGATACCTGTAACCTTCTTGCGGAGCCGGTCGGTTGTTATAGGCTTCTATTTCGTAGCCTAAGAACTCGTTAAATTTGTCGTCCTTAATTATGTCCTTTACTTTCATCGTCTTTATTTTTATGTATGTTATAATCTTTATTCGCGTTGTAGCCGCACCAAGTACAATAACCGAGGGCTACATTAAGCGCATAGTTTTCGCGCTGACATTTGGGGCATATTATAAGCCCTATACTTCCGTCGTCGTCCCTATATAGGCCGCTCGGCAAATTGTCGCTTCGTGTTTCCATTAGTACCGCCTTTTTGTAAAGTGAATAATAGCGAAGTCAAGAGTAAGCGCAGAAGCGAGTCCGGCCAATTCGTGGTACTTCTTTTCGGCAGCGTCAAATACCGGCGCGAACCATGCCTTAAAATCGTCTACCGTAAGCCCGTCGTTTTCGGCTAAAATCTCCAAGGGGACGGGGTGGCCGTCTACCTCTGCTTCATAATCGTAATAAACGACAGATATTATCGGTTTGTCGTCTAATTGTACTTCCGCGTAGTGATTTACTACGCACTTTTCCCGTCGTAACTCCAATTTCTGTACGCCGACAATGTCGGCCGGAATCTCGGTTATAACTTCTTGGGGGCTTCGGTATGGTTTTGCGCTCCATTGGCGGACGCTAAGAACTCCACCCGTAGCCGTTATTTTTTCTATTTTTGCCCGCCAATACCCGTAATTGCTTCGGCAGGTGTGTACCTTCCGCCCGTCGGCTACTTTGGCTATAAAGCCCGTTTCTTGCCCTTTACGGGGGTGCTTCGGGCCGAAGTGTTTGCCAAGTGTTACTACTGCTTTCATCGTTAATTAACTTTTGTTCGGTTATAAAGTAGGTGCGTATCTATTCCGGTAGCGTTAAAGACCAAGGCCCGAACGTCTTGCCCTAATTTTTCTACGGCTTTTAAGGTGTCTTCTTGGCTAACTCCTTCGGCCTGCTGCTTCTCGAAAAACTTATCTACGAGTGCGCTCATAAATATTTTTGTAGAAGCTCGGAACCCTTCTAAGGTGTAATTCGGTTTTGCCCCGTTAAATGCTTCGTACTCCCAAAGGGTAGCTTCCATTTCTTCGAGCACGGGGCTTAATTTCTTTCCTATCATATTGGTAACTGTTAAAATGGTAAATCGTCTACTTCTTCGGGTTGCTGATATGCCGGCGGCTGTATCGGCGCATACGTTGGGGCAGCGGCCGAAGTCGTTACGGCCTGCTGGGGGACTTCTGTTTGGTCGGCCCGGTTTCCGCCTAAAAGCTGCAATTCTCTAACCCGGCAATTTATACCGGCTTGTAATACTCCGCCGGCTTCGTATGCCTTGGCCGAAAGTTCGCCGCGAATGAATACGCGGGTTCCTTTCTTCAAATAGTTAATTACCGGGCTTTCTCCGTATTTAAGGCAGCTTACCCAAGTCGTACGTTCGTGTCTTTGCCCCTGCGAATCTTTATAGCTTTCGGTATGGGCTACGCTGAAAGCTATGTACTTTTGCCCGTTAAGGTCTTTAATAATGGCGTCCGCTCCGAGGTTGCCAATTGCTTCTAATACTAACATATTGCTTTAATTATTTGGTTTGAAAATCTTTACTTGTGAATAATCGCGGCGTTTCGTCCGGTAGCTGAACCCCAATAGCGCGTAAGGCTTCCCGGTAAGTATAACCGTTGTTTTGGTAGTTCATAAAGACGTTATAGGCTTTGGGGTGTAGGTCGTACAA
>ENA-OYXR01000453-OYXR01000453.1-human-gut-metagenome-genome-assembly--contig:-NODE-453-length-19572-cov-11.895527_pt1 | contig 19572 bp, 18 predicted proteins | sample MGYA00243241_ERZ653431 | MGnify/ENA primary metagenome ERZ653431 (study PRJEB26926, sample SAMN06165182) | human gut metagenome | biome: ENVO:00009003; feature: ENVO:2100002; material: ENVO:00002003... | reverse complement strand
TGATCGAGATCAAACACCTTTCCAAGACCTTCCAGATGAAGGACGGCGCGGTGAATGCGCTGAAGAACATCGACCTGACCATCCCCGATGGCTCCATCTACGGCATCATCGGTATGTCGGGCGCGGGCAAATCCACGCTGGTGCGCTGCATCAATCTGCTGGAGCGCCCCACCGAGGGCAGTGTCGTCATCGACGGCACCGCGATGGAGACCCTGTCCCCCGCAGCCCTGCGTGAGCGCCGCCGCGACATCACCATGATCTTCCAGCAGTTCAATCTGCTGATGCAGCGCAGCTGCCTGAAGAACATCTGCTTCCCGATGGAGCTTGCGGGCGTGAAGAAGGCCGATGCCGAAAAGCGCGCCAGGGAGCTGCTGGAAATGGTGGGCCTGCCCGATAAGGCAAATGCCTACCCGGCCCAGCTCTCCGGCGGCCAGAAGCAGCGCATCGCCATTGCCCGTGCGCTGGCCACCAACCCTAAAGTCCTGCTCTGCGATGAGGCCACCAGTGCGCTGGACCCCAACACGACCCACGCCATCCTGACCCTCATCAAGGACATCAACAAGAAGCTGGGCATCACCGTGGTGGTCATCACCCACCAGATGAGCGTCGTGGAAGAGATCTGCGACTCCGTCGCCATTCTGGACGGCGGCGTGGTCGTGGAGCAGGGTGAGGTGCGCGAGATCTTCGCGAATCCCAAGACGGCTGCGGCCAGGCGCCTCGTCGCCCCCAACGGCGGCAGCGCAGCCCGCGACCTCTCGAGCTTTGCGCCCGACGATCATGTGGTCCGTGTTACGTTCAATGGTTCGTCCGCCGCAAAGCCGCTGGTGGCGAGCCTCGCTGCGGAGAAGGGCATCCTCGTGTCTGTGCTCAGCGCCGACACCCGCGATCTGAGCGGCCAGTGCTACGGCTCCATGCTGCTCAAACTTCCCCGCGATACCGAACAGGCAAAGCAGGCTGCGGCCTATATGCGCAGCCAGAATGGTGTGACCGTTGAGGAGGTGACCGGAGAATGAACTTTGCAGATTATGGCTTCGCCATTTGGGAGACGTTCTACGTGACCGTCCTCTCCACGGCATTTTCTCTGGTTCTGGGCCTGCCGCTGGGCGTTCTGCTGGTGGCTGGCGATAAGGACGGCGTCCTGCCCCTGCCGGGCTGGCTGATGCACATCCTGAACATCGTCATCAACATTCTGCGCAGCGTGCCGTTCCTGATTTTGATGATCTGCGTCTTCCCGCTGACCCGTGCCATTGTGGGCACCACCGTCGGCACCAAGGCCACCATCGTTCCGCTGGTGGTCGCGGCCTTCCCCTTCGTGGCCCGTCTGGTGGAGACCAGTCTGCGTGAGCTGGACGAGGGCGTCGTGGAAGCTGCCCAGAGCATGGGCGCGACTCCCTTCCAGATCATCACCAAGGTCATGATCCCTGAGTGTCTGCCCGGCCTCATTTCCAGCATGACCACTGCCCTGACGACCATCCTCGGCTACTCGGCCATGTCCGGCGTCATTGGCGGCGGCGGTCTGGGCAAGATCGCTCTGTCCTACGGCTACTACCGCTACCAGACTAACATCATGATCGTCTGCGTCGTGCTGCTGGTGCTCATGGTGCAGGTGTTCCAGACTGTCGGTACCTTCTGGGCGGCCAGGAGTGATAAGCGGCTGAGAAAGTAAGTTTCTGCTTCCTGCAGGGAATAAAATTTAACGAATCGATTCCCCGCAGGAGGCTCATGCTCCTGCGGGGAATTGTGCTATACAGACAAACCCAGTAAAGGAGTATGTTGCAATGAACCGTGATACCATCTGCGTGCAGGGCGGCTACACCCCCGGCAACGGCGAACCCCGCCAGATCCCCATCATCCAGTCCACTACGTTCAAGTACGCTACCAGCGAGGACATGGGCAAGCTGTTCGACCTCGAGGCCGACGGCTACTTCTACTCCCGCCTGCAGAACCCCACCTGCGATATGGTGGCGAAAAAGATCTGCGAGCTGGAAGGCGGCACCGCCGCCATGCTGACGTCCAGCGGTCAGGCGGCCAACTTCTTTGCGCTGTTCAATATCTGCGAGGCGGGCGACCACATCGTGGCGTCCAGCACCATCTACGGCGGCACCTTCAACCTCATCTCCGTCACCATGAAGAAGATGGGCATTACCGCCACCTTCGTGGACCCGCTGTGCAGCGAGGAAGAACTGGATGCCGCCTTCCGGCCCAACACCAAGGTCGTGTTTGGTGAGACCATCGCTAACCCTGCCCTCACCGTGCTGGACATTGAAAAGTTCGCCAAGGCCGCACACGCCCACGGCGTACCGCTCATCGTGGACAACACTTTCCCCACGCCGGTCAACTGCCGCCCCTTCGAGTGGGGCGCTGACATCGTGACCCACTCCACCACCAAGTACATGGACGGCCATGGCGCTGTGCTGGGCGGTGCTATCGTGGACGGCGGCAAGTTCGACTGGATGGCTCACGCCGAGAAGTTCCCCGGCCTGTGTACTCCCGATGAGAGCTATCATGGCATCACCTACGCGGAGCGCTTCGGCAAAGAGGGGGCTTTCATCACCAAGGCCACCGCACAGCTCATGCGCGACTTCGGCTCGATGCAGTCCCCCATGAACGCCTATATGCTGAACCTCGGCCTTGAGAGCCTCCACGTCCGGATGCAGCGCCACTGCGCCAACGGCATGGCCGTCGCAAAGTTCCTTGAGGCTCACCCGAAAGTGGCCTATGTCAACTACTGCGGCCTTGAGTCCAGCCCTTACCATGCACTGGCTGAGAAGTATCTGCCGAACGGCAGCTGCGGCGTCGTTTCCTTTGGCCTGGCCGGCGGCCGCGAAGCCGCCAGCACCTTTATGAAGGAGCTGAAGCTTGCCGCCATTGAGACCCACGTTGCCGATGCCCGCACCTGCTGCCTGAACCCGGCTTCCAGCACCCATCGCCAGATGAACGACGAGCAGCTGGCCGCTGCCGGTGTGCCTGCTGAGCTGGTGCGGATGAGCTGCGGCCTCGAGAGCAGTGAAGACCTCATCGCCGATATTGCACAGGCGCTGGATAAGATTTAAGAAACACGGTCAGCGCCATCTGCCGGTTTCGGCCCCTTCCCGTGAAAAAAGCGTCTCCGGATGCAGATAAAAACTTCCCGCTAAAACCGTCAAAAGGAGCAACGATGCTATGCCGCTGATCATCCCCAAGACTCTTCCCGCCTACGATGCCCTCTACGAGGAAAACGTCTTCGTCATGCACCGGGAACGGGCGCTCTCCCAGCATATCCGCCCACTGGAGATCCTCATCCTGAACCTCATGCCGACCAAGATCGCCACCGAGACCCAGATCGCCCGCCTGCTGGCCAATACGCCCATTCAGGTCCACATGACCCTGCTGCAGACGGCCAGCCATGCGGCGACCCATGTCTCTGCGGCCCACCTCGAGGCGTTTTATAAGACCTTCGACGAGGTGAAGAACAACCGCTACGACGGCATGATCATCACCGGTGCGCCTGTGGAGAAAATAGACTTTGAACAAGTGGATTACTGGCAGGAGCTGTGCGAGATCATGGACTTCAGCGAGACGAACGTCTACTCCACCCTTCATGTCTGCTGGGGCGCACAGGCGGGGCTTTATTATCACTATGGCATCCGCAAGCAGCTTCTCGACCAGAAGATGTTCGGCGTCTTCGAGCATAAAGTCACCCGTCCCTCGAACCCGCTGGTGCGCGGCTTTGATGAGGTGTTCTACGCCCCCCACAGCCGCCACACCGGCATCAGCCGGGAGGATGTGCTGAACTGCAAGGCCCTGCGCATCCTCGCCGAGAGCGACGAGGCCGGCCCCTTCCTGATGAGCACCGAGAATGGACGGCAGATCTTCGTCACCGGCCACCCGGAGTACGACAAGTACACACTGGACGCCGAGTACAAGCGGGATGTCGGCAAGGGCCTGCCCATCGCGGTGCCAAAGAACTATTACCCCAACGACGACCCCGAGCAGCCGCCTCTCTTCCGCTGGCGTGCTCATGCACACCTGCTGTATGAGAACTGGCTGAACTACTACGTCTACCAGAATACGCCCTACGACCTGGGCGCTATCAGCAAGGTGGAGCACGAGGAAGAATAAAATCAGCCCTCTCCGTCTGGTGAGGAGGGGGCATTTTTGCAAGGAGAATACTTATGGGAATCGAAGCAAAATGGAAGAGCCGGGGCATCCGGGTGGGCAAACTGCCCTGCGGGCCGCTGGACAAGATAAGCGATGTGCCGGGCGTGACGGTGGGCCACTGCACACTGGCGGACGGCGAGGTCCAGACCGGCGTGACCGCGCTGCTGCCCCATCAGGGCGATATTTTCCACGATAAAGTGATGGCGGCCAGCCATGTTATCAACGGCTTCGGCAAGACCACCGGCCTTGTCCAGATCGACGAGCTGGGGACGCTGGAAACGCCCATCCTCTTCACCAATACCCTCAGCGTAGGCACTGTGGAGACAGCGCTGGTGAAGTATATGCTGGATAAGAACCCCGACATCTGCGAGACTACCGGCAGCGTAAACCCGGTGGTCTGCGAGTGCAACGACAGCGGCCTCAACGACATCCGGGGCCTCCACGTCACAGAAGAAAACGTGAGGGCCGCGCTGGCCGACTGCCGCGCTGATTTCGCCGAGGGCGCTGTGGGCGCGGGCCGGGGAATGCGCTGCCACGGCCTGAAGGGCGGCATCGGCTCGGCCTCCCGTGTGGTGGAGCTGGACGGGAAACAGTACACCATCGGTGCGCTGGTGCTCTCCAACCACGCCGTCTTCGATGACCTCGTAGTGGCAGGCACCCCCATCCAGAGCCTGCTGGACGCCCACATCCCGCCCCACGAGGACAAGGGCTCCATCATCACGGTGCTGGCGACGGATATTCCCCTCAGTGAGCGCCAGCTGCGGCGGCTCTGCCACCGGGCGCTGGTGGGCCTGTCCCGCACCGGCTCTTTCTGCGGCAACGGCTCCGGTGAGATCGTCATTGCCTTCACCACCGCCAACCGGGTGCCGCACTACTCCGAAAAGGCCATCCTGCCGATGGGTATGCTCCACGACGACGCCATCAATCCGCTGTTCCGGGCGGTGGCCGAGTGCGTGGAGGAAAGTGTGCTGAGCAGTCTGCTCCATGCCGAGACGGTCACAGGCTATCATGACCGGACGGTCAGATGTCTGAGTGATCTGCTCGACGAGAAATAAAAAAATGGGAAGCGCTTTTGTGCTTCCCATTTTTCATAGTATTATCTGCGGGGCTTCCGCGTCGGCTTTTTCTTCCGCACGCTGTAGCCGAAGGTCCCCAGCTTTTTGCCCAGAGCCAGATATTCGCCGTGGCTGTAGACGATGAGTTTGGCCTTGTCGAGGCAGAGCTTACCGTTCTCGTCCAGCAGGCTCTCGTCCACGTCGCAGGCCACCACTTCGGCGAGGAAGAGGTCGTGGCTGCCCAGCGGGATGACCTGCGTGACCTTGCACTCGAGGTTGACGGGGCTTTCTTCGAGGATGGGGCAGTCCGTCAGCACCGAGCCGGGGGCAGAATGGAGTTTGCAGGCTGCGAATTTGTCAAAATCCCGGCCGCTCCTGACGCCGCACCAGTCCACCGACTTCACCAGTGCCTCGGTGGGCAGGTTGATGGCAAACTGGCCGCTCTCCCTGATGAGGTGGTGGCTGTATCGCTCGGGGCGGACGCTGATGGATACCATGCTGGGCTGGGTGCAGATGGTGCCGGTCCAGCCGATGGTGATGAGGTTGGGCTTGTCCAGCCCGCCGCAGGAGACCAGCACCGGCGGCTCCGGGTTCAGGAGGGTACTGCCTTTCCAGCTCTGTTTGCTCATCCGTGATACTTCCTTTCGTAGGGAGCCCATGTGCGCTCGCTGATGATGTAGCGGGGGCGGGCCTTGGTTTCCATATAGATTTTGCCGACGTATTCGCCGATGACGCCCAGACACACCAGCTGGACGCCGCCCATGAAGCAGACGATGCAGATGGTGGAGGCCCAGCCTGCCACGGCGCTGCCCAGAACAGCCTGCACGATGGCCCAGATGACGCCGATGAAGCTGATGAGGCTGACCACGATGCCTGCGCCGGTGATGAGGCGGATGGGCTTGTTCGACAGGCTGGTGATGCCGTCGAAGGCGAGGGCCAGCATCTTGCTGAGGGGATAGTGGCTCTCGCCGGCCAGACGCTCGTGGCGCTCGTAGTAGACGGTGTCGCTGGGGTAGCCCACCAGCGGCACCATGCCCCGCAGAAAAATGTTCACCTCGCGGTAGTCGGCGAAGCTTTCCAGCACCCGGGTGCTGATGAGCCGGTAGTCGGCGTGGTTGAATACGATGTCTGCGCCCAGCGCGTTCATCACATGGTAGAAGCCCTCGGCGGTGAACCGCTTGAAGAAGGTGTCGGTGTCCCGGCGGCTGCGCACGCCGTAGACTACCTCGGCGCCGTCCAGATACTTTTTGACCATCTCGTCCATGGTGTTGATGTCGTCCTGACCGTCGCAGTCGATGGAGATGGTGATGTCGCAGCTGCCGCTGTGGAGCGCCTCCATCAGCCCGGCCAGCACGGCGTTCTGGTGGCCGCGGTTCCGGCTCTGGGAGATGCCGATGAAGTGCTCATCCTCAGAGGCGAACTTCTGGATGAGGGACCAGGTGGCGTCGCGGGAGCCGTCGTTGACGAAGAGCACCCGGCTCTTCTCGCTGACAAGGCCCGCTGCGGAGAGGTCGTTTATCTTTTTCAGGAACAGGGGGGCTGTGATGGGGAGTACCTGTTCTTCATTGTAGCAGGGAATGACGATCCATAAAATCGGTTTGGACATGATGAAGTTCTCCTTCTATATAAGGCTCTCCCAAAGGGAGAGGCTGTTACAGCACCATGTGCCGCAGCGCGTCCGGTTCCAGCAGCTTGAAGCTGCTCTTATAGGTCTCGAGCAGGCCGTCCCGCTGCATCAGGCTCAGCTCCCGGGAGAGGGCGCTGCGGTCGCAGTTGAGGTAGTCGGCCAGCTGGATGCGGGAGTAGGGAATGGTGAAGGTGAGGCTGTGGTGAACCTCGGCCTCGCTGAGCAGGTAGGCGCACACCTTGGCCCGCAGGCTCTTGAGCAGCAGCAGGTCTACCCGGCGGGAGAGCAGGAAGTATTTGTCGCTGATGGTGCGCACAAGGTTCTGCAGCACCCGCTGGCGGGCCGGGTCGGCCCCGGGCAGCAGAAGCTTTTCGTAAGGCACCAGCAGCACCTCGCAGGGGGCCGAGGCCATCACCGTTACCGGGCTGGAAAGGCTCGAGCCGCCCAGCACGTCGCCGAACACACCGCCCGGCCCCATCTGGCTGATGGGTAGACGCGCCCCGCTGGCGGCGGGATGGTAGGCCTCGATGGCGCCGGAGAGCACCACGCCCACCCGGCGGTTCGACTGTCCGGCCAGTACGAGGGTCTCGCCCCGGCTGTAGGTGCGCAATACGGCCCCCACTTCGCCCAGCAGGACCCGGAGCGCTTCGGCTTCCAGCCCGGCGAACAGAGAGGTGGATTGTAACAGCGGAAGATAATTTTCCATACCCATTCCGTGAGGTTTTCCCCGGGCCCTCACCGCCCTTCTGCGATTCCGTTGCATGTGCAACGGTATTTTTTCTCTTATTATAGTAAACTTGAGGGCGTAAAGCAAATGGTTTTGCAAATTTTTTGCGGGAAAATTTCTCCCAATGAAAGTGAGGAACGAAATCCTATGAAAAAACTGACATCTCTGCTGCTGTCGCTGGTGCTGATGGTCAGCGTGCTGGCCTGCGGCGCATCGGCCAAGACGAGCACAAAAGTGTGCATCGCCGGCCTGAAAGGCCCCACCACCATGGGCCTCGTCAACCTGCTGAGCATGGAGAAGGACGGCACTGCTTCCCTCGACTATGACCTGCAGCTCTACGGCGCTGCCGATGAGATCGTGCCGAAGCTCATCAAGGGCGAACTCGACATGGCCGCTATCCCGGCCAACCTCGCCGCGACCCTCTACCAGAAGACGAACGGCGGCATCCAGGTCATGGCCGTCAACACGCTGGGCGTCCTCTACGTCGTGGAGAAGGGCAATACCGTCCACAGTTTCGCCGACCTCAAGGGCCGCACCATCCTTTCCACCGGCAAAGGCACGACGCCCGAGTACGTCCTGCGCTATCTGCTCAAGAAGAACGGCCTCGACCCCGACAAGGACGTGAAGATCGAATACTACAGCGAGGCTTCCGAGGTCACGGCCCAGATGGCCGCTGCCAGGAAGGATGCCATCGCCGTCCTGCCTCAGCCCTACGTCACCGCTGCCCAGATGAAGGACAGCGACCTCCGCGTCGTCCTCGACCTGACCAGGGAATGGAACAGGGTCTGTGACACCCAGCTCATCACCGGCGTCACCGTGGTGCGCACCGAGTACGCAAAGCAGAACCCCGACGTCATCGCAGCTTTCCTGACCGACTACCAGAAGAGCGTCAAGGCGGCGAACGAGGACATCGACGGCACCGCCGCCCTCTGTGAGGAAGTCGGCGTGGTGGCCAAGGCTGCTATCGCCAAGAAGGCCCTGCCCAAGTGCAACATCGTTTACCGCAACGGTCAGGAGATGAAGAAAGACATCTCTGCTTACCTGCAGGTGCTCTACGATGCCTCTCCCGCCGCCGTGGGCGGCAAACTGCCGGACGATAACTTCTACTACACCGAGCCGTCCGTCCTGCGCAAGGTCATGGCGGCTATCCGCAATTCCGCAAAGTAAGCTTTGAAACAAAGAAGGGGCTGCTGCACATCGTTTTAGCCGAAAGTGCAGCAGCCCCTTTCTTAGATCAGAAGGCCCGCGCCGATGCCGATGAGAGCCGGCAGCAGCCAGCCAAAGCCGAGGCTGCTCAGGGGCAGAGCGTTCATCAAAGTGGAGAGGGGGCCGAAGGGCAGGGCAGCAGGGATGCTCTGGATGGCCGTGAAGAGGATACTCAGCCGCCAGACCGATGTCCGCTGGAACCGTCCGGGCAGGAACTCCACCACGATGAGGACGATGGCGATGGGGTAGATGGCGTTCAGCACCGGAACGGAAAGGCTCAGGATGTCCGCAAGGCCGATGTTCGCCAGCAGCATGCTCATCAGCGCGAAGAAGGCTGCAATGGCGGGGTAGGAAAGCTGGGGCAGAAGCTCGTGGAAGTATTCGCCTACGCTGGCGATGAGGCCGACGCAGGTGTTGAAGCAGGCGATGACGAAGATAACGGCCAGAAGCACCTGTCCCACCCGGCCAAACAGGCCGTCGGCCAGTGCCGTCAGGACGGAGGCGCCGGTGTCGCTGCCGGGGAACGCGGCCCCCGAGATGCCGCCGATGTGGGTCAGCATGGCGTAGACCACCAGCAGCATCCCGCCCGCGATGAGCCCGGCCCGGATGGTGCCGCGCCGGACGGCAGCTTCTTCCGTGATGCCCACCGCCTGAATGTTCAGCGCGATGACCGCGCCGAAATTGAGCGCTGCCAGCGCGTCCATGGTCTGATAGCCGTCCAGCACGCCCTGTGCGGCGGGGAGGGCGGCGTAAGCCTCGGCAGGCGTGCCGTAGCCGGGCGCGGCCGGACGGAGGATGCAGCCCGCGAACAACACCACGATGAGCACCAGCAGGGCAGGGCAGAGGATGCGGCCCAGCCGCTGGGTCAGCTTTTCGGGCTTGAGGGCCACGAAGTACGCCGCAGCAAAGAACACGAGGGAGTAGATGAACTGTCCCGGTGTGCTCCGCCCCACCAGCGGCGTCAGCATCTCAAACGAGGTGCTGGCCGTGCGGGGGATAGCGAGGCAGGGACCGATGGACAGATAGACCAGCACAGCGAACACTTGTGCGAAACGGGGATGGACCCGCCCGGCCAGCGCAGGCAGACCGCCCGCCCGGGCTACCGCTGCCACGCCCGCGATGGGCAGGCCGATGGCGCTGACGGCAAAGCCCACAAAAGCGAGCCAGAGCGCCGTCCCGGCCTGTGCGCCGAGGAAGGGCGGGAAGATGAGGTTGCCTGCCCCGAAGAACATCGAGAACAGGGTGAACCCCACCAGAAGGAGCTTTTTGCCCCGGAGGGCCTGAGCGGAATCGTGCATGGTCATCTCTCCCAGCTGTGCGCGGAGGCACGTAGAATAAGGATTACTTTATTCCAGTGTAGTGTTTTATGACCTTCATGTCAAGAGAAGAAAAGATGAAGGATTGTATTCTCATACATGATGTGATATTCTGAAAGCGAGAAAACGAACAGGAGCAAAGAAATACATGGATAAAACAAAAAAACGCCGCATTCAAATCTTAGCGGCGTCGGTGTTCTGGCTGGGCGTCTGGCAGGCGGCGGCTGTGGCCATCGGGCAGGAAGTCTTTCTTGTCTCGCCGGTGCAGGCCATCGGTACGCTGGTGGAGCTGCTGCCGCAGGCCGAGTTCTGGCAGCGCATCGGTTTCAGCGCCGGGCGCATCCTGTTGGGCTTCGGGCTGGGCGTTCTGTCCAGCGCGGTGCTGGCGGTAGCCGCCGAAAAGTGGGAGTGGGTGGACGCCCTTCTCGCCCCCGTGATGCAGCTGGTCAAGGCTACTCCGGTGGCGAGCTTCATCATTCTGGCGCTGGTGTGGGTCAGCGGCTCGTCGCTGTCCGTCCTTATCAGCTTTTTGATGGTGCTGCCCGTCCTCTACAGCGCAGTGCGCACCGGCATCGGGAGTGCTGACCGTCAGCTTCTCGAAATGGCGCAGGTGTTCCGTCTGCCTCTGGGGCGGCGTCTGCGGGCGGTCTGGCTCCCGGCGGTGCTGCCCGCGTTCCGGCAGGGATGCAGCGTGGCGCTGGGCATCTGCTGGAAGAGCGGCGTAGCAGCAGAGGTCATCGGCCTGCCGGACGGCAGCATCGGCGACGCGCTTTACCGGGCAAAAATTACCCTTTCCACCGGGGAGCTGTTTGCCTGGACCTTCGTCATCATCCTGCTGAGCGCCGTATTCGAAAAGCTGTTCCTCGCGCTGCTGGATAAAGCGGTAGCGGCAGTTCTGGGCGAAGAGGGGACTGAAAAATGAGTGAAACCAACAACAAACTGGAAATAAAGAAGCTGTCTAAACGATTCGGAGAGAAAATCCTCTTCGAAAACCTCTCTCTTACTGTGGACGACCCGGCGGTGCTCTGGGCGCCAAGCGGCTGGGGTAAGACGACCCTGCTCCGCATCCTGATGGGGCTGGAAGCGCCCAACTCCGGCAGCGTGGAGGGCGTAGGCCGGGTCGGCGCGGTCTTTCAGGAAGACAGGCTCTGCCCCCAGCTGACCGCCGAAGAGAATGTGGCGCTGGTGCTGACCGCAGAACAGTACAAGGTCAAAACACAATACAAAGAGCAGATACGAGATGACCTTATACAATTAGGACTGGATGACGAGGCCCTTGCCCTGCCTGCCCGGAAGCTCTCCGGCGGACAGAAACGCCGCACCGCCTTGCTGCGCGCTCTCTGGGCCGAGAGCGACACCCTTCTGTTAGATGAGCCCTTCACCGGCATGGACCCCGCCGCCATGAAAAAAGCCGCAGCCATGCTCAAGGCACGCTGCGGCACAAAGCCCACCCTGCTGGCGACCCATGATCAAGAAGCCATCCGGGAGCTGGGGTGGAAAGTGATCGAACTGGGCTGAAACGAAAGGAGCCTGACCATGGAGAAAAAGACGAGCTGCCTGCTCTGCGTTCTTACCGCGCTGCTTCTCGCTGTGCTCTATCTCTGGGCCGCCCTCCGCCCGGGCGTCTGGCTGCGGGATGCCTTTTTATATCGTCAGGCCGACGGCAGCTTTTCGGGCAAGGATGCGTATGCCGCCTACACCATGCAGATCGCCCAGACAGGAAACGGTGCGGAGGTGGATTTCACGCTGGACGGAGAGACGCGGCACTATCGGCTCGAATCGAAAGCCGAGGGCATGAGCGACCCGGGCGTAAAAATTGAGCAGGACGGAGTGGTCATTTTTACCGGGACCGCGCTGGGCGACCCCGGCGACGCCATCCTGTGGCGGGAAGACGATGGGGGCCTTGCCGACGAGGTGAACGTCATCGTCAACGGCGAATACCAGAAATCCGACCTCTGGCCCAGCTGTAACTGGCTCTATAATGTGGCCGTCGGCGGGCGGCTGGAGACCCGGGGCAGCGTGGCGTTCCTGCTGCCGATAGGGGCGCTGGTGGTGCTCCTTGTGCTGGATGTCCGGTTCCCGCTGCTGTTCTGGAACCTCCGTCACGGGCTGGAAGTGTACGGCGGTGAGCCCACCGAATGGTATTACGCGATGCAGAGGGTGAGCCGCATTACCAGCATCATCGGTGTTTTTGTGCTGGCGGCGATGAGCTTTGCTGTTCACTGAGGCTCACAGAAGCTCGGCAAGAATGCTGTTCTGTACGATGAGCCCGGCAGGCGTGAGGGCGAGGGTGTGGCCGTCAAAGTTGGCATAGCCGCTCTTCACGCAGTTTTGCACAAAGGCCAGCTGTGCGGTGGAAAGCTCCCTGCCATAGCGTTTTTTGTATTCGTCGAGGCTCAGACCTTTGCGCAGACGCAGCTGCAAGATGAGATAATCCTCCGCACCGCAGCCGCCGTCCATGACGGGCGCGGCCTCGTCCCGCAGAAAGGCTTCGGTGTCGGCGGGGTAGTAGAACCGCTTGCCGCCCATGCAGGAGTGGGCCGCAGGGCCGATGCCCAGATAGTCGCCGCAGTCCCAGTAGATGAGGTTATGTTTCCCCTCATAGCCCGGGCGGGCGAAGTTGGAGATCTCATATTGCCGGTAGCCATGATGTTCCAGCTGCTCGACGGCATAGAGGTAGAAGTCTGCCGCCTCGTCGGAGGTGGGCAGGCCCTCGGGGGGCGTCCGGCCAAAGGCGGAGTCAGGCTCGATCTTCAAGAGGTAGGCGGAAATGTGGGCCGCGCCGCCATCCTCGATAAGCTCCAGCGTCTCGTCGAACTCGGCCTGCGTATAATGGGGCAGGGCCAGCATGATGTCGCCGCTGATGTTCTCAAATCCGGCACGGCGTGCGGCGGCGAAAGCGGCCCGCGCCTGTTTTGCCGTGTGGGGGCGGCCCAGCGTCTTGAGCTGGCTGTCCCGGGCCGACTGGACGCCGAAGGAGATGCGGTTGACGCCCGCCTCCCGGAATGCCCGGAGGGAATCCTCCGTTACGGTCTCAGGGTTGGCTTCCAGCGTGATCTCGGCCCCGGGCAGGGGCTGCGCGGCGTCGATGAGCCGGGCGGCGTCTGCCGGGTCCAGCAGGCTGGGCGTTCCACCGCCGAAATAAAGGGTGTCCGGCCGCAGGGGCGCGTCCGGCGCAAACCGGGAGAGTTCCCGTAAAAGGGCGTCCACATAGGCTCGGGGGACGCCGCGCTGGCCGGGGGCGGAGTAAAAATCACAGTACCGGCATTTGGAAAAACAGTAAGGAATATGCAGATAAAGTCCGAGAGACATCAAATATCACAGCCTTTTTCATGAATCGTTCATTTCTATGCAGTATACTATATTTCGTAGACCGGGGCAAGGCCGAGGCCGATGCCCTGATTTTGAATGGAGGATTCCTTATGGATTACAACAACTATGACCGCGGCTATGCGGAGCCTTCGATGAGCGCATCGGACTATATGACCCGCACCTACCGCTGGATGGCCGGCGGCTTGCTCGTCACCTTCGCAATGGCCTATATCACGGCGACTACCCCCCTTATCTATCTGGTCGATTCGCTTTACTTCCTGCTTACCATCGGTGAGCTGGCGCTGGTGTTCATGCTCAGCGCCCGGGTGCAGAAGATGTCCATCGACGGTGCAAGAGCTGCGTTCTTCGGATATGCCATCCTGAACGGCATGGTCCTGAGCTACTACTTCCTGATGTTCTCGGTAGGCACGCTGGTCATGGCCTTCCTCGCCACGGCGGTCTACTTCGGCCTCATGGCTGTGTACGGCACCACCACCCATAAAGACCTCACCGGCTGGGGTCCCCGCCTCATGATGGCTCTGGTGGCCATGATCGTCACCAGCCTTGTGGGTGCGCTCTTCGGCTTTGGCTTCGGTGCCTCGGTGCTCTACTGCGGCATCGGCCTGGTGGTGTTCATGCTGCTCACCGCCTATGATACCCAGAAGCTCCGCCAGATCTACGCCTACTATGCAGGCGACGCTGAACTGGCCGAGAAGGCTTCCATCTATGGCGCACTGACCCTGTATCTGGACTTCATCAACATCTTCCTGTACGTCGTCCGTCTGCTGGGCATGAACAGCCGCAGCCGCAACAATTAAATCAAATTTTTCGTAGCCGCCGTGCAGAGCGTTTGCACGGCGGTTCTTTTTTGTCAGAATGCCTGCTTTGAATCATGATAACTGTGCGATTTGCCAAAAATCGAGGGAAAGGTTGACAGAATGCCGGGGGGGGTAAAATTTGTGTGGTGATGCGGCAGACGATGTTTGCGGCAGCAGCACACAGAGCTTATTTTTATTGAGGAGGGGTTTCGAATGAAACTGTTCAAAAAGGTTCTCGCCGCAGCCCTCGCGGGCGTGCTGGCACTGTCCGTCCTGACGGGCTGTAACAACAGCAATAGTGTGGCTACCGTGAAAATGCTCGATGCGCTGAATGACTGGGCGAAGGTCTATGGTGTGGATACTACCTTCGAAAAGGGCAATAAAGAATTGCAGGAACAGGTAAACGCACTGGTGAAGACCGTGGATGAGGTCGGCAAGGGCATCGATTTTGGAGATGCCAAGGACTTCGATGATGTGTACAACGCCATTATGAAAGATAAAGCTGCAAGGCTGAAGCTGGGGGCTTGGGCAGCGAAGTTTACTCAAGCAAATGTTGGTGATGGTTCGCCGCTGTATGAGTGTGGCTTTGCCGATATTAGCGCAACGCTGTCTGCAAGTAGCAATAAGAACATTTACTATGCAGGTCAGCTGATGACTTCCATAGGCCCCATCAATGCTCCTGACACGGAGTGGGATAATGGTGAGCCTAATTGGACTGTGGGTGACAAATCTTATGTTGCCGTTGCGACCGGCGAGGTTGGCGGTAAGAAGTACATGATCGCGCTCTTCCAGACCACTGCTGTAACGAATCCGAAGTATCAGCCGGGTGACAATGGCATGGGCGAAGGTGCTAGTAAGGATTGAGCCTCAGCCGCAGCAATGCCCGCCCACTGAATCATGAACCCGTTAGGCCCCGGTCATCCGGGGCCTTTTTGTGTCCTTTCTAATAAAGGATGAATAAACCCCGCTCTGCCGCTCCAAACTACCACCAAAGAAACGATTCCGTACACAAAATGGATTGGAGTAACGAACGATGGAGCAATTCAGAAAGTTTTTGCGGGACAAAGCCTTTGCGCTGGTGCTTACCGCCTGCCTGCTGGCGGCGGCAGCGGCCGGTGTGTGGGCTGTGCGCACGGTGCGCAATGAGCTCAAACAGAATCTGGACGCGGTGCGAAGCCCGTCCAGCACCGCCCCCGGCATCGACGAGGGCATCAACACATCGCCCGGCGTTGCCGGAGAGGAGGAAGCCGAATGGCAGCAGCAGAACGCACCCGCAGCAAACAGCGTGGCCAATGTGCCAAAAGCCGACAGCTCGTCCGGTGGGGCTGCGTCCTCTTCTGGTGCGCAGTCTGGGTCTGGTTCGGTGCGCGAACCCTCCGCGCTGCAAACCGAGTCCTTGCCTGCCAGCAGTTCGGATGCGCCTGCCTCCACGCAGCCTGTCTCGGGGCGCGTCTTAAACAGCTACAGCGGCGATGAGCTGGTCTACAGCAAGACGCTGGGTGACTGGCGCACCCACAACGGTGTGGACTACGCCGCCAGCAGGGGCGCGGAAGTGACCGCCCCGGCGGCAGGCAAGGTGGTGGAGACCGGCACGGACGACAAGTGGGGGCCTGTGGTCGCCATCGAAGATGCTTCCGGCAGGATCTGGCGGGTCTGCGGTACGACGGACGCCAAGGTGAAGAAGGGAGACACCGTCTCGGCCGGGCAGACCATCGGCAAGGTGGGCAGCGTGAGCTGTGAGTGTGCCGAGGAGAGCCACATCCACTTGGAAGTCATGGAGGGAGAAAAGTATCTCGACCCCATCAAGGCCATGAAATAAGCAAAATTTTCCGGGCAGGTGCAGCAGAACGCTGTACCTGTTTTTTTCACATTGCTTTTGGCGGTCGATTCTGGTATGATAAACTAGAATAAGTGTGAAGACAGAAGAAAAAGCGGAGGAAACGAAACATGAAGGTCTTAGTGGTAGGCGGCGGTGCTGCCGGCCTGATGGCGGCGGGCGCGGCCCTGCGGCAGGGGCATGAGGTGACGGTGCTGGAACATATGGAAAAGCCGGCTCAGAAAATTCTCGTCACCGGCAAGGGCCGCTGCAATGTGACCAACGACTGCACCGCAGAGGAATTTCTGCACCATGTGCGGACGAACCCCCGCTTTCTGTTCTCGTCGCTGGGGGCTTTCCCACCGGCCAAGACGATGGAATTGTTTGAGTCTCTCGGTGTGGAGCTGAAAGTGGAGCGCGGACGCCGGGTGTTCCCGGTGTCAGATAAGGCCGAAGAGATTCGGCAGGCTCTTCTGCAGTACGCAGACGGAGCGGACATCATCCACGACGGGGCAAAAAAGCTGCTGCTGGAGCCGCTGGCCCAGCCGGAAGAAGCGCCTGCCGCGCCGGAAAATCCGCGCCACCCGAAAAAGAAAAAGCCCGGCCCGGCCTATCGCTGCGTGGGTGTGCGGGGAACTTCGGGCCGGGAGTACAAGGCGGACGCCGTGCTGGTGGCAACGGGCGGCCTGAGCTACCCCACCACCGGCTCCACCGGCGACGGCTACAAGCTGGCCCAGCAGGCGGGCCACACCATCGTGGAGCCTGTCCCCAGCCTCGTCAGCCTCGTGAGCCATGACGCCGACTGCAAGAAGATGATGGGCCTCGCCCTCAAGAACGTGACTCTTACCCTCCACGAGGACGGCAAACCTATCTTCGAGGAGCAGGGCGAGATGCTGTTCACCCACTTCGGCATCAGCGGGCCGCTGACCCTCAGCGCGTCGAGCCATCTGGGCGACATGAAAAAGCACAGGTACGAAGCTTTTATTGATTTGAAGCCTGCCCTCAGTGAGGAACAGCTTTATGACCGCATCACCCGGGACTTTGCCCTTCTGGCGAACCACGCGGCGCAGGGCGCACTGGTGAAGCTGCTGCCGTCCAGTATGCAGCCGGTCATGGTGGCCCGCTGGGGCATCGACCCGGCCACCAGGGCAAACCAGATCACCCGGGAGCAGAAGCGGGAACTGGTACAGCTGATGAAGCACTGGCGGGTGACTATCGACGCCCGGGGCGATTTGGCACACGCAGTCATCACGTCAGGCGGCGTGTCGGTGCGGGAGGTTGACCCCAAGACCATGCAGAGCAAAAAGGCTCTCGGCCTCTACTTTGCAGGCGAGGTGCTGGATGTGGACGCCTATACCGGCGGCTATAACCTGCAGATCGCATTCTGCACGGCACAGAGTTTTGCGAATCATCTGGAATGACCTCTCAGTCTGCTTCGCAGACGGCCCCCTCGTTAGGGCAACAACAACGACTGCCCCCAGCGGTGGAACGGCGTCAGCCGTGACGGAGAGGTTTAAGCGGCTGGAAATTTCAGATTCATAGAGAAGGAGATATAAAAATGATTTCTGTTGCGATTGACGGGCCTGCGGGCGCAGGCAAATCTACGCTGGCGCGGCGTCTGGCTGCGGACTTCGGCTACATTTATGTGGACACCGGTGCGATGTTCCGTACCATCGGCCTTTATGCCCTCCGCGCGGGCAAAGAACCGAAGGACAACGAGGCAGTCGATGCGCTGCTGCCCAATATCACCCTCGAGTTTGCTTTTATCGAGGGCGAACAGCATATCTATCTGAATGGCGAGGACGTCAGCACGGCCATCCGCACCGAAGAGGTGGGAATGGCGGCTTCTGCCGTGGGTGCAAATCCGGCGGTGCGTGCCTTCCTGCTGGAGATGCAGCGGGACATGGCCAAGACGCAGAACATCCTGATGGATGGCCGCGACATCGGCACCGTGGTGCTGCCCAATGCGACTGTGAAGATCTTCCTCACCGCCAGCCCGGAGGCCCGCGCCACCCGCCGCTGGAAGGAGTACCAGCAGAAGGGCATCGATACCCCCTACGAAGATGTGCTGGCCGACGTCAAGCAGCGCGACTATCAGGACACCCACCGCGCCGCAGCCCCCCTCAAGCAGGCAGACGATGCCGTGCTGCTGGACACTTCGGAGCTGAATTTTGAGCAGAGCTTTGAGGCCATGAAGAAAATTATCACGGAGAAGGTCAGATGATACTATATTATATTCTGGTCCCGCTGGCATGGCTGGTGTTCCACATCGGCTTCCGCGTCCGGTGTGAGGGCAGGGAGAACCTGAAAAAAATCGGTACGAAGGGCTGCATCATTGCCCCCAACCATATCTCAGCCATCGACCCGGTGTTCGTCGTCATCGCCCGGTTCTGGGGCCAGCGGATGACAGTGTTTGCCAAGAAAGAGCTGTTCGAGATAAACGCATTCCTGTCGTGGTTCTTCCGGTGCGCCGGTGCAGTCTGTGTCCGCGGCACGAAAGAAGAGGTCAGCGTCATCGACGACACCGTGAAAAAGTGTCAGGAGGGCGGCACACTGCTGCTTTTTCCGGAGGGTACGCGGGAGCAGGAGGGAAAGTTCCTTCCCCTCAAGAGCGGCCTCTTCGTCATCGCGGCGGCAGCAAATGTGGACGTCGTGCCTTGCCGTATCTACTACGACACCCCTGATGGTAAGATGAAGCTGTTCTGCAAGGTGCGTGTCATCTTCGGCGAGCCCATGCCCGCTGCACAGTTTGCAATGGAAGGCCGCCGCGACATAAAGAAACTGCGGGAAAATAAGCAGGCCGTTCTGGATGCGTGGAGTGAATTGTAAGGCGGTTTGCCCTCTCCATCATCGCAAGCGATGCCACATCTCCCAGAGGGAGAGGCTTCGCTTTCCCGCTGCGCTTTAAAGCTCTCCCTTTGGGAGAGCTGTCGAGCAAAGCGAGACTGAGAGGGCAAGGACGCTAGAATAGGAAGGACAAGCAATGGAAATCAGACTTGCAAAGACTGCGGGTTTCTGCTTCGGCGTGGACCGCGCGGTCAAGTTGACCTACGGTCTGCTGGATGAGGGCCGCAAGGTGGCCACCCTCGGCCCCCTCATCCACAACCCCCAGACCGTGGAAGACCTTGAGCGCCGGGGCGCACTGGTAGCAGACACCCCCGCTGATGTCCCTACGGGCTACGAGGTGGTCATCCGCAGCCACGGTGTCCCCCGCAGCATTTACGACGAGCTGGAAGCCCGGGGCTGCACTTATCACGATGCCACCTGCCCCTTCGTGAAGAAGATACAGAAGATCGCTTCCGAGGCCGAAGCCGCCGGTGCAGTGCTCGTGGTGGCCGGTGATGCGTCCCATCCGGAGGTGCAGGGCATTGTCGGACATACCCGGGGAGAGGTATTCGTTTTCAGCGATTTGGCCCAGCTGAAGGCGTGGAAAGGGCCTTCTGACCCCCAAAAGCCCATTTTTGCAGTTGCACAGACCACATTTCAGGTAACAAAATGGCAAGAAAGTTCGGAGTTTCTCAAAAAAGCCTATACAAACGCCCGAATTTTTGATAC
>ENA-OYXR01000449-OYXR01000449.1-human-gut-metagenome-genome-assembly--contig:-NODE-449-length-19629-cov-5.638807_pt1 | contig 19629 bp, 16 predicted proteins | sample MGYA00243241_ERZ653431 | MGnify/ENA primary metagenome ERZ653431 (study PRJEB26926, sample SAMN06165182) | human gut metagenome | biome: ENVO:00009003; feature: ENVO:2100002; material: ENVO:00002003... | reverse complement strand
AGCGTCAGATGTGTATAAGAGACAGGTTCTGAATCGTGAGTTTCAGCAGGCTGACTTGATCGGCGACGGGCGTTGCCGAGGCGAAGCTGGCACGGAGCTTGCCCGGCTCGGCGTTGATCTGACAGCCGCCAGCAGGCTCGGCCTGCACGGAAAGCGACTGGTCGTAGGTCAGGGTGAAGCTTCCGCCGCAGACGATGCCACGCCCCTGTAAAACAACGGATACGACCGCAGATCCGTCCGGCTGGATCGCACCGCCGACAGCCCAGAGCTTTGGCGCACGGTCGGATGGGAGCACCACATCGACGCTGCCGTCTTCGGCGGACGCGTCAATCGATTTTCCGTCTGTGTCGTACATACGCACGTCCGTCAGCGTGACGGCGGACGTATCCCCCGCCGTTCCGACGGTGCGGAACATGGCGGCGCAAAGCTCTCCTGTAGAGAGCGGCTGCGTGCCGCTGAAGCTGACGTGCACCGTACCGGGCTGCGGCTCGTTCCATGTCAGAAGCTCAACGGCCGGGTGCAGCTTCAGAACCGAGGTCAGCTGCAGGCAGTCCGGGTCATATTGCAGGGTGAAATTTCCGCCTGCCGGGGATAACTCCCCTTCCAGCCTGACCGTCATGCGGACAGAGCGGCTCTCCACTGTCTGTTCACGGCTGAGTGTCAGGCGGGCGGTGCTGCGGGAAATGCTTCCCTTTTCGGCAGTTGCCGGGACGGACGTGCCGGTTTCGTCATACAGGCGGATGCTTTTCAGCGTGAGGGCGCTGCCAGTTTCCGGCGTCGCCGCAGAAACGCGGAATTGCAGCGTGCAAAGGCTGGTGTTTTCCAGTGCAGTCGTCGACACGAATGTCACGAGCAGCAGACCGGGCTGTTCGTGGTTGAAGACGCACATTGCGCCGTCTGCGCCGCTCCATTGGAGCAGCTCAATCTCATCTGCGTCATACGCAAGCTCGAATCTGCCGCTGTACACGCTGCCGGTCAGGCGCACCTGCACCGAGACTGTCTCGCCTGCGCGGCCGCTGGCCGAGGTGATCGAGAGTGTGCGGCCCTCGGCCTGTGCGAAGGGCGTGCAGAGGGTGAGCAGGAGCGTCAGGACGAGGAGCAGTGGGAAAAGTCTTTTTTTCATGGCGCGGCCCCCGTCAGTTGAGGCTCGGGATGAGTCTTGCATCGTAGCGCAGGATCAGGATCGCGTCGCCCGCGTCGATCAGACCGTCGTGGTTGACGTCCGCAGCGGCTTCCTGCTCCGGCGTGAGCGTAATGAGACCCACGGAGGCGCGCAGGCAGAGCAGTGCGTCGGCCGCGTCGATATAGCCGTCGCCGTTTACGTCGCCCAGCTGGGCGGCAGCGGTGACGATGATCTTGATCTCTGCGGAATAGCCGCCGTCGACCGTTGTGGCGGTGATGGTCGTTTCGCCGACGGACAGAGCCGTTACGATACCCGTGCGGGAGACGGTCGCGGTCTGCTCGTCGCTGCTTACCCAGGTCAGGTTTTTGACGGTCGCGTCGTCCGGGGCGATGATGGGCTGGAGCGTGACGGTGCTGCCCATCATGAGCGTATGCGTCGGCTCGTCAAACCGGATGCCGGTCACGCGGACGCGTTTTGGCTGGACAGTCACGATGCAGCTGGCGCGGTAGTCCCCCGCTGCCGCCGTTACGACGGTAACGCCCGCAGAAAGCGGCGTGACCTTGCCGTCCTGACTGACGGTCGCGGCGGTCTGGTTGCTGGACGTCCAGCGGATGGTCGCTTCTGTGCCCTCGGGCTTCAGCGTCGCGGTCAGCTGTTCGGCCTCTTCTCCGGCGTAGAGCGTCAGCGTGTAGCGGTCGAGCGAGACACCGGTCAGGCCGAATTCACTGGGCTGTTTGGCCGAAACGGTGATCGGGAGAGACGCAGAGGCGCTGCCAACGCTTGCTGTAATCACTGCTTTTCCCTGTCCGACGGCAGCAACCATGCCGTTGGACAGCACACGCAGGACGGAGGTGTCGGAGCTTTCCCAAGAAACGCGACCGATATAATCATCCGGGGTTACAGCTGCCTCCAACTGCACGGAACTGCCGACGGGAAGAGACTGCGGCGCATTGGAAATCGAAATATCTGACAGCGGATTTTCCGACCAGATAACGTGCGTGACCGCCTCGACCCGTTTTTCATCGCCTTCCGGGTATCCGTTGGAGAAGACAAGATCTGCACTCCCTTCCGGAGTGTTGGGTGCAGTCAGGTATCCCGTTTCTAAATCGTATGTCAGTGCTTCATCTTCGGATTCGACTTTCAAACTATTGCGAATCTCTGGGCTGAACCACAGGTCAAGGAACACAGATTCATTGGGGAGCATGGTTATGGTGTCCGCTGCTCCGATTTCATCATTGTGGGTATAGTAACGAATGCGCGTTGTGCGTGTGGGTTCATTTTCAGAGAATTTTACAGACGCAGGCACTCTGAGATAGTAGACTCCGTCTGTGGGAATCCGGAAGCTGTAACTGCCATTATCGGTGCTTGCAATAGATTGACCATCGGCATTATAAATCACAGTATATTCACCCAGTCTGTCACCGCCCTCGTCGCGCTGAATCTGGACAACTTCTCCGGCCTTGTGCTCGCCGATGGAGAAATAGCCCTTCTGCCATACGTCCTGCCATTCCTCTTCTGTCAGTGGAGCAGCAGTCGCGATTGTGTCGTTGTTCAGCCTAGGAGCCAGCTTGTAGTGAATGTTAAATTTTTGTATACGAGAAGGTGAGCTAGTACTCCTTGTATTCCCGACTGACAAATAATAGGTACCCGGTTCCAAATCCCAAGCATAATTCTTTGTAGTTTTCGAAGTTGAACTTGCTATATCGAATTTATAGAGACTGCCATCATCCTGATTGTCGAAATATGCTTCCCGGTAGAGTTCGAAATACATATATTCGTATTGTTCGCCCGTGTCTGTTTTAGAGACATTCAGCCGCAATACCTTCTGGTCACCCTCCGGCACAGTAAACCGGAACCAATCCATGTCATTATGCGCAGAAATATCAAATGCTTGCGTAAAATCCTCATAAAGCGGCGTAGCACGGTACCATACATCATTATCCTCGATTTCATCCAGCGGGAGCAGGGAAATCATCGTCGAGCAGATTTTCTCGCTGGAGCCGCCAGTCAATTTAATGTAGTACAGTCCTTTTTCTCCGAGTTTCCAATAGAGATTGGAAAAATATTCATAATTTGATTTTCCTCCCCAGATACAGTTTGCATCGTCTCCGTATTCTGAAAGTTCCTGTCCAGTATAGATACCAGCATAACCACCGCTGTTGGAAACAACGTGAACCGTCATGTAGTCCTCCGGAACTGTGAAGCAGAACCAATCCGTATCACCGCTGCTTAAAACATGGGAAATCAGCTGGCCCGGCTCAATATAGGCTGCGTCGAGCCAGGTATCGTTGCTTTCATAGGGATCGTCACCGCCCTCCTCCACACGGATGCGTAGCAGTGTGCGCTGGATATCCGACGCGGACAGCTTAATGGTGTACTGTCCCTGCTGGCTGCATGAAAAGACACGCGTGTGCCGGGAACTTGTGCTGTTTTCGGCTATCACAGATCCGTCAGGTGCATAAATTTTATAGCTGACGGTCTCTGATTTTTCAGGATTAAAATCCAGCAGACGGAGCGTATAGAGCTTTGATTTTCCTTCTTCCGGAACTGCTTCAAAGCTGAACCAATCCGCATCGCCGATTCCACCAATGCTGAACGCCGCATCTGTGCCGATTGGCAGCGGAGTCGCAGTCTCTTTCGTGTCGTTCAGCTCGTTTTCATCACCGTCCAGCAGATGAATCTCCATGGAACGCGAAATTTCTCCGTCTCCTGACATGTAAAGAGAAAATTGATATGCTCCCGGCTCGCCTGTATGCAGAAAAACAGTTCCATTCTTTTTAATTTCCTGTTTTCCATCCCAGTTCAGATAAAATGACGTTCTATCCGCATAATTAAACCCGCTGAAGGTCAGGGCAATATCCTGTCCGGGCTTCTCTGTTGTGATCGTAAAGCGATCCGTATCACCACTGTCCAGCACGAACTTCACGCTGTCGCCGTCGTGCAGCTCGCTCGGAATCATATCATTGGGTTCCTGTTCGTCATTTCTGTATTCATGCAGAACAAAGCGAACCGTCAGCGGAAGTTCTGCCGACGATGCAGCACTCAAATCGATGGTCTTTTCGCCGTGTTCTTCCAATTTATATATGCTCTTTTTGTTATAGGGTGGGGCTCCGTTGACTTTTAACGAGATATAATCCTTGTTTTCTGTCAGCCACTCAACCTGTACGCGCATACCGTCAATTGGCGCTGTAAGTGTGTATCGGAGCGTATTACGATCTTCAAGCGTCACCTCTACCGGCTGCTCAAGTTCGATGCTGCCGCACTCGATCGTTTTTGCAAACGCTGTGGTGCACAGCAGCAGTAGCAGCGTCAGCAGCATCCATGTCCATCTTCCGACTCTTTTCATGGTTCAGACTTCCTTTCTTGTATCTGTCTGCTTACAGTATAGCGCGCTTTTCTCCGGAGTTCAACCATGCTTCGCTGCAAAACCGGGCAAAAACAGCCTCCGCAGCCGGGAAAGCTGCGGAGGCGGTGCGCATTTCTAAAACGCGCAGAATCTCCGTAGGGGCCGACGACTCTGTCGGCCCGCAGAAAGCAGAGGATCTACAGAAATCTTCGGCGAATTCAGGTGCACCTCCGCGCTGGATCGTAGGGGCCGGCGGGAGGCATACTGTAAAAAAGGGAGGGCGGACAGAGTCGTCCGCCCCTACGGTGTAATATTCAGGACAGCAGCATTTTGTCGTTGGCTTCGTCGCTGCCGCTGGCGCGGGAGAACATGGCGAGAAGATCCGGGACGGTCAGCTTTTTCTTTTCTTCGCCGGACACGTCCACGACGATCTGACCGGCGTCCATCATGATGAGGCGGTTGCCATGGGCAATGGCGTCTTTCATGTTATGCGTGATCATCAGCGTGGTCAGCCCGTGCTCCTGCACGATGCGGTCAGACAGGTCAAGCACCTTGGCTGCCGTGCGCGGGTCGAGCGCGGCGGTGTGCTCGTCGAGAAGCAGCAACTTCGGCTGCTGCAGCGCCGCCATCAGGAGCGTCAGCGCCTGCCGCTGGCCGCCGGAGAGCAGACCGACCTTCGCGGTCATGCGCTCCTCAAGGCCGAGATTGAGCGCATGCAGGCGCTTCTGGTACTCGGCGCGCTCCGCCTTTGTGATGCCCCATTTCAGGCCCCGGTGCTGCCCGCGGCGGGCGGCGAGGGCGAGGTTTTCTTCGATCTGCATGGTGGGCGCGGTGCCCATCATGGGATCCTGAAACACGCGGCCGAGAAGCGCGGCACGCTTATGCTCCGGCAGGCCGGTGACGTCCGTGCCGTCAATGACGATTTTGCCGCTGTCGATCTGGAACGAGCCCGCAATGGCGTTCAGCATAGTCGACTTCCCTGCCCCGTTGCCGCCGATGACAGTGACGAAATCGCCGTCGTTCAGGGTCAGATTCAGGTCATTCAGCGCCGTTTTGGCGTTGACCGTACCGGGGTTGAAGGTTTTGCAGACATTGATAAGCTCAAGCATGGCGCGATTCCTCCTTTTTGGCTTTTCCATGGAACATTTTGCCCTTCCAATACGGAATGGCGAGGAAGAGCGCGACGATCAGCGCCGTGATGAGCTTGAGGTCGTTCGTGTTCAGGCCGAGCTGCAGCACGATCTGGAGCACAAAGTAATAGATCACAGCGCCGATGGACACGGCCAGAAGCTTGAGGCCAAAATTCGTGAACAGCTTGCCGAAGATGACCTCGCCGATGATAACGGCAGCAAGGCCAATGACGATCGCGCCGCGGCCCATGTTGACATCCGCCGCGCCCTGAAACTGTGCGAGCAGCGCGCCGGAGAGGGCGACAAGACCGTTCGAAAGCATGAGGCCAAATACAACGTTCGCGTTCGTATTGATGCCCTGTGCACGGGCCATGTTCTGATTCGCGCCGGTGGCGCGGATGGCGCAGCCGCGCTCCGTGCCGAAGAACCAGTACAGAAGCGCGATCACGCCGAATGTGAAAAGAAGCAGCACTGGCAGCGGATTTTTCAGACTCAGGTCACGCACAAAGCGCTGCGACACCATCAGCGGGTATTTATCCACGCCGACGGCCTGATTGGCTTTGCTGTCCATGATGCGCAGGTTAATGGAATAGAGCGCAAGCTGCGTCAGAATGCCGGACAGGATCGCGGGAATGCCGCATTTGGTGTGGAACATCCCCGTGACAAAGCCTGCCAGCATCCCACAGACAAACGCGCACAGCAGCGCCAGCCACGGGTTCATGCCCGCGCGGATCAGCATGACAGCTGCCGCACCGCCGGTGGCGATGGAGCCGTCGACGGTCAGGTCGGCCACATCGAGAATGCGGAAGGTAATATAGACGCCGATGGCCATCAGACCCCAGATGAGGCCCTGCGCCGCTGCACCGGGCAGCGAGTTTAGTAGCGCGGAAAGGAAATTCATAGTCATTCTCCTTCTTGGTCTGCGCCTGCAATCGACCGGCAAAGAAAACCGGTTATCGGCCGATTGCAGGGGCAAACAGTGTTTCATACAGGGCCGGTCATGGGCATATGTCCATGACCGGCCGGCTGAAATCAGCCGTCAATGGCCTCATAGCCGTCCAGCGGGGTAATGCCGAGCTGGTCGCAGATGGAGGCGTTGTACTTCGGGGTCGCGTCGGTGTATTCAACGGGCATTTCGGAGATATTGGCCTCGCCCTTCAGGATCTTCGCGGCCATCTTGCCGGTGGTCACGCCGAGATCATAGTAGCTGATGGACAGCGTCGCCACGCCGCAGCCGCGGCAGAGGCCCTCTTCGCCGCAGATCGCGGGAACACCGGCGGGAATCAGAACGTTTGCGATCGCCTCGGTGTTGGAAGCGGCGGTGTTGTCGGTCGGGATGTAGACGACGTCGGAGAAATCAGCAGCCTTCTGGGCGACGGAGGAAACGTCGTTACTGTCGGTGAAGGCGAATTCCTCGCAGGTCACGCCCTGGGCCTCGAGCGCCTTGCGCACCTCGTCGATCTGGTAGCGGGAGTTCGGCTCGGCGGAGCAGAACAGCAGGCCGACCGTCTTTGTCTCGGGGAACCAGTCGAGGATCATCTGGGCCTGTTTTTGCAGGTCGGCCAGATCGGACGTGCCGGAGACGTTGCCGCCGACCGTGCCGCTAAAATCGTCGATGTCGAGCGCAACGCCGTAGGCCGTGATGGACGTGCCGAGGATGGGAATATCAGCCGTGGCGGAGACGGCAGCGGTCAGGGCCGGAGTGGCGTTCGCCATGATGAGGTCGACGCCCTTGGAGACAAAGCCGTTGACGATAGTGCCGCAGTTGACGGAATCGCCGGAGGCATTCTGCACGTCGATGGTCACGGCGTCGCCGAGCGCTTCTTTCAGTGCGTCAACGAAGCCCTGCGTTGCGGCATCGAGCGCCTCATGCTGCACGAGCTGGCAGACGCCGACGGTGTAGGTCTTTCCGCTCTCGGCGGGTGCGTCGGAGGAGGCCGCAGGCTCAGCTGCGGGCTGTGTGGAGGCGCAGGCGGCCAGGCTCAGGACCATCACGAGCGCCAGAAGCATTGCAAGAATCTTTTTCATGATAAATTGCTCCTTTTCTCTGATAACAGTTGATTGTTTAAAACAAAAAGGAGGCTCTGTCCGCGGAACAGAGCCTCCTTCTTACTTACGAAGAAAACACCGGTCTTATACGGACAGCTTCTCATTTTGGGTACGGTAATAGAGGCCCGCAAACAGCTCGCGGGCCATGGTAAAGCGGAAGCTCATATTCATAATGAAATCGTTGGAACGGATCTGCATCATAATGAACTCCCTTCTGCCGTACTGTCCGGCTTTTTATGTTTGCTACTATACTGCTTTAAATGCACAAAGTCAACTGTGAAAGCGACAAAATCCTGCGGCGTTTTTGAATTTGCTTTGTGCATACCGCCCGGAACGCTCCGGGCGGTTGACATAAGTTTTATTTCACAAGCGCCTTATGGAAGACCTTCTTGCCCTTGCGGATGATCGCGCCGTCGCCTGCAAAGACTGCCTTTTCAAACGCAGTCGCGAAATCCGTGACCTTCTCGTCGTTGACGCTGATGCCGCCCTGCTGCACGAGACGGCGGCCCTCGCCCTTGGATGCGGCAAGGCCGCACTTGACGAGCAGCGTCAGGGTGTCGATTTTGCCGTCAGTGAAGTCATCGTCCGTCAGCTCGGTCGACGGCATATTCTCGCTGCTGCCGCTGCCGCCGAAGAGGGCCTTTGCGCTGGCCTCCGCCTTCTTCGCCTCTTCCTCGCCGTGGACCATCTGCGTCAGCTCGTAGGCAAGAATCTCCTTGGCCTTATTGAGCTGGCTGCCCTCCCACTTGTCCATCTCATCGATCTGCTCAAGCGGCAGGAAGGTCAGCATACGGATGCACTTCATGACGTCGGCGTCGTCGACGTTGCGCCAGTACTGATAGAAGTCAAAGGGGCTAGTCTTGTTCGGATCGAGCCAGACAGCGTTGCCCGCAGTCTTGCCCATCTTCTTGCCCTGCGAATCGGTCAGGAGCGTGATGGTCATGGCATGCGCGTCCTTTCCGAGCTTGCGGCGGATCAGCTCCGTGCCGCCGAGCATGTTCGACCACTGGTCGTCGCCGCCGAACTGCATGTTGCAGCCGTAGTGCTGGAACAGATGATAGAAGTCGTAGGACTGCATAATCATATAGTTGAACTCCAGGAAGGACAGGCCCTTTTCCATGCGCTGCTTGTAGCACTCGGCGCGGAGCATATTATTGACGGAGAAGCACGCACCGACCTCGCGCAGAAGCTCGATATAATTGAGGTTCAGCAGCCAGTCGGCGTTGTTGACCATGATGGCTTTACCTTCGCCGAAATCAATGAATCGCTCCATCTGGCGCTTGAAGCACTCGGCGTTGTGGTCGATATCCTCCTTGGTCAGCATTTTGCGCATATCAGTGCGGCCGGACGGGTCGCCGATCATGGTCGTGCCGCCGCCGATGAGCGCGACGGGCTGGTTGCCCGCCATCTGCAGACGCTTCATGAGCGTCAGCGCCATGAAATGACCGGCAGTCAGAGAATCTGCCGTGCAGTCGAAGCCAATGTAGAATTTGGCCTTGCCCGCGTTGACCATTTCGCGGATCTCCGGCTCGTTCGTGACCTGCTTGACAAGGCCTCTGGCCTGCAGTTCTTCATAAATACCCATTGTGATTACTCCTTCTATGTTTGAAAAATTTTTATCAATTATCGGATGCTGTTTCCGGCAGCGTCCAGAAAATCGCAGCCTGTTGTGCCATACGGCGGTGCATATGGAAAAACATACGGAATGTCTTCAGCCGAAAGCTCTGTCTTCTCGTCGCCGTAAGCGGTATGATACACGATCGAGCGGCAGTCGGAATTGTTGATGAGAACAATATCGCGTGCATACCGCCATACATCGTGCACGATGTCCCGCGCGTATGCGCTGGGCGTGTATGTCTTTTTCATCCAATAGCTGCCGTTATTCAGCACACGGCAGTCAACGGCCCGATAAAGCGTCATGTCCTGATTCTGTATGATAAACCAGAGCAATGTATACGCATCCGCCGTATAATCTCCGGCGCAGGTGATGACGGCGTCCTGCGGGAGGTCAAGCTTCTTCCGAAGCAGCTCCCCCACCGCCTCCTGCGTTTTGGCTGTGGGCAGATTTGATATCACGATCACGGCCGCGGCGGCGGCCAAAAGAGCAAGTGCCAGCAGGATTTTGTGTGATTTTTTCATGGCTCTCTCCTTTTAACGCACCGCAAAACCGTCTCTGTAGGGGCGGACGACTCTGTCCGCCCGCAGAATGCAGCGTTTTTTGCGAAAAGCTGCGGCAAACACGAATGCGTCTTCCCATTTCAGTGTAGGGGCCGATGCCTACATCGGCCCGTTGGGAAGCTGCGAATTCGCCGAAAATCTTCGTGAAAATGGTGCATTCTGTCGGGCCGATGTGGGCATCGGCCCCTACAAACAGGTGGGCAGCTGCGGGACGAATCTTTCAGGGGAGCCAGGGGCGCTCCCGCGCCAAGTGCACGCTAGAGAGAAGTTACAACTCCATCAGCCGTCTGCCGCAGTGGGGGCAGATGGCGTCGTCCATGTCGTGCAGATCGCCGCAGTAGGGGCAGGCGATTTGCTGGATACCGCTCGATTCCGGCGCTTCGGCATCGCCGAGCAGATAAAATTCGAGCTTTTTGCAGCGCTCACAGCATTCGACGTCCACATCCAGCGCACCGGATAAGATCTGGTCCCAATGGCCGAACAGCATACTGAATTTTCCCTTTTGCAGCTCCATATTGCCGAGGCTCTGCATCTTGCCGCCGCAGTAGGGACAGGTTTTCTGGCGCATAAAACGCTCCTTTCCGTCAAAAACGCCCTCTGCTCTTGCGAGCAGAGGGCGAACGATCGCGGTACCACCTCTGGTTTGCCGGTTCCTTGCGGAAGCGGCCTTACGGAGCGCAGACACGCCCCTGCGCGATAACGGGCGCACCCGACACACCCCTACTGCGCGAAAACGCGTTTCAGAGGGCAGCTCCGGGATGTATTTGCCTGACGACGTCTGCTTTCTTGCACCGACCGAAAGCTCTCTGTAGACGGGGTATCAGGGTACTTCTTCCCTTCGTCACTGTGATCTTATTACAAATGCAGTATACCGTATTTTTTCCGGTTTGTCAATCAGTATTCGCCAAACAGTGCGGTGAGCTTGCCGTCTTTGACCTCGTAGAGCGCGGCGTGCAGATCCCCAATGCCCATGCAATACGAACCCGTGACATACAGCGTTCCGTATTCCACATAGATATCGGTCAGATTCTGCATTGGACTGCTCTCGTCGCGCTCGGCAAGGATGGTGCGCACGGTATTCTGTCCCGGGTTTTCCAGCTTCATCACGCTTGAGGCGCAGGGGAAATATGCGGCCGAGCAATAATATGCCGGTATCTGCTTGGTATCGTCCCAGCTCAGGTAATAGAGCGTATTGTCGCCATACCAGCAGAAATCAAGCACAGGCTCGGCCACGATCTGCTCGAGCGTATTGCCGCTGCGCTTATAAAGGCCCGCGCGTCCCCAGACATATATACCGTCGGATCCGCTCAGCAGGCGGTCGAACGCGGCATACCCGCTGATTCCCTGCGCAGCTTTCCAAAGGCCGACCGTCTGAACCAGCTTGCCGGTAAGCGGCTCATACAGCGCAAGGCCGACGGAGCCGGAGTCTGAGTACTGCATCAGCCAATACTCCCCGACTGTGCAGACGTATTCACAGCCCTTCTTTTCACGGAGCACCAGCTGCGCTTTAAGACGGGCAAGGATGGCCGCAGCCTCCGCCCGGCTCACGCCCTTGCCGGGCTTGAAGCTTCCATCCGGATAGCCGGTCAGAAGCCCCTGATTGGCACTGATGAGCACGCTGCTCCAATACTCCGCAGCATCTGGAAACAGCGGCTGCCACTCCGGGAACTCCATGCGCTGCTCCTTCCAGTTGATAACATACTGTTCCGCAGCGTCTGCGCGTTCATGCACGCCGCCCCAGCCGGAGCAGAACCGTTCGAGAAGCGCGGCAATTTCGCCGCGCGGCATGGCCTCAGAGCGGCTGCCAGTGATATTGTTCAGAAGATCGTGCGCGGTGCAGACCTCATAGGCCGATTTCCACCATTCTTCTCCCTCCACACGCTTCCACTCGTCCGGGAAGGCAATGCGGGCGAACAACGTGAGGAATTCCGCGCGCGAAACGCTCTTTTCCGGCTTGTAGGAGCCGTCCGGATAGCCGGTGATCTCTGCGCTGAGATAATCGATCTGCTTATATGCCCACTGCGTGTCGGATACGTCGGTGTATTCCGCCGCGCTGACTGCCGTGCAGAGCAGCAGCGACGCAAGGACCAGAAACAGGATGTTACGTACTTTCATGTGAAGCTCCCTTCTTTGTCTGTTCCGCCAGACGCAGCAGCTCTGCTGCACCGGCAAGCGTTGTTTCGGTGATCATGCTGCCGCCGGTCAGGCGTGCAAGCTCCTGCCGCCGTCCGGCAATATCCAAGCGCAGAACGCTTGTATACGTTCTGCCGTTTTCCACCCGTTTTTCGACCGTGAATTCCGTGTCGGCCATGGCAGCGATCTGCGGCAGATGTGTCACGCACAGGACCTGACGGCCCTTTGCGACCGTCCAGAGCTTATACGCGACCTTCTGCGCGGCGCGGCCGCTGACGCCCGCATCGACCTCGTCGAAGATCATGGTCCCGGCGGAATCCTCCGCCGCCAGTACATTTTTCATCGCGAGCATAATGCGCGCCAGCTCACCGCCGGAGGCGACCTTGGACAGCGGACGCAGCGATTCGCCGACGTTGGCAGACATCAGGAAACGGACGGCGTCGAGGCCGTTTTCCTGCGGCTGCTGCGCGGAAAACTCGCAGACAAACTGAATTTTCGGCATATCCAGCTGCATCAGCTCGGAAGAAATTGCCGCCTGTAATTTTTCTGCCGCCATTTTCCGCGCGGCAGAGAGTGCCATGCCCTTTTCCTGCATGGCTGTTTGCAGTGCGGACAGCTTTTTCTGGAGCTGCTCGATGCGGTCGGACGCGAATTCGACTTCGTCGAGCTGCCGCTTCGCCTTTTCACAGAACGCGATCACATCCTCGACGCTGCCGCCGTATTTGCGCTTGAGCTTGTGGAGCGTATCAAGGCGCTCTTCGATCTGCTCAAGCTCATCGGCAGAATAGGTTAGATCGTCCTTCTTGTCCCGCAGCTCGTCGGCAATATCCTGCGCGGTATACATGAGGTCGTTCAGCTTTCCGCTGAGCTGCCGCATTTCATCTGACACGCGGCTGACCCGTTCGAGCGCATGCGCGGCGTTTGCGATCATGGCTGCCGCGCCGTCCGACGTTTCATCGCCATAGAGTGCACAGACGGCAGCCTCCATCGCGTCCGTCAGCTTTTCGGCGTTCTGGAGCACCTTCCGTCTCTCAAGCAGTTCGTCTTCCTCACCCGGCTGCAGCTCGGCGCGCTCAATTTCGTCGATCTGGAATTTCAGCGTCTCGACCAGACGGAGCTTTTCCGATTCATCCATGGACAAACGGCGGATCTCCTGCTGGACAGCGCTGACCTTGTCATACGCCTGCCGGTAATCCTCCAGCAGCGCTTCGTCGTGGGCAAACAGATCGAGATAGCCGATGTGTGTCGCCTCATCGAACAGCTGCTGGGAATCGTTCTGGCCATGGATCTGGATGAGCTGGACGCCGAGCTTCCGAAGCGTGGAGACTGTGACGGGCTTGCCGCTGACGCGGCAGCTGTTTTTTCCGTCGGCGAAGATCTCCCGTGAAATGCCAAGCTCCGGCTCATACGGGATCTGGTTCTCGGCGAACCACGGCAACTCCGGCACGCCGGAGAAAATCGCGCTGACAAACGCCTTCTGCGCGCCGGTACGGATCATTTCGCGCGAGGCCCGTTCACCCAAAATGGCAGAGATCGCGTCTATGACGATGGATTTGCCCGCACCGGTCTCACCGGTGAGGACGTTAAAGCCACTGTCAAAGGCGATCTCTGCCTGTTCGATCACGGCAATATTTTCGATATGCAGGGTAGAAAGCATCGGTCTTCCTCCTGTTCCGTTCTGGCCTCAGTGCTCGATCTGCTCCCGGATCTCGGCGCAGAGCTCGGCGGCTGCCTGCGTATCCTTCAGCACAACGAAGCACGTATCGTCGCCCGCAAGCGTCCCGAGCATTTCCGGGATGTTCAGCTTGTCGATTGCGGAGGCGGCGCCGTTTGCAAGTCCGGGCATGGTCTTGACGACGATCATGTTCTGTGCGTAGTCCACGCTCGTGATGCACTGCCGGAAGATCAGGTTCAGCTTGGCGGAGAAGGTATGCTCCGCAGGCTTGGGCGCGGTCGCATAGCGGTAAACACCGTTTGGGCCAAGCTCCTTGATGATGCGCAGCTGCTTGATGTCGCGGGAAATGGTAGCCTGCGTGGTAGAGAAACCGGCCTCGTTCAGCTCAGCGAGCAGCTGCTCCTGCGTCTGGACGCTGTGGTCTGCGATAAGCTCCAGAATTTTTTCCTGGCGTTTTGATTTCATAGACGTGTTTACCTCATTTTTTCAATGAATTTTCGGTTCAGGATCTCAAAAAAGCTGGTGTTTTTCAGCCGCACGAGCCGTGTGACCTTCTGCGAGCTTTTAACCGTGATCTCGTCGCCGGTGTTCAGGCGGAAGGCCCGGCCGCCGTCAACGGACAAAAACGCGTTGTGCCGCCCGATCTTGCCGACCTTGACCGTTACGACACGGCTGGGCGCGACGACGATGCTTTTTGCCAGCATGGCGTGCGCACAGATGGGTGTGATCAGGAAATTTTTCGCGGACGGCTCCACGATCGGCCCGCCTGCGGACATGGAATAGGCGGTCGAGCCGGTCGGCGTGCAGAGGATCACGCCGTCGCCTGAGTAACTGGTTGCCTCTATGCCGTCGCAGTAGATGCCGAGCTGCACCACGCGGGCAATCGCGCCCTTGGTGATGACTGCGTCATTGAGCGCCGTTTCGTGGAAAAGCGTCTGTCTGCCGTTTCCGACGCTGACATCCAGCATCGTGCGCTCCTCCACAGTATAATCGCCCTTCGGAATTTTCCGCAGCAGCTCGATCTCCCCCGCTTCCAGCTCCGCGATGAACCCCATTGTGCCGATATTGACGCCCAAAATGGGGAGATTATGCTCCGTTGCGATCTTGGACGAGTGCAAAATTGTCCCGTCGCCGCCGAAGCAGATCAGCATATCTGCCGTCTTGATCTCTTTCTGAATGTCCTGAAAGCGGAGATCATGCGGAATTTCAAACGTCTTATCCACGTCAAACGGCAGGCAGAGCGCGACCTCTGCGCCCGCTTCCCTTAAAATCGAGCAGGCCTGCCGGGCGTTTTTGAATTGTTTGTCACGGTAGGGATTCGGCGAAACGACGATCTTCATAGCGTATGTTACCCTTTCAGCGCTGTATGCGCCTGCGCGACGAGCGCGTCGATATCAGGAAGCGTTTCCTGCCCAGGCTGCATGGAAAGATGCGCGAGAAATTCAATGTTGCCCTCCGGCCCCTTGACCGGAGAGAACGTCAGATTCCGGATGGTAAGGTTCAGCGACGCGGCCAGCGCGGTAAAGTCGCGCAGCACCTGCGCGTGCACAGCGGGGTCGCGCACGACGCCCTTCTTGCCGACGTTTTCCTTTCCGGCCTCAAACTGCGGCTTGATGAGGCAGAGCACCTGTCCGGTGGGCTTGAGCAGCTTCTGAATGGCCGGAAGGACGATTTTCAGGGAAATAAACGAGACGTCCACAACGGACAGGTCGAGTGGCTCGCCGAGATCCTCCGGCGTTACATAGCGGATGTTCGTCCGCTCCATCACGACCACGCGCGGGTCGGAACGAATTTTCCACGCAAGCTGGCCATAGCCGACGTCGATGGCGAAGACCTTACTGGCCCCCTGCTGCAGCAGGCAGTCGGTAAAGCCGCCGGTCGACGCACCGGAGTCGCTGCATACGAAGCCGGTGGGGACAACGTGGAAATCCCGGAGCGCCTTTTCCAGCTTTAATCCGCCCCGGCTGACATAGGGGCAGGCGCTGCCGCGCACCTCGATCACAGGCTCGTCGTCAATATTGATTTCAAGCCCGGCCTTGTCGGCCTTCTGTTCGTTGACATAGACCTCGCCCGCCATGATCATGGCCTGCGCCTTGCTTCTCGATTCCGCCAGATTGCGCGCAACAAGCAGCACATCCAGCCGTTCCTTATGCTTCATCAGGAAAGCTCCTCCTGCATCAGTTTTGTGAGCGAGCCCGCGTCCAGTCCTGCCGCGGCAAGCAGTGCGGCGGGTGCGCCATGCGGAATAAAGCCGCGGCCAAGGTTCCGCTTCCGGCAGACTGCCGGAATCCCGGTTTCGATCAGGTGGGCAAAAATCTCGTCGGCCAGACATTCACGGTCTGATGTTTCCTCGAACACGAACACGCGTTTTGTCTTCCGGACGGACGCGTCGATCGCGTCCCAGTCGACCGGGGAGATGGTGCGCAGCTTTAGAATCTCGGGCCGGTAGCCTGCGGCCTGCATGGTATCCGCTGCGTCCAGCACGGCGTTGACCATCGTACCGTAGCAGATGATCGTGCACGTATAGCCCTCGCGGATGCGGATCTGGGAGGCAGCTGACCGGTAAGCGCCCTCGCCTCCGCGCGGATAGCGGATGGCCGCAGGGCCGGTGCAGGCATAGAGCGCCGTATGCAGATCCTCGCGCAGTTCGTCAAAGCTCGCGGGGCAGAAGATCTTCATGCCGGGCACCTGCCGGAGGTAGCCGACGTCGAACATCCCCTGATGCGTGTCGCCGTCCTCGCCGACGACACCGCAGCGGTCGACAGCCAGCACGACATGGAGCTGCTGCAGAGCAACGTCATGCAGCAGCATATCATAGGCACGCTGCAAAAACGTGGAGTATATCGCCGTGACCGGCTTCATCCCCTGCTTGGCAAGCCCGGCGGCCATGCAGACCGCATGGCCCTCGGCAATGCCGACGTCAAAGAACCGGGAAGAAAACTCGGACGCAAACTGGTCAAGTCCCGTGCCGTGCTGCATGGCGGCGGTAATGGCGCAGACGGTCTTGTCGCTTGCGGCCATCCGGCAGAGCTCCTGCCCGAATACATCGGAGAAGGACGGTGAGGATACAGCTGCGCGCAGACCCGTTTCAGGGTCGAATTTTCCGACGCCGTGGAACTCCTGCGGCGTTTTTTCCGCCGGCGCATAGCCACGTCCCTTCTTCGTGATGAGATGGATGAGGACAGGCTCATGCAGCGCGACAGCCGTCTTCAGCAGCATTTCAATTCTGGAAATGTCATGCCCGTCTACCGGGCCGAGGTAGGTAAACCCCAGATTCTCAAACAGCGTTGTGCCAAGAATGCTGCGGCGCATGTGCTCTTTGACCTTATGGGTCAGTGCATAGAGCCGACGGCCGAAAGCACTTTTGGCCGTTGTCTGTCTGTACCATAATTTGAGGTCGAGATATTTGGGACGCAGACGCGCCTGCGCAAGATAACGAGAAATTGCGCCGACATTCGGCGTGATGGACATGCCGTTGTCATTGAGCAGGACAATCATGGGTTCGCGGCTTGCACCAGCGTTGTTGAAACCCTCATAGGCAAGGCCGCCGGTCAGCGCGCCGTCGCCCATCAGAGCCAGCACATGATAGTCCTCCCCTGCCATTGTGCGCGCTCTGGCCATACCAAGCGCAACGGATACAGCGTTGGAAGCATGACCGGCAATAAACGCGTCGTGCACGCTCTCACAGGGCTTCGGAAAGCCGGAAAGCCCCCCCCGCTGGCGGAGCGTGTCAAACCGCTCCATACGGCCGGTCAGCATTTTATGCACATAGCACTGGTGCCCGACATCGAACACGAGCCGGTCGCGGCTGGTGTCAAAGACGCGGTGAATGGCAACCGTCGTCTCGACAATGCCGAGGTTGGAGGCCAGATGTCCGCCGGTACGGCTGACGTTTTGCACAAGAAATTGTCGGATCTCGCCGCAGAGCGTCCCCAGCTGGTCCTCGGGGATATCCAGCAGATCCTGTCTGGAATGGATGGTATCTAAAAGCATGCGAAGCCCTCATTTTTCTGTGCGCTTTTTCCGGATGCGCTGCGGAAGCGTCCGAAAAAAGCACAGAACCTTTGCTGCCGTGCGCACGACGGCGGTACTGCTATTCATGGCAAGCGACTTGCCGCAGGCCTTGCCGCCAACCGTCACACCGGAAACGACGGCGGAGAGCAGCAGCGTAATAAAAATCTCCGATTTGCTTTTGCTCAGAATCAGCACACGCGCGGCGATGACCGCCGCAGCAGAGCCGGAGATAACGCCGCAGATATCGCCGATGACGTCATTGCAGAACGATGAGACTTTTCCCGCGTTGCGAATCAGGCGCAGCGCGTCTTCTGCCTCCGGGACCTTGCGCGAAGCCATCGCATGGAACGGGACCTCGTCCGCCGCCGTGACGGCGACGCCGATGATATCAAACAGAATACCGGTCAGCACAATGCAGATCAGGATCACGAAGGACAGCGCAAGCCCCGCGCCCTCCAGAAGATTGGACGACACGAAGCTCATCAGAGCCGAGATCAGAACGGTCGTCAGAAAGATGAGCGCGATCCATTTGAAATCGGGTCTGGCCGATTTCCCGGCTTTTTTCTTTTTTGCAGCAGCCAAGGCAGCCTCCAAATAATTATGTAAACTTATGTCTGAACAAATAAATGCTGATAAAACGCCGCATACGCGGCATTTTATCAGGATTTGCAACTGTACAATGGCAGCGATTATGGTTAATCTTACGGCTTAGGTCGGGTTTGTTTTCCCCGGGAGCATCCTCTCGTCGCCGATGGAGGTGGTTCCCCTTTCATGCTCGCGTTGACCTGTCACCATGGTCACTACCCGATTGCCACTTAGTCCGTACCGCAATCCCACAAAGGCCCTTTCGACAGTCTAGGTGATTTCCACAACAGCTTGAACCGACTCTTATCCTCTTTTGCAAACCGTCTTTCAAGGGAATATCGTCTGCGCTCAAGGCCATGAGCGCCGGACGCATCAGCTTCCCTTTCCCGGCCGGTTCACGCAAGGCAGGCTACTCTGCACACAGCGTTCACGGCTTAAAGCCGGGTAGCACCGCAATGCAGGTTCATATCCGGTATCGTACAACGGTCGGATACCACGAAGGGAGTTCGCCGCTGCACAATATCCAGTCTCCACAGCGACCGGGTCATCTTCTCCATGCCATTGGAGACAGCCCGTCCGCCGCAGGCGCAAAATCGCCTTCCCACAGCATCCACCCCAGACTGGGCGTAAGAAGCAGACACCACGGGGTTCACAGGTATGCCAAACAAAGGATTTTTAGGCCCTTCCTCGCAGCCGGCAAAGCTGACTAGAATACTGCGCCATTGCAGAGCAAGTATACCACATCACGAATGTATATACAAGCAAATATTCATAAACTTTCTGTTACGATGCGAAAATTCGGCGCTGTCGGATGCATCAGTATTCACGAAGCGCAAGCTGGCGAGCCATTTCCACAAGGAACTCGGAGCTTTCGAAGCAACCCAGCGCCTCAATGGCCGTCTTTGTCTCCGCCTCGATCATCTTCGAGCACGCGCCGATGCCGTACAGGCGGACGAACGTGTTTTTGTGCTCGTCCATGTGCGTGGCCTTGCCAAGCTTGTCCGCGTCGCCCAGAACGTCGAGCATATCGTCACGGATCTGGAACGCAAGGCCAAGGTTCTGCGCGTAGGTCTTCGCGGCCTCAAGCTGCTGCGCAGTTCCGTTCGCAGCCACGACGCCGATCTGGCAGGCCGCCTGAATGAGCGCGCCGGTCTTGCGGCGCTGGATGTCATAGATCCCCTGTTCCGTCAGCTCCTGCTCCTCGGCCTGCATATCAAGCACCTGTCCGCCGACCATGCCGAGCTCGCCCGCCTGCTCTGACAAAATGCGGATGGCCCTGACGATCACGGCAGGGTCCGCAGGCGCGTTCGCCGCCGTTTCAAACGCGGCGGTCAGCAGACCGTCGCCCGCAAGCACCTGTCTCTTATACACATCTGACGCTGCCGACGAATAGCCT
>ENA-OYXR01000443-OYXR01000443.1-human-gut-metagenome-genome-assembly--contig:-NODE-443-length-19735-cov-6.971037_pt1 | contig 19735 bp, 11 predicted proteins | sample MGYA00243241_ERZ653431 | MGnify/ENA primary metagenome ERZ653431 (study PRJEB26926, sample SAMN06165182) | human gut metagenome | biome: ENVO:00009003; feature: ENVO:2100002; material: ENVO:00002003... | reverse complement strand
ATGTGTATAAGAGACAGAGCTTGACACCATTCTTTTTCAGCTGGGTCTTATACCGGGCACTGTCGTAGCGGTTTCGGGCAAAGCGGTCCAGTTTCCAGACCAGCACGATATCAAACAGCTTTTTGTCGCTGTCTTTTATCATCTGCTGAAACTCCGGGCGGTTGTCTGTCTTGGCAGAGATGGCACGGTCAATGTAGTGCTTGACGATGGTGATGCCGTTCTTTTCCGCATAGGCCGTGCACTCCCGGATCTGGCCTTCGATGGATTCTTCACGCTGGTTGTCACTGGAATAGCGGGCGTAGATCACAGCGGTCATGGCAGGCACCTCACTTTACACATCATTGAACGGTGGAGTGTTCTTTTAAAGCAATGTTTCGTATAATGGATATACCACATTTTACAGATGATTGCAAGCTTTTTATACGCTTTTCACGAGATTCAGTAAAAAACATGAACTCCTATGAAAGCAAAATATTCACATTCCATGGTTCTATGAAGGTGTCCGGAGCAATTGTGTCATTTTGACACAATTCCTTATTTCTCCATAAACCATAAAAATTCAACTTTTTAATGCAGCAGCTACAACGTTGGATTGCATATCGCAAATATACTATTTGAATATTGCGCTGATTTTTGTCTTGTTACGGTTTCGCAATAAGACCAAAGTGGTGGGTATCACGATGATACCCACCACTTTAGCCAAGTAAATTTTTATTTTTGAATCGTAAAACGGAACGAGGTTCCCTTCTCCACCGCAAAGCAGGCGTCTGCATGGGGCTTTGCGCCCCAGCTGTTGTCGCCGCCCACGCCGCGCTGGAAAGCAGCGCAGCGGACGACCGTCTTATTGTCGTCCCGGGGCAGCTCGTAAAGGTGGCGGGCGTTTTCCAGTTCATGGGGCGTGTAGGGCAGCGCCGAGAAGGTCATGCCGTCCCCTGCAAAGCCGATGCCTATATTCAATCCGCTGCCGGTGAGTGCTGCGCTGTACACGCCGGTACGGCTGCCGCATTCCTGCGGGTAGACCGGGCTGTTCTGGGCAAAATCCTGCCGGACATTGTAGCTCCAAGCGCCCATCTTGCCGCCTGCGGTGCGGTCGGCGGTGGTCTCCCGGGGGCCAAGACCCAGATAGGATACCTTGGTCAGCTCCCGGCGCATCGGGAAGAGCAGCCCGAACTCCGGCAGCTCAGTCTTTTCGCCCTGCCATGTCATGGTGATATCGCAGCGGCCTGCGCCGTCGATGGCAAAATCAATGGGCAGCGTCTGCCCATCTGGTAGGGTGTAGTTTGCGCGGACGATGACGAACTCATCCTTTGCTTCGGCAGTCAGGTTATCGCACCGGGCGTAGAGACCGGCGGTTTTCCAGAAGGCAAATGCAAACGGCTCTGCGCAGCCCTCGTCGTTGTTGGTGGGCGCACGCCAGAAGTTGGGGCGCACGGTATCGTCCAACAGCTGCACACCGTTGTAGCGGATGGACACCAGCCCCTTGCCGCGACCAAAGATGTACTCGAAGCCATCGCCCTTTACGCCGATGTTGCAGTCCATCTCCACCAATTCCGGCGCGGCAACGGTCAGCCGGGCGGCGGCGTAGTTGTGCCATACCTGCCCAAAGGCAGCTTCATAGCCCGTCGGGATGCCGGGCTTTGCAGCCCGCTGCACTGCGGTAACGGTCATGCAGGCAAGCCCTGTCTCCGGCAGAGGGAACGGGAACGCGATGTGCGCAGTCTTGCCGGGTGCGCAGTCTGCCCGCAGCACCGCGCGGCGTTCCGGCTTGCCGTTGACCGAAGATGCAAACACAAGGTCGTAGGCGCTCAGGTCGGTAAAGAGGTTCCGGTTTTCAATCACGACTTCGGTGTCGGTCAGGGTGATTTTCAGCGGTGCGTAGGCCGCCTTGACTGCATCCATCTTGGGAGTATTGCGGCGGTCGGGCAGCACAAGGCCGTCCACGCAGAATTCCCGGTCGGTGGGGCGGTCGCCAAAGTCGCCGCCGTAGGCAAAGCCGGGCTTTCCGTCCGGGCTTATCACTGCAATGCCGTGGTCCATGTACTCCCAGATAAACCCGCCCTGATACAGCGGCTCTTCGTAGGCATACTCGGTATAATCTGCGATGCCGCCGCAGCTGTTGCCCATAGCGTGGCTGTATTCGCACATGATGAAAGGCTTTTCCGGGTGCTCTGCCAAAAACTTTTTAATGTCTGCCACCGGGGTGTACATCTGGCTTTCCATATCGGAGGTGGCGGGGTATTCCCGGTTCCAGAAAATGCCCTCGTAATGCACAAGGCGGCTGGGGTCGGTGCGGCGGAAATACTCGCTCATCTCCCACAGGGTCTTGCCGCCGTGGCTCTCGTTGCCGCAAGACCAAATGAGGATGGCCGGGTGGTTTTTGTCCCGTTCCAGCATGGCTTCGGCGCGGGCAAGCACATTCTCCCGCCACTCCGGGCGGGCACCGGGCAGCGTCCACTCGTCCGAGCCGTCCGCACCCAGCTTCTGCCATGTGCCGTGGGTCTCCAGATTGGTCTCCCCGATGACATACAGACCGTATTCATCGCAGAGCTGCAGAAAATAGGGGTCGTCCGGGTAGTGGCTAGTGCGCACGGCGTTGACGTTGTGGGCCTTCAGGTTCTTTACATCCCACAGCATCTCTTCCCGGCTGACGGTGCGGCCGGTCCGGCAGCTCCACTCGTGGCGGTTGACACCCTTGAACACGATGCGCTGGCCGTTCAAAAGCATCTGGCGGTCTTTCAGTTCAAATTTGCGCAGACCGACTTTCAACCCGGTGCGCTCCACGAGAGCGCCCTCGCGCAGCAGAGCAATCTCGGCCTCGTACAGGTTCGGCTGCTCGGCGCTCCACAGGGCGGGATGCTCCACCGTAAAAGTGAAGGAAACGTCCTGTACGTCCTCCTCCACATCCGGGTCGGACTCGCCTTTGCCAAACACCACGCCGCTGTCGTATTCGGCAGGCTCCCCCACCTCAGCGGACTGCTCCTCGCCGTCAAACACCACCGACACCGTTCCCGCGCCGCTGACCTTGCAATCAAAGGTGACGGTGGCACTGGAAAAGTCCGGGGCAAAATCCTGCTTCACAAAGACATCCTCGAGGTGAATTTCCGGCTTTGTGAACAGCTCCACGGAGCGGAATAAGCCGCTCATGCGCCAGAAATCCTGATCCTCCAGCCAGCTGCCGGAGGAGAAACGGTACACCTGTACCGTCAGGGTATTTTCGCCGGGGTGGACGGCAGCAGTCATGTCAAATTCAGCGGGAGTGAAGGTATCCTCGGTGTAGCCGATGTAAACGCCGTTGCACCAGACGGCGGCGGCACTGTCGGCACCGTTCAGGCGCAAGTAACAGCTTGCCCAGCTTTCCGGCAGGGTGAAACTGCGCTGGTATTCCCCGATGGGGTTATAGTCCTGCGGAATCTGACCGGGGTGCAGCTTTTCGTGGCCATCCCACGGGTACTGGGTGTTGACATAATGGGGCGCGCCGTAGGGCTGGCCGGGCTTTTGCAGGCTCTGCATCTGGATGAAGCCCGGCACGGTCAGGGTGTCCCAGTCCGTAAAGGGTGCAGTCAGGTTTTCCGCATAGCAGAAGTTCCACTCGCCGTCCAAGCTGACGGTCAGGGGCAGTTCCAGGCTGGTCTGGTCGGTAAAATGGGCATGGAAGGGCAGACGGTTCTGCTGGAAAATTTCCGGGTCGGCCAGAAGCGCCGGGGTAATGGGATGATTCAAAGGCATAAATGTCACCTCGCAGCATTTTCTGCTTTTATTATAGCACAGGATATAAGAAAAACAGCCGCACAAAACGACTGTTTTTCTGGAAAGAAGCGGCATCAGTCCGCTTCGTCAAAGACCTCGGTGTCCAGTCCTGTGTGCCCCTTGGGGATGTGGTACTTCACGGCGGGCAGATGGACGTTAGTGAAGTACAGGCTGGTGTTGGGGTCGCAGCCGATGACCACTGCTTCTCCCCTGCCGCGCACGGTGCAGCGCAGGGTGTCGCAATGGGCTTCGGCGGTGTCATTTTCCACGCTTTCGGCATAGCCCGGTGCAAAATTGGGCACGGCAAAACCGCAGTCGTAGGCTTCGCAGTCGAAACTGCTGTCAATCTCGTGATGGCGGCAGTGGCCGGTGGCCGTGGGGGTGATGGTAGTGGTCACCTCAATGCCGGGGAAGGGCGACCACTGCGCAGTCACAGCCCCGGCTTCAATTTCCCACGTTTTGCTCACCTTGCGCACAAACACGTTATCGTCGATGACAAAGGCCAGCATACTGTCGGGAGCCGCCTGATTGAGCACCTCCCGGCTGCGGGAGGCGCAGAAGCCAAAGCGGGTATCGTAGGCAAATTTTGCGTACTTTTCCGGGAACTGTCCGTGGCCGTGCCCCTCGTTGACACCGGCGGCATAGGCCGTTACCCGCCCCGCCCGGCGCTGCACCAGCATATTGGCGTAGGGCATTGGCTTGAGCCGCTCCAATGCGGGCATGGGCGCGGCTTCGGCAGACCAGAAGGGATGGTCATCCGGCAGAGCAAGCAACAAAAAGCTCTTCATGCCCCAGTAGGGGCTGCCGGGGGCGTTGTACCGCTCGGCCATGTACATCTGCGGGTAGCAGTAGCCGATGGTCAGGATGCCGTCCCGGTCGAACATTTTCTGCCCCAGCCACCAGTTGAAGTTGCGGACGATGAGCCCTTTCATCACCGGCAGGGGCAGCGGCTCCAGCCCTGCCCAGATGCAGGCCGCCCAGAAGCTGTTCTGAGCAAAGCGGTAGGTCAGGCTGCGGCCAAAGGGCAGCGCTGCGCCGTTGGCATCGAACCAGTAGACGAACTGCTGCGCGAACAGCTGGGCGCGCTGGCGGTAGAGTGCAGCACGCCGGGGGTCGGTGTCGGCGGCAAATTTAGAGTAGAGCAGCCCGTAATACTGGATGGCCCACGGGATGTAGTAATCCTTTTGTACGGAGGCGCCATCGGTGGACCAGCCGTCGCCGCTGTAATAGCTGTCAATTTTGCAAAGACCGTCCTCCAGCAGTTCCGGGCTGAAAGGCATCCCCACGCTTTTCAGGGCAAGGTTTACAAGGATGCGGAAAAACTGCCAGTTGCAGTCCGGGATGGTGTGGGCGTTGATCTGCCCCAGCCATGCGGCAAGATTCTGCTTTTCGGTATCAGAAAGCGGCGTCCACAGCTTTTCCGGTGCGGTCAGGATGCCGCAGGCAATGGCCGCCATCTCCACATAACACTGGTCGTACTCCCCGGTGGTGCCCCAGTATTCGGGGTTTTCCGGGTCGGTGCCGGCGGCAAGACCCTTGCGGTAGATGGTTTCAAATTCCGGCTCAGAGCCGCCGCCCACCCAGAAGGGCACCAGCGCCCACAGCGGGCGGCTGAAGGCTTCCAGCTCAATAGCATTTTGGTTGTAGGTCACGCCCGTCTCGCCCAGATGCAGCCGGGCGCAGCCTGCGGAATAATAAGGCTTGAGCGGGTCGAGAAATTTGTGCATCAGTGCGGTAAAATCCGCTTTGGTCTGCAAGTTCATCACCAGTACATCTCCCAATCTTTGGTCAGGCGGGTCAGCGCCTCCATGTAAAAATAATCGCCCCAGCTCGTGCATTCATCCACGCCCTCCGGGGTGCAGGTGTTGTAGGGGCTTTTTTTGCTGTAAGTGCCGTGCAGCAGCTGGCCGGAGCCGAGGGTACCGGGCTTTACTGCGTAGTTTGCGGCAAGGCTGGCCAGCATCTGCCGCGCCAGCGTGCGCCACTGGGCAGCTTCTGTTTCATCCACATACTTGGCTGCTTCCAGCAATCCACAAGCCACGATGGCAGCGGAGGAGGAATCCCGCGGCTCGCCGCTTTCCGGGGCAAAGAGCATATCCCAGCAGGGGATCATGTCCTCTGGCAGACGGGAAAGGTAGAACGCCAGTGCCTTGCGGAACACATCCAAAAACTTTTCATCGTGGGTGTAGGTGTAGCCAATGGCGCTGCCGTACACGCCCCACGCCTGTCCCCGCGCCCAGAAGCTGTCGTCCTTATAGCCCTGACAGGTGCGGCCGCCCTTGGGGGTGCCGTCCGGGTTCATAAAGAAGGTGTGGTAGGTGCTGCCGTCCGGCCGGAAGGAGTTTGCCAGCGTGGTGGCGGTGTGGGCAGCGGCGATCTCGCGGTAGTGGTCCTTGCCGGTCACCTGCGCCGCCCAGTACAGCAGCGGCACGTTGAGCATACAGTCGATGATATAGCGGTAGTTGCCGGGGTCGTCCATGGTGCCCCATGCCTGCAAGAAGCGGCCGCTGGGCTGGTAGCGGGTCAGCAGCTGGTCGGCGGCAGCAATGGCGGCGTTTTTGCCCTTTTCGCTGCCCACCAGCTTCCATGCTGCCACGCAGGTGGGGCTGTACAAAAAACCCATATCGTGGTGATCCACTTCCACCTTGCGGGCAATGCGGTCCGCAAAGCTGTCCACCTGAATGAGGGCGGCGGTCTTGAATTTTTCCTCCCCGGTGGCTTCGTAGGCCAGCCAGATCTCCCCCGGCCAGAAGCCGCAGGTCCACTGGTTATTGGCGCAGCCGGGGTAGATATTGCCAACGCTGGAATGGTTCTGGCACTGGTAGGTGTAAAGGGGCAGATTGGTCTCCACCTGTTTGCAGGCATCGGCCAGTGCCTGCCGTGCCTCGGCGTCGGTCATGGCATGATTCTGGTAGGTTTTCATCTTGATTACTCCTTAAATCCAAAGTTTGGGATATCGTGCCAGCGCTGGCGCAGAAAGTGCATACCCAGCTTGGGGCGGCGGTCCCGGGTGAACAGCCCCTTTTTGTTGCCGTCCACCCGCATGGGGCCCTGCACGGTGTCGTAATCTGCAAAGTTCCAGACAAATTCTCCCACAAACCACGGGCGCTTGTCAAACTCTGCATCCAGACGGCGGTAAAATTCCACCTGAAACTCCTCGCTGAACATCTCGGCTCCGGCGGTGTGCAGACCTGCCACAGTGTCTGCACCGTACTCGCTCATCATCACGGGCTTGTGCTGCTCTGCCCAGAAATCCAACTCCTGATTCAAACCGTAGCAGGCAGCGTCCATGTCGCCGGAAAGGTTGTACCAGCCGTAGTAGCGGTTGATGCAGACGATATCCATGGTGCGGGTGGTGATATCTTTCGTATAGTCGTTCTGGCAGCAGACGAGGGTGACCGGGCGGTTCTGCGGGTCCAGCTGATGCGCCAGCTCATACAGCGGGTGCCAGTAATCGTAGGCATCCTGCGGGAAGTGCTCCAGATCCGGCTCGTTGCCAAGGCTCCACAGCACCACGCAGGGGTGGTTTTTGTCCCGATGGATCATCTCGGCAAGCACCTGCCGGTGATGCTCCGCAAGGGGATATTCCTTGTAAGGATTCACCGCCGCCCCGCCGCCGATGCCCACCGCCGGGGTCTCGTCCATCACCAGAATGCCCTCCCGGTCGCACAGGTCGTAGAATTCCTCGGCGTAGGGGTAGTGGCTGGTGCGCACGGCATTGGCGTTTGCCCAGTGGATCAGGTTCACGTCCTTCACGTTCAGCACCGGGTCAAAGCCGCGTCCATGGGCGGTAAAGTCCTCGTGCTTGCAAAAGCCCTTGAAGTAAAGCGGCTTTCCGTTCAAAAGCACCTGTGTGCCCCGCACCTCAATGCTGCGCACGCCAAAGGTCTGATCGTAGACATCCGCCCCGCAGGTGATGTGCAGGGTGTACAGGTAGGGCGTGCCGGGTCTGGGCTCCCAGAGATGCACCTCCGGGATGGTCAGGGTGCCCGCTGCGCCCTCGGCGCTTGCAACGGCGTTGCCGTCCGCATCCAGCACCGTGACATGGACAGGCGTGCTGCCGGTGGTTTTGACCGCGTACTGCACCGTGCCGTCCACGGCGGGCACCACGGTCACATCCTCGATATACTCTTTGGGGGTGGTATAGAGCCACACCGGGCGGTGGATGCCCGCATAGTTGAAAAAGTCAAAGTTCGGGCGGTTCTGGGGTGCGGCGGCGCGCTTGGCGGCTTCCACGCTGGGGATGCCCGCGTTGTCCGAGCCAAAAAAGGCCAGTTGTCCATCCTCGTTGCCCACAGGCAGGGTGCTGTGGTTTACCCGGTTGTCGCAGGCGACGGTCAGCAGCACCGTCTCGCCGGGGTGCAGCAGGGCGGTGACGTCTGCTTCAAAGGGAGTAAAGCCGCCCTTGTGCTGCGCAATAAGCTGGCCGTTCAGCCAGACCTTTGCGGTGTGGGTCACCGAGCCGAACCGCAGCACCACCCGCTGCCCAGCGCAGAAAGTGGGCAGCGTGACCTTGCGCTGATACCATGCCCAGCCGTAGTGGCGGCGCAGGGCGGTGGTCTGGTCGTTCTGGTCGTTGTAGCTGGCGGGCACGGCGATGGGCTGAGCATCCGGCAGGGGCTTTGCGGGATCGAACTGGTCTTCCACGCAGCTGCCCAGCGCAAACGCCCATGTGCCGTCAAGGCTCAGCTTCAAGCGCGCTTCATTCTGTTCAGGATATAACATAACGCTTTCCCTCTATTTCTGCAAAAAATGCGGGGCGCGGGTACTGCCCACGCCCCGCTTACGGGTGATTTGTTTAGCCCTTGATGCCGGTGGATGCCACACCCTGCACGAAGTACTTCTGCAGGGAGAGGAACACGATCAGCACCGGGATCAGTGCTACCACAGAGGCCGCCATGATCAGGCCGTACTCTGCGGAATACTGGGTGATGAACATACGCAGACCGATCTGGATGGTCTTGAGTTCGGTCTTGGTCAGGTAGATCAGGGGGCCAAGGAAGTCGTTCCATGTGTTCACGAAGGTGAAGATGGTCAGGGTAGACAGGGCGGGCAGGCTGAGGGGCAGCATGATGTGCCACCAGATGCCGTACTCGCTCAGGCCATCAATGCGGGCAGCCTCACACAGCTCGGTAGGCACGCCCTCGTAGAACTGCTTCATCAGGAACACGCCGAAGGCGCTGAAGGCCTGCAGGCACATAATGGCCAGATGGGTGTTGTTCAAATGCCACGAGCTCATCATCATGAACTGGGGCACCATGTAGGCCTGCCAAGGCACTGCAATGGTGGCAATGTAGCCGAGGAAGAGCGCGTTTTTGCCCTTGAACTGCATCTTGGCAAAGGCGTAGGCCGCAAAGGAGGAGGTGAACAGCTGCAACAGGGTGACCACCACGGTGATCTTGACCGTGTTTTTCACAAAGGTCAGCAGCGGGATCTGGGTCCAGATGTCCACATAGTTCTGCCAGCGGGGATTTTTGGGGATCCACTGGATGGGGAAGCCGAACACGTCCTTATTCAGCTTAAAGGAGGAGGACAGCATCCACAAAAAGGGCAGCAGCATGCAGGCTGTGATGACGATGAGGAAGAAATAGATCAGGAACTTGGAGATGAAATTGCGGCGCTTCTGAGAGGCTTCGGTCTTGATAATAGCAGCAGACATAGTTCTTCCTCCTTTCTCAGTTCTCGCCCTTGGAGCCGCGGAACTGGATGATGGTAACGATCAGCACCAGTACGAACAGCACCATGGAAATTGCACTTGCGTAGCCGTATTTCGGGGTATTGACGAAGGCCACATTATAGATGTAGTACACCAGCGTCATGGTAGCAGTACCGGGGCCGCCCTGCGTGATCATGTACATCTGGTCGTAGACCTTGAAGCCGGAGATGGTGAGCATAATGACCACAAAGAAGGTGGTGGGGCGCAGCTGCGGCAGGGTGATGTGCCAGAACTGCTGCCAGCGGTTTGCACCGTCCAGCTCGGCGGCTTCGTTCAGGTCCGGGTTGTAGCCCTGCAGGCCTGCCAGATAGATGACCATGTAGTAGCCCATGTTCTTCCACACGCTGAACAGGATGACCGTGATCATAGCGGTGTCCTTACCGGCAGCCCAGCGGGGCAGGTTTTCCACCGCCACGCCAAAGAACTGGTTCAGGATCATGTTGATGGGGCCCATGGAGGGGTTGAAGATCATGTTCCACACCGCTGCCACCGCCACCAGCGAGGCAACATAGGGGAAGAACGCCACCGTGCGGAAGAAGTTGCGCAGCTTCACGTTCTGGTTCAACAACACCGCCATAGCCAGCGAGCAGGCCAGCGTCAGCGGCACCGTGCCGATGACATAGACGATGGTGTTTTTCAAAGCCGCCTGAAAAATTTTATCGGTGGTGAAGAGCTTTACAAAGTTTTTCAGGCCGACAAATTCAATGGCGTGGCGGCCGTCCCATGCGCAGAAGGCCAGCGCAATGGCAAACACCATGGGCACCAGCGTGAACACGCAGAAGCCGATGAAGTTTGGCGCAATGAAGGAATACGCGATCAGAGAATCGCGGGTCGATTTTTTTAGCACTTTACGGGGAGTTTTATTCTGGACAGCAGCACTCGCCATAAAAGAGCCTCCTTTCCCGGAAGTATAACAGCTTTTCCAAAAAACGAGCGGAGCGGGCGCTGCGCATACCCGCCCCGCTCAGACAGGGCTTTTTTCCGATGCTCGTTCATCGGAAAATGAATGGGGATTGAAAATGATGAAGAAGGAGAACCGCAACGTATTGCGGAGAACGCTTTATCAGCCGAGAACTGCGGGAACCTGATCGTTCATGTTCTGGATGCCCTCGTCCACGGTCTCGCTCATGGTCATAATGGCATCGTGCTCGGCGTTCAGAATGGTCTCGATATCAGATGCGTACTGGGTGTAGGGCATTTCCAGATAGACATTGCTGGTGGTCAGTGCATCCACAGAATTGCTGTCCTCGGGGAAGCCCTCGGTGGACTTGATGATCTCGGCGGTAGCAGCGGAGCCGCAGGCCGGGAAGGTGCCGGTCTTGGCAATGGCCTGTGCGCCCTCCTCGGAGACACACCAGTTGATGAAGTCGGCAGCGGTCTCTGCCTTGGGAGAATCGGCGTTGATGGCCAGACTGGTCACAGTGCCCAGCGTAGAACCAGCCTCTGCACCGGCGGGGTGCGGGTACTTGACGATGCCCCAGTTGAACTTGGTCTCGGCATCCTTCATGTAAGCTTCCAGCGTGGAAATGAACCAGCTGCCCATGTTGACCATTGCGCACTGCTGGTTCTCAAAGGCTGCGGAGTAGTGCAGAGAAGAGGTCTTGAGGTAGCCGTAGTCCATGCAGATGCCGTCCTTCTGCTGGGCAATGACCATATCGTAGGTGGGCTTCATGAAGTCGTATTTGCCGTCGATGATGGTGTTCTTGCCGTCCAGAATGGAGAACAGAGAAGCGGCGGAGCGCCAGGTGTGGTAGTGGCAGCCATAGACCTTGGTGTCGCCGGAGCCGCTGGTCATCTTGCGAGCCAGAGCATCGTAATCTTCCATCGTCAGGTCATTGGAGGGATACTCCACACCGGCCTTATCGAACAGATCCTTGTTGTAGTACAGCACCCAGAAGTCGCTGCGGAAGGGCACGGCGTAGAAGTTGCCGTCATCGGTGGTCAGCTGCTCGATGGTGCCGTTGAAATCGCCGGTATCGCGGGTCAGCACCTCGTTCAGGGGCTTGAGGTAGTCCAGATTGATCAGGTTTGCGTAGCCGGGGATATCCTTGACGGTCACGACATCCAGATCGGCGCTGCCGGCCAGCTGGGTAGCCAGAACGGTCATGTAATCGCTGGAGCCCAGATCCACCATCTCGATGGTCACGTCCTTGTGGCTTGCCATGTAGCCGTCGGCCATGGCCTGCCAGTAGGGGGTGGACTCCTTATCCCACACCGACCACTGCAGGGTAACAGGGCCTGCGGCTGCGGATGCAGCGGTGGAACCGGCAGTGGAGGAAGCAGCGGTGGAGCTTGCGGAAGAGCCGCCACAGGCGCTCAGGGCAGCAGCTGCGCCGCAGGCAGCGGCAGCGGTAAGGAACGAACGACGAGAGATCTTTTTCATAAGTGTGTCCTCCTTCAGGGCAGTGTGTTTGTTCTGTGCAGCGGTCTCCCCCGTGCCGGGGAGCCGCTCGCTTTTGTTGACACTAGGATACCGCACAAACGCAAAAACCGGAATGGAAAAATTCCGGGAAGAGTTGCAGTTTTTCTGTATCTTTTAAAAAAAGATGTACTTTCTTACACTGGAGTCTGCACTTTCTTGTTCTCTTGCACAGTTTGCATCCGTGACGAGAGAAAAAAGCATATAAAGTACACAATTCTCATGAAAAAAGCCGTTGACAAACCGCGCCGGAATCAGTACTGTATAAAGGAAAGAATGCAAAATATTACCGGAAAGGAGGCACCGTTATGAAGAGCAGCCATCGTTTCCCGCTGCGGCGGCAGATCGTGTGGGGAATGCGCTTTTTTACCTTTCTTACCTCGCTGGCCGTGGGCGCGGCGCTGTTCATCCTCTCCAACCAATATGTGCGCGCCAACTCCCTGCAGGCGGCAGAGTTCAACCTGCGGCTGGTGGCCACCTCCATCGAGACCAGTCTGGACAGCGCCGATGCTCTTTTGAACTGGGCTTCCATCGACAGCACCGTGCGGCGGTACATCACGCAGGAAAATATCAATGGCACCCAGACCATTGCCGCCTACGAAGCCGTGCAGGAAAAATACTATTCCAGCACCCTGTACAGCCATATCCTCCGCTTCTTTATTACCAATGAGAACGACCGGCATTTGCAGTTCGGCACGCTGAACTCCTCGGCGGCGCTCAACCGCACCAGCATAAAGCAGTTTCTCACCAAGGGGTACGGGATGCAGTTCGCCACCGACCCGCTGCTGCCCGGCAGTCCGGACTGCATCGCCCTCAGCCAGCCTGTCCGCTGCGGCAAGGGCACCTTGCACCGGGGCAGCACCTACCTTGCGCTGGATACCGCCATTATCACCGACCCGGCAGCAGGTTACAGCCTGACCGACGGCAGCGCGTTGTACTGGGAGATGGGCAGCCGCCTGTGGCAGATCGAAAACGGCAGCCTGACCGAGATTGAAAACCCGCTGCGGGAGGTGGACTATACCCTGCGCACCGGCAGCAATAACGGCGTGACAGAGCAGACCGCATGGCAGGGCAAGGTGCAGCTGGACGGCCAGAAGTATTATGTAGTCAAGGTAACACTGAACGGCCGCAGCGCGGCACTGGTACAGCTTTTGCCCGCAAATACCTTTTTGCTGCACTACGGCGTGTACCTGTGGCTGGTCGCCCTTGGCATTGCCATCATCTGGGGACTGAGCTTTTTGATGCAGCACTGGCTGGAGCAGGTCATCACCCGCCCGGTGGAGGCGCTGCAAAAGCGCATCGAGACCGTGGGCAGCGGCAACTTTGCCCCGGACCGCACGGTGGAGTGGAACAACGAGCTGGGCGACATCGGCCGGGGCATCAACCAGCTGGCAGAGAACGTGGACAGCCTGATGACCCGCCGGGTGGAGGACGAGCGCCGCAAGCAGGAGCTGGAATACCGGATGCTGCAAAACGAGGTGAACCCGCACTTTATCTACAACACCCTCAACAGCATCCGCTGGATGGCTACCATCCAGCACGCGCCCGGCATTGCCGAGATGGTCACCGCCTTTGCGCGGCTGACCAAGAGCATCTCCAAAGGCACCCAGAAGCTGGTGCCTTTGCAGGAGGAGCTGGCATTGCTCAACGATTACTTTACCATCCAGCAGTACCGCTACGGCGGCGACTTGGAAATTGAGGTCTCCCGCATTGAAAGCGAGACCCTTTGCCGGGACTGCATGATCCCCCGGTTCACCTTGCAGCCGCTGGTGGAAAACGCCATCTTCCACGGGCTGGAACCCAAGGGCGGCCACGGCAGCGTGCTGCTGGATATTTCCACCGACCCGGATACCGGAGACGTACTGCTGCGCATTACCGATGACGGCGTGGGCATGCCGCCGGAGCTGGTAGCTCACCTTCTGGACGAGCCCGCCGAGGGTGCCGAAAAGGCTGAAAAGTTCCGTCATGTCGGCCTGTGGAACGTGAACCGCCGCATCCGGTATTCCTTTGGCGAGGGCTACGGCCTGACCATTGAAAGCGAAGAGGACGTGGGCACCGAGGTCACCATCCGGCTGCCCTATCAACAGAAAGGAGACACCCATGCTGCGGATATTACTGGTGGATGATGAGCCGCTGGTGCTCATCGGCCTGCAGGGGATGCTGGAATGGGAAAAGCTGGGCTATACCGTCTGCGGCACCGCCCGCAACGGCAAGCTGGCGCTGGAACTCATTGAGCGGGAGAAGCCGGATATCGTCATTGCCGACGTAAAAATGCCGGTGATGGACGGGCTTACCCTTGCCCGCACCTGCCGGGAACGCAGCGCCCTGCCCGCCTTTATCATGCTGACCAGCTTTGAAGAATTTGATTACATCAAGCAGGCCATGGGTGCCGGAGTGGTGGATTATCTGGTCAAGCTGGACCTGACCCCCGAGAACCTGCAAACCGCCCTTGCCAAGGCCGCCGAAAAGGTAAAAAAGGAGCGTGCTTTGCTGGGCGAATTGTCGGCACAGGAAAATCTTGCCGAGAGTGTGCGCAGCTATCAGGAGCGTTTTTTCGTGCGGTTGTACGCCGGGCTGTTCCCGGACGAAGCCGCATTGGAGCAGCCTTTGCAGCACATGGAGCTGAACCTTGCAAGCGACGCCTACCTTGTAGCCAGCTGCGAGATCATCGCCAACACCGCCCTTACCCCCGCCCAGCAGCTGAAGCTGAGTTTTTCCTGCGGGCGGATGCTGGAGACCACCCTGCAAAACTACCTGCCCTGCTATGTGACCGGGGCGGATGCCATGCGCTGCAATGTGCTTTTCTGCCTGACCGATGCCCAGTGCCAAAAATACCGGACGGTACTGCGCCCGCTGCTGGAACGCGCCAGCCAAATTCTATACAACTATTTCACGGTACGGCTGCTCTGGGCGGTAGGCCGCCCCACCGGCTCCCTGCTGGGGCTGGCGCGCCGCTGCCGGGAAAACGCCCACCTGCAGCCCCTGCTCACGGTGGAGCAGCCCATCCAGTTCGTGGAGGTCAACGAGGGCGACGCCACCGCCGGGAAGATGCAGGTGGTGGCACAGGTGCAGGAGTATATTAAGAATCACCTTTCGGAAAAACTGACGCTGGCCGATGTGGCGGCTGTGTTCAATTTTTCGCCCAACTACCTCAGCCAGCTGTTCGGCAAATACGGCGACAGCGGCTTTGTGGAGTACATCACCGAGACCCGCATCGCTGCGGCGAAAGAGATGCTGGAACAGGGCGACTTGAAAGTATACGAGATCGCTGAGAAACTGGGGTACGAGAGCGCTTTCTATTTTTCCAAGGTGTTCAAAAAGGTCACGGGGCTCAGCCCGCGGGAATACCAGCAAAGTATTTAAAATCGGAGGCTTTTATGATACAGGAACAGCTTGCCCATCTGCCGGAATTTCTTCCCGATTACCGGCCCTTCCCCCCTGCCAAAGAGCGCACCGCATGGCAGGGGCTGCCCCTGCGGGCAAAGCAGCGCTTTTTGCAGGCGGGGGAAGCCGCGCTGCAAACGCCCATTGCGTCCCTGCCGCTCTCGCTCTGGCTGGATTTCACCCACACTGGGCGGCGCACCCCATGGGAGACGGCTTACTTTTCCCGCCGGGCGCGGCTGTGCGCGCTGGTAAGTGCCGAGTGTGTGGAGCACAAAGGGCGCTTTCTGGATGAAATTGCCGATACCGTATGGGCGATCTGTGAGGAAAGCGCATGGCAGCTGCCCGCCCACAACAGCTATGTGCGGGACACCCCGCAGCTGCCCCTGCCGGACACCACCCGCCCCATCGTAGATCTGTTTGCCGCCGAGACCGGCGCGCTTCTGGCGCTGACCCGGTACTTACTGCCCGATGAGCTGGATACTGCCGCGCCGGGCATCACGGCGCGGATGGAGCAGGAGCTGGACGCCCGCATCCTGACGCCTTATTTTACAAGCCACTTCTGGTGGATGGGCAACGGTGAAGAGCCTATGTGCAACTGGACGAGCTGGTGCACCCAGAATGTGCTGCTCACGGTCTTTCTGCTGCCCACCACGCAGCAGCAGCGAAAAGCTGCCGTCAAGCAGGCAGCATACAGCCTTGACTGCTTTTTGAAGGACTACGGCGCGGACGGCTGCTGCAACGAGGGTGCGCAGTATTACCGCCACGCCGGGCTGACCCTGTGGGGCTGCCTTGAAATTTTGTCCAGCATTGTGCCGGAGGCCTTCTCTCCCCTGTTCCATGAGCCTAAGATCAAAAATATTGCGGAGTACATCTGCAATGTCCATGTGGAAGGCCCTTACTACCTGAACTTTGGCGATTGCAGCCCCCTTGCCGGACGGTGCGGTGCGCGGGAATACCGCTTTGGGCAGGCTGTGGGCAGCGATGCCCTGCAAGCCCTTGCGGCGGCAGACTTCCGCGCCGATGCCGACCCCGACCATTTGCAGAACCCGGACGGCAGCACCCACATCAACCTGTGGTACCGGCTGACCACCGCCTTTGCAGAAGAAGAAATGATGGCGTACTCCGCAACGCCCCGGCACCATTTAACGGTGTGGTACCCCAGCGTGGGCGTCTATGCCGCGCGGCAGGGCAGCTGGGTGCTGGGTGCAAAGTTCGGCTCCAACGGCGACAGCCACAACCACAACGATACCGGCAGCATCACCGTATACAAGGACGGAAGACCGTTTCTCATCGATATCGGAGTGGAGAGCTACACCAAAAAGACCTTCAGCCCTCAGCGGTATGAGATCTGGACGATGCAGAGCGCATGGCACAATCTGCCTACCTTTGACTGCGTGCAGCAGCTGCCCGGCGCGGAATACGCTGCACGGGAGGTGTGCACCGATAAAAACAGCATCACCGGCGAGCTGGCGGGCGCGTACCCTCCCATCCCGGGGCTTACCACCTACCGCCGCAGCGTATCTGTCAGCGAACAGGGCATCACCCTGCGGGACGAAACAGACTATCCCGGCACAGTAGACCTGACCCTGCTCACCGAGCAGCAGCCCGCCCCCACTGCGGACGGCTTTGCGGTGGGCACACTGGGCGGCATCCGCTTTGACCCGGACGCCGCAACGGCTGCTGTTACGGCGGTGCCTATCACCGACCCGCGCCTGCGCACCGCATGGCCGGAAACGATCTATAAGATCACCCTGCATTTCCAAAAAATGCTGAAGCTCGAACTGTACTAAGGAGAACTGCCATGGAGACCATCAAGCTGAAAATTCTGGACGAAGTCGGCCACACCCTGATGACCTGTGACGCCGACACCGCCGTATCCCTTGTTTACACCAACTGCTATAAGCCCGGCGACCGGGTGGCGCTGGAGATCGACCATCCCGGGCAGTACTGCGTCATCCAGTTCGAGGACACCATGCCTGAAGCCCTTGTGTATGTGGTCAAGCGGGAGATCAATTTCCACATTCCCTTCGGGGAGCAGGCCATCACCTACTCGCCCAAGAGCTTTGCGGGCAGCCGTCACGTTATCCGGGCACGGCTGGCACTGCCGGAAGAGATTGCCGCCCGGCGGAATCTGGCCTTCAACTGCTATGACGAGCATGGCGACACCGGTTTTTATCCCCACGCCAGCGCCAACGTAGAAACGCGCGGCGAGGCGGTATTTTCCGCCCGCAACGCCATCGACGGCATTTTTGAAAACAGCGCCCACGGCGAGTACCCCTATCAGAGCTGGGGCATCAACCGCGACCCCAACGCAGCCCTGACGCTGGATTTTGGCCGGGAAGTACTGCTGGACGAGCTGCGTATCACCGAGCGGGCAGATTTTCCCCACGACAACTACTGGGTCAAGGCCACGGTGGAATTTTCCGATGGCAGTAAGTTGGACATCCCGCTGGTGAAAAGCGCCAAACCCCAGAGCGTGACCTTTGAGCCCAAGCGGGTGCGCAGCCTTGTGCTGAAGGATCTGATTCAGGCCGAGGGGACTTCCCCCTTCCCGGCGCTGACCCAAATCGAAGCCTTTGGCACCGAGGTGAAGTAAAATGAGCATCTACAATGCCCTTTATGGGCGGGACGGCCACGGCGTAGGCCCAAACGAGCCGGAGAAAAAAGGCTTTGCACGCTTTTGCCAGATGGTCGGCCGCGACCTCGGCCAGCTGCTGGGCACGAACCTGATGGTCTGCGTGCTCTGCCTGCCTGCCGCACTGGGGGTCTCGCTGGGCGTGACCCTGCTCTCCCTGCCGCTGACGGTGGTGTGCAGTGCGGTCACCGGTCTGCTGACCGGCCCTGCCATGGTGCTGCTGGCAGACTGCGCTCTGCGCAGCTTGCAGAACGACCCCTCCCAGTGGCTGCCCCGGGCAAAGCAGACCCTAGCCGCCCATTGGAAAGCCGCCTGCGGCTTTGGCTGCATTGGCACGCTGGTGCTGGGGCTGCTGTGCTTTGTATCGGCCTTTGTGTTTGAAGCCGCCGCGCAGCAGGGGTATTACCCCGGGCTTGCCATTCTCGTTTTTCTGGCGCTGGATTTTCTGGTGCTGGCGGTTCTGGCTACGCTTTGCGCTGCCGTTCTGCCGCTGCAACTGCCCGCCCCGGACAGCTTGCTGCGCCGGGCGGGCAGGCTGCTGGCTGTCGCCCCGGCGCGCTGCGTCCTGGCAGGCGTTCTCATGCTGGCGGGCATCGGCGGCATGATCTTGCTGTTCCCGGTCAGCGTGTTCTGGGCGGTGCTGTTCGGCTTCTGGCTGCCGGGGCTGGCAGCGATGCAGACCCTGTTCCCGGTTTTGCGGCAGGAATACGGCGTAGAGGTGCGCAGCATCCCGCGCCCGGCAGCGCCGGATAAGCCCCTGACCGCACAGGAGCAGAAAAAGCGCTCCCGCGCCAACTGGTGGTATTACAACTGGGGCATCGTGGCGGTGGCGGCAATGGTCATTGTGGGCGTAGCGTATGTGGCGCACGGCCTGCTGACTACCGTAGACCCGGACTACACCGTGGCGGTAGTCACGGCGGAGGCCCTGCCGGACGAGGCCGTGCAGCGCCTGCAGACTGCGCTGGCAGACTATGCGGAGGACGCCAACGGCGACGGGACTGTGGTGGTGCAGGTGAACAACTACACATGGAGCGCCGATGCCGCCCTGACCGACATGAACGGTCAGATGGCCGGTGCCACCCAGATGAACACCGACCTTGCCAACGGCGAGAGCAAAATCTGGATCTTGGATGACCCGGAGGGCTTCGAACAGGCCTATGGGGCACTGAGCGAAAAGCTGGGCGCGGAATGGCAGACAAAGCTTATCCCGTGGCGCAGCCAGCCCGCCCTTTCCGGGCTGGAACTGGGCAGCTACAACACTGCCGCCGATGGCAGCCAGACTGTTGATATCCAGAGCCGCTTTGCCGGGTACAGCGTGGCAGTGTTTGATGCTTCAGATGCGTTGTGGCAGGCGCTCAATTCGTAAACAGAAACGACCGTCCGTTCTCTTTTTGTTTATGTGGTATTCTATACACAGAAAAATAGACGGAGGCATACCGCCATGAATCCCCATACCACGCTGAATCTTGCCAAGATTGCTCTGTGCGCGGTGGAAATCGTACTGAGGAATACTTCGCCCGATGCAGAGGACTATCCCCCAGCCAGTTGAATAAAATAACAACGCTGCAAGTGCTTATCGTCAGGCTGTTACAGATGCAGCAGCATAAAACGGACATCTCTTCAATAAAAAAGTCAAGTAGACTTCAATTTGAGCCAAATAGTAAGACTTCTTATGCTTTACCGTCATAAATTTTTCAAAATCATCTTGACGCACCTTGCGAAACATGATATTCTCTGTCACAAATCTCACTGATTTTGTGGATTGGTTTGAAACCATCCACAAGATGTGGTCGTGTTCATTTTGAACACAGCCACAGAAAGTGGTTGGTTATCA